>Ga0315294_10007801_pt1 | contig 11747 bp, 9 predicted proteins | sample YL17G13_40_MG_FD_203626 | JGI IMG/M metagenome (GOLD analysis project Ga0315294, IMG submission 203626) | Sediment microbial communities from Yellowstone Lake, YNP, Wyoming, USA - YL17G13_40 | ecosystem: Environmental > Aquatic > Freshwater > Lake > Sediment | place: USA: Wyoming | collected...
CTTCTTCTTTTATGTCGGGTGGAACCTCTTTGAGTTCGAACTGCCCGCTCCCATCCTCTCGATAGAGATAGGCCTTCCTCTGGATCAAATCCACCACCCCCCTAAAATTTCCCTCTCCTCCAATTGGAAATTGGACTGGAATTGAAGGTTGGGAAGGAAAGGTCTTCTTTACCTCTTCAACGACTTTTAAGAAATCGGCTCGTTCCATATCCATCTTGCTGACATAAAGGATCCGTGGAACTCCAAACTCATTGGCATATCCCCATACTGTCTCCGTCTGAACCTTGACTCCCGAATTTCCTCCGACGACGATGATGGCCCCGTCCACAACCCTCATCGAGGCTTTTGCTTCCGCGATGAAGTTCGCATATCCAGGCGTATCGATGATATGAAATTGATGTTTATCCCATTCAAAGTGAGAGAGGGATGCGCTGATGCTGATCTTTCGGTTTATCTCCTCCGGTTCAAAATCCATGAGAGAGGACCCATCATCGACACGGCCGAGGCGGCTATTCTCTCCTGTATCGAAGAGGATCGCCTCTGCTAAAGAGGTTTTCCCCTCCCCGCCGTGGCCAAAGGTTCCTATATTTCGAATGTGACTCAGTTCAAAACGTTTCATCTCCTCTCCTTTCCTTAATCCATTCAGTTAAATTAAAAATCATTATATTTTAAATTACCTTTTTTCCAAGACAAAAGTCAACCCTTGGCTCCATAAAATCCGCCGGAAAAGTTCAAGTTTGAAAGCTCGGACCGTTTGCAGAAATAACCCTCTTTCTCCCTTTTCCGCTTGGGGGGTGGGAGATTTGACAACTCTGTTAAGATTTACTTAGAATCTTTGGCAAGGAGGGCTGAAATGAAGAGCAATGTCTTTTTTGCTGACCTGAAGGTGGGCTCTGGAAAGACCCTATTTGATAAATTAGATACGTTATTGGATCGTACGGATCTGAAAGGAAAGATCAGGGAGAAGGATTTTGTAGCAATCAAACTCCATTTCGGCGAAAGGGGGAATACAGCCTTTGTTCGGCCCATCTTTTTACGAAAGATCGTGGATCGGGTCAAGCAGTACCAAGGGAAACCTTTTCTAACCGATACGAATACTCTCTATACCGGAGCCCGATCAGAAACCATCTCCCATTTGACCACTGCCTATGAGCATGGGTTCACTGAGTCCGTTGTCGGTGCCCCTCTCGTTATCGCGGATGGCCTGAGAGGAAATAGTGCCATAAAGGTCAGAATCGACAAACCCATTTTTAAAACAGTTTCTATTGCCCATGAGATCTATATGGCAGATGTCCTTATCAGCGTTGCCCATTTCAAGGGCCATGAATTATCTGGATTTGGAGGAGCATTGAAGAATCTGGGCATGGGATGCGCCAGCCGTGAAGGAAAATTGAGTCAGCATTCTAATATCTCCCCTAAAGTTAAGGGTAAGCATTGCAAAGGATGTGAACTATGTCTCACCATGTGCGCTCAAGAAGCGATTTCAATGCATCCACCGAAGGCAGAGATTGAAAGGAAGCACATGGTCGCTTTTATCGATCCTGGAAAATGTATCGGTTGCGGAGAATGCATCCTCACTTGTCCGACAGGGTCTATCCAGGTCCAATGGAATGAAACGATTCCTATCTTTCAGAAGAAGATGGTGGAACATGCCTATGGAGCGGTTCAGAAGAAAAAAGGAAGAGTCCTCTGCCTCAACTTTCTCACACAGATTTCCCCTGCCTGTGATTGTTATGGCTACTCCGATACACCGATCGTCAATGATATTGGCATTCTCTCTTCCGAGGACCCTGTAGCGATCGATCATGTCTCTGTGGATTTAGTCAATGGGGAGTTTGGAAATCGGTCCTCAAAACTTTCTGAGAACTGGAATCCTGGGGAAGATAAATTTCGCGCTATTTATCCCGAAGTGGATTGGAAAATTCAGCTGGCCTATGGAGAAGAGATCGGCCTGGGAAGAAGGGATTATGAATTGATTAGGATTTAGCTATCAGCTGTTAGGCATTTATGACTCCTTTAGCTGCTTATATTCTCACCCATCTACCGTACAATTGACATCATGCATGGTTCCCTAACGACCAAGAATAATCGGAAACTCGACGAATGAGGCATAAGCGGTGTCCCGCAACAGGCGGATCTTCGGCGCGGGGTCCAAAGCCGGCGTCTCAAAGTTCTCGGCATCGGCGCAGGTGACGGTGATACGGATGCGATTGCCCGTGCGGAAAAGGTACGAGGTCGGCATGAGGTCAAACACCAACTCGACCGGCTCTCCGGCGGCAATCGGCGCCAAGTCGCTTTTGTAATGGCGGTGGTAGGGTAGTCCCAGATTGTTGAAGGGAGCCTTGCCCAAAGCGCGGTGCGACGCCCGCAGGTTGCCCTCGGTGAGGTAGGTCGATCGGCTGCCATCCACCTCTTCGAGGTAGACAAAGAAATCCAGGTCTGAGGTGTCGGTGACAAACCAGAGGTGCACTACAGGATGTCCGGTGACTTCCGTGTCCGATTCCAGGGGCGCAGTGGTATAGGTTAAAGCTTTTTTGTCATTGGTCTGCATGTTTGGATAGTTACGGGGCCAGTTGACCGCATACCACCGTGAGTACTTGCCGCTTGTCGTCGAATAGTCCACCGTATAGGCATCGGCGGCATCCTTGCGGCCTGGGGATTCTGGGCGCAGGAAACCGTCGTTGATTGAGGCAACGCTGCCGGTTTTTCCCTCGCCTAAGTAGAACCGTGTCAGTTTCTGGTTTGCCAGTGGCCACTGAGCACTTGTCCGCCACGCATCCTTCCTCGAGGCGCCCATAACGTAGTAGTAAATGGGCGGTTCGTTCATAATGCCATTGTCGATGCCCTTCAGCCAGTAGTCGAACCAGCGGTGCGCTTCAGAATTAAAGTCGAGGTCGAATTGGTTTTTTTCCACCTCGCTGTGATCCGCGGGGCGGACGAGCAGACGCCTGGGCACAGTGAGGTTGGCATACCAGAGAAACATGTCGCCCGCTCCCGAAAACAGGTCATACCAGCCGGTCGTCATGTAGACCGGGATGCCCGATTGATTGATCCGGTCAAGGAGAGGGTAGAGATTGCCAGGTCCCTCCCAGATTTTGACTCCATCAGAGGTGATACTGTCGCGGAAGGGGAATTTTCTAAACCAAACCTCCGACTGCTTTGCAAGCGTCAAGCCGCTGCGCTCTTTGCGGGCCTGGGCGAGTAATGATCCATCCTTGTCGCTATCCACTGGCGTCAACACTGATTCAAGAAAGGATGTTGACCAGGAGAAAAAGGAGCCGAAGGTTTTGTTGTAGACTCCGCCGGGATAGGTGACAGCGCTGTACATGTCGAGACCGCTTGAAGTGGGAAAGATGGCTTTCAGATGTGGATTGCCGGTAGTCGCAGCCGCAAACTGGATCATGGCCTGAAAGGAGTCGCCGTACATGCCGATGTTGCCGTCGCACCAATTCTGGGCCGCTATCCAATTCAGGATTTCGTTGACCTCTTTGGCGCCCACCTCGAACGACGCGTTCATGACTCCAAAAGATGCACCCGTCCCCGGCCTTTCGACCACGATGACGGCGTAGCCATGTTTGAGCATGTTTTCGAGATATTTGGTTCTGAAGACCGCGTCCATGAGGTTTCCTCGCTTGTCGAACCAGTAGCGAACCCGAAGATAGGCCTTTTCTTTCCAACCGAGGTGAAAGAGATCTGCGATAATGTTGTTGCCAGCCTGGTCAAAAATGGTAAAGGTGCGCAGATAAGGCGTGTACTTGAAGAGGACGGGCAATGGTTTGTCGGCCGGAACTCCCTTCTTCGTCGGGAGAATAAGGTCGTATGCCAACCGGGTTCCATTGGATAGCGTTAAGTAGTCAGAACGGCGCTGGTTGCCGTCGTAAACCGCTTCTGAGTAACCCTGATATTTGCCAAAACGCGATACCTTCTCGCGCCCAGCCTGTCTCTTGTAGAGAAAAAAGAGCGTAACTGCCACGACGACTACGACAAGACAGGCTACCGCCACTTTACTCGTTGTGCTTTGCATACTAATCTCCATCAAATATTTCAAGACCTGACCCCAATTGCTATATAAGGGATCAATATTTTACCTCTTTCAAGAAGAGGCCGTGAGCAGGTGCTGTCGGTCCTGCCTCCTTTCTATTCCTGGAATCGAGGATCTTTCGAAATTCTTCAGAGTCGATCTTGCCTTTCCCTACCTCCACTAATGTCCCTACCATTGCCCTTACCATCTGTTTCAAGAAACCATTGGCTTCGACCTCAAACCGGATGAAACCATCTTGGCCTTTCTTCCATTCGGCCCGAATCACCCTTCGAATTGCGGTTCGAGTCGGAGAACCCACTGATCGAAATGATGAAAAGTCGTGTTCTCCGATCAGAATTCGAGTCGCCTTTCTCATCTCTTCCAAATCTAACTTCTGAGGAATATGCCAGGCATATTCATGATGAAAGGCGGACCGAAGGTCCCGGTTGAGAATTCGATATTCGTAGACTTTGCTCTTAGACTGCTTTCTGGCGTCGAAACCTTCCTCAACTTCCTCTGCCCTTCGAATCATGATATCTGGAGGAAGAAGACTGTTGAGTGCCTTTTGAATGGAATGAATATTCAATTGGCTTTTTGTCTTGAAGTTGGCCACCTGTCCAAAGGCATGGACTCCTGAATCAGTTCTTCCAGAACCAATCAAATGGACTGCTTCTCCAGTGATCAATGCCAACTTTTCTTCAACCATCCCTTGAATGGTTGGGCCCTTTGGCTGAACCTGCCAACCCTGATAGTTGGTTCCATTGTACTCGATCAAAAGTCTAATGTTACGCATCGACATTACCAGGGACACTTCCCATATTTTTCACATTACGGTCTTTCATAAGGAATAAAAATAGGGGAAGTGTCCCTTTAATTTTAAGGCCCATCCTGGCTGAATTGAAATGGCACCCTCCGGACAGACTTCCTGGCAGCAGAAACATCGAATGCATCTTCCATAATCAAAAACCAGCCCTCTTTCCTTCCTGTCCAATGCCTTTGGAGGACAGATCTCCACACATCGATTGCAGGCATTGCACACTTCTTCCTCAACGACTGGCCTGGAGGTCAGGGCATTCTTCAACCCCTTCTGCAAAAACCTTGGAAGGTCCCAATCCGGTTGGGATGGAGCAGGAAGCTTGAAACGAGGCATTCTAATTCCTTCCAATCTTTCACCCACACCCTCGATCCCATCCTTTCCCAGCCCCTCTTCAAAGGCCACTTGATTCGTCATCAAAGACTTTCTTGGAATTCTTAAAAGGTCGCATACAATTTGGTCAAGACTGAGAGGGTCTTTGCTTGCCAAAACTAATCCCAGTTGAATTGGATCTCCGCTTCCAGGGCCATTCCCCTCCATGCCTACAATTCCATCCAGGATGGTGAGGGAAGGCTGGATGATCTTATAAAGATCGATCAACATTTGAGCAAAGAGCTTTCGATCTTCTCCTGCCTTAAGGTGCCATAGAGCTTTTCTGGGACCGGGGATACACCCAAAAAGATTCTTCACCCCGAGGGTGAGGAGCATCATCCCATGGGTTTTCCATTTCGCAAGGTTGATGACAACATCTGCTTCCAAAACTTTCTGATCTACCTCTAATTGTTTAAAAAAATTCTCTCCTCTTTTCGGGGGAAGAATCGGTTTGTCGAACTCCTCGAGAGGACAATCCATCTCATCCGCCACTCTTTTGATCTCGGCTTTCTCAGCAGCTCTCGTTAAACTTCCTATCGAGGGGCTATCCCCAATGAAAGGAATTCCCCCTGCTTCTCGAACGATCTGAATCATCCCTTTAACGACGGAGGGATGGGTCGTCACAGCCTTCTCCGGAGCTTTCCCATAAAGGAGATTGGGTTTGAGAAGAACATGATCACCTCTTCTCACGAAATTTCCGATTCCTCCGATGAGATCAATGGAGGTTTGGAGACTCTTCAAGACCTCCCCTTCATCATAACTTTGACACTTGATGATTGAAACAGATGAATTCATTTATCCTAAATTTTCTTTGCCCGTGATTTCTTGAATGGAGATCTCGATCACTGCCGTTTTTTTGAGGATCTCTTCCAGTATCTCCCCGTAGCCACCTTCGGGTTGATATTTCTCCATCAGCCGTTCAAGAATTTTCAATTTCTTTCGCCGGTGGTTCACCATGGTAGCCATCCCTTTGATGATGACGCTTCGGTAATAATAACCGCCTTTACAGGCAGGCCCGTCAGCCAATCGATAGGCAATGGGTTCATCCACCTCAAAACAGACAGGACTTCCTCTGCGGATATCCCTTATCTTTTCTCCCTTTTTTGAAGAATGAAGATAGATCTTTTCATCCCAGTAGAGAAAGTTGACAGGTTTGATAACAGGAAAGCCCTCCTGATTGACAGTAGCCATTCTTCCAACGTTCGACTTCTCCAATAAGGCTATGATCGTTTCTCTATCTTTTAATTCCCTCTCTGGGTGTCGCATCCTTCGCTCCATAACCGCAGTGCGCATAGAGCAGAGCGCAAAGTGTAAAACCTTTATACTAATGCTTCTGAGGTTCTTTTATTTCGCTCTGCGCTTTGCGCCATGCGCTATGCCGACTTTTATATCCTGATCACTCCGTCCCGGAAGATCGGAACGAGGGGAGTAATGTCGGTTTGGGCACAATAGAGAAGATCATCTCCGAGTCTCAAATCGATCAATTTATTGCCATGATGAGAAAGGTGAAATGCGTCTAATAGATTGGCTTCAAATCTTTGGTAAAGGATATGGGCAGCATGCGCAGCATCGGTTAAAGCGATAGGTTTCTTTCCTCTTTTGATGATCAGGTCGATCAACATCCCTCCGCACACTGTATCTTCCAGAGAGAAATTCCCTTCATCTCCTGAAGGAAAGATAAGAAGATCCCTTTCTATCTCAACACATCTCTTTGCCACTGCCCTGATATTAAAAAAACTACAGACCATGACCTCTTTCCCGGAAGAAACGAGATGAAAGGCCTTCGTCCCATTGGTCGTTCTCAGAATTAATCTCTTTTCTTTCACCTTTTCAGCGATATATTCCTTTGGGGAATTTCCCAGATCAAACCCTTCGATCCTCCGGGTATCCTTTTCCCCACCCAGTAGGGTTGTCCCTGGAGGAAATGTTTTTGCAAATTGAAAAGCCTCTTCCACCGTGGCCACTGGAAATATTTCTAAGGCTCCTTGTGACAATGCATGAGTGATGACTGAAGTGGCTCTGAGAACATCTATCACAATGACTACCCGCTCAGAAAGCATTTCAGGGTTTAGTGAAAAAGGAATGAGTTGGATATCAATATTCATAGAAAAAAATTATCATACCATCCTCTCTATTGCAAGTCAGATGGTTTTTTCCTTTGGATCATTCCCTCCTAACTAATGACAAAGGTGGAGGAAGCCTTTGGCATAATGGCTATCTTGGGATTAGGGGGAAGATGGGGAAGGACCTTTGCAATACCTTCTTGGACAGAGGAAATGGGCTCGAAAAAGAATTTTTTGATTACGGAAGGAGAGATTCCTTCTGAATAAAAATAGACTTTGGATTGAATTAAAGAACGGCATAACAGGAATGCCTTATGGAGGCCCATTTTAAAACCCTCGGATTGAAATTTGGATATCACATCCTGCGGTGTTTTCGATTGTCGGATCGTGTTATAGAACACCTCGTCCCCAATCCCTTGGACACATCGGCCAACAAGAATGATCCTCCCACCTGGCTTAAGAATTTGGGTGGCGTGGGCGAGACCCTTCTGTACCTGGTAAAGGTCGATGTCTTTGGGATAACCCCCAGGGGAGGTAATGACGAGATCCATCTTTTCATCTATTTGTATCCCTGAAAGGGATTTGGCTAATCGAACCCCTTCATACCAAGACTTTAAAAAGTGGCCGGCAAAAGCCTTCACGACTCGGTTTTCTTCGTTCAATACGACATTGAGGATGAAGTCAATTCCAAGCATCCCTCCCATCTCGTCGATATCTTCCCTGACCGGATTTCCCTCAACTTCTCCCATTTTTGCATTAGGATGGGTGAGCATAGAGTGGTTAGCTTCAATGGTTTTGATCCCTGCCAACCCAATGGAGGCGATTTTTGATCCCCCTGTAAACCCCACAAACTGATGGGGATCGATCATGCCCGTGAGGATTTTAAAGTCAGATTCCCAGAAAGTCCGATTGATCCAGAAGGGGGTGCCCAGGGATGTTTTTCCAATAAAGACCAAATCTTTAATGGGATCATGGCAGACGACCTCTATCCCTTTAGCCCAAGAGGGATCCACTAAATGATGGAATTGATCAGGAGCGACTTTCGAATGCTGACCTGTGGCAATTAAGATCTTTATCAAACTCCCCGGAATTCCTAAGGCATCTAATTTTTTTAATAGAGGAGGAAGAAGAAATCGGTGCGGCACAGGACGGGTAAGGTCGCTAATCACAATTGAGATCTTTTGCCGAGATTTTATCTCATCGAACCTTGGAGCTTCAATGGGCTGATCCAATGCATTTTCAATCTCTTTCAATTCATTCCGTGACGGAGGGATGGGTTTAGGACGGATGAAAGTGATCTCCAGATCCTTAGGAAGGTCGAAGGTAATATTTTCTTTTCCATAAGGGAGAGAGTAAGACCCTTCCATTTGATCACTTCAGGAGATGCTTAGACCTTTTCTCCTCGCTGGAAGTATTCTAATATTATTAAGATCACACCTGAAAACCCCTTCCTGTGGGCGGGGTTCTTTACTTAAAAAAGTTTTTCATTCATTTTTTATACGTAGGATTCGCAAGAAACGCCTGTTTTAAGGTATCTCCCCGAAGCCCGTTACGCAATGCTTCCAAAGCCAGAATGTCTTCCGGCGGCACATTGCCCAGGCTGACATTGGGGCCAAAGCGCTGAATCAGGAACTGTTGCTGGTTCTTAATAGGGGCCTCCCACTCTAATTGGGTGATATCTTCCACACCTTTGATAATGGCCTCTACCTCGTCTAATTTTGGCTTTCCGTCCTTGTCATAGATACCCACTCCTTTACCAGCCTCCCTGGCCTCGACAATGACCTTAAAGGCGCCATTGGATAGGTCAGCGGCAATCTCCTCGTGCATCTTGGATGTCGCAATTTTTTCATCAGGGTCCTTTTTACCTACCTCGGAGACAACGAGAAACCCCATGTCCACGGCGCGCTTGATGCAATCGGCCCGAATCTTCATATCAATCTCGATCGTCCCGTCAGAAAACTCGATTGCATTGAACCCCAGTTCTTTACAGCGCTTGAGGTATTTGGGATAGGAACTCTGCCAGACGGAGACCTCCAGAAATGTTCCACCCGGGCAAATCCAAATATTCCTATCCTTGACCATCTCAACCTTCTCGGCCAGGTAGTCAAGATCTAAGAAGGCACTGGTGCCGAAGGTTAACTTGATAAAGTCGATGACGTCAGCAGCAGAATCGATCAAGTCCTGGGTTGCATTGAGGCCCAAACCTTTGTCGATGATCATGGTCACACCTTCTTTGCGCGGTTTCACCGTCCGCCCGGGAACAGGCATTTCAAACACTCCGTCAAAAGCTTTTACGCGACTCATTTTAGATTCCCTCCATACAATTTTTTGCACCGGCCAAACAGGACTTGACCGGGTTAAACTTCACTTCTTCCACAAAACGATACATCGCCTGCAAGCGTTTCATCATTAAGTCCGGTGTATCTAAACTTTGTACTGGAATACGATCGTAGAGAATGATTGTGGAATCAAACTTCTCGGTGGCGTTGTCGAAGAGGAGCTTCACAATCTTTTCTCTTCGGTTGATTGTTTTGACGATAGGAACATCTCGGCCTGATTCGATCTTGGCGTCCACGATGGTAACCAAGGGATTAAGGTATTGAGGCTGGGCGGCAATGTGCCTCATGTCAATAGCGATTTTGTGGCCCCAAATATCCGGAACATTTGGTATCTCCACCTTGAGTCTTTTATTCGCTTCAGGGAAATCGTAGATTAAAGTCCCTAATCGAATGTTATCATAGAGGGAGCCCATATAAAAGAAATATCCCTGATCTGTGAACTTGAAATGGGTCATCTCTGTACTGAAGATCTGCCAGTCATCTTCGAGTCCCTTGAGAAGGAAGACGGTCTTTCCGGCCCCAGGGCCTCCCACCACCAGCAGCAGAGTGTTTCGAGAGGGGCTGAACATGGAGCTTGCATGAAAGCTGTAAATATCATGATAGCGCTCCAGTGTGACTAATAGGTACTTGAAAAAAAGTCCTAAATTTCCGAAGAGGGAGTAACGATTGTCCGAGCATTCTTGCTCATAACGGGTGAAATCCCCAGTGGCCAAAAGCACCTTCTCGTTCACTTTGACCTGGGGATGGATGTTTGGGTCGTCGATAGCGATGAAATAAGCATCCAGATCTTTGCTATAAGGGATGGATTCGATGGAGTGAATGTCGGTGAGCAGCGATTCCATCACCTGTCCCTCAAAATATCGGGGCTCAGTGATCAGCTTCTCGTTATTGGAGATAATGCCTATCTTTGCCTGGACAATCTTCACTGCACGTCTATACACAGCAGCCTCCTTCGAGATTAGCCTCGGCTATAATACGAAAAACCTCCCCTGAGCAACCTATTGATAAAATCTGCCGGCTTCACGTTGCCGTGCGTAATCCTGAAGCAAAACATCTTCCACCCAGCGTGTGTTCACTTTTCCATTTAGATAATCAGAATGTTTCAACATAAACTGATAAAATGGCATCGTTGTACTTATGCCAGATACCACAAATTTGGCCAGCGCGCATTTCATGCGGTCAACAGCTTCAAGACGATTGCTCCCGTGGGTGATTAACTTTGCAAGAAGAGAATCATAAAAAGGTGGAACAAAATATCCTGAATAACAATGGCTATCGACTCGTATCCCTTGCCCTTCGGGTGGAATCCACTGCTCGATTTTTCCTGGGCAAGGTCTAAATTGGTCTTCCGGGGACTCAGCATTTATCCGACACTCAATAGCATGCCCCATTACTCGTACTGCCTCTTGCTGGAAACTGACAGCTTGTCCCGCGGCGATCCGGATTTGTTCTTTGACCAAGTCGATCCCGGTCACCATCTCGGTTACGGGATGTTCCACCTGAATTCTTGTATTCATTTCAAGGAAATAAAATTGTCTTTGATCTTGGTCAAAGATGAATTCAACTGTTCCGGCATTTTCATACTTTATGTGTCGGGCAATGCCTACCGCTGATCTGCAGATTTCCTGCCTAAGACCAATAGAAACAACCGGAGATGGCGATTCTTCAACCATTTTCTGATAGCGACGTTGAATGGAACAGTCGCGCTCAAAGAGATGCACGACATTTCCAAAACTATCCGCAATAATCTGAACCTCAATATGCCGCCCATTTGGAATAAAGTGTTCAATATAGATCCGATCGTCCCCGAATGCCGCGCGGGCTTCCGCTGATGCCTCCACAAAGACCATCTTTATATCCTTGGGCCCCTCCACAATCTTCATTCCCTTTCCGCCGCCTCCTGCGGTGGCTTTTAAAAGAATCGGATAGCCTACTTTCTCTGCTGCTTTCGCCGCAGCCTCAAAATCCTTCACTAACTCTGAACCAGGAATAACGGGAACCCCCAATTCGTGGGCCATTTTCCGGGCCAGGAGCTTGTCACCCATTTTCCTGATATTATCAGCGGTTGGCCCAATAAAAATCAGGCCGTTCTGAGCGCACGCCTCAGGGAGGCCGGGTTGTTCAGCAAGAAAACCATA
>Ga0315294_10007806_pt1 | contig 11745 bp, 15 predicted proteins | sample YL17G13_40_MG_FD_203626 | JGI IMG/M metagenome (GOLD analysis project Ga0315294, IMG submission 203626) | Sediment microbial communities from Yellowstone Lake, YNP, Wyoming, USA - YL17G13_40 | ecosystem: Environmental > Aquatic > Freshwater > Lake > Sediment | place: USA: Wyoming | collected...
CAATGGGGTCGTAGTAGTAGGAAAACCAGTCCCACTGCCCGCCACGCTGGCGGTCAGAGACACAGCGCTGGCCTGGTGTTCCGTACTCGGGGATCTGACAGTGTTGCACCACCCAAGTCCACAGCGCCTCGAAGTTGGCGAGGGCCTGAGCCTGAGAGGATAGAGTTCGGGGGCCGGAGAGGTACGCCGCGAGGTTGGCTTGGAATTGGGGTTCCGCCGTGTTAACCACTTCGGTTGTGGCGACCTTTTGCTTCGGCCCCTTGCGACCAAACAACAACATCAGACCGATGGTGACGCCGGCGACCGCGGCGCCGATGATGGGGATGGCCGCGGCGGTCAGGCCCCAGGAGGAGGTGGCGGCGGCGGTGGTGAGAGCGCCACCGGCCATCTGCGGAGCGGACATGACGATCTGCTGGCCGGTTCCGCGCAGGCCGTAAGGCGTAAGGACTGAAGCGCTGGCGGCGGAGTTGTCGGCGTGAGCGCGGGCGCAGGGCAGATCCCACGGGTAGCGGCGCAGGACGGCCACCGGAGCCAGTCCGCCGAATGCGTCACGTGGGGAAAGCTGCTGCATAGCCGCCTAACTCCAGAGCCTCTGCTTTTGCGCCTCAGCTACCTTTTTGGTTGTGAAGTAGCCGGAGACTTGGCGACCGCGGGAATCGACGATCGTCCAGCCGGTCTGTCCGGCTTTGGCAAGCCCCGCCTTCGGCCAAGTGGTCGCAGCCGAGGGCATCTTGCGCTTCACGACGCGGTACTTCGCCACACGGGTCATTCTGAGCGGTGTCGGGTTGCGGAACTTCGCGGGCAGCTTGATCTTCACCTGGCCCCGGGCGGTACGCATGACCTGGCAGGAGGTCCAGCGACGGGGGATGACGCGGGCGGGATTCCGCTCTCCAAACTTCCGCGTAGGCTTCACGTAGCCGGGATCTGGAACGCCTCGGCCCATGACAAGCACACTGCTCAGCCAATCGTTCGCGCACTTCTGGGCATCGGCCATAGCTGTCGCCCGGTTCTTGAAACGCCGCGTACCCCGTGCGGTGTAGAAATAGTAGTATGGCGGACGAATCTTTGCCATCACTTTCCTCCCGCAAACAGCGCCAGTGCCGCCATCCCGCTCACCTCTTCTTCACCATGAACATGATCCCCAACAGACCCAGCGCCGCCGCGGCAACCAGAACCCAGGTCCCGCTGGAGACGTTTGCTTGGATCGTGCCAGTGGTGATCGGATACCCGGGCGTCTGCTGGGTGAGGAGCTGGGTTCCAGTCTTGGTCGCGGTCTGTATGGTCTGGCCTGGCGCGAGCTGTGGTACGGCGTAACGGGTCGTGGCGATCTGCATAGCGCCCTTGACGATCGGCTGAGCAACTTCGGCCCAATCTGTGCCCACGCCCAGCGTCTCGACTGCGAACTCCTCGCCGGTCTCGGGATCGAAGGCCCAGGTTGTCCCCAAGCCTTTGCCGTTGCATCCATCACATCCGGCCAGGCCGACGGGTTTGCCGCTGGGGTCTAGGGCGACGGTTGCGACACGGACGATCATCGCTTCCTCCTTCGGACGGCGGACTTGGTGGATCGCCGGCGGAGGGTGCCGGGCAGCTTGACCTTCACCTGGCCCGAACGGGTACGGAGGACTTGGCAGGGGGTCCAGCGATGGGGGATGGGATTGGCGGACGCACGTCGTTTGCCAACGACAACCCAGTGGCGTCCCATAATCGCCACACGGAGTCCAGTGTACTCAGGCAGGAGTTCACGCAATCTCGGAAGTTCAATCTGGGCTTCACGACGTAGCCAGTAGACTGGTGTCAGTTGTTCTTCTCCGAGACGCCAGTGCTGGCGATCCCGCTTTCCTTTCATGTGCCCCTTCCTCCCGCAAACAGCGCCAGTGCCGCCGCCCCGATCACCACTCCCACGACCGCCGTCAGATCCGGCCCGAAGATCGCCCATTCCCGCCGCTTATCATATTGATTAGGGGCCTCCCAGCCAGGGTAAGGACCGTGGCTGATGTCGAGCGGGATTCGCCATCCGTCGCGGTAGGCGGCCAGGTAGACGTGGGAGTACCGCGTCGGATCCCGGTGGTCGGCCGCCAGCGTCACGAACCGGGACTCCACGCCCAGGGCCTTGAGTAGCGCCGCCGCGTACATCACGTAGTCGTCGCAGTCGCCCAGCTTGCGGCCATCGGCGAGCGCCGCCATGTCCACGGGCCGGATGAGCGTTTCGACCACGCTGTCGCGGAAATCGAAGGGCTGGGCGGTGAGCTCGTCCTCTACGAATCGGAGTTGCCGCTTGGTCCACCAGAACACCGCTTCGATCGGGTCGCCGCTTGAACATTCGCCGTAGGCCCGCGCCGCGTCATTGACGACCAGGGGGTGGTTCCAGTCTTCCCGCACGTAGTCCCGCATCAGGCGGATGGTGTCGGCGACCTGCTGATCGGGCTCCTCGCTCACCAGATCTACGCGGTAGCTGACGACTCCAAGCGTGGGGTGGGCGATAACGGCCATGGGGTCAGCCTCCGGCCCCGGCGCCCAGGGAGGCACAGGCATTGCGGACTCCGGGACGGCTACTGCGGTGGCTGCTGCCATCTCGTTTCTGGCCGCTCAACGGAACCAGTCTGCATCGGGGACTTGCATCTGTCAATTTTAGATGTTAGATTTAATCAGAATACGCTGAGACGCTCGGGGATGCTGGATTTGGCGGTCGGACTGGTCGCGCAACGGTGAAAGTGAGGTCGAGATGGTGACCGACAGATGACCGCAGAGACAACGGAAGTCCCCTCCAATCAAGAGTTTCCGCCGCCCCCCGAGGCTGCGGTAGAGTCCCGAATCGTTACTGGCCGACCAGCTCGGGAGTTACGGCCCAGAAAAAACCTCGGGGGCCGTCCCAGAAAACCACCCCCCTCTCCCGGCGACAAGCCCCCGCCGGCGATTGTCGCTCCCCACTTCAAATATGGCTGGGATTCCCCGGCCGGTCGCCGTCCGAACGACTTTTTCACTTGGTCCGGCTCGCTCAACGGCGAACAGAAGCAGCGACTGCTGCTCTACGGCTATCGCCTGTACCCAGTAGGCCGGTCGCTGTCGAGAGGCAAGGACGGCAAAGACCGGGCGACCACCCAGATCTTCAAGGTCGCCGGCGAGGACATCTACGCGGATCTGGAAGCCTTCAAACGGCAGTGGGGTTCGGGCGACTACATGCTGTTGCTGAACGAGCAGGTCCACCAGCACAAGACCGTCGCCCGGTGCCAAATCCGCATTACGGAAATGCAGGAGTACCCGCCAGTCATCCCCGATTTGGGCTGGCTCGATCTCAGCATTCCCGCTAACAAGAGTTTCATCGACTCGCTCAGACTCCGGGGCGTGGAAATCCCTGGAGATCCTGAGCGGCGCAGAGATCATGAGCAGGAGGAAGCAGACGAGATGGTGAACGCACAAGCAGTGGAAGCCCTGACCGGCACCGTCGAGAGGCTGAGTGATCGGGTTATCAAGTCCGCAGAGGAGCGGGCGCAGCAGGAACGGCCAGCCCCAGTCGGTTCAACCGTTCAGGACCAAGCCCAGGTCAAGGTGGTCGAGATCATGAGCAAGGCCGCGCTCGACTCGATCGAACTGGTACGGGATTCCATGAAGGCCAACGAGAGACCCCGAACCAGTCCCGTCGCCGAACTCAAGGAGATCGTCGATGTGGTCAGGGACGTTGCCACGGCGATCCGGCCCGAGAAGGACAGCTCGCCCGGCGTACTCATGGAACTCTTCAAGACGGCGATGGGCCGGGAGGCCGATCTCAACACCAAACTCCAGAGCCTCCAGGCCGCGCAGATCGCCAGCCTGGAAGCCCGAATGGACCGGCTGCTCGTGCGTTTGGAGACAGCGCAAGCACAACCGACGGCGACGCCCAACCAATCCCTGCTCGGCCAGCTCAAGGAAATGGGCGCGGTGAAGGAGGCTCTCAGGGACTTCCTGGGGCTGGAGGAAGAAGAGGGGCCGGCGGCGCGGGGTCCCAGAGCGCCCAGTCTGCTTGAAAGTCTGGTCGCCCAGGCACCGGCCATACTCCAAGGCCTCGGCAGTCTGGCCTCTTCCGCCGCGGCGGCCTGGCACAACGCCGCGGTAGCGAGAACTGGACAAGGAACCCCCATCGCTGTACCGATCTCGTTGCCCGAAGCCGAAGCCCCACAGGGAGAACTGTCCGCGGCGGCAGTTCCAGCGCCCGAGCAAAGTGCGGCAGAGCAGGCCCGTCAGACACAGGAGGCACAGTTGAGCGCGATACGACAGGCGATCGACGAACTGAAGGCGCCGTTGCTGCTGGCGCTGAACGAAGGCCAGTCAGGAGACGGATTCGCCCAGACGCTGATCGAGTTCAGAGGCCGGATCGCCTACGAACAGCTCCACGGCCTGGGCCGGGACGGGATCATCGTCCTGCTCCAGACCTATGCGCCGGATGTTTGGAGGGTGGTCGTCGCCATGCCGGAGCGGTTCGAGAGCTTCGTCAGGGAGTTCTTGAATGCCGATGAGCTGATCGCCCAGCGGGAAGCAAAAGAGGAGGAGGATGAACTGTCAAGCCGAATGGCTGACGGGGAACTAGAGGAGCTTCCGCAGGTCATAGCTAGCGGTCCAGCGGTTCGGGTGATCGCCCGGCCGAAAGCTGGCGCCGGTGGCTAGACAACCGGTGGCCTACAGGCCACTGCTTTGGTTCGCGGAGCTTGAAATCACACAGGCCGGCGTGCCGAAAGCCTTGGCCGTCAATTCGGGCGGGCGGGCACTAGTGCTTCTGCTTACGGAGATCAGCATCCACTTTCCCGAAGAGGCGAATCCCAGCCTCATTTACGGCATGCTTCACGTAGACGAGAGAGGCCAGTGCCGTTGCAGCTTGGAGCTGTCAATACAGAAGACTCCGACCGAGCCAATGCTTCCGATGCTGTCGGCCCCACTCGCGTCCTTTCCGGCCAGTATAGTAGCCGGGGTAAGGCATGGTGCAATCGCTCCTGGAGTAGCCGCAATTGCGCTCCCAGACGGTACGAGCCTGTCTGTTCGGGCAGACGGCGAAATCGCAACTCCATTCAAGGTGAGACTTCATGGTATGTTGGCGGAGGAAGAAGCCGGACTGGAGGCAGGCGAAGTCCTGGAGGAGATCCCGCAGGCCATCGCCGGCGGTCCAGCGGTTCGGGTGATCGCCAAACCGAGGGACAGGACCAGCACTTGACCGGAGATCATATGGCGAACAGAACGGGCTTATTCCCTTTGCCTTACCTTCGCTAAATTTAGCGCGCTAAATCTCACATAGCGATTGGCGCGGAGTTGAAGGGGGTCCGCCACACACCGGATCGGCGTTGGTGGAGAACAATGATCGTCGCCTACATCGTCCAGCGATGGTGCAAAATGGGAGCCGAGTGGTTGCCGGTCGAGTACCGCGACGAGCTCCAACAGGCGGTTGCCGACTGCCGGATGGTGAAGGCGACTCAGGGATGTGACTGCCGGGTGGTAGACTCGATGACGGATCAGGTGGTCTTTACGGCCTGACCTCGAAGAAGTGGAACACGTAATCGCCCCCTGCCAAGAGAACGGTGTTGATGAACGAAAGCCGAGCCGGATCAACGACAGCCAGCGGGTGCCCGGTTCCAGCCACACAGAGCACTCGTTCCTCCAGCGGCCGCTCCGGATCGACCAGCGCCCAAGCACACAGTTGCCTGTGTTGCATGTCAATGTGAAGGATCTGCGCGCCGGCAGGCATCTCCAAGCGCACGAAATCCGCCGCGCCGAAGGCGTACTTGTAAACTACGATATTCACGGCTTGTTCCTCCACCTCTCCGCCCCCCGATGCCGCTACAGAGTACGCCATGAGGCATCCGTCTGCGGCACCGGGGGCGGAGAGATGGAGGGGCGGCTCAGGCCGCCCGGTTGATGTGAAGTAGAGCCTCGGCTGCCGCTAGCGTCGTAGAGATGCTGTTATCCGCACAAGGGGGCATGAGTAACTCCCAACCACTGCCATCAGCGGGAACCATCACGACCACCATTGCGCCTGCAACCGAGTAGGCCCGTAGTTTACTGTTGCCGAGTTTGCCATCGCAGACGGCGACAGCATTGTGACTTTCCAGCCAAGCCTCCAAAGGCTTGCTTCGGACTGACGGCATTCCCATCATTATTAGCCCCCTCCAGGGCATCTGGCCGCGCTCGGGGAGTGCCGCCAGGTGCCCGCCCGTGCAGGACGGGCGGGGGGAAGCCCGGCCCAGGGCCGGGTGAATCTCAGGTGCGCGGCACGATCTCGATGATCACCTGCCGCAAGAGCTTACGGCATGGGATGCTCGGACCGTTACTGGTCTGACTGTACTCATCGTCGATGGTTTCGACGCGGACGAGCGCATAGGCATCCGCTTCGCGGGCGATCGGTTTGGCGGTCGCCTGGACAACCTCGGGGCTCTCGCAGGCGGGCCCATGGGTGTACATCGCGCTGAGGAGCTCGCCCCGCCTCATAGCGATCCAGCAGTAGTGTGTGTACGTCATTGTGTGTGTCTCCTTCGTTTGCCCGGCGCGGGTTGCCCTCGCTCTTCCGGGTTGGGTTTTCCCCACCACTGCCCGCCGCCTGGGGTGGGCAGCGGTGGAGGGGCGGCTCAGGCCGCCCGGTCCTTACGGATACCGCGGCCCGTCGTGGAAATCCTGATCGCCCCAGCCGTGGCCCGTGCCGAGGAGCAAGCATTGGTCGAGCACCAGGTCACTGGCACGGCGGACTCGGTCATACCGCAGGCGCAGATAATCACGGGTGCGTGCCGCGACCTCCCCACCCTTGCGGATGAGTAGTCGAGCTGCGTTGCAGGCGCCGTTGTCGGGCCATTCGAGGCGGTTGACGAGTCCCGCGTACTCCCTCTGGACGGGGATCGCGGCGATGGCGGCAATGATGCGGCCGTACCGCTTGGCGCGGTCGCCATGCGCCTCGGCGTAATCGTCGAGCAGATCATCGTTTGCCGTGATGGTGGGTTGCCCCATCGCCAGAGCGCACCGGTTGTGCTCGGCGAGATAGTCAGCCGGCGTCATGGTGCCCAACTGAGCCTGGCGCTCGGACCATTTGCGGATCTCGATCATCGTCATGTCTTTCCCTTCCCCACTTGGCCGCGCCGCTCGGGCGCGGCCAAGTGGAGGGGCGGCTCAGGCCGCCCGGTCTAACCCGATCGTCTCTGCCCGCTCGTCGGCGAGTGCGCGGCCGATCTTGGAGCGCTCACTGGCGTGCGCCGGATAGCGGCTCGCCACGCGCAGGAGCGTGCGCCGGCTGAATGTGCTGGCGAGTTGGGTAGGGGTGCTCTCCTCGATGATGCCATGTGGCCCGAGGAAGCCGAGGCTCAGGGTATCGTCTGAGGCGAGCGTGATCCGCTCGCCGCTCAGCGTGGTGCATTTGTGAGTTGTCACGGTTATTCCCTCCTTAGGATTCCGTCATCGTGCTTGTCGCTTCGGGCAGTGGGGCAGATGGCGGCGCAGGGCCGCGGCGCCGAACTGCTGGCGGCACCAGGGGCACGGCGTCAGGACTACTGGCCGGCCCCCGCGCCGATGCCGGCGGCTGGCCTGTAGGGCCCGGCCTGCCTCGGCTACCCGTTTTTGCTGTGTTTTGGTCACGATCCAAGTATGGCACACTGCGCTGTTGATGTCAAGTACTATTTTGGCCTCCGGAGGTATTGTGTGGTGATGGCCAGCAAATTCTCCACCGCCAGTGTGGCGGTGGGATCGCCGGACTGAAGGATCTCGTCGAGCAGGGCGTGGAGATTGAGGGCGGCGCCGGCGACCGGTCGCGGCGGTGGCTCGAAGATGCGCCGGATCTGGGGGGTAGGACCGGAGGCCAGCAAGACATCGGCATGGCCGTTCTCGGCGGCCCAGGACTCGATGAGCCGCCAGGCTTCATCGCTGACATTATTCCCAGTTTCATAGGCGTGGATGGACTGCCATGACCGGCCCACCAGGTCGCCGAATTTGGCCTGGCTGAGGCCAAGGGTCTCCCGCAACTGCTTGATTCGCAACCCCCTTTTTCCCGTTGACATGATGCTAGTGCTAGTGTTATCCTACCTTCGGTGCGAGAAAATTACAACCTCAGAATACACCATCCAGACCCGCTCCTGCAACGCAAACGTGAATGGCTGATCACGCATTGGGGCGCGTTGACGCGCCTGGCCAAGCGGTGCAGAGTGACGCCGCAGATGGTCCGGGAGGTCTACTGGGGCCGGAAGAAGAGCGCACGGATCCAGCGGGCGCTCAGGCGAGAGGCGGTCCGGCTATGACGCAGGCACTGGCGGTTGTGCCCAAGCAGCTCGGGTTGCAGTTGACGGCGCCGATCGGGCCGAACCTAAGCGAAGAGGACCGCAAGGAAGCCGAGCGGCGGTACCGGATCATCGAACCGTTGGTGGAACCGGGACGATTCGCGGGCCTCTGGGCGCAAGCTGGCGGTGGGCGCTTAGCCGCGGTCGGGTACCTAGCCCGGCAGCATCAGATCGGCGAGCGCACGATCTACCGGTGGCTGAAAGGGTTCGAGGGGGGCGGATTGCCGGCGTTGGTGACGCGGGACCGGGCGGACAAAGGGCGGCCGCGGGTGATGACGCCGGCGGCATTGGATTGGTTGCTGGCGGCGGCGCTGCCGAAGCCGGGCGTCTACGGGGAGCTCTCAGCGAAAGAGATCTACCGCGCGTACCAAGAGGAACGGGTGTGGCGCGCGGGGCACGGCGGAGTCGAGTTGCCGGTGGTGTCATACCGGACGTTGTGCGAGTGGGCGGGCCGGATCCCCGAGGTAGTGCGCGTGATGGCGCGCGAGGGGGAAGAGGCTTTTGCTGCGACTCAGGAAGTCATCTCCTTTCGCGACTTGAGCGCGATCCAGCCGCTGGACTACGTGGTCATGGATCACCGGCGGCTGGATTGTTTTGCCATGGTGCGGACGGTGAATGGGAAGGGAGCGTGGAAACTGGTGCGGCCGTGGCTGACTGCGGCGCTGGACATGCGGACGCGGAAATGGCTGGCATGGGCGATCGTCGAGACGCCAAGTAGTGATTCGATCGCCAGCGTGTTGCGGCGGGTGATCATGCAGTGGGGTATTCCGGCCGCATGTTACTGGGACAACGGAAAGGACTTCACCTGTGAGTGGCTGGAAGGGCGCCAGACCCGACAGGCGAAACCGCCTGTCCCACGGGAACTTGAGGCCGGGATGCGCGGAGTGCTGGAGACGCTAGGGATACGCGTGCACCACGCGATTGTGAAGCGGGCACGATCGAAGATCATTGAACCGTGTTTCCTGGCGACGTCACATTTTGACCGCACATTGCCCTGGTGGTGTGGACATACGGCGCAAGCGCGACCGGAGCGACTCGGGGAATTGATCGAGCAACACGAACGGTGGCTGAAGGGCGAGGTCCGTGACGGAGCTTTCCCCGAGATCGGACATATCGGGGAGTTATACAGCGAGTTCCTGGGGACGCTAAACGAACGCGAGCACCAGGGCCAGGGGATGGCGAAGGTGACGCCGACCGGACGCGGGTGGATGTGTCCGAACGAGTGCTGGGAGCGGTTGATACCGCGCGTGGCGCGACGGATGGTGACGCCGGAGGTGATCCAGTTCGCGTTTGCGAAACGGAAGCGACTGACGGTGCGGCAGGGCGAGGTGCGGGCGAGTTTCGGAGGGCGGCAATGCCATTACCGGATCATCGGGCAGCCGATCGCACTGATGGGATTGAATGGGCGCGAGGTCGAGCTGGCCTATGATCCGCACGATTTGGGGAATGCCGTGGTGTACGCAGACGGAGCATTGGTGGGGCTGGCCGAGAACGTGGAACTGCGGCGGATGGGGGAGAAGGATTTCGTTGAGGACGAAAAGGATAGGCGGGCGGCGCGGCGCGAGGTGAAGAAGTTCATCGTGGCGGTGCACAAGGCCGTGGAAGTGCCGGGGCCGGTGGAGCGGATGGAGCGCCGGATAGCGATGCGGCTGGCGATGATTGAGGCGCCGGCTGAAGCCGTCGCGTCCGAAAGCGGACCCCACGGTGTGGATGATGGGGCATTTGAGTTTTTCAAAGGCAAGGGGGGGGCGTGAAACCCTACTACGAGAAACGGGGCATCACGATTTACCACGGCGATTGCCGGGAGGTGTTGCCGCAGTTGAAGGCGGGGTCGTGCGACCTGATTGTGACGGACCCGCCGTATGGGCAGCGATGGCAATCCGGATGCAGGCGCCTAAAGTTCGCGGTGATGAAAGGGGATGATGATCCGCGGTTGGGGGCGGAAGTGACGGCGCTGGCGTTGCGGGTGCTGCGGGGACACCGGCATCTCTACGTGTTCGGGCGGCACGATTTCAGCGCGCTGAATCTGACGACGCCGGTGGAACTGATCTGGGACAAGATGCTGACCGGGCTATCGCACAGCCACGGGGCGTGGAGCAAATCGCACGAGGTGATCAGTTTCGCGGTGAAGGTGGCGCCAGGCGAGAAGCTGGGGAACAGCATTCCGGCGCGGCTGCGGCGGGGGACGGTGCTGCGGTACCGGCGCCTCAATGGTAGCCAGGTCCGGCACCCGGCGGAAAAGCCGGTGGGATTGCTGCGGGAGCTGATCGAGAGTTCGAGCCGAATGGGCGAGATGGTGCTGGACTACTTTGCGGGCGTGGGGAGCACGCTAGTGGCGGCTGCATTGGAGGGCCGGCGGGCGGTGGGGATCGAGATCGAAGAGCGCTGGTGCGAGGTGGCGGCGAAGCGGTTGGCTCAGGGTGTATTGGAACTAGTGGATGGCATCCAAGGGGGCAAAAGTGACAGCAGAGTTGGCGGCGGCGGTTAGCGATGGGCTGCGGGCGGAGGTGCGGGAGTACCTGCGGACGCGGCCGGACTTGGGGCCGGCGGACCTGGCGGCGCACACGGCGCTGGCGGAGAGCACGGTCAGGAATTTTTTAAGCGGCCATTGCAACGGGGGCCGCGAGGTGGTGGGGGAGATCCGGCGGGTGCTGATGCTGGCGCGCGCGGGAGACATCCTGGCGCCGGGCGGCGGACGGGCCGTGGTAGTGGCGGGAGAAAGCGTTCGCCGGGCCGCGCGGGTGCGCCGGCGGGGGAACTTCTACGAGACGGAGACGGTGCGGCGCATCGCCGAGCTGCTGGATTACTGCGTGGCGCAGGCGGCAATCGGGGTGGTGACGGCGGATTTTGGGGCCGGCAAGACGATGGCGGTCGAGAGCTGGCGGCGCAAACCGGGGCGGTTGGACGCCAACTTACTATTCGAGTTCGACGAATTCACCAGCGCGAACAAAGTGGAGTTTGTTCACCGGCTGGCGGAGCTGCTCGGAGTGGAGGTGGCGCGGGGGTCGCAGAGCGGAGGAAAGGTGTTTCGGGCGGTGTGTGAGCGGTTACGCGAGGAGCCAGCGCTGCTGATCTTCGATCAATGCGAGCTGGCGCGCGCGCGCATCTTCCAGGTGATCCGGCAGATATGGGACCGCACGCGTGAGGCCGGCGTGGGGGTGGTGTTGCTGGCGGCTCCGGTGCTATTGACGCGGATGCTGGTGAGCCGGATGGCCGATCTGGGTGCGCTGACGAGCCGGGTGGGGATCTGGGCGCCGTTGACCGGGGTAGGGAAGAGCGAGATGGCCGCGATCGTGAAGCAGGAAGGGATCGCGGAGGTGGACGAGGCGGCGCTGGAATTGTGGTGGCGGGCCACGGGAGGATCGATGCGGCGGGTGATGGCCGCGGTGGATCTGATCAAGGCGCGGCACCAAGGGAAGAGGGTGACGGAGAAGACCATCACAGGGGTGGCGGCACACCTGTGGGGGATGAG
>Ga0315294_10007811_pt1 | contig 11739 bp, 10 predicted proteins | sample YL17G13_40_MG_FD_203626 | JGI IMG/M metagenome (GOLD analysis project Ga0315294, IMG submission 203626) | Sediment microbial communities from Yellowstone Lake, YNP, Wyoming, USA - YL17G13_40 | ecosystem: Environmental > Aquatic > Freshwater > Lake > Sediment | place: USA: Wyoming | collected...
GCGTATACGTTATCTGAATACCAAAAACTAACTCGCTCGCTTAAATCGATTACGTTGAGTACTTCTCTTTTAACGATGATAGTCCAACTCGCCATACCATAGCCGATCCAATCGTTTATGACGTGGTCCACGTCAGGTGCTAAGTTTGGGTATCTAGAAGGATGCCAATTGTCGTAGTCGCACCACGAGCAAAAGGACATCAAATCAGGATGCTTCGCATTTACTTTTAGTATTTCAGTGAACCAACCTGGGTGGAAGATGACATCATTATTAGTCAACACTACCCATTCATTGGTTGTAGCTCTTATCCCCAAGTTAAGAGCGCCGTTATAATTGAACTTCCGTTCCGGATCCCAGAAGATCGTTTTATCTTGCCCCACGTTAAAAGGATGGGTTTCATGTTCCGATTCTACCACAACCACATTAAATTGCCTCTGCTCTGATTGTCTTAAAGAGGCAATACAATTAGAAGCAAGTTGAGCGAACTGCGCCGACGTTTTTGATGGTATAATAACATCTATCATTTAGGGCACTCCACTAGTGCTATTTGACTAAAACCCAATCGTGCCCAATTATCGTTAGTTTTAATCCATTCTCTTTTGAGAATTGATCGACAGCTTTAACCACCCCGTCCCAATTTGGGGCATAATCATCTCCAGCAAGCGTAGCACCAGGCTTTAGCTTGGTGAACCACGCCTCCAAATCATCTAGAACGCTTTTGTAGTCATGCGATGCGTCTAAATACAGGAAATCGATAGATTCGGGGCTGAAAAAATTACTGGCTTGCAACGATGTCATGCGAAGCGGTTTTATTATACCCACGAACGGAGCGACGTTAGCAGAAAATTCTTCAAATAGAGTTCCATTGATAACGGTAGGGTCATTTGCATGCTCTGCACTTCCCTCCCAAGTATCAACACAAAATAAATCGATTTTTTTTCCTGACCGTTTAATCTCCTCAGCCATATAGCAGGAGCTTTTACCTTTCCACGACCCTACTTCGACAAAAGTACTCTGAGTACGTGCCATCTTAACAGATTCAGAAAAAAGAATCTCTGATTCAAACCATCCCTGAACATTTTTATATATCATGTTAACCCAATCTAATAAATTTCATAAATCTTAAGCCCTCTGGCTTTGCACAATTTTTATGGAGGAACAAAACCCCGTCCTTTAGGGCGGGGATACAAGTCAACAAACTACTAGACTAAAAAGTTTTAATCTAGTAAAATCGTGACTATGGAAACCACCATAACTTATCGTGGTGTCCCATTAAGATCATAAGCACTAGGTACAGCTTTTTGCATATGTAAGCCGTGTCTTTTAATCATTCCTTCTAGATGCTCAGGTGAGGATTTTAAAATACCCCTACGCGGTTTGCCTAGATGTATGCAGTGGATTTCAGGCAAGAAGGCGGTTGAAAAACCCAGTTCTGAATACCTCACGGCGTATTTGAATTCAAAATTCTCCTCGTCATCCATCAGTCCCACTTGCTTTATAGCCTTAAGATTCCACACACCATTGTTCAGTGAAAAATTAGGCCAGTGTGCATGTGACGACTTACCCGAGGTGTTGTAGACAAATTGTTCCCATGTAGGGGAATGCATTCGTTTCCAGTCGTGTACTAGGTACTGGGTATTACCGTCACCATCTTTAACTTCTTTACCGCTCAACACTACGGTATCATTTTCAATAGCAGTATCTGACTCTGCGTAATTCTTATTGAATAGAACCTGACCTATTTGTGGATCTTTACGCATAATATCTATTGCTCTACTTACGTACAAGTCACGTATGTAAAAGAAATCATCCTCCATAAAGACTAAGTAGTCGAAACCTTTTGCGATCACTTCATTTATAAGGGTGTTAATAGAGCTTGCATGCCCTTTAGTCTCTTTTTTGAGGAAAATTGCATCGGGCGCGGTGCGCTGCATCTTCTTTAAATCCTCTTCAGGACTTAAATCATCTACCACATAAATACTCATAGACTGCTCATCAAGGCATCTAAGTTTAAAACTGTGGTAGGCTCTATGGAAACTTTCAGGGCGGCGGCATGTGGTGAAACTAGCCGCTACCTTCGCTTCGGGGACGGGTTTAACATATTTGTTTAATTCGCCAATCTCTGCGCCGAGGGCTAATTCAAACCCCGTGTTTTTGATTTCATACTTTGTGTATAAGAAACCCCCAGGTTTTAATACACGTAAAAATTCCGTAACTGGCATAGCGCTTTGATCTACGACGAACCCATCAACGGATTCATCTAACAAAGGAAACCAGCGATGCAGTTGCCAGTTACTGGCTTTATACTTACAATACTTACCTACGTTGACTAAAAACGGCTCTTTCCCTACCTTATAACTATGTGGGAACATATCCGTACCAAACTCTAAGATTACCCCTTCTGTGGGGTATTCCTCTTTGGGATGTATTTTATACGATTTTAGTTCTTTTGCTAGATTAGCGAAGCGCGGATCGTGCATCCTACATATGGTTTCATATACCTTATCCCACAAACCTAAATCCCTATAGCACAGTGCAATATTCAGTATAGGAAGGTAGGACCAATAATCTTTATTAATAACCCCTGTCTCTGGTGGTCTACATAGGCAACGTACATACCATAAGATGGCTACTTCTAAATTACGTAAAGCCATCTCTACTTCACCGAATATAAAATAGTACTCGGCTCTATTTCGTTTAGCCTCTAAGTGATAAACAGGCTCTATAGCGTGTAAGGCTTTAGTGTAGTCTTTTTCTTTTAAGTAAATACAAGCTAAACGAAAGCGAGCACCTATGTCGTCTTCAGAATAATGCCAGCATTTTAGATCTAGGTAATGCTGAAGCACCTTTGTAGCTTTGTCATTTGCGCCTGAATCTGCCAATTCTTTACCGTAGTAATAAGCTATTCTAGGAATGTTAGAGTCTTTTTCAAACTCTTTTTCAAGGATCCTTAAGTTCCGTCCCTCATCTCTTACCTTACCTACATGGTTATGCCGTACCTGGAGATCTTGGTATTGCCTTACTGGGGCGTCACCTACGTCGAGGTATTCATGGATCGCACAGCGCCACCGGGGATTAAAAGAACGCCTAACAAAACGCTCTCTATTTAAGGTAACAGAGGTCCCGTAAATGTAGGGGAGGTGCCAAGAGCCTACTTCCTTATGATCTAAAACTTCATTTTTAAATTTAAGTAATGCGGCGGAATCAACACGGTCATCGCAATCAAGCCACATGACCCATTCGCAACTAGTACCGAAGGAGAAACTGTAGTTACGAGCTGCGGAAAAATCATCCACCCAGACGAAATGGTGGACATAGAGGTTGGGGTAGGTGGTTTTTAACTCTTCTAGAATTTCTAAGGTACCATCAGTACTGCCAGTGTCCGTAATGTGGACTTCTTCAAGAACAAGGCAAACGTCTTCCAGCAATCCGCGAATATTTGCTTTTTCATTTTTGCAGATAAGGCATAAGCTAACTGTATTCAAATTCCACCCCCGGCTATTTTTTCTGATTGTGGTGGATTTGGAACCTAAAGTCAAGTTGGCGTAAATAAAGGAATGTGATTGAAACACGGAGAGCGCCTAAACTTTTACAATGTAACAAATATTATCACGAGGCTAAACAGATTATATATGAGCTAGCCAATTTCTTAGAGGAGGGTTAAGCGCATGCGTAACGTATTTACCTTATGTCTATGTTTGTGTTTTTCTTCTAACGCTTTTGCTGGTCAAGTATTAGTATCCTTGGGGGATTCAATCACCAGGGGGTTTAATGCTAAAAGACTAGGCGACAACACTAGTTTTAGCTGGGCTACTGGTGAGGAGGTTCATAGCTTTTGGGAGAGGTTATCTCCTCAAAGTGGGGATCGTGTATACAATCTTGCGGTGGTGGGTGCTCAGTCTGGGGATATAGGCACTCAGTTACTATTTATGCCGGAAGTCCCCACGCATGTCACGATGCTCATAGGCGCAAATGATATGTGTCGCAATAAGCCTCTTGAGCATACGATAGCTAATATAAAAGATAATATATCGGCTATCTATAAGCGCGGAGCAAACATTGCACTTACTGTAGTTCCTATTCCTAAGATCTCTTCAGTATATTATGCTAAGAAGGACGAGAGGTGGTGTAGATTTGTGTGGAGTATTTCTGGTTTATGTTCCGGTTTTATAGGAATCCACACTAGCGAGGAAGTGATATTAGAAAATCAGCGCTTACTAGATGGTTTAAATTCTGCTATACTGGAAATTGTAGGACAGTTTAATTCAACGAATGAGCATCCTAGAATACGGTTTAACCCAGAGATTGGAATTGCTGAATTGTTCAATGATGACATTTCAGATATTGACTGCTTCCACCCTTCGATCAAAGGGCAACAGCGCATTGCCGATATGGTAGAGGAATCCTATTAATGCTTACCGCTATTATTAATACGATGCTTGTAGTGCAACTCCAGGCACCTATAGACTCTGGGTGGGAAGTTAATACAGATGGTCCGTGGAATTTGGTGATATCATCTCTTGAGGGTGGATCCCTTGAAAAGGCAGAAATTAATTTAAAGATGCCTGGTTATGTTTTGACATTCCATCAAAAAAAGGCAGTGAGTTTTAAATATAAAATAGATGCCTATTACTGTGTTCACGACAAAAGCCAATGCCAAAAGAAAACCTTCGCCGGGAATTTCTGAGGCTTGACACAAAACCTGTAAGCACCTTAGTATCGAGGCTTACCAAAGCTAGGAACCCCGTTTTTAAAGTGGGGTTTCTTTTTTAATGACCACGAATGGCAATTGACCACAATCTTTTGATGCAAACGTCAATTCAACTCTTGGCAAGACTCATGAAGAATTTACAAAAATGACATTCATTAGATCCCTATCCCTGATGTGTTGTTGCTGGCTAAGCACGGCTTATCTTCCAAGAGGGCAGCGTGCTTATTTAAAAAATCGTCAACCAAAGAGTTTGTCGTCCACGGGCGAAACTCTTTTTTTGCTTTAGATAAATACACCAGCGCCTGTCTCAGCTCGAACTTAAGGCGCTGTATCTCGGCGACATATTCCTCGACATATTTCTCTCTTTGTTCGAGATGAAATTTGTCAGATTGATTTAAGTCTTCGTCCATACGGCTTCCCTTCAAGTGTTTGTTCCTGCACTGTCCGTCCCCTTGGTCGCATCGTCGCAGGTGGTGCGGTGAGCCAGGGGTGGCTCTGGGCGGGTGCGGGCGCGGGACCCTGGACCGTTTGTTTCCGACCCCCGTCGAGCTATTGAACCGTCTTCAGAAAGCGAAACGACGCTAGAAATCCCAGTTTTTTTCTTTTGGAAGACCAGGAAGTAAGAGTGCCCCTTCCTGGCGTGGACTTGGCTTTTCAGTCGGCTGACGACAGGTCTGTTGTTTCGGACTAACACGAACAAGTCCTTTGAATAGAAACCGAACTCTTCGAAGGCGGTAATGATTTCGACATGTGTTAGGCGCTGCTTATTGGCGCTTACTTCGTCCTGACACTTAACGATAAGGTGTCCGCCACTCTTCAAAACTCGGTAAGCATCCTTCCCGGCTCGGAGGTAGAGCGAGAGAACGGCATCGTGCCATTTTGGCCCGCCTTCTTCCGTCTCAAGGCCATGGGAATAATTTTCTCGAAAAGCGGAGTGGCTGCCTGACCCAGCGAGGTGCGACTTGGACTTACGAAACAGGCCCTCCATATAGGGCGGGTCTAATACAATCGCGTCGAAGGAAGCGTCTTCGTAAGGAAGTTTCCGACAGTCGACCTTGTTGTTCAGATGAACGAAGTCCGGTACGTCAAGGTCTGCCTTGAGCGCAAGATCGGACCCAAAAACATCGTATGTACCTTTTTCTACCTTGCTCCAAAAAACACCTTTACCAAAGGTGACATCGGCAATCCGTGATCCTTTCGGTACATGGAGTTGTAGGATTTTAGGGAATAAATCAGCGTTCCTGCCTTCGTGGGCGCTCGTTACTACGTCCGTCGATGCGACGCCGCCTTGGACCCTCTTGGCAGAGCTTCCCTTGCGGTCTTCGACAAAGATCACGCGGGTCCTCCATTGGAATATACGATTTAAAAAGTTAGCATTAATCTAAGGGGCTGCATACCAAAAGCTGAATTAAAGTTGGGGTGACTAGCCTCCGAAAAGCGGATTTCAAAACTGCTAAGGCGTTTTCTTCAAACTTGGGATCTTTCTTGATACTCATTACCTGCCCTAGAATACTGGTCTTAGGTTAACCACATATCTTCGTTATCTTTTTTTTCTAGACTGAAATTTGAAAACAAAACTTCAGTTTTTACTTTGGCTTGGGTGTTATGCGCTCCCGTTCTTGCTCTACCTGCCGTTGTTTTTTCAACCTGTTCCCAACCTGCATAAAAATGTGAGGCATCCAAGTATTCTGACACAATAACTTTTGCCTTGGCCTGTTTTAACAAATCTACCATATCAGCATATTGTACAGTAAAGCGGTATTCTTTTTCATGGCCGAAATAGGGGGGGGTCAACGTAAATAAGGCATTCTGTATTATCCATAACCCTCTTGATGGTAGTTAACGCATCTTCTTGTAGGATCTGTACCGAACGTAGTCTAGCTGCCGCAGGTAATATTCGCAAAAACCAATCAGCCCATACTTCGGGTTTTGGTTTGTGTGATGCAGCACATTTATCAATAGCCCAAGTCGAAGTATTGCCGTTTCCGCAGTATTGTTGTACTCCTTGAGACATCAGTAACCGAGCATCCTCTAATTCTTCAACATCTCCTTGATTTCGCCAGTTTACATTGGAGTAGGGAGTTGCCCATAATAATGCAGCTAATTCTTCTGGTTTTTCTCGTATCATATTGAACATATTAATAATTCGGTGATCCATATCATTTACAATTTCAATAAAGGATCTTGGCTTTGAAAATAACACTGAACACGATCCACAAAAGGGTTCGCAATATATTCGATGTTCTGGAAAATGTGAGACTATCCATTTTGATATAGATGCTTTTCCACCATACTGTTTGTACGTTATTTTAGGTGTAGGCAAAATCAACTCCTTAGAAAAATGTTCTTTGGAATTAATCTAACCATGCGGTGTTAGTTATTTTATCTGTAACAAACATCTGGCAATAAAATTGCAATAACGACAATACAAAAATATTAGATAGTGAGCCGCGCAATTAGATACCTCCAGCAGATTGTAAACGTTCTATGTATTTCTATTAGTCTGACCAAGCTAGCGGCTCTACCATTAGTCAATAATTCACCCCAACGTGATCGGCATGCTTGACTATATTGCTCATTAGATGTCCCTCCCAGGTTAGGCTAACCTATCACCAGGAGGTCATTTTAAGAAGTTGAAATTGAGCTTGGCTTGTTTTTCTATCTCCTCTACGGAGACATTGAACTCGGACCAATCTTGCTCTGCTTGAGGGTTCCATGCATGCTTTGAATCAAAGCAAAGTTGGTCACGGTCTTTTAGGGGATTTGTACCTGTAGAAGTTACGTTAGGTAATATTACAGCTACTAATACTTTTCCTTTATCATCGGTTATTATTTTAAAGTTCTTTAAAGGCACTAAGATATTGGATGCTGGTCCAATGCCTTGAGGATTTTCATCAAATATAGGACCTGCATAGATGAATATAACATCTTTTTTAGCTAATTCCCTTTCATGCTCTTCGAGGTGTTTCCATACTCCGCGATTTAGGTGAGCTGTTTGCGGAAGCATATTGGACATATAGAACGTATTATTGTTATGTTCTTTGGTACTAGTTCTATCCCCTGATGGCGTTTGATGCCCCCTGTCAAAACAACTCCCTTTATATTCGGATGGCAAAACGGCATTCGAGACTGTTTTCTGCAAGGCGGGATCTTGCATGAAATCATTACTTCGTTTGACCTGCCCTAGATCTTCTATCGATAAGCGCCAAACAGACCAATTAAGTACTCGGCTATTTTTATTCCAAGAGATCAGATATTCATCTCTAGAAATTAAGATTTCTGGAAAATCAGATGTGGGATAACCTAAAGCAGCGTTGCGGTTATCAGATACCAGATCTCTTGATGCCAATTGATAAGACGATTGGGTACAGCCAAATAGTAATAGACTAATAAATATACTATGTAATTTTTTCAACAATCTCCTTTAAGGTGTATCAAAGCACCTAGCATTGTTAAAAGATGCGGGAAGATTAACACCCTCTCTCATACCGACATTGTCCATACTTCTTACATCTACAAAGGGGCTGTTATGGAAGAAGAAATGTTGTCCTGTTTTAATCCATTGCGCTTCCATCAATTCAGTGCGTTCCGCAGAGGAATGATAGAAGACATGACCTAAGCCTACAGCGGCTTCAGCCATGGTGAGTTTGTGTGTGGGAAAGTTGTCGCAGGCTTTCTGTTTCCCGTTGATATACACAACCACTTTGGACTTATTTACATAAACGTCAAAAGTTGTTCTTTGTGCTGCTAATAGCTGATCGTCAAATAGCACTCCATTAATTATATGCTTATCATCCCAAGTACGTACCCATTGCCCGTTACTTGCCGGTGTATCACCTGTAATAAAAGAAGGATCTAGAAGGATGACACTTTTATTATCTTTAAGAGGATCTTGACCGGCAGGTGTTGCGCGGTTAGTTAAAATCCTGAGACTACTTTGTGATCTAGAACCTCCAAGTGTAGGATTTTCAAATTCACCACCTGGCAGCACATCAAAGCTCCCCGCTCTAGGTACAAATTGTAGACAGTTCCAACCAGCCATACTGATCTGAGATCCCTCGCCAGGATTCATAAAAAAAGGTGTCGCTAAAATCGTAGAAGTCCCCGGAAAGGTCGAGCCACTGAAAGTCTTACCGGGTTGATCAGATCCGCACAAATGCAACCACCAGTACCGCCTTTGTGTAGAATTTGCCTGTATCTCAAAAGTCACATGGAGGAAAAGATCCCCTGTGTCTGGTACCTGCATAGTTCTCTTAGGGTACAGTAGGTTAGAAGACATCACATCTTGCCCTATGTCGGCTAAGACGGAATGCATCTCACCGCGAGATACAAACATCTGGGAGGCTTCAGCATTAAAGGTATATTGATTCCACCGACTGTTGGCGTAGTGCTTAGCGTTTTGCACATTCCCCAATCCTTGAGGCAGAATAACCCCCTCTACATCTTTGCGAGCCTCCAGAAGCACAAAAGGATCCTCTACAGTAAAGTCGTCGAAGATATCCGTATCTTTATACCCAGCAGGACGCTGCGCGGTTCCACTAGGCGTCACAGTAATGAACGAACGATTAAGTACCCTTGGCGCATTTTTAGATGCGGGTTGAGCCACGTTCAAATAAGGACCTAGTAAAGGATCCGGAGGAAGCGCGGGGTTGTGACCGTTCAAAATCAAACTACCATAATCCGCTAAAACTTCTGCTTCTGTGCGTATGGGGAACGTCAGTTTGTAGACGGGAAAAGTAATCTGCTTGCCCTTATACGTTGTGGTCAACGGCTTATCCGCCCCTGCAATGGGCACATCTTCATGAGCATTGCCTATAGTTCCTGGGAACGGACATAGCTGATCGATAGCTTCCACTACTAACTTAGTAGGACCGCTAATCCCGTTAACCTCTACTTGGGTTGCTACACTCTTAGTGATATTAATAGATCTTACATCGTCACTACAATTAGCAGTGAACATAATTTCTATATTGCCGTAGGCTTTAACAGCCTCTGTATCGTCGCAGTCGTTGCGCTGACGTAAACCTGCGCAAGTGACTACTGCACCCAACACTTCCTCAGTATCCCCTACAATGTTAGTGCGTACACCGTCAGTTAGAGCAAAAACCCGGTAATCCTTCGCTCCCACATCAGGCAGGTACAACATGACACTGCTGCGGTTAGCTACCACTTTTACCGGCGTCGGAAAGTCGCCAGCCTTAGTGTAAGCAAGTTCCGGTGGAGTAGGTGGTGCTGGCGTAGGGGGAGCAGGTGTTGGCGCTGGCGCTGGCGTAGGGGGAGCAGGACTGGGCGTAGGTTCCGTTTTATGTGGCGAGCAAGAAATAGCTAAGCAGAACAATAGTAGATAAGTAGGACGCATTGGTTCTCCTTTTTTTGTAACCTGATTAAATCTCTGCCGATACTTGTGTAGATTATTTTAATACACCTTACCTTATAGGAGTGCAGCATGTCCTTCATTAAAAGTCTAAAAGCAAAATATCAGGTTCTTTCTACTGACGAAGAAGATCAAGAAGACAGGTCATATGAGGATGATATTTTCTTGTCAGATACTGGTCCTTTAGGTTCGCATACGAGTGTGTCGGCTGGCGGCAAACACATAGGAAATTTTAAGAGTTATGAAGATGCAGAAAAAGCGATTGTCAATTGGATCAATAAAAATAAGTGGCAACCCAACATCTGGCAGGTGTCAGATCACGGCAATGAGCATCGCTACGAGCTAGGAAAAAAGTATCAAAAAATGATCAAAATGTAGGGACGATGAAACTTCTTGCTTGAAAGCTAAGATGTGGTTTACTCTGTTAAATAGTAAAATATACATTTTTTTTTAAAAAGTCTCCCCTTAAGGCGGGATTTCGGAGGTATTGTGACTAAAACCAGGATCTCGCTCCCCCTTCTACCCTTACGAGACATTGTAGTTTTTCCTGGCAATGTGACCCCTTTGTTTGTGGGTAGGGAAAAGTCGATTCAGGCATTAGAAGTGGCTATGAGTGGTTCAAAAGAAATTTTTCTAACCGCGCAGACGCAACCTAAGTCTAACGATCCAACTATGGAATTACTGTACCCCAAGGGTACGATCGCTAGCATTCTTCAGATGATCCGCCTGCCTGATGGTACGGTGAAAGTTCTTGTAGAGGGTTTGCACCGAGGCAACATTTTAGGTTTCAAGCAGACTGAGGATTTTTTCTTGGTAGAGGCGGAGGTTTTAGAGGATCTAGATGCGGGATGCACTGAGGCTTTACGTAGAGCTGTGAATGAGGCTTTTAGTGTCTATGCGACACTTAGGTCTATATCCGCTGAAACTCAAACATCTTTAGCGGCTGTGGATGATTTTAAGTTAGCGGATGCTTTAGTTACGCATCTTCCGCATCTTAAATTGCTGGATAAGCAAAAAATCTTGGAGCAATTGGATCCAAGCCTACGTTTAGAAAAGATGCTTGAATTTATTGAGGGTGATCTTGAAATCGGGCGTGTAGAAAAAAAGATTAAAGCCAGGGTAAAGCAGCAGATTGAGAAGGAACAGAAGGAATACTATCTTAACGAGCAAATGGCTGCGATACAAAAAGAGTTAGGTAATAAGGATGCTGAAATTTCTGATTTAGAAGTTCTAATGAAGAAAAAGAAGTTATCTGAAGAGGCTAAAGAGAAGCTCCAGAAAGAGATTCAGAAACTTAAACGCATATCGCCTATATCTGCTGAAGCCACTGTTGTAAGAAACTATGTAGAGACCATTCTTGCCCTTCCTTGGAATGAATTGACGCCGGAAAAGAAGGACATCCAGTTTGCGCAGGATGTGTTGAATGCTGATCATTTTGGGTTGGAAAAGGTTAAGGATCGTATCCTAGAGTATCTCTCGGTTAGAACTTTAGTGGATAATATGAAGGGTCCTATTCTTTGTCTTGTAGGTCCTCCCGGCGTGGGTAAGACTTCCTTAGCTAAGAGTATCGCGGAAGCTACTGGAAGAAACTTTGTCCGCATCTCTTTAGGTGGTGTGCGGGATGAAGCCGAGATTAGGGGGCATAGGCGCACCT
>Ga0315294_10007812_pt1 | contig 11739 bp, 14 predicted proteins | sample YL17G13_40_MG_FD_203626 | JGI IMG/M metagenome (GOLD analysis project Ga0315294, IMG submission 203626) | Sediment microbial communities from Yellowstone Lake, YNP, Wyoming, USA - YL17G13_40 | ecosystem: Environmental > Aquatic > Freshwater > Lake > Sediment | place: USA: Wyoming | collected...
CGTCGGCATGCCGACGGCCATAGCCACCCTCTCCACAGGCGTTACTTCCCGTGAGCCCCACGGTAGTCTCGCTGCCCAAGGGGCAGCCAGTTGCGACGATTTCAGAACCTTGACAACTCAGCAGTCTGATCCCCTCCGCCTCGATGTTCATCGAGGCGTTGAAGTCCCGATCATGAATGGTGCCGCAGGCATCGCAGACCCATTCCCGATCCGAGAGTTTCAACTGTTGGTTCACTGCCCCACAGTCGGAGCAGGTCTTGGAGGAGGGGAAGAAGGTCCCGATCTCCACCAGCAGGTTCCCATTCCAGAGGGACTTGTAGGTCAACTGCCGACCAAACTCTCCCCATCCAGCGTCGGAGATGGACTTGGCCAGATGGTGATTCTTCAGCATCCCCGCCACATTCAGGGATTCTACGGCGAAACCACCATAGTTCTCCACGAGCCAGTGGGTCGTCTTGTGGAGGAAGTCCCTGCGAGAATCCCTCACCTTCCGGTGGATGGCTTGGAGCCTCCTCTTCTGCTTCTCCCGGTTGTTGGAGCCCTTGATCCTCCGAGAGAGCTTTCTCTGCTCTCGGCGGAGCTTTCGCTCCATCTTCTGGAGATGCCTGGGGTTCTCCACGACGGTCCCATCGGAGAGGACGGCGAAGCTCTTCAGTCCCAGATCGATGCCGACCAGTGGTCCCTCTGCCGGTGCGGGGTCTTGGATCTCGACCTCGCACTGAACGGAGCAGAACCACCGATCACCATCCTGGGTAACCGTCAGGTGTTTCGGCGTTCCCTCGATGGGACGGTGCATCCTCCAGCTCACCTTCCCGATCTTGGGGAGGAAGACGAACCTGAGATCGATCCTCCAACACTGGGGGATGGTGAAGGAATCGTTCCGGTGCCGCTTGGTCTTCACGGATGGATGTTCGGCCCTCTTCTCGAAGAAGTTGGTGTAGGCGACGGCCAGATGAATGGCGACTTGTTGAAGGGACTGGGAGAAAGATTCCTTGAGGAAGGGGAACTCCTCCTTGATCCTCGGAAGGGCCAGGATCATGTCATTTCTCGTCCAAGATTCCCGTTCCTCCCAGTACATTCGCTCCTTGCGTTCGAGGAGCAGGTTGTAGAGGAACCGGGCATTGCCGCCCTGCTGTCGCAGGGCGGCCGCCTGTTTCTCCGTGGGATATAACCTGAATTTGAATGCCTTCTGGATGATCATCGGTTGCCTTTACTTCTACATTATATACAAGCGATGATTCCTTCTTTTCGAAGAGCGATTCTTCGAGAATCTTTGGGAGAGCGGCAATTCATCCCCAGGGCAAGCCCTCCTCGCCTCCGCTCTCGTGGCTTCGCCACTGGCTGCGGCTCGGACTCGCCCAATGAGACCTCGCTGACGCTCGGTCTCATGGCGAGTGGGTTTTCTTGCCGCAACATCTATAAGCTGGGACACGAAAGAGAGGAGGCAAGAGCCAATGCTGAATGCCTGTGACATCTGCAAGGGCAGGCTGTGCGTGATGACCCCTGCGGGCGAGTGGGATGACTGCGGGTGCGTCAAGGAGAAACGAAGGAGGGCACTGTTCGAGGCCATCGGGGTCTCCCCGAAGTTCAGGGGGAAGGATCTGGAGGGCGTCGATCTGAGTGGTTTCGACCTCAAGACCACGGCCTTTGGCAGGAAGCTGAACGCCGGGGAACAGGAGAGGAAGAAGGCCGCCAGGGATGTCGTCGCAACCTACATCGCAGCGATCCCCGGCATGCTGAAAGGGGAGTTCCTCAGGAAGCCCAATGGAGATGGATACAACTCCCTCCTGCTGGATGGTGGGGACAACAGCGGGAAGAGCTTCCTGGCAGCCTGCATCGCAATCGAGGGGATCAAGGGTGGTAGTAGGGTCAAGATCTTCGAATGGTCCATCATCCTCGATGCCTGCTACGACTTCGGTGGGGATTCGCACGCCGAGCTGCGTGGGGAGATGAACAGGAAGGACCAGATCGTCATCATCGAGAATGTGGAGGAGATGTACGAGCGCAGCTCATCCGATGGATTGCCCGCAGCCGTCCTGCGTCGCCTGAACTCCATGTTCATGACGAGATGGAAGTCGGGACTCCCCACGGTGATGACCACATCGCAGAACTTCAAGAAGATCACATCCGGGAAGTACGGCACGGCACTCTCCTCGATCATCAAGGATTCCCTGCACGTGGACCTACCCGGAGAGGAGGACTGACCAGATGACAGTCGATGATGCAAAGTATCACCTGCACGTGGAGATGAGGGTTCTCGGACACATCACGACGGACGTCGAGGATATGAGATTGCTGAGGACCAGGAACATCGGTCGTGACTTCTTCTACTTCAAGGCCGCTGCGGACGATCTCTGCACGACGCAGGCCCTCTTCGACTTCGCAGTCGGTTACTACAGGGACAACGATCGGCTCCTGTCCAGGGAGGCTCTGATCACCGAGCTCAACACGCGGGGGGGGACGCTGAAGGAGGGGTCGGAGGGGGCGAGGATGGTGGCCCTCCTGACGAAATGCCAGGCGATGACGCTGGACAAGGACTCGTTCCCGGCCCTGCTCGATAAGCTCAGGGAGGACGTGCTGCTCAGGGTCCTGGGGAATGTCAGCACGCTCATCGCACAGAACGCCAAGACTCCATCGAAGACGTTCGAGGCGGCTTACAACTACCTGTCGACCGCCAGGATCGACCTGTCCGGAGAATCCTCCCCGACGCAGATCTTCAACCTGGCCACGGGGATGGGGGATATGTCGAAGGAGTACTTCGACAGGAAGCTGCATCCCGAGAAGTACATGGGACTCGAGGTCGGATGGGGGCCCCTCGACAAGGCCACGAAGGGGTTCAAGAAGTCCACGCTCGTCCTCGTGATCGGAGAGGTCGGAAAGGGCAAGTCGACCATCCTCCTGAACTGGGCGGCCGAGGTCAACAACGGGGGCAAGAATATCATCTTCTTCAGCTTCGAGATGCCGATGTGGCAGGTGAAGGCGAGATGGGTCGCCAGGGAGATGCGCATCCCCTACTCTGGATTCATGCACGCAGAGCTGTCCGAGGATGAGGAGGATCGGCTCCACAGGTTCTATGAGGATGAGATGGGCGGGGATGTCATGTTCGACAAGCTCCAGAACAAGAGCCGTGGGTACTTCATCGTCGTCGATCAGCCGGATGACACATCTCCCGCATTCGTGGAACAAATGGTCAAGCAGTGCAACTCGCTGTACGGCCCCTGCGATGCCATCTTCGCCGACTACCTCAACAACATGAAGGTCGATGGAATCAGCAGGAATGCCCAGTGGTGGGAGCACACGGGGTTGGCGGCAGCGGGCCTGCGACGCATCGCAAGGATCCACGATCTGGTGGCATTCTCGGCCCAGCAGATCAACCGTGAGGGCCTGAAGTACGCTCGCAGCCAGATGAAGGACGAGAACGACTATGCCTCGATCATCATTCGCCCCGAGCACATAGAGGGATGGAAGGCCGTGATCAATGAATCCGACAGCGTCATCGGATTCATCCCGGACGATGACATCGGACGGTCGGCGATGCACATCCAGAAGATCAAGGGAAGGGACTGGACATGCGAGCCATTCTCCATGAGATTCCTTCCCGAGATGTGCCTCGTGGAGGATCAGTCCGATCCGTTCGAGATGCATCAGGCGCTGTTTGCGGACAACAAGACGATGAGCATCCTGGCGGATCTCGACAGCTTCTCGGTGGATGACAGCTGATGAGAAAGATTTCATGGGACAGTCTGGCGGAGCCTCGGATGCCGGAGGATGGCGTGGCCGTCGATGTGTTGCGCCACATCAACATCCTCGATCTGATCGCTCCACATGTGATGCTGAAACCCCTGCGCAATGGGGAGCACAGCGGGCTGTGCCCATTCCATACCGAGAAGACAGCATCGTTCTTCGTGAACGAGGATAAGGGCGTCTACCTGTGCAGGGGATGCAACGAGTCCGGCAATGCCATCTCGTGGCTGGAGAAGCACGATGGGATGACGAGACAGGAGGCCGTCCGTCACCTGATGGTCATGGCCGGACTCGACGATCTCTCGCTCGAGGATGACACGACGAGGAAGGCTCGCTTCGCCGTCAGTCAGGTCACGACGCAGGCTCACAGGGGAGATGACAGCAAGACGCCGGGGTTCATCTTCTGGGACATATCCGACGTCTGCGGGGGGATGATGAAGGAGAATCCCGACGATGACGAGATGATCGACAGGATCGAGGGGATCCTGAGGAGGCTGGACGAGCTGTATCTCGCAGGAGATGAGGAAGGACTGATAGGGTTACATGAGACATATCCAGGAGACCTTGAGGGACAGGCTGTCGAGGATGCTGAAGATGAGGGAGAGCATTCGCAGCTGTCACCGGTGTGAAGTCAGGAAGGCGTACGATTCTCCGGTCCCATGTGCCGGGTCCGTGACCGCTCCCGTGATGTTCATCGGGGAGGCCCCTGGTGCTGATGAGGTCGAACAGGGGAAGCCCTTCGTCGGGATGAGTGGGAGGATGTTGAGATCGGCCATCGAGGATGCTGGACTGTCATGCGATGATGATGTGTTCATCACCAATGTGATCTGTTGCCGTCCATTCAACAACAAGTTCCCGTCCGACACATACCCCATCGATATGTGCATGGACAATCATCTCCTGACTCAGATCGACATCGTGAGGCCGAGGATCATCGTGGCCGTCGGTGGACAGGCTCACAGGTGGGTCAGGGGATCGGATGTCGGAATCACGAAGGTGTGTGGGGGCTGGGAGGACTGGGAGGTCATGGCAGACGAGCTGACGGTCCGGTACCTCCCGACACTGCATCCGTCGTTCTGTATGAAAGGCCCGGACGACAGGTACGACAATCCGGTCATGAAATTGACGTCGCCGGAGAGGGTGGAGCTCTTCAGAGCCCACATCGCATCGATCAAGGACGAACTTGACGAACTGGAGGAATAGAAATGAAAGAGATGAAAGATCCGACCGAGGCAGGAAAGGTGTGGGTGAAGGAGACCCTACTTGCCATCCAGACCCTGATGGCCGAGAGGACCAACGGTGTTGATCTGGACGAGATGGGAATCCACACGGCAGAGACGGTCCGGGCCCAGGTGACTCCCATTCCGTCTGGCTCGGAGATTCCGAGCAGGTTCCTGAGCACGGGATACCAGCTTTCCATCGATTTCATCCATAACTCCATCGAAGTCGGTCATGAGGTTTTCGTGGCTGCATCATTGGAAGAGGGATATTGATGGATCAATTCAATCCAGGAGAGATAGACCCGGCCGAGGCTCGCAGGCGGATGCGTGAGATAGATGACAAGCTGAAGGCGGAGCTCAAGAACTCACCATCGAGGATCTCGTTCGGGGTCTCGGTCGATGGTGAGGAGATGGTGTTCGATCTGGACGAAAGCATCGGTCACTTCTACAAGATCGAGAAGGTCATCTTCGAGGGGCTGTTCGGTCTCGGTCACGAGGAGTACCTCAAGTTCCTCATCTGCACCAGCCTCCAGCGCCACTGGGAGTACCTCGCATCGCTCAGGAGGAGGGTCTATGAGCTGGGGAATGTGGAGGGAATTGCCGCAGAGCTTGGGATTTCTCTGGAGGACGATGAGCGGCAGATAAGTGCATCTGCAGCACCACCGACGACGGATCCGCTGCCCGACAACTACACCAGAATCCAGGAGCTCTGGAATGACGGATATGTCTCGACGAAATGCCCCGAATGCCGTGGACCAGCGGTCTGGCACCCCGAGAAGAAGGGGCTCGTGTGTTTTGCCGTTCAGTGCGGACATCATGCGAGTTACGACAGCCGGCCTGGTCCTGGATCGCAGCGATCTGATCCCGGTAAGAGTCCTCCCGGAGATGTGCGAGGCAGCGATCAGGATGAAGGTCTGTGAGCAGTTCGTGGCATGGTCGATCCTGAGGACCATTGACCGGTTCCTGAACAGGGGGGCGGGCAGCATCGGGAGGAGATGTGCCGTGGCCCTCCTGATGCAGACGATGGACCTCTCGAGCAAACGCACGGTTCAGAGGATGATCTCTGACGGGATGGGGTTGTTCTGGCGGGATGGCAAGAATGGCCTCCTGTACCTCTGCGGCATCAAGCACATTTGCCGCATGATGGATGTCGATCACATAAGATCGAAATGGTTCAACATCCCGATGAATCTCCTCTTCGGGCGGCCTGCGGAGGTGAAGTCCCTGATCGTGTGCTGCGTGGCGGCGAGGGACGGGGTGCCGGTCTCGATCGCCAACCTCGTCGAGAGGCTCGGGATCTCCGAGAGGAGTCTCCACTACCACATCGAGGCCAATACGGGACCGGGCAAGAACTTCTTCAAGCGCCATAATCTCATGATGATCTCGATGGAGCCCAGTGCCAGGGATGCAGCCAGGAGGTGCCACGAGCTCATCGGGGAGGGGGTTCCGGTCGAGGTGATGGAGTGGAGGGATGGCAGGTTCGCCGTCTGCAGGAGGTTGCCGAACACGATCCTGAGCAGGTTCCAGAGGATGGATTCCGAACGGATAAGATACAGGCTGAGGATGTTGTCGGGATTGAGGGAGGTCGAGATTCACGAGAGGTTGTACTCCAGGGGGAAGAGGGAGGGTGCCTACACCAACTTCGACTCGGCTCGCAATATGTACGGGCCGGTGTTCGTGAGCAAACACGGAAGACCCGTCGAGATGTGGATTTCGTCGGAAACCAAGCCAGAAAGGATGTTGCAGAGATGACCATGACGACGCTCGAATTGACCATGCTGGAACATATTACAGTCAGCGGTTCGATTGCCAAGCTGTCGGATAGGTTTGGGGAATCCGAACTTTCTGCAGTTAGGCCTGATGTGATGAATGATCTGATGGAAAGGGGGATCATAGGCAATACGATGGGAATGTATGGCCCTGTTATGTTTTTCATGACAGACAATTGGCGCAACAAGTTGTCCAACTCCTCATGTCAACCACCCACGACTGAAGTCGTGGGCTTGTCCAAAGCCCACGATGGAGGTCGGGAGATCACCCGGTGATCTCGGTTGACCAGACCCAGCCAGGGGGTCCGAAGGACCCCATCGGGCTACGTGTGTAAGGTCATGACACTATGGGATGCTCGCCAGTCCCATGCAACTGTCGTTCAGGACAATGAAGTCCCTCAGGGTACAGGACCAATGTTCTGAGCACGACAAGCCTCTCACACATCGTCGAGGCAAACTGCAGAACCCTTCGGTGGGTAACCACTGAAGGGGTCTCAATACCCCCAAGGGGTGACCCGAGGGGAGAGATGTACCCCCATCCATCTGGGCGAGATCCCAGATGGATGGGGCAATCAGATCCCATGGCTCCTACGGCTGAAGCCGTGGGCTTCGAAAGGAAGTTCGTGGCAATTCCTCCCACGACTGAAGTCGTGGGTTTCCTTGCCAAACGGAATCATGAGACTCTGTCGATTCTTCAGGGTTTCGGAAACCAGGCTGCAGGAATGATCCTCTACTACGCCCTGAAGTACGAGCTGTGGCGCTTCATGTGCCCTCAACTCCTCGTGATGATGTGGAGGTGGCGTTGCCTCTGGCTCGGCTGGAAGGCGACACCGAGGTTGCTGTTCATGCCGAGTCAGGCGGATGTCTGCTGTCGTTACCTCCTCGCCCGCCTCGGACATTACTCGCCATCCAATGTGCTGAGATGCCGAGACGGAAGCAGCCGGACGCCGGACCTGATGAGGATCATCGAGAAGCACGGGATCGACACCAATTTCGTGTGACCATTGTCATCGAGGCGATTCCGGAGTATGATGAGGAAGAGGTGAGGAAGATGGAGTTCAACGAAGAGAAAATGAAGAGGATCGTGGCGCTGATCGAGGGAGAGATCGGCGAGGAGCGGTGGGATGAGATATGTGGAGATCTGGAGACATGGAAGACCATCAAGAGTCAACTACTCAGCGCTGGCAACCTGCAGGACATCGTTGAGACCGTCAATGCCGAGGGCTTCGGTTTCCTGACCGCCAAAGTCCAGAACGAGATGGGGTGGGCCCTCAGACATATGGCGATCCTGTACACCCTCAACAGATATGGGATGTTCATAACCGGATCCCCTGGCAACTGGGTCATCGATTTCTGCCCGGGCCAGCAGCAGGACTGGACATCATTCATCGAGAACCTGAACCAGTTCACCGACGATGTCGTGGTCCTGGAGGATCTGCCGAAATTCCCTTCCCCGTACCGTCACAATGCAGCCAAGTTAATCCTCCGGAACCTGGTCGAGAGCAGGATCGCCCTCGTTCGTATGGGGATGGCGGTCGACTGCAGCGAAGCCGGCGTCAAGCTGGACGAGGTCATCGACCTCCTCTATGAGGTCCTGAGATCCACGGAGGCAGCCTAATGAAACAGGAGGTCAGGATGATCGTCGGACCGGCGGCGGCCGGGAAGTCGTCGGTCGCCGAGCCCTTCATCGCCGATGGATATGTCCGGGTCAATCGGGACACGCTCGGTGGATCGTACGATGGGCTGATGAACGAGTACTGCAGGGTGCTGTCCGAGGACAAGAACATCGTCCTCGACAACACCCACCTCACGCCTGACAAGAGGGACTTGTTCATCGAGATGGCTCACGGGGCGGGAGCCGAGATCCACTGCCATGTGATGACGACACCCATCGAGGAGGCACAGGTCAATGCCGTGCTGCGCCTCATCTCCAAGGGCATCTACCCGATGGACACGGTGGCCATCTCCGAGTCCAAGGATCCCAATGTCTTCCCGCCTAACGTCCTGTTCGCCCACTACAAGCAGTTCGTCAAGCCCACCACAGCCGAGGGGTTCGACTCCATCGTGGATGAGAGGTTCGTGAGGCGTCAGGATCCGAGCAGGCATCGGCACGCCTTCATCTTCGACTACGATGGGACGCTCCGTGTGACCAGGAGCGGCGACAAGTATCCCCTCGATCCATCCGACATCGAGATCCTCCCCAGGAGGGCCGAGATCCTGAAGGACCTCGCCAGGGGGAACCTGCTGCTGGGAGCCTCCAATCAGAGCGGTGTCGCCAAGGGGAAGCCGACGGCCGAGCAGGCCATCGCCTGCTTCGAGCGCACCAACGATCTGCTTGGCGTCGACATCGAGTACCTATTCTGCCCCCATCCGGCGGGACCTCCCGTGTGCTGGTGCAGGAAGCCGGTGCCGGGGATGGGGATCATCTTCATGGAGAAGTACGAACTCAATCCCGCCACCACGACCTACATCGGGGACATGAAGACCGATGAGACATTCGCCAAGCGTTGCGGGATGAGGTACATGAATGCCGACGAATTCTTCAAGTGAAAAATGGAGGAGATGCAGATGATTCATTGGCAGCCCATTCCAAGTGATTTCGAGGGACATTTTGGGACCAAATTCGATGGAGAGACTCTCATCGAGATCTCCCTTTTCATCCGTGACACCGTGACCGGAGAGGTGGAGATGGGGTGTAACGCCGGTGTTGTTGCCGTCGCCCGTCGGAAGGAGGTTGCAACTGGTTTCGAGAACTTGGAGAAAGTCTGAAGAATCCACGCCCGAGAGGTAGTCAAGATGTCCGATCTGAGGATGGTCGCCAAGGGAGTCGTCTGGTTCGAGGATCCGGAGCCGATCCATCGGTTGATGAGGAGTCAGTGTTCGGCAATGCGTTCAGCCTATCAGGCGATCCACAAACATGGACTGAAGGGGAACGATGTCAAGGTCCACATCAAGCAGAACTACATGGACGACCTCAACCAGCGGTACATCTCCGATGCCGTCTCCCGAGCCAAGAGCATCAGGCAGAAAGGAGCCATCTTCGGTGGCAAGAAGGCCTGGGACGACCTGAGGTCTGGAAGGCTCTCCAAGGACGACTGGGTCGCTCTGAGGAACGATCAGCTCTACTCCCGAGGGGACCTCAGCAAGAGCGGGAACCCGAACCTGAGGATCGTCGGGCAGGAGCTGTGGGTCAACGATCCATCGGGGCGTGGTTCCTGGATTAGGGGGCAGTTGTTCGTTCCGGAGAAGTTCGAAGTGAATCTCGACTGCTACGATGTCAGACTGACCTCCAGATCGGATGGTCGTTTCGATGTGTTGGTCACCTGGGAGGCAGAGATTCCTCAGATCGAGGTCGTTCCTGGAGCCATCGGGATCGATATCAACCCATCGGGCTGTGCCGTCGTGGAGGTGGACGGAGAGGGAAATCTGATGTCCCACACCTTCCTGTCCCAGCAACGGATGCAGTTCGCCTCCAAGGCGAAACGGAGGAGCGACGTGGAGTTGATGGCGGTGGAGATCGTGAGGCGAGCGGAGGAGTCTCACAAGTCGGTCGTGGTCGAGGATCTGAAGTTCAGGGACAAGAAGGGGAGCAAGAAGTTCAACAGGATGCGGCACAATTTCCTGTTCGCCAAGATCACGGAGGCGGTGGAGCGGAGGGCGATCGGGAGGGGGATCCCCGTCGTTCGGATCAACCCGGCGTTCACCTCCGATCTGGGAGTGCTGAAGTACCAGCGGATGTACTCCATGAACGACCACTGTTCGGCGGCGTTGGTGATCGCCCGGCGGGGACTGGGGATCACCGAGAAGCAGACGTTCGATGTCTTTCGTGAGTCCAAGCCCAAGGGCAAGGGATTTCGGCTGAACCTCGAAGGAAGAGGTCGATCTCTCGAATTGAGTCCGAAGGCATGGGGGTGGTTGAGGAACAAGTTCCTGCGACCACGTAATCCGTCCTCACAGGACCGGGACCCAAGTCTGCTGGGAGTCCTGCATCCAAGGGATGCCGGAGGATCTTCAGGAAAGCGTCCCAAGTCGAGGTGCGAGCCTCGAGGAGAACCCGTGACCAACAACTGGTCGGTCACGTCGGTTGCTTTCGCAACCGCAGACTCTTGAAAGAGAGTCGATCAGAAACCCTGTCGATTCTTCAGGGTTTCGGAAACCAGGGATTCGCATGACGGCTTATGTCTCGACATGTCCCAATTGCGGTGTCGACATCGACATCCCGGAGACGACCGGCTGGTCTCCCGTGGATGAGACGGAGGACTTCGGGGACGGGGGATGGAGCAGGCCCGTCATCTGCACGGCCTGTGAGAAGGAGTACCTCGTCCAGTGGAAGGGACACCTGCCCAATGTCATCAGGGAGACATTCTACCATGTCGTCGATATGAGCAAGGGTAGGTACAAGACGATCAGGTTGAGGTTCCTGTTGGGGAGGGTCCCGAACGCTCCCGATGCCCCCTCGGGGCTCGGTCCCAGACAGATCCAGCGCATGTACGCAAAGGGCAACTATCCCGAGAAGATCCGTGACAGGGCGATCAGTGCCTGTGCCGTGCAGGCGGGGATCCCGATGGACCTGGCGGAGAGGCTCGCCCAGATGCAAACAGATCCGGCGTGAGAACATGAATGACTTCGAGTGGCTCGACGACGAGGAGGAGGAATCTCACATCCCCGAGCTCCCACCGACTCCATCAGATTCGGTGAGGACGGTCCTTCCCGATGGAGCGGTGGAATACCGGGATGCCCAGGGGCAATTCCATCGCCTCGATGGGCCGGCCAGAGAGGGGACGGATGGATTCAAGGAGTGGTATCAGAATGGTCTTCGCCATCGCCTCGATGGGCCGGCCAGAGAGTGGGCGGATGGGTCCAAGGGGTGGTGGGTGAATGGTCTCCGGCATCGCCTCGATGGTCCGGCCTTCGAGGGGGCGGATGGGACCAAGGGGTGGTTTCAGAATGGTCTCCGCCATCGCCTCGATGGGCCGGCCTTCGAGGGGGCGGATGGATCCAGGGAG
>Ga0315294_10007814_pt1 | contig 11738 bp, 10 predicted proteins | sample YL17G13_40_MG_FD_203626 | JGI IMG/M metagenome (GOLD analysis project Ga0315294, IMG submission 203626) | Sediment microbial communities from Yellowstone Lake, YNP, Wyoming, USA - YL17G13_40 | ecosystem: Environmental > Aquatic > Freshwater > Lake > Sediment | place: USA: Wyoming | collected...
CGCGGCCGTGAGTAGGGGCAAGGCATGCCTTGCCCCTACACTTCTCGCGAGTCCTGGCCATGCTGAACGGTTTCAACCAACTCCCTGAGGTTGCGCGCGGGTGTCACGGGGACGAGGCCGCACGCGGGCGAGACGACGTCGAACTCGCGAGCAGCGATGCGCGCCGCGCGCCGAATCGCCGATAGCGGCCCCCGCTGGAGCAGGAAGGCGTCCACGTTGCCCACCCGGACGCACTGCGCAAGCTCGGCGCGCAGAATGCGCCCGCTCACCATGGAATCCACGCTCAGCGCCAGGGGAGCCGAGAGAGAGGACGCGAGCTGCCGCAGCTCCGCGAGGATCGGGCGCACATCTCCGCATATATGAAGTATAACGGGTGTCGCCTGCCGGCGCAACACGCCGAGTGCGCGCGACAATGCGGGAAGGGCGAGCCGCGCGAAGTGCTTTCCGCCCAACAGCTCGCCGGTGGCGGAGGGCTCGGCGATCATCACGCAGTCGGCCCCGGCCGCGCGCTGCGCCAGGGCGAAGTCAATGGTCACGCGCGCCATCCGGTCCACCAGCGCCTGCGCGGCCTCGGGCGCGCGGCGGGTGAGCCGCAGGAAAACGCCCGTGTCCATGACCATCGCCGCCAGGCTCACCGGGCCGACCACCGCGCCGATGACGGGATAGGGGGTGTGGAGACCCGCCAGCATGCGCAGGGCATCGAGCACCACCGGCGCGCGACCGCAGCTGTGAGGGTCAAAGGTGGGCAGGTGTTCCAGGTCCGACCCGCCGGCGATGGCCTCGGCCGCGACGTGCGGCAAGATGGTGTCGGTACCGAGGTCCACGCGGCAGCCGAGCGCCTCGGCCTCGACCGTCATGCAAAAGGGGACGGCCAGGCATTCGAGACCCGTCTCCTGCTGCGTGGCGACCACGAGGTCGGCCATGGCGCGCGCGTCGGAGTGCGCGGCGGGCCAGCAGGCGCCGCCGGCGCGCATGGCGGAGGTGGTGGCCATGGTCATCATGCCGCCGGGGCAGATGACCGGCGGGCGATCCACGCGCTGCGCACGGAGGCAGGCCAGCAGGCGCTCGCGCGCGGTCACCGCGCCGCAAGCCGGGGGATTGGGTGATGCGCGGGGCAATTCAGTTCAGTCTTCCGTACTCACGCACGCCGGCCATCATCGCCTCGACGTTGGCGATTGGCGAGTCGATGGGCACCTCGCAGCCGCTGCCGAGGATGAAGCCGCCGCGGCACCCGCGGCCGATGGCGCACAGCTCGCGGACCTCGCGCAGCACGTCCTGGGCCGTGCCCTGGAGCAGAGTGTGCGCGGGGCGCACGTTGCCCATGAGCGCGGCACGGTCGCCGACGCGGTCGCGCGCCTCGGCCATGGAGATGTCGTCGAGGCTGAGCAGGGCGGCGCCGGCCTCGAGCATGGAGTCGAGGATGCGGCTGGTCTGGCCGCAGATGTGCAGCACCACCGGCAGACCGCGCCCGGCGATGTGCGCGTGCAGCTCCTGCAGGTAAGGCAGCGCGAACTCGCGGAAGTGCCGCTCGCCGAGCACGCTCCCCGTCGCCACCGGGTCCACCACGACCGGGATGCCGCCGACGTCAACCACGGCGTCGGCAAAGGCTTTGCCCAGCTCCAGCGAGAGCCGCAGCAGATCGTGGGCGAGGTCCTTGTTACGATAGAGGTCGCGCGCGAGCTGGTCGGTGCCGCGCAGGCAGGCGGCGGTGGTGAACGGCGCGGCGAAGCAGCAGCTTACCGCCACTTCGTCGCCGGCAGCGGCGACGGCGGTGCGGATGGCCTCCAGGTAAACCGGCAGGCGGCCCCGGTCCGGGCCGGCGGGGTCGAGGCGGCTGCGATCGGCGGGATCGGTAACTGCCGGGCGCTCGACGCGCGGCACGTCATCCTCGGGGTAGTGCAGCTGCGTGCCCATCGCCTCGGCGAGGACCGCGGTATCGGAGAAGATGGTGATGAGGTCCTGCCCGTAGTGGCGATACGCTTTGACGTGGCACTCGCCCATGACGCGGCCATCGCGGTTGTGGGCGCCGATCTTCAGCCCCGCCACCCGCGCGGCGTGGTTGAGCACGAGCGGCACGCACGGGAAGCGATCGAGCTTTCCGCCGGTGAGGAATGCGTTAATGCGTTCCCTGGGGCTCATGCGGTCTTCGGGCATGGCAACCTCGCGGCAAGGGTTTGCGCCAGGTCCACCGCTTCTTTCGCGTCACGGCCGTGGCCGTCGGCGCCGATCTGCCTGGCGAAGGCAGCGGAGGTCGGGGGGCCGCCGATCATGATGGCGAAGCTATCCCGCAGCCCGGCGTCGGACAGGGCGCGCGGCACCTTGGCCATGTTGTTGAGCGTGGTGGACATGAGGGTCGAAAGCCCCACGATGCCGCTGCCGGCCTCGCGGGCGGCGGCGAGGAAGGCGTCGGCGCTGACGTCGCGCCCCAGGTCCCGCACGTCAAAGCCGGCGGCTTCGAGCATGATCTTGACGATGTTCTTGCCGATGTCGTGGATGTCGCCCTCGATCACGCCGAGGATCACTTTGACCGGCGCGCGCTCGGGGGCGACCTTGATGTGCGGCTTGAGCACCTCGATCGCCGCGTACATGGCGTCGGAGCAGATCAGGATCTCGGGCACGAAGTACTCGCCGCGGTCGTAAAGGTCTCCCACCTCGCGCATGCCGGCGGAGAGGCCCTCGGTGATGGCGACGTACGGGTCGAGCCCGAGCTCCAGCGCCCGGTGCGCCGCCGCCACGGCGCCCTGCTCATCCATGTCCACGACCGCTCGCGCCAGGTCCCGCAGAATGTCATCCGGCTTGGTTCCCGTCATAAGCTACTCCTCACAAATGCGCCGGAGGCGCACAAGTAATGCGTGGCGGGAGCGTGTGGGAATCGAACCCACCCGGGACCGGATTAGGGCCCCGCACCGGGTTTGAAGCCCGGCAAGGTCCACCAGAACCCAACCGCTCCCGCTCTATTGCTGCTCCGCGAAGTGGCGAGGCCACCTCCGGTGGCGCAGATCCCTAAGCCCCGACCGTGTCGGGGCCGGGATGGCGGCCCTGCGGGCTTAGCCATTTTCAATCTGCGAACCAGATGGCAGGATACAATCCTGCCCCACCAGCGTCGCCGCCGGAGAACGCAAAGAGCGCCGCGTCCCCGATCGGGGGGCACGGCGCCCTGGCAGCGCAGTTACGTCTGCGCCGGAGGCGCACAAGATGCCGCCCGCGGACTACCGCACGTCCACCGTTACGCTCCCTTTCAGAGGCGGGCCGAAGGGGCCCACGTCTATAGTCGCCTCGCACGTGTATCTTCCTTTTTCGGCTACTCGCACGGAGTAGCAGGGGGCGCCGCCTCAGCCAAACCCAAAGTCGCCCAGCGTCCCGCGCTTGGAGGTGACGACCCTGCCCTTGGCGTCGCGCACCGTCACCTGCGCGGCCACGGACTTGCCGTCCTTGTCGATGTCATCCAGCTCCGCCTTGCCCGCCATCACGCGCGCGACGACCCCGATCTCCCGGCGCTGCACCTTGGTCGTCACCCGGAGCGCGATCTTGGCGGGCTCCCGCGCCTGCAACAGCCTGGCCTTGGCCGGGGCCGTGCTCACGCGCGCGTCCAAGCTCGACCAGCAGGTCCACAGCGCCCCTCGCGCATCCGCGCGGCTGACGCCCAGGCGCGCGCACGTGGACTCCGGTTTCCCTTTCGTCAGATGCAGGTGCAGGTCCGCCCTCACCTTCTTCCACCCGGCGGGAAGCGCCCGCGCGGATAGCGGAAGGCTGACCTCGGGAAACGACCACATGTTCTGGCTGGCGCGCGTCGCCTTGACCGTCTGGGCAGTCTTTAGCCCGGCAACCGTGGTCGCCAGGCGCATCTGGGTGTCGCGGATGGCTTTGGCTTTGTCCAGCCCGGCGACCGTCGTTGCCAGGCGCAACTGATTGTCGCTGAACTGCGCGTAAAAGGTGACCTGGGGGGTGACATTGATGCGGAGGTACTGCGAGGTCGCCGCCGCCGCGGGAATGGCGGCCGCCTGCCACACGAGCGCGGCGCAGAGGGCCATCACCGCACCAAGCTTGACGATTCCGAGCCCGCGGCGCGCAGGCCGTGCGTCGCTCACCTTGCTCCTGCCCTGCGTCGGATTCATCATCTGGCTCGCCCCAACCTGCCGCACGCGGCTCTGAGCATGACCGTCGCGCTACTGAACCGTCACCGCAGCGGCGCCCTTCAGCGTCCCCACAGGGCCTGCATCCAACGTGGCTTCGCAGTTGTACCTGCCGTTCATCGCTACTCGCACGGAGTAGCAGGGAGCGCCGCCTCAGCCAAAGCCGAACTGGGACAGGGGGCCGCGTTCGGAGGCAATGCCGTTGCCGTCGGCATCGCGCACCAGAACGCGCATCTGCGCGGTCTGTCCGCTCTTCTGGATGTCGTACAGCTCCGCCGCCCCCGCCGTCACGCGCACGCCCACGCCGATCTCCTGGCGCTGGGCTTTGGCAACCACGCTGAGCTTGAGGTCGCCGGGGTCGGGCACCCGCATGACCTGCGCCTGCTCCGGCTGTGCGCCCACGGGAGCGCCCACGTTAAACCAGTAGGTCCAGAGCGCACCATCTTGGTCGGCGCGAGACGGCCCCACCACGCCATAGGCATACCACGTGCGGCTCCTGGTGCTGGGGTCGCCGGTCGTCAGCAGGCGAAGGTAGAGGACTGCTCTTACCCTGCTGACTCCGGCGGGAAGAGCGTCGGCGGACACGGGCAGACTGACTTCGGGGAAGACGAGGGAATCCGGGGTGGACTGCTTGGCCTTGATCGCCTTGGCGGTCTTGAGGCCGGCGACGGTGGTGGCCATGCGCAACTGCCCCAGCTCGAACTGCGCGTAGACGATGGTGGTAGGGGACACCTGGAGGCGGCTGTAGGCGGGTGCCGCGGCGAGTGGAGCTGAGAACAGGACGAGCGCCGCCGCCAACGCGACGACCGGTGCTACTCTGCGAAGTGGCGAGGCCACCTCGCTACGAAGCACGGGCAGAAACCACGGAAGGCTGCGTCGAGTCATGGCACGTCGCTCCCTGTCCGGTTTGTGCGCCCCCCGGGTACCCTATTGTACGACCCCGATGCGGCCGTGTCAACACACGCGCTGGGATGCCGCGCCGACCCCGATGCCCGCATAGCCCGGGCTAGCGGGCGCTGACGATTGCCTTGGCCGTGACGCGCGAGGCCACCGGGCCGGTGTCGAGACTCGCCTCGCACGTGTATGTGCCGGATTCGGCTACTCGCACGGAGTAGCAGGGGGCGCCGCCTCAGCCAAAGCCAAACTTCGCGAGGTTACCACTCGTGGACGCAACCGTCCGGCCTTGCGCATCCAGCAGTCGCACCTGCACGGGGACGTCGCGGCCGTCCTGCTGCACCGCCGACAGCTCGTAGCGGTCCGCCCTCAGTCGCACGCCGATGCCGATACTGCCGCGGGAGGCGCGGGGAGCGACAATCAGCTCCGCGTCACGCGGAACCACCATCAGACCCTGGGAGTCGAGGGGGCCGCCCGGCTCCGCGACATAGGTCCACCTCGCGCCGGCCCGGTCCGCGATGCGGACGTACTGGCGCGTGCGCTCGACGACGCCGGGCTCCGCGGTGGGCGGGGCGGACGCGGCAGGCGCCGTCGTGGAGTGCGCGCTGAACCGGCGCGTCGTCACAACCAGCAGCCCTGCCAGCAGCAGCGCCAGCGCCACCAGTCCCGCTACTGCCACCGCCCCCCACGGCGACTCAGATCGGCGCATCGTGTCGTCCTCCCGCTCCGCCGGTTCGCTTGTCTATTGAGACGATTGTTGCTTGTCCCAGGTTCCGCGTTCGCGCGACTTCTCTTGCCAGAACATCATCGCCTTGCACCCGCCGAAGGCCACGCCCAGCCAGGCCGCCTCCTCGATTGCCTCGGGGGTGATGCCCATGCCGCGCGCCTTATCGAGGTGAAGCTTGAGGCACGGCTCGCACTGCACCGCGACCGACAAGGCGATGGTCATGAGTTCTTTCTGCACGACATCCAGCGCTCCCGGGGCAAAGGCCGCGGCCATGAAGTGCGAGAATGCGTCCCGCGCAGCGCCCGGCGCAGCCGAGGCTCCGGGCGCGCAGCACTCCTCGGCCGGCTCGCCCGCCGGAGCTGCCTGCCCCGGGGCGGATGGAGACGCGCATGCCGGCGCCGGCTCGTCGTCTCTTTTCCCGCATTCGCATGTGTCGTCTGCTCGTCGTTTCACCACTATCCTGCCTTCCGACTTTGAGGTCACCTGCCCCACTATCACCGCCTGCGCGCAGCCGGCGGCGCGAAGCCGCTCAACCGCCTGCGCCGCGATACCCGGGGTGACCGCGATCAACAGCCCGCCGGAGGTCTGGGCATCGTAGAGCAGGTCCTCGGCCCATTGCGGGACGTCGCCGCTCTCCACAATGTCGGCGGCGAACTCGCGGTTGCGCTCGGCGGCGCCGGGCACCATGCCGTCGGCCGCGTAGTCGCGCGCGCCAGGCAAGGTTGGCACCGCGTCCCACCAGATCTCCACCGTGACGCCGCTCTCGCGGACGACCGTGCTGAGGTGGCCGAGCAGGCCGAATCCAGTGACGTCCGTGCACGCATGCGCGCCGACCTGGCGCATGACCTCAGAGGCGGCGCGGTTGAGGGTGGCCATCGAGTCGGCCGCGGCGCGCAGGGCTTCCTCGGATGCGCGGCCCAGCTGCGCGGCGAAACAGATGATGCCGGTGCCGATGGGCTTGGTGAGGATGAGCGCGTCGCCGGGCTCGGCGCCGGCATTGGTGATGATCGAGCCGGGATCGACGGTGCCTGTGACCGCAAAGCCGAACTTGATCTCCTCGTCATTGATGCTGTGGCCGCCGATGAGAGCGACGCCCGCCTCCGCCAGTGCGTCCATGCCGCCCTTGAGCATGCGGTACATCCACTCGTCGCCCAGGGTGGAAATGGGATAGCCGATCACGGACAGCGCGGTGATGGGGGTGCCGCCCATGGCGTAGATGTCGCTTAGCGCATTGCATGCCGCGATGCGCCCGAACAGGTAAGGGTCGTCCACGCAGGGGGCGAAAACGTCCACCGTCTGCACCAGGCACAACTCGGGCGAGAGCTGGAACACGCCGGCGTCGTCGGCGGTGCTGGTGCCCACCAGGACGCGGGGGTCTGTCACCGCCGGCAACCGCGCGAGCACGCGTGCCAGGTCGGCGGGGGCGATCTTGGAGGCGCAGCCGGCGTTCTTGACCAGCCTGGTGAGGGCAATGACTTCACCGGCGGACGAGTCCTGGGCAAGCCGCTCGCCCGCGCACAGGCAGACGTCCTTTTCGACGAGCAGGTCGCACGGGCACGGCTTGCGCGGATCGCAGATGCAATGGCCCAACCGCCGGGAGCGGCCCATAATGCGTGCGCGTTTGGAGGACAAGGTCATAAGCAACCTCTGCAAGGGAAATGCTAGCAGCGCAGCGCGCGGGCGTCAAGGCGCGGCGTCACGGGACTTGTCCGCCCACCAGACTTGTGCGCCTCTGGCGCAGGCGGGTAAACCCACCAGAGGCGGGTAAACCTCAGGCGTGATTTGGCGGTGCGGCGTCTGGCGGCAGGAATCCGCGAGACGCCGGGGAATTGGATGGCGCGGAGGAACTGGAGAGAGGCTATGATCAAGGTCAACACCTGCGCGGCGCGCCGTTTGCTCGCGGCGGCGCTGGTTATGACGCTCGGCGGTGCGGTCGCCGTCACCGGGTGCGGTCGGAGCAAGGGCGGTCGCAGCGCGGTGGTCGTCTATACCGCCGAGAAGGACGAGATCATCCAGGCGGTGCGACCACTGTGGTCCAAGGCGGCGCCCGGCGCGAACATGAGCGCGCTGGTGTCGGGCACCAACGAGGTCGTGCAGCGCATTCGCTCGGAACAGCGGCGCCCGCTGGGCGATGTGCTGTGGGGCGTCGGCGCCGAAGGCATCGTGGCTAACCCGGACCTGTTCGAGCCCTACACGCCGGCGCAGGCAAAGGCGATCGACCCGCGGTGGCTGGCAGTGGCCAAAGGCGAGCCGTGGATACCGAATAACGTGGTGCCGATGGTGCTGATGTACAACACCAAGCTGGTGACCGCAAGCGAGGCGCCGCGCGGCTGGCGCGATCTGGCCGACCCGCGCTGGAAGGGCAAGCTGGCCTACGCCGCCCCGGACAAGTCGGGTTCCGCCTACACCCAGCTCGCGACCATGGTCGCGGTTTTCGGCGACAACGATGCGGGCTGGAAGACGATAGAGCGCATCATGCGCAACGCCAGGATCTTGCAGAGTTCCGGCTATGTGCCCAAGGGCGTGGCGGACGGGGAGTATCACGTGGGGATCACCTACGAGAACGTGGCCGGGCTCTACCTGCAGGGGGGAGCGGCGGTGAAGATCGTCTATCCGGTCGAGGGCACCGCGGTCATCCCCGACGGCAATGCGCTCATCCGCAATGCGCCGCACCCGGAGGCGGCCAAGCGATTCCTGGATTTCCTCATCGACAAGCCGGTGCAGGAGGTGCTCGCGCGGGAGCTTGCGGTGCGGTCGTGCCGCACCGACGTCGCCGCTCCTCCCGGCCTACCGCCCATCGACGAGGTCAAGGCCGCGCCGAACTTCGACTTCCGCTGGTCCGCCGAGCATCGCAAGGCCCTGATTGAGAAATGGCAAGCCATAGTGCTGCGGCTCCCGCAGTAGGGCGGCCGCGCGTTGTCGGCGACCCGTGGCAGCGGGCGCTGGTGCTGTCGTACATCCTGCTCATATTCTTCTTCATCTACCCGCTGGCGCAGCTTTTCATCAGCAGCGTGCGCGCCGCGGACGGCGGCTGGACGCTGACGCACTTCCGCGAGTTCTTCGCCCTCAGCTACTATCGCTCGGCGCTCTACCACAGCCTGTACGTCGGCGTCATGGTGACGGTCTTGGCCACCGCCCTCGGGGTGCCGCTGGCGGCGGCGGTGGCGCGTTGGGGGGTGCCGGGCAAGGCCCTGCTGCGGGCGCTCATCGTCCTGCCCCTGGTGAGCCCGCCATTCATCGGCGCGTACTCGTGGATCCTGCTGTTGGGGCGCAGCGGATGGATCACGCAGCTTGTTCAGCATGCCGGGTTGCCCTGGGCGGGCACCATCTACGGCTCCAAGGGTATCATCCTCGCCCTCACCCTGAATCTGTATCCCTTCGTGTTCCTGGTGGTGTCCGCGTCCATCACCTCGATCGACCCCTCGCTGGAGGATGCGGCGGCCAACCTGGGGGCGACGCCGTGGCGCACTTTCCGCACGGTGACGGCGCCGCTGCTGATGCCGGCGATTCTGGGCGGCGCGCTGCTGGTGTTCCTGACGGCGCTGGCGGACTTTGGGTCGGCGGTGGTGATCGGCGAGACTTACCTGGTGCTGCCGACGCTGATCTACAGCCTGTTCATCAACGAGATGGGGGGCGAGCCGGCGATGGCGGCGACGGCGAGCGTGGTGCTGCTGGTGTGCACGACGGCGGTGCTGCTGATCGAGCGGTGGTACATCAGCCGGCGTTCCTACGTCATGTCGGGTCTGCGGCGGCGGGGGGAGCGGCGAGCATCGCCGCGGGCGCGGGCGGCGGCGACGGCCTTCACCTACGGCGTGGTCGGGGTCTCGCTGATACCGGCGGCGGTGGTGATGCTGACGTCGTTTTTCCCGAGCAGCGGGCCGGTGATGCATCCCGGCTTCAGCGTGGGCAACTACCTGATGGTGTTCAGCACGGTGCCGCGCGCGATGCTCAACAGCCTGTTCCTGTCGGGAGCATCGACGCTGCTGTGCGTGGTGCTGGGCGTGGTCATCGGCTACCTGTTGGTGCGCCGCCCGGGGCGGGCGACGGGCGGGCTGGATGCGCTGCTGATGGTGCCCTACGCCATACCGGGCACGGTGCTGGCGGTGGCGCTGATCCGGGCGTTCGGCGTGCCGCCGCTGCTGCTGACGGGAACCGTCGCCATCCTCATCACTTCCTACGTGGTGCGGCGGTTGCCGTACGCGGTGCGCGGAGTGGTGGCGGTGCTGCACAACATCGAGCCGGCGACCGAGGAGGCGTCGCTGAGCCTGGGCGCGTCGCCGTGGCGCACGTTCGGGCGCGTGACCTTGCCGCTCATGGCGCCGGGCATCATCTCCGGCGCGGTCATGACCTGGGTGCAGGTCCTCAGCGTGATCAGCTCCACCAGCTTGCTCTATTACGGCCCGTGGGCTACCATATCGATAGTGATATACCAGCAGGTGCTGAGCAACAACTATGGCACCGCGGCGGCGGCATCGAGCCTGCTGCTGCTGGCGGTGTTCGTACCCTTGCTGGCCTTCAACGTGTGGCAGGGCGAGAAAGCGGCGGAGCTAGTTTAGATTAGCGTCGGACTCACGATAAGAGGGGTGCGCAAGCGCTTCGGCCAGCAGCAGGCGCTCGCCGGGGTGGACCTCGAGATCCGTCCCGGCGAGTTCTTCACGCTGGTCGGCCCCAGCGGCTGCGGCAAGACCACGCTGCTGCGCTGCGTCGCGGGGTTCTGCCGCGCCGACGCGGGCGAGATCGTCTGCGACGGCGAACGCCTCGATCCGCTGCCCCCGCACCAGCGCAACCTGGGCATGGTGTTTCAGAACTACGCGCTGTTCCCGCATCTGTCGGTGCGCGACAACGTCGCCTACGGGCTGCGCGCGCGCAAGGCGCCGAGCCCTGTCGTCAGGGAACGGGTGGAGCGCGCGCTGGCGCAGGTGCACCTGCTGCACCGCGCCGACAGCTTCCCGGGCACGCTCAGCGGCGGCGAGCAGCAGCGGGTGGCGACCGCGCGCGCCCTGGCCATCGAGCCGCGGCTGCTGCTGATGGACGAGCCGCTGTCGAACCTCGACGCCAAGCTGCGCGTGGAGATGCGCGAGGAGATCCGCCGCGTCCAGCGCGCGCTGGGCATCACCACTCTCTACGTCACCCACGACCAGGAGGAGGCCCTGGCGCTGTCGGACCGCATCGCGGTCATGAACGCCGGCCACCTGGAGCAGATCGGCGACCCGCTGCACATCTACCGCTGCCCCGCGACGCCGTTCGTCGCCGGCTTCATCGGCCACACCAACTTCCTGGCGGGCGAGGTCGAGTCGGTTGCAGGCGGGCAGGCGCAGGTGCGGCTGAAATCGACGCCGGAGTCCCTGCCCGGCGACATGGGCAGGAGGCAAGCCGCCGCCGCTGAAGCTGTGGCGGCCAAGGCTCCTGCCCTACGACAGGCTGCGCCATATGTGGGGGGGACAGTCAGCGTGCCCGCAGGCGGCCTCGCGCCCGGGCAGGCGGTCACGATCGCGGTGCGCCCGGAGCGCCTGAGCCTGGCGGCGCCGGGAGCGCCCAACGCCATGCCGGGCGAGGTCGAGGAGGTCGTCTTCCTGGGCGCGGTCACGCGGCTGCGGGTGCGCACCTGCGCCGGCCCGCTGACGGTGGAGCTCCACGCCCAAGCCGACGAGGGACTGAGGCCCGGCGCACCGGTGGCCCTGGCTGTCGAAGGCGAAGCGGCGACGGTGTTCGCGGCTGACGATGGTTAGCGAGGCGACACCGGCGCCACCCGACACCGACGGGAGGCAGTAGCGGCAAGGCATGCCTTGCCCCTACAGACGCGGGTCGCCACTCGCAACCGGCCGGGTGGGAGCGCGGCCCCTCGGGCGAGCGTAACGTAGGGTATGTTCGTTTTCAGCGGGTGTGCGGACAGGTATGTAAACCCCTCTCCCTCTCAGGGAGAGGGCCGGAGAGGGTGCGCACCCACGGCATTCCACCCCCACCTTCATCCTCCCCCTTCCAGG
>Ga0315294_10007817_pt1 | contig 11736 bp, 9 predicted proteins | sample YL17G13_40_MG_FD_203626 | JGI IMG/M metagenome (GOLD analysis project Ga0315294, IMG submission 203626) | Sediment microbial communities from Yellowstone Lake, YNP, Wyoming, USA - YL17G13_40 | ecosystem: Environmental > Aquatic > Freshwater > Lake > Sediment | place: USA: Wyoming | collected...
TCACATAGGTTTGGGCAACAAACATAACTGTCTTTCTATATCCCATCACCACGGCATCAACGGGACCGTCGGCTTTGTAAGTTCTCTCGTAAGGCTTGAATGGAATCAGATCGGCAAAATAGGACGTAACTACATACGAATCTTCCTCGCCGGGAACAGCCATAGAAACAGCGCCTGCGACCTGCTCATCGAGGCGGTAATCAATCGTTATGTGCTGGCCCGCATATTTTCTTATTTCCCTGGCAATGTCAAAGAAGTTCAAGACGGGTACTCCATCGACGGCCGTTATTGCAGCACCGGCTGGAATTTCCAATGCGGCCGAGCCTTCTGCCGGAGGAAGAGTACCGGCAACAACAGTACGTTCAAAATCATAGGTAATGCCAACACCAATCATGACCTTGTCACCACCCGCCTGACGTTTGGGAGCAACAGTAACTGTGACGACAAGTTCGGCACCATCATCCCCCGTGCGCAACACCTTAACAGGCAGCTCTTTGCCTTCATACTCTTTTGTAACTTCACGCATCTGCTGGTAACTGGGATTCTCTACATTACCGATTGCACGAATAACATCACCCGGTTGCAGCGAAGGTTTGGTATCATCGCCATCTTTCCGGTCTAAAACATCTGTAATTCGCAAAGGCGGCACCAGGGAATAGATGTCGCCATTGAGGGCCGAACCTGAAATATCCGGTCTTTTTGGAGTAATCAAAGTGAGGCGAACCTCTTTTTCGATTAAGCTAACTTCCTTAGAAACGGGATCTGTCCTCTCGACCGTCAGTGTTAACTTCGGAACAAAAGCGTTCTGGATTATCTGATCCAGTTCCCAGGCGACTGCCACAGGCCTGCCATTAACAGACTTGATGATATCACCGGGAAGCAAGCCGGTTTTAGAGAACAAATCATCGGCATCATCCTTCGATAGTCTTCCAATAGTCAGACTCCCCGCCGATAAAATGCCAAAGCCTCGCAGCGGCTCTCCCGGTATCTGCTCGGCCACAAGTGTAAAATCCTCTTCGGTGCCGCCCAGATGCCTGACTCTCATCTTCACTTTTTCATCTTTGCCCGACAATGCAGCAGCTATCGCTATATTGTAAAAATCAAGGTCTTCGCTTTCGCCTGCAATCTCAATTATTTCGTCGCCGGCTTTCAGGCCCGCTCGCTCCGCCGGTGAATTCGGCATCACGTCACCGACTACGGCAGGTGCTAAATTTATGCCAACGAGAAAAACAATCATAAAGACGATAACGGCACTAATAACGTTAAAAGTGATACCTGCTGCTAAAACTGCCGCCCGGGTGTGAGGCGGCTTGTTGGCATACGAACGGGGATCGTCACTGGTTTTAACCGACCCGGTATCCTCCTGACCAAGCATTTTAACAAAACCGCCGAAAGGAATGAGACCGACACGATATTCGGTTTCACTGGCCTTAAACTTGCCGGCAATGGTAAAACACAACGAACCATTACCTGAATCATCACCTTTCTTCGGTAAAATCTCAGGCAATATGCGAATTCGTATACCTTCTTCTGTTTTTTGCACGCCCAATAACATCGGCGGCATGAAAAGTGAAAAAGCTTCGACCTTTATACCGGATAATTTGGCAACAATGAAGTGCCCGAATTCGTGGACTATGACCACCGCCCCAAATCCGAGCAAAACCAGCAGCGCATTGCCAACAAAGCCAATATTCCGGGCAATTAAGAGAATCACAGGGACGACAACGATGGCCATCAAAAACACCCGAAAATACTTGCCGGAGAAAATTGTAGCTTTCGACATTAAAACACCTCCAAAATCAACGGACTGACCAGAACTTACATGCTATATGCCAATTCCGCAACCTCTCTTCTGGCCCAGGCATCCGCCTCAAGGACCTCTTCGAGAGAAACCGTTTTTTTAACATTATGCCTATTCAGGCAATTTTCGATAATTTCGATTATATTAACAAATTTGATTCTACCCGCCAAGAACTCTTCGACAGCAGCCTCATTTGCAGCATTGAAAACAACCGGAGCGGTACCACCCGTTCGCGCAACCTCATAACCTAACGACAGAGCACGAAACGTCTCCAGATTGGGTTTTTCAAACGTCAGTGTACCAATTTCCTCAAGCCTCAGTGCCCTGGCAATTCCGGCAACACGCGCCGGATACGTCAGGGCATATTGAATAGGAAGACACATATCCGGCTGGCCAAGCTGGGCTATCATCGAGCCGTCCACAAATTCAACAATTGAGTGAACTATCGACTCAGGATGAATTAAAACTTCAATTTTTTCCACCGGTATATCAAAAAGCCAGTGGGCCTCGATAATCTCAAAAGCTTTGTTCATCATGGTCGCCGAGTCAATGGTGATTTTCGGGCCCATATCCCAGACGGGATGTGCAAGAGCCTGCTCTAAAGTTACATTTCGGATATCCTCTGCAGTTGCCTGCCTGAAAGGTCCGCCCGAAGCTGTCAGGATGATTTTATTGATTTCTTCTTTAGTACCCGACTGCATCGCCTGGAAAACCGCCGAGTGTTCGCTGTCCACTGGTAAAATAAAGCCGTCGTTTTTCTCTATTTCCTTCCTGAGCAGCTCTCCGGCAATAACAAGGGGTTCTTTGTTGGCGATTGCAAGCCTCTTGCCTTTTCGCCCGGCGGCAAGGACCGCAGGCAAACCCGCCGCCCCAACAACTGCGGTAAGGACAACATCCACCTCCTGAAGTTCGGCGATCTTTATTAAACCATCCGGCCCCGCCAGAATCTCAATATCCAAATCGCCGATAAATCCGCGAAGCCGCTCTGCATAGTCAGAGTTTGTAATAGCAACAAATCCCGGCTTATACCGCCTGGCCTGTTCAGCCAGAAGCTCCACGCTACTGTTAGCGCTCAAGGCAACTACTTCGTACTGAGGCCCGAGCGAATCGATTACCCGCAGCGCGTTCTTACCGATCGACCCGGTCGAACCCAAAATTGCAATTCGTTTCGTCACAAATAAAATTTCCCGTAATTCAACGGTGTTTTCAATCCAATTATAGAGCTTTTAGGGCAAGTATACCGGATTTGACACAGAAGGCAAGAAAACAGTAGTTTGAATTGTGGTAATTACTAATGAATAACCTTGTTGAGAGGATATGTGATTATGCCGGAAGCACCCGCTCGTTTGAGAGCCGGGACCAGGGACCGCTCGATTTCGCCCTCGATAATTACCTCAATTGCTATATAATCCGGATCAGCCAGAGAAGATACAGTCGGACTCTTCTCGGCCGGCAGTATCTGCAGGATGGTTTCCAAAGCATCCTTTTTGATGTTCATCTTCAAGCCGACTTTGCTGCGAGCTTCGATTGCCGCGTTGAGCAGGATGGAGATGTTCTCTATTTTCTCTCGCTTGAATTTATCGTCCCAGGCCCGCTTATTCGCTATAAACCTTGTCGTAGAGCTTATCACGGTGTCTATAATGCGCAGGTTATTCGCCCGCAGAGAAGTACCGGTCTCGGTAAGTTCCACGATTGCATCCACCAGCCGCGCTTTAACCTCGGTGGCACCCCAGCTGAATTCGACCTTTATGTCGATGTTTTTGTCTGCAAAATATTTCTTCGTTACGTTCACAAGCTCGGTCGCGATTATCCCACCGGCCAAATCCTTCATATCCTTGACTTTCGATTCATCAGGCACTACCAACACCCATCTGGCGGGGTTGCTTGTGGCTTTGCTGTATGCAAGCTCACATATTTCGACCACATCTGAACCGTTTTCCATTATCCAGTCATAACCGGTAATACCGGCATCAAGAACGCCGTCTTCGACATATCTGCTCATTTCCTGCGCCCGCAGCATTATGAGCTGGATTTGCCCATCATCTATACGAGGCAGGTAGCTCCTCTTGGAATCAAATATATGAAAACCGGCCTTATCAAAAAGTTCGATCGTTGCATTTTGCAGACTGCCTGCCGGTATGCCCAATTTTAGTATCTTTTCAGTCATAATTTTATGCGTCGCGCTTCGGAGTTTACGTTTCAGGCTTGTTCCATTCTGGTTGTTTTCGTTTTTGTTTTAGTCTTTGTCTTTGTCTTAGTTTTTGTTCCACTTGTCTTTTTATGTGTCGTTTTGGCTTTCGTTTTCTTTTTCGCCTTGGCTGATTCGCTCTCGTGCCTTAAGAGGGCATAAAATTCGTATCCGTTTTTAGCTGAAATCTGCTTGGCCAAAAATCCTCCTATTTGCTGCTCATCAGCATCCGGTTTAACGAAGTCTTCGGTTCTGAGATATTTTATCATCTTGTCCGTAAGCGGTATAGCGTGCCCCCCCAGTGCTGTAAGCAAACAATAATCTACGACGAAACGGCTAATTCCATCAATTTTCTCAAGAGCCTGCTTGGCCGGACGCTTGCCGATCTTTTTCAATGCCTCTAAGCTGACTTTGTGATATTCGTTGAATATACTATTCAAAATCCTGGTGATTGTCGAAGCTATATCCATTGTAACGTGGTTGTCCTTGCCCAGGACTTCAACAATCTCTTCCGATCGAGAAACACGCAAATCGTTCCAATCAACGAAATATTCGGCGAATTTTTTGATAACAGAATCTGTCATCTTTTCGCTCATTTCGGCGCTTATGACAGCATAGATAACCGCATCTATCACCTTCTCGTGGCTGACATTTTGCACCTTCGGATATTTGCGAATCAATGTGCGATATAGCTTTTGTATTTTTTTGGAATAATCTTTACTGTTCTTCATACCAACCTCTGCCGGAATGATCACGTTAATGTCTATATGCTTAAATACGTATATGCGCTGACTTATTCACTCATCAGCTCATCTTCCCCGTCCGTATCCGAATCCTTATCCTTATACTCTTTAGCAGCCTGGTCGATCAGATTCAAAATTTCCAGTGTTTTTTTAAATTTCTCATCTTTGTAAAAATGCAAAACAGGACAGAATTTGCTCTGTACTCTACTTGCTAAAAGAGATTGTATCCGGCTTTTTGCATGTGTTATTGCTGTAAAAACCTTGTTTTGACCCGCCTCGTCACTGCCAAAAACGCTGATATATACGTCGGCATTGCGCAAATCGGCCGTCATATCAACCCTCGTAACGCTCACGAATCCGCTAATACGCGGGTCATTAAGATGGTGGGCAATAGCATCGCTGACTGCCTCTTTTACAATGCGAGCCACTTTTTCCTGCCTTCGAGTTGCCATCCGAACACTTACTGTTTATTACCAGCTATTGACAATTATTTTGGAGCTAAAATTCCCGCATCCTGCATGAATAGTCAATTGTCAATATATATTGTTAATCTAAAGGGTCCTTGCTACTTTCACGATCTCATAGAACTCCAGCACATCATCGACTTTAACATCGTCGAATCCTGCTATTTTAACGCCACACTCCAAGCCCGCTTTGACTTCACGAACATCATCCTTGAAATGCTTTAACGACTCTATGCTCAGATTGTCTTTGAGCACAATATTATCGCGTATCAGCCTTATCTTGGCGTTTTTACTCGCGTGCCCGCTGCTTACAAAGCAGCCGGCCACCGTTCCAATTCGTGAAATCTTAAACGTACTTCTTATGACAACTCTGCCAAGTGAGTTTTCCGTCTCTTCTGGCTCAAGCAAACCGACCATTGATTTTTGCAAATCTTCGGTTATACGGTATATGATGTTGTAGAGTCTGATCTCGACACCTTTGACTTCCGCAATCTTGGCCGCGTGTTCTTCGCTGACAACGTTAAAACCAATAATAATGGCATTCGACGCCTCGGCAAGCACAACGTCACCCTCTGTAATTCCACCTGGTGCGGCGTGCAAAATATTAATCTTTACTTCCTCGACGCTCAGATCAGATAAATACTTCTTTAAGACATCAACCGATCCCTGGACATCAGCCCGAATGATAAGATTTAATGATTCTGCTTTGCCTGCTTCTATTTGGCTGAATAAATTATCCAGAGTTACCTGTGTCCGCTCTGTCAATGAGCGTTCTCTGTAGTTTATTTGATTTTCTTCAGCTGCGTACTTGGCTTTGTTGATATCATCCATGCAGTAAAATCTGTCGCCCGCCTGGGGAACATCGCTAAGTCCTGTGATCTCCACCGGCATGGAACTCGACGCTGTCTTTATTTTCTTGCCGTAGCTGTTTTTAAGCATTTTTATTCTGCCGTAAGTGCTGCCGGCAAGTATAACATCGCCACTTTTCAGTTGACCTTCCTTGATTAACAAAGTGGCCACCGGACCACGCTGCGTCGACATCCTCGCCTCGACCACCCATCCTGTCGCCGGGATTGCCGGATCGGCCTTGAGATCGAGCAATTCAGCTACATAATCGAGGGATTCGAGCAAATCATTTAAGCCCTCGCCCGTAACTGCACTGGTCTTGACGATTTCGGTCTGGCCTCCCCATTCGGAAGGTGCCAGATCCTGCTCGGCCAACTGGGAATAAATACGATTTATGTTGCAGCCGGGCAAATCTATTTTATTCAACGCCACAATGATAGGCACTTTCGCAGCTCTGCTGTGGGCTATCGCCTCAACGGTCTGGGGCATCACCCCATCGTCGGCGGCCACGACCAGCACAACAACGTCGGTCATGTTGGCGCCTCTGGCTCGCATGGCCGTAAAAGCCTCGTGGCCCGGAGTATCGAGAAATGTTACTTTCTTATTGTCCCATGTAACTTCAGATGCTCCGATGTGCTGTGTAATGCCGCCCGCCTCGCCATCGGCTATATGGGTCGAGCGGATTTTATCCAGCAGGCTCGTCTTGCCGTGGTCGACATGCCCGAGCATCGCGGCAACTACCGCCCGTTTCAGGGTGTTATTTCTCTGGCGCTGCTCGAATTCGGCTCGTATTTTCTCTTCCAGCGTTCTTTTATGTTCCACTACCAGCTCAGTGTCGAACTCCAGAGCAACCATCTCGGCAACATCATTATTGATGACCTGATTGGCCGTTGCCATTACACCCTGCTGCATGAGTTTTAGAATAATATCAGTCGATTTAATCGCCAGAGCAGCAGATAAATCCTTTACTGTAATAGGCTCACTGATAGTGGCTTTTTTCGGTTTTACGGCCGTAGTGAGATTCTGCTTGTACTTGGTGGCAATCTTACGCATCGGCCTCGATCGAAGGCCCTCGCCGCCGGCCGCATCAAGCCGGGCTCGCCTTTCCTCGATATCTATTTGACGCCATTTGCTATCAGGCTTGGACTTCCTAACCGTTTCCAAGTCTCGTTCGTCTCGCCTTCGTCCATGTGTTCTTTCTTTATGTCGCTTCGGCGAATGTTTCTTGTCTTTGGTCGGAGCAGCTTGGCCTGTATTGTTCTTTTGGCTGAACATCAAAGGCTCGGTAACAGGTGCATCGTACCTGACTCTTGGTTTCGGTCTTGATCGTCTTATCGGCTCGGGTGCCTCGACTCGAACAAGCCGCGGTCCGCTCAATCGAGCCGGCTCGGGCTTTTCCAAAATCGGTCCGGCAGGTTTGATCGGCTCAGGCTCAGGTTCGGGTTCGGGCTCAGGCTCAGGCTCCAGTTCAGGCTCAGGCTCTTCGGCTGTCTTTTCCGCCGGAAGTGGCGGTTCTTCGGTAATTACCGCAGTACCCGATTGCACGTAAACGTCGCCGGTTGTTGCCGGCTGTTCATTTTCACCGGCTTCTGCTACAGTAGCCTTGGTCCGCCCGGCAGCCGGCTTTGCCTCCTTGTCTGTTTCATCTGTTTCTTCGACTTCCTCCTCCGGTTTCTTTGTAATCTTCTTTTTCTTTATCCGGACCTTTTTCAGATCTACCTTATCGGAGGTCTCGACCGTTGTAACGTTGTCTCCTTCGCTGAACCATTCCCGGATAGTCGCCGCCAGTCCAACCGAAATCACCGACATGTGGTTCTTTATGTCCAGACCTTCATCCTGGCATTTCTTTATAATAGCAGAGCTTTTTACTCCAAGCTCTTTGGCTAAAATATAAACTCTTGTAGCAGCCAAAAACAATTCTCCAATCTCATTCGTGTTTATTATGTCATATCCCGAACGAGATATGTTTATTATTCGTCGTCCCCTGGCTTTGTTTGTTTGACCAGTTCCTTTTTAGCATCGTTTCGTTTCGACTCGGCTGCCAGACGTTCCGCTTCTTTAGCTGCCGCTGCAACCAGCTTGCCGGCGATGTCCGAGTCAATCTTCAGCTCATTAACCAGCGGTTCAACCCCTACATCCTCCATGTCCGTCACCGATATGACACCCAGAGCTATCAGCTTGTCAACCATTGCTTCACCAGCGTCTTCCACAGACTTTATGCAGTTCGCCAATTGCTCAATACCTCGATTGTATTCCTCAGGCGTAAGTATATCGATATCCCAGCCTGTCAATCTGGCGGCTAATCGAACATTTTGCCCGTGCTTGCCGATGGCCAGGCTAAGCTGCTCTTCATCCACAACGACTGTCGCCCGTCCTAATTCAAAACACAAGGCTATTTCACTGACTTTAGCCGGCATTAACGCATTTGATACAAGCACCTGGGACGACTCATTCCAGCGGACAATATCTATTTTTTCTCCGCCGAGCTCCTCAACTATGTTCTTTATCCTGCTGCCCCGCACGCCTACACAGGCCCCAACAGGATCGACCTTCTCGTCGAATGACACGACAGCGACTTTGGTTCGGTAGCCCGCCTCACGCGCGAGTGCCCGTATTTCGATAATTTTTTCACCGATCTCAGGCACTTCCAACCCGAACAATCGTCGAATAAAATCAGGATGCGTGCGAGACAGAATAATTTTGACCTGATTCGAGGTCTCCTTAACATCAAGAATCAAACATCGAACTCTTTCGCCCACCCGATGAGTCTGGCCCATTATTTGTTCGCCTTTCGGCATAAAACCTTCGGTCCAGCGGTCCAGGTTGACAATCAGTGCCCCGCTTTCATATCGCACAACCGAGCCGCTTACGATTTCCCCTTTTCGCTGGACAAACTCGGCAAATATGCTGTTTCTCTCGTCGGCCCGTATCTTCTGGATAATCACCTGCTTGGCGGTCTGGGCGGGGATTCGGCCGAGCTGCTGTATATCGATTTGAACATCATCCTTATAGGCGGCAATCTCTCCTGAGCTGCGGTCGATGCTTACAACTATATTACTATCAGGCTCGTTAAAATGCTTTCTCGCTGCCGAAACCATTGCTTCTTCCAAGTCAACAAATATCGATTCCTTATCGATGTTTTTGTCGCGAGCAATATTCTCAACGATTCGTATTAATTCCTGATTCATCGTTTTTTCTTTCTGTCTAATATTTTACAACCCGGCATTAAACAACATTACCGAGCAAAAAAAATGGAAACCACCAGGTTTCCACTTCAATCGGGAGAGTCGATAATTCTCGACTCCCTTTCATGCCAAAAACGAATAGAGGTTATATTTCACCTTTGCACTACATCATCTGCCTCCGTTCGGGGCCCCGGTTTTGCAAATCTTCCTGCAAGTGGAAACCCAGTTCTAAAACCTCATTCGTTTCCCGATATTGAAGCAGAAACAGCGATTGCCAAGCCACCATATGCATATAAGCGCAGCCGTGCACATCCATGGTTCGCCTACTTTGCACTGTTCGATAATCCTGTCAAAAGCATTTCAAACACCTATTTACTTCAAAGTTTTAGTATTGGCAGCTGTTAATCATTATAACTAAACTTCTTATAATAATCGTCAAATCCGTTAAGAGCAATAACTTTTTTACCAAATTTGTATAATTTTTAGACCGTACCTGATGTAGAGCATAAAACCGCCGCAATAAACATCAAAAGTCCGCATAAAATGTCTTTTTATAGTCAATAGCCTCCTTTTGAGCCTCAATATGCCGTAGCCGGCAGTTTTCTGCTTACGGGGCCAAACTGTCGAATTTTACGTCTTTTCGTTTGTTTTTCAGCTTTTCTCTTTAAATCTTCGGGATTCATAATACGGGATAAGCTACGAAGCCGGTACCAGACGAGCCGTTAGTTTCTCCTTGTATATAGTGATTTTCTCGACTCGCACCTTGTTATCTTCAACGCTGAAAATGGGCTCAAAGGCTTCTTCATTAAGCAATGACGCCACTATCTTGGTCTGTAAAGCCTCTGTGTCCACGGTTAACATGGCAAGCCTTTCGGTGTACATCTTTTTGCCCATCATCCTGGCGAGCGGCGTAATATTCACAGCGCCAACCTTGACTTTTACCACATGTAAATTTAACATCTTCCGCTCATCAATCTTCGGCTCCAGCTCAATCGTTATTATAAGCTCGACGCCCTTGACATTTGCGGTTATCATCAGCACGACAGATCCCGGCACAAAAAGCACCGCAGGGGCGTACAACATGATACCCTCGGAGAATTTCGGCCATCCCAGCCCGGCGACAATTTCGTTTACTCCACTCTGCGTAACGACCAGATCGAAAGGCTCGCCACGCTGAGAATTATTATAGACTTGAGGCGATAATTCATGCGTCAGGTATGGACTAACCTGCCCACTCTCGTGGTCGAACGAGTCAAAATCCGCCGGATCATAACGACCGGGCCTGTAAATCAGCAAAGCAAAAACAACAGCAGCCACGGCCAGGTCAATTAAAAGCCACAAGACTAATTTCTTACGTCTCGCTTTCTTATGAATTTTCGAATCTGTTCCCATATTTCGTATTTCTCTCTTGCTCGAAGCCATTTCTGTGATTATAGTAGCTGAAACGTATTGTTAAAGTATTTTTCAAGTATGAGGGCTCGATAATGGCAAGTCATTTTGCTGACCGCCTCTGTGAGGCAGTAAGAACTAAGAAAACGTCTTTAATCGTTGGTCTGGATCCTGTTTATACAAGGCTCCCGGAGGCGATTAGAAGCCACCGCCAGATGAACGACGAATTTGATGCCGCAGCCGCGGTCGATGCAATCTTCGATTTTTGCACGCAGACGATGCGGATTGTCGCGCCGATGGTGTCGGCGGTGAAAATAAATATCGCCTTTTTCGAGAGATATCTCTGGGAAGGCATGGAAACTTACTACAACCTGATTACCGAGGCTGACGATTTGGGCATCGAGATTATCGGCGATGTCAAGCGAGGCGATATCGGGCATACGGCGGAACTTTACGCCGCCGCTCATTTGGAAAATCCGGAACTGGCCGGACTTGAAGATACACTTGCACCGGACGCCATTACTATCAACGGCTACGCAGGGGCCGACGGCATCAAGCCTTTTGCGGATATGGCTGACAAACAGGGCAAAGGTATCTTTGTGCTGGTGCGGACCAGTAATCCCTCCGCGGCAGCAATCCAGGATTTTGCTGACGCTGACGGTCAAAGAATGTACGAAAAGCTCGCTGCTGTCATCGCTGAAATCGCCAATCAAGACCATCGAATCGGCGAGGACGGCTACAGTAACGTGGGAATGATCGTGGGCGGCACCGCGCCGGATGTTACCACCGCTTTGCGGCATAAATACGACAAAATATGGTTTCTCGTGCCGGGCTATGGCTCGCAGGGCGCTTCGGCCGCCGATTGTGTGCGATTCTGCAAACCCGATGGAACCGGAGCGTTGATTAACGCCTCACGCTCGATTATTTATGCCTATGAAAAACCGAAATACAAAGACCAGTTCGGCGACGACTGGAAAAGATGCATCGAGCAGGCCGTCATTGACGCAAAAGTCGATCTGGCAACCGCAATGCAGACAAAGCTCTAAAGCGAATGCGATCATTCTGTTAACCAGGACCGCAGCCTCAGATCAATTATCGCAATCCGGCATTCACCAGGTTG
>Ga0315294_10007818_pt1 | contig 11736 bp, 15 predicted proteins | sample YL17G13_40_MG_FD_203626 | JGI IMG/M metagenome (GOLD analysis project Ga0315294, IMG submission 203626) | Sediment microbial communities from Yellowstone Lake, YNP, Wyoming, USA - YL17G13_40 | ecosystem: Environmental > Aquatic > Freshwater > Lake > Sediment | place: USA: Wyoming | collected...
CGCACGATCTTGAGCGCGCTCCCAACCTTGCTCGCCGGAGTGTCGGTCAGGGCATCGAAGGTGGTGCCGCCGCCGCCCACCGCCAGTTCGCTCAGGGTCTTCGTGCCCGTCACGCCGTCGGTAAGCGTCATGTTCCCGCCGCCGTCGTAAGTGACGTACTTCGCGCCGTCGTGGACTTCGTACTTCTCGGCACGCGGGGCACCGGTGAACTGCGGCGAAGACAGGTCGGCCTTGGCCGCAATGCGATCCGACAGCGAGGCGTAGCCCTGGCGCGCATCTTCAACCTCGCCGTCCCCCGCCTCCAGACGCAGATCAAGCGTCGAGAGCGAGCCGTAAACATCAGAGTCGCGGGCCTCTATGACCTCATCGAGGCTTGCGCTGGGGTCGTACTCACCGCCGGGCGCAGGTGGCGGCGAATAGGGCAGGGAGCCACCATAGCCGGCGCGCGCGATGATGACGTGGCGGTTGCCGCGCATCCCGCCGACGCGGGCCACGATAACCAGGTCGCCGACGCGGAAGTTGTAGCCCGTCGCGTTGTTGACATCGTAGAACTGGCCGCCGGACAAGCCGCCGCCGACCTCCACGTCATAGACGGCATCGGAGTAAACGGCCGTCACCTTGGCCGTGAAGGTGCCGCGCTCATAGTCGGCTTGCCGCCGGTATCGCTCTATCCAGAAATCGCCCTTGGGTCTCAGCATCGTCGGATTGAACCACAGAGAGCGCAGAGAGCACCGAGCCGGAATCAGAAGGTCTTTGTGTGTCTGCCTCTGTGTGCTCTGTGTCCTCTGTGGTAAGTCCCTCCCTACGGACCTAAACCACGGAGTACACGGAGAGCACAGAGAGGAACAGTGAAATCTCCGATTCCGACTCTGCGTCCTCTGTGATCTCTGTGGTTAACTCCCTCCCTACCACATGTGCGTCGTATCCCGCACCAATTCCAGCGTGCTCAGGTTCGGCTTCCCGCGTTCGTACTCGATCTTGTGCGACAGAATGATGTAGTCCACCGCCCGCGCCGCCGCCCCGCCGTACTTGTCCAAGTTCACGGTGATGAGGTCGCCCGGCTCGTGCACCAGGTTGCACGGCACCACCAGCGTCGCGGGTTGGCATTCGTTCGCCAGCCACGTCGCCAGCCTCTTTGCCAGCCATTCACAGGCGGCGTTGTCCTTGAGGTAGTCGTTGCTATACTCGCTCACGCCCGCATAGCCCGCTGCGGCGAGCGTCGTGTTGGTCGCGGTTCCCGTGAACTGCCCGCCGCCCAGGGTCGTCATGGCCGACCCGTAGAACTTGACTTCGACCCATCCGTCCGGGTCTGCGTGCGGATACCAGTTGACCAGGATGATCGCTTGGTCTTCGTGCGGCGGGGTGCGCATTCCCATATAGTCTGCTGCCGCAACATCTGGAGCGCCGCCGGGCACTGAACTATCGGCAACGCGCTCAAGCCGCAGGCTGCTGTAGTCGGTCGGCGGCGGCGAAACGGTGAAGGCGAAATACTCCCGCTTCAAATAACCAAAGCCTGGCGTCCCGCCGGTCCAATGCCGCTCGTAGCCCGTATTCCAATGCAACGTCTCGTGATAGATTTCACTTTCGACCATGATGTCGAGCGTTGCTATCTCCTGGCCCACGACATTGACGACGCTTGCCATGCGCTCCGGTGCCTGCCAGCGTTCCTCGAAGCTGACGTGCAGTGGATAAGCCCCGAGCGCGCCGTAAGTCCATGACGACGCGGCGGTCGGGATGATCGGCCCGCTCACCGCCTTGCCCTCCCAGTTGAAGCGCAGGTAGTGGTGCTTCACGTCGAGGAGTTGGGCGATGTCGCTCATGGGGTTGAAGGTGCCGGGCTTCCAGTCAGTGACGAAGTAGTCCAGCGATGCCAGGCCGATGTCGGCGTCCACAAGGCCGACGGTCGGATGCTTGAGGATGTCAGCGACCAGCTTGTTGATCTGGCGGTTGGCGGTGCTGCTGCGCCCGCGAATGATGGACCCCAGCATTGACGGCTCGGGCCGGCCAAGCACCGGCTCCATCGTGATCTCGCTCTGCCACGCCCGCCAGCCCGCGTCCATGCAGCGCAGGGTCACGACCTCGGCGTCGCCGCGCTTGACCGTGTTCGACGCCTGCACGATGTAGCCGGTGAAGACCTGAATCAAAGCGGCGGGCGCGTTGGTCAGCCAGATGCGAACGCGATGCCCGATGTCGGTCGGCGGATCGGCCTGGTCGCACCACAGCAGGGAATACAGGCGGGCGGGGTTGGCGAGGCTGATCTGCGCTTCGTCGGCGCGCATGTCCATGCTCTGGCTGATGGAAACTGAGATAACGTCGGCGCTCACGTCATGCCAGGTCGGGGAGGCGCCGTACTCGATCTCCACCTTGCACGACGGCGCGCGCGTGACGGCGGTCGTCGCCAGGGTGTCAAGGTAGTTTTGAGGAAGGGAACTGCGTGCCACCGCTATGCCCTCACGCTCAGCGTCAGCCGCACCTGTGTCATGCCCGCGGGGTCCCGCCCCTGCGCAGTCAGCGCCAGCACCGCTACGGTGAAGGTCGTCCCGCCAATCTGCGGGTTCAGCGTGTAGGTGCTGACGCTCTCGGCCATCGCCTGGAGTTGCTCCCACATGGCGGTATCCATGCGCTCCCACTCCAGAATGATCTCTTGGCCCACCGCCATGCCCACCCACTGCCACAGGATGTGCGACGTCAGCGTGTCGGCGCTTGCCGCCACCTTGGGCTTGAGCAGTGAGTTCGCGTCAAGGCCCGTGACCCGCGCGGGGTCGAGGGCGAAGGTGTAGGAGTTGAGAATCATGTTCGCCATCGCTTAAGCCTTAATCCGAAAGAAACAGACAACCACGAAGACACAAAGACACCAAGCCGGACGCGGGCGAGGCGCCCGCGCTCCATTCCCCCTCTGTGTTCTCTGCGTGCTCTGTGGTTCAATCCCCTCACACTCCGCTGCGCCGCTCCGTCCACCCGAGCCGCCGGCCCACCTCGTCGGCCAGGATAGCTCCAGCATCGCGCACCGTGCGCTCGTCGAGGTTCTGCGCGCTGATGTTGACGATGAACGCGCCAGGCTGGATGCTCACCGCGCGGAACTGCGCGCCCCGGATGCTGCCGATGCCCGCGCTCGCCAGGGCCGGGCTCAGGGTTGGCGGGAGCGTGCCGAAGGGCGCCGCCATCGCCGCCGTCACACCCGCGCGGAAGTGCTTGGCGAAGTCGAAGCCCTGCTTGCGCGCCCAGGCGTCGTGCACCGGATTGTCGAAGCCGAGTATCTTCCCGATGCCCTTGAACAACTTCCCGACGCCGCCGAAGATGCCCACCAACCCGCCCACACCGCCGAGCAGCCCGCCTCCGACCACGCCCAGCGCATCGCGCATCGCCGCCGCCGCCCCGCGCGTCTCCAGCACCATCTGCAGCAGCCGCTGCACTGCAATCTCCACCAGGTCGCGCCACAGCCCGCGCCAGAAATCCCGCAGCCCCCGGCCGTCAACCACCATCGCCGCCACCGCGTGCCCAAAGCGCCGCGTCATTCGCCCCAGCGCCACCTCCGCCGCCGAGTCCATCGCCTCCCACGCGACGCCCCAGCGCTGCTGCAGTCCTGCGGCCGAGCGCCCGAGCGCGCCTGCCGCGTCGGTCGCGCCTGCAAGCGACTGCGCAGCGCCTTGGCCGTAATCGCGCGCCGCCGCCCCCGCCTGACGAAAGCGCTCCTCCTGCTGCTCCAAGCCCTGCGCCGCGCGCGCCATCAACTCCTGCGCCTGCCGCAGCCCAGCATCTAATCCCGAAAGATCAGCCCGCAGGCTGACCGTCATCGCTCCCAGGTCCACCTTGACTCCTCCGCGTCACGGCGACGCCCATCGCCGCCAACGCCTGCGCATCCTCGCGCTCGTCCGCCGCCGCGAGCGCGCGCTGCATCTCGCTGAGCTGCCGTTCGTCGCCCCACACCGCCAGCCGGATTGCGGCGATCTCCCGCTCCAGCGCCCCCCGCCGCCGCGCCGCGATCGCCTCCATCAACAGCTCCGCCTGCGCCGGCGTCACGTGGTCCAGCACGTACTCCTTGGTCCACCCGTACTCGCTGCACAGCAGGTCGAACGTCAGCCCCCAGCCGGCGCCCCCTGCGCTCGCCGCCTGAGGCTCTCGAATTTTTTTAGTACGCCCGGCAGGTCGTTGACCTCCAGCACCGCCTCCACCATATCCAGCAGCGCCGGCGCCGACACGCTCTGCTCCAGCCACACCGGATCCACCGGCTCCAGGCCCGTCTCGCCGCGCCGCCGCAGCGTCAGCGCCAACACCTCCGGCAGCTCCGCCAGCGCCAGCGGCACCAGCTCCAGCACGCCCACGCTGCTCAGGTCCCCGCGCCCCGACAGCCGCGCATGCGCTTCCGCCACCCGGTCGCCCAACCGCTTGTAGTCCCGCAGCACCAGCGGCCGCACCACCACCGTCTCCCCCGCAACCCTGAACTCGCGCTCTCGCGGGCACAGCGCCTCGCGCTCGAGGCCCGAGCCATCAGCGCCGTCGTGACCTTCGCTCATCTGCGCCTATCCTTTCGTCGCCAAGTTGAATGCTGTTCGGTTAGGCGCCCGTGTCATCCAAAGCAACGCGAAGGATCTTGGCCTGAACGATGCTCGCGGCCAAGATTCTTCGCGGAGTTCATCCTGAGCCGGGCCAAGACCCCCGCCAGGGGCGGGCAAGCTTCGCGGAGTTTACCCCGAGCGCAGTCGAGGGGCTCAGGGTGACACCCGCGAAGGGCTCAGAATGACACTCGCGAAGGGGCTCAGAATGACACCGTCACGTCCCTAACCGAACAGCATCGCCGCTCAGTCCCGCCCGCACACGCGGCTTACGCGCAGTTCACTCGCCTCAAGCGAAGCTGAACTGCCCCTCGTCGTCCTCGATCGTCATGTACTTGAAGCCCGCGCCCTTGCTCGGGTCTTCCACCAGCACGAACGTCACCGGGTACACCGTCGCGCCTTCCTTGGTGTACGAATGCGCCGAAGTCTCGATCGCCACCGCTTTGTGGCAGGTGATGGTGCGCTTCCGATTGGCGCCCGGAGCTTTGCCCGTCAACACCAGCGTGTGCTCCGTCACCGCGCCGTCGCCGCCGACGTGCAGGGTGGTCGTTGCGCCCGCAGTGGAGAGCGCATAACTGGGCTGCCCCCACGCGATGCGCAGGTTCTCCAGCGTCGCCTCCTTGAGATTGGCGGTGATGGTCATGCGCTCGGCCACCTTGTCCACCCGCTGCACGCCCATGCGCTGGTCCACCGTGTGCTCGATGTGGTTCGGCTCGTAGGTCACCGTGGCGCCGCCGTCGAGCGCCCCCACGTTGGCGCCGTCAACTTGCAGGTCCCTGGCGCCCACCAGGATGTTGGCGGAATTCATGCTTACCTCCCCGGCCAGAATCAGATCGCCGCTGTATTCGAGATAGGACGCGCAGTCGGCGGGATCTACCGCCTCCCCGTCCGACCACGTATCAGTGCTGCCGTTGAAATGAAAGAGCGTGTAGTGCTCGGTCGCCGGCTGCGGGTAGTGGCAGCGCGCTCACGCCTCGAAGACCATGCGGTTGCGCGCGTGCACTGCGATGTCGCTTGTCAGCGCATCGCATTGCCTGGTGCGCCAGATCGGCACGCAAGCCGCGCTGCCCCTGCGTGCCGGTGATTTTCATCCGTCGTCGCCGAGCCGACCGGTCGCCTTGCCTGCTGCGCGACCATGTTGCGCAAGTAAAGTCGCGTCGCCATGTGCTATCCCACATGTGGCACAGGCTTGTCCCGAGCAACGCCGAGGGGCGCCCCACCGCAGGCGGGTAAACCTCGGCTGTGTTGCAGCGCGCACGCTTGCCCCGAGCCTTGGTCGCCTCTGGTGACCTGCCGAATGGGGCCGTGCGCCCCTACAACGCCTTCACCACGAACCGGAACCGCAGCGACTGCGTGTACGCTCGCCGCTCCTCGTCAAACTGCACCGGCGACTGGAAGTCGTCGAACAGGCTCGCGTAGTTATGCAGCCCCGCGTCCGTCAGGTCCGCGCCGTGAAACACTTCCTTCAGCCGCTCCGCGATGCTCGACAGCAGCGCGTCCGCCGCCGGCCCGCCGCCGGCCACCGCCTCCGGCGACCACATCGTGAAGCGCACCGTTATCACCTGCGGCGCGCGATTGCCCCGCGCCTGATCCACCGGCTCCATCCGCGCCGACCACACGTCGTACGCCACGCACGGATACCCCATCGACTCCGGCTGGTAGCCGCGCTTGATGCGCCGGTCGCTTGCGGAGTGCCCGAGCAAAGCCACCAGCTTCGCATCCGCCGCCGCCCGTTCGTATATCCCTCGCCACAATTCGTTCATCGTCGAATCGTTGGGCAGTAGCCTTGGCCGCCATAGCTTCAGCGGCGGCGGCTTGCCTCCTGCCCCTGCCCTCCTACGGGTCGCCCTACGCCAGATACTCCCTCCACCGCCGCGCGAACTCGCCGAATCCCGCGTGCTTCTCCGCCCAGCGCCGCGGCTGATAATCCCGGCCGTTCGCGATCACCCTTTCCAGCGCCGCGCAGTAATCCGCCGCCTCGAACCCCTCCACAATCTCACCGATCCGCCTGCCACGCGGACAAGTCTCCGCCGGCCGCTCACTCGCCAGCGCCCCCACCGCGCTCGCTACCACCGGCAGCCCGCAGGCTGTCGCCTCCTTCAGCGCGTATGAGTCCCCCTCGTGGCGCGACGGAAACACGAACACATCGCCGCGCTGATATGCCCGCGCCTCCATCCCCGGTGGCGCGTCCAGATATTCAACCTGGAGGGGCACAGCTTGCTGTGCCCCGACGTGCCGCACGATGTCCTCGCCTTTCGCATAACCCCTGCCGGCATACAGGACGACGGGCGGGTCATTCGGCGGTCGCTCGACCGGCTTGAACGCTGCCAGGTCAATGCCGTTCGGTATCACCGCCGCCACGTCCGCGCCGTGGTAGCGCTTGACCTGCCGCGCCGCGGATTCGCTGACAGCCACCACCGGGAAGCGCCGATACTCAACGCCTTGGGCGGCGATCAGCTCCCCGTCAACTCCGCCGCACGCCGCCGCCAGCCCCGCCCACGTTCCGTGGCACACCACGGTCACCGGCGCGCTATCCGGCAATCCGCACGCCCAGAAGCCATCGGCCACAATGCGGCCGCAATCTCGCCGCTCCCCCGCCAGCCGCGCCGACAGCAACCGCGCCTTCTCGTGCTCGGGCGCATCATTGTGTTCGCGCCACCCCGGGTAATCGCGCCAGGTGTGGTGGTCAACCCGGTGCCCGGCTTCTTCGAGCGCGCGCTTGAGATACCACGCCCACTTCGGAACGCCCCCCGGGTGCCCGTCCTCGCGGCGGCGATACGTTATAATGCCAATGCGCATTCCGACGATCTCGTCGGGGCGCAGTCCGTAGGGCAGGAGCTTGCCTCCTGCCCGAATCCTAGGCGGCCGCATTGCGCTTTCAGCGCTCCGCTGCCCAGCCGTTCCACAAACAGCGCCTCGTCCGCTCGCCGCAGCTCGTCGCGCGCCACCCCGCGCAGGCCCCCATGTGCGCAGCGCTCGTGGCGCGCCACCGCGCCCGTGTCAACCAGCAGCGTCCAGCCGGCGAGGTAAAGCCGGTGCGTGAAGTCCGTCTCCTCGCGGTGCGCCTGCTCGGAGTACCACGTGGCAAAACCGCCCACCGCCAGTGCCGCCTCCCGCCGGTACATGAAGCTCGAGTAGAGATGCTCCGCCTCGACCAGCCGCGGCCGATCCCAGCGGTGGAACTGCGCCGAATCCTCCCCGCGCAGCATCCCCTCAATCGTCAGCGAGTACCCCCGCCCACCGATCCATTCAACGGCTACCGCGCGACTCCGCGCCGGCTGGCAACTCGTCCGCCGAAGCTTCAGCGAAGGCGGATACACGCCGCCTACCGCGCCCACTTCCGGCCGCTCCGCCATGACGTGCGCCAGGCGCTCGACGAAATCCCGTGACTCCAGCACCAGGTCGTCGTCCAACCGCAGCATCAGCTCCGGCGCCCCCGGCCCCGCGATCCGCGACACGAGCTCCAGCGCCGCCTGGTGCGCGCGCGCCGGCCCCCGCCGCTGGCCGCGGATGATGTCAACCGGCGCCCCCAGCCGCGGTATCACCACTTGGCCCACCTCGCGATTGTCGTCCACGATCACGATGCGGTCCGGCGGCTTCGTCTGCCGGCCGATGCTGTCCAGCAGTCGCGCCAGGCACTGCGGCCGGTCGCGCGTCGGTATGGCAATGCACAGTGCGCCTTCGTTCATGGCTTCGCGCCTGGCGACTGGCGGGCAAGCCTCAGCACCCGCCCCCACTCGCCGACAAAATCAATCATTCATGCGCCTGCGCCGTCATCGCCCGCCGACCTCACCCTGATGCGTCCCCCACACAGCGCCTCGCTGCGGCCTTCCGCACGCGGCTCTCCGCGGTCCTGCCGGGCCGTCGCCCGCTCGACCGCCTGCATCACCACTTCCGGCGCAATCGCCTCCATGCACGGGAAGCCTCGTTCTGAGCCCGCCAAACGGACCTCGCGCCCCTGCGGGCAGCGCACGTGCCAATCCGAATCCGCGTACCAGCACCCCCTGCATTCCAGCGGCGTTTCCACCACCTGGTGCCCGGGGTACGCGAAACACACCGCCGGCGTTGGCCCGAACAGCACCACCGCGCCGCGCTGCCGCACCGCCTGCGCCAAGTGGATCAGCGCGCCCTCCGTATCCACCATCAGTTGCGCGCCCTCGACCAGCCCCGCCGTCTCGCGCAGCGTCGTGAAGCCGCGCAGGTCGTGCGCGCCCTCGATCAGCTCGTCGCTCTCCCACCCGACCTGCAGCACCTCCAGGCCGCGCTCGCGCAGCATTGCCGTCAGCGCGCTCCAGTGGCGCAGCGGCCAGCGCTTGGCGATGCACCCGCCCCCCGCGCCGTTGTGCACCACCGCATACGCCCGCCCGTCTATCTCGACCGCAGCCTGCCCTGAGCTTGCCGAATGGGCCGAGGGACCCAGCAGCCGCGCCAGCTTGCGATCCTGCGGCCGCAGTTCAATGCGCACGTCGTCCACCGACCCCGGGCAGCAGATCGTCTCATTCGTCAGGTCAATGAGGTGGCGCCCCAGCTCCGCCAAGCGCGCGTTGCTGTCGTACCAGTTGGCGTAGTACCAGGCGAGCGGCCCGAAGCGCTCGCGGCACTCCAGCTCATACGCCCCATAGTCGGGATGAAGCGCCCACGCCTTCGCCACGTAGCGCAGGTCGTAGAAGATGTCGAAGCGTTCCCGCAAGTCGCGCACGATTTCGAGCCAGCGTCCCCCGCAGCGAACCACGATCCGGTCAATCGCCGCGTGCCCCGCCACAATGCCCGTGTTATCGCGCACAAATGCCGTGATATGCGCATGCGGGAATCTCCGCTTGATCGCCGCGCAGTGAGCGGCCAGCATCAGATCGTCGCCGATCCCGCCGACCCGCACCACCCCCACGTGCAGCCGTCCGAAATCCGGCCGGCCCCGCTCATCCGTCGGCCGCCGGCAGGGGTCCGCCGCAGGGTCCGCGCCGGCGATGTCCGTCGTCGTCCGCGGCCCCAGCAGGTAGTACTGCGTCGGCGATGCCAGCTCGCGCTCGACCTTATGCCCACGAACGAAGGCATATCCGCCGTCGCGAAACGCCTCCCCGTGCTGAATCACAAAATCGGTCATAACAAAGCGTAGGGGCACGGTTCAGAGGCTGTCTCACAAACGGCTGCTCGGATCGTCAGGCCACGGCGATGTCATTCCGAGGGAGTAACGCGACCGAGGAATCCCCTATCGGGGTTGCGGATGAAGTTAGGGGATTCCCTTCGACTTCGCTCAGAGCAGGCTCTCGCTGGGGCTCGGAATGACAGCTGTCCGCGGCCGAGAAGCGGTCCCGGGAGATCATGGGACAGCCTCTTCATCGCGCCCTCCTGATCACAACCGCTGCGCCATCATCCTCAGCAACTCGCGCAGCATAATCGGCCCCAATCGTTCCAGCGCCGGGAACAGAAACGGCTGCGGCGCGGACTTGCCTGTCCCTAGCTCCACCACCGCGGCATAAGGCGCATCCGCGAAAACCCGCCCCTCGATCACCGCTCCCGCCGGATCCGTTGCAACCTCCACGCTGATGCTCTCCCGCAGCCGGCCGCTTCGCACCGGGCAATCCGCGCGCGCCTGCTCCGCAATCGCCGCCGCGCATTCGGCCACCGCCGCCTCGGCCGCCGCCCGAATCTGCGTGGCAACCTGGGGCAGCCTATCCTGCACCTCGCGATCAAGTCTGGTCATGCTCATCACGGACAACGAACCTCGCACCTCGGACCGCGGCATTACCCCTTCGCCCGCAGAAACGCCTCCACATGGTGCGGCCCGCGCATGGTGCGCACCACGTTCCCCGGCCAGTCCGGCCCCAGCACCACGTATGCCTGCGCGCCGTCAACCACCTCGTCGCCCGCGCGCAGCTCCCGCGCCTCCCCGAACAGCCGGTGCGTGCTCACCACCTGCTCGCCGTGCGAATCGCGCACCAGCTCCCCTGCGGAGCGATAGACGCGGCAGCGGTAATCGTCCATCACCACCTGCCATGTCACCGCGTCCCCGCCCATGCCGTCGGGGCTCACCGCGCGCCGGCGCACCGCCACCTCGCTCGTCAGCAGCTCCCTCACGCCTCACCTCACCGGCCGCGCCAAGATCACCCGGTACGGATCGAGCGCCGCGCGCACATTCGCGGGCGCGCCTTCACCCTCGCCGTCGTCGTAGGTCACCGCGTAGTCGCCCACGCGCTCGCTCGTAGCCTGGCGCCCGCCGGCGCCGCGCGCCCGATATAGCCCCGCCGTCCATTCGATCGCCGCCTGCTCCACGTCGCCGGGAACACTCTCGTAGCCCGCGCGATAACCGACATAGACGTTGCGCGCGCCGCGCCCGAATACGCCCGACTTCAGCCGCACCATCCCCGCCTCGGCGTAAACCGCGAAGTCCTCGGCCGCGATCCCCGCGCCGTCCTGCGACAGCGCGAACACCTCCGCCACCGGCCGCTGCTCCAGCAGCACCGTGTCCCCGCCGTCGCCGTCGTGATACTCGTGGCGATCCGCGGGCGCGAAGTCGCGCCCGCAGTAGCTGCGCACGCCGTCCGACGCGCGCGCCACCAGTTCCGTCAGCAGCTCGTCATCGGTGCCGCCGCTCAGGCCCAGGTACTGCTGCACCGCGCTCAGGCTGGTCAAGGGCAGGTTGCTCATCGGTTGCTCCTACTTGCGCTGGCCGAGCACCCACAGCCGCCCGCTGCTCATGCTCGTCCCTGCGCTCGCGCGCACCGTGACGCCCGCACCGGCGTGCCCGGCAACACCCAGCCCGCCGAAATCGAACTCCTTCTCGGCGCCGCTGGCGGCCAGGTCCTGCTCCCACATAACCTCGCCGTCGGCGTCTATCGTCAGCAGCCCCGCGCCGGAGTACGCCGCCTTGGCGACGACCTTGCGCACCACCACCGCTTCGTCGGCCGCCCCGGGTGCGATCCACACCGACAGCGCGTTGTCCGCCACCGCCGCGCTCGACAGGCTCAAGCGCCCACCGAACTCGTCAGCCAGCAGCAGCTCGCGCTCACTTCTCCATTTGCGAATAGCAGACATGTTCTCAGCACCTCGAAGAGTGGGCGGGACAGCCGCGCGGCCGCCCCGCCCCGACTTGTGCGCCTTGGCGCACAGGAACCAACGTGCCCCGACACCGCCGCGCCCGGAGGGGACGGGCGCGGCACGCCGGGGCCCTGTGGGGTTCACCAGC
>Ga0315294_10007820_pt1 | contig 11734 bp, 8 predicted proteins | sample YL17G13_40_MG_FD_203626 | JGI IMG/M metagenome (GOLD analysis project Ga0315294, IMG submission 203626) | Sediment microbial communities from Yellowstone Lake, YNP, Wyoming, USA - YL17G13_40 | ecosystem: Environmental > Aquatic > Freshwater > Lake > Sediment | place: USA: Wyoming | collected...
GAGCGCCTGATCGAGAACTCGGCTGTACTGGGTGCGTACTTTGTCGGCCATCTCAGGGAGGCGCTGGACGGCAACGAGCGCGTGCAGAACGTGCGCGGCAAGGGACTTCTTGTCGGCGTGCAGCTCAAGCCTGAGGTGGGGGGTGCGCGTCAGTTCTGCCAGGAACTGGCCGTGCGCGGCATCCTATGCAAAGAGACGCACAAAAACGTGATCCGCTTTGCTCCGCCGCTGGTGATCGACCGCGACACGCTCGACTGGGCGCTGAGCCAGATCGTCGAGGCGCTTGGCATGCCGCTGGACGAGCTGCGGAAGGCCGTTTCGCCCTCGCGTAGCCCCCCGTTCGGGCCGGGAGCCCGACGGGGCGGGACGGCCTCCGGCGCTCGCGACGGACGGCGGCGGGCGGCCGGCCCGAACGGGGTCGCGTAAGCCAGACGCGTACGCGCACCCCAGAAATCAGGTTTGTCCCTCAGACCTGGTTTCTGGAGCCATGGGCGCCTGTGGTATAATCACGCACAAAAGTCACCCAGAGGTTGATTGTTTACATGTTAAAGGGACTGTTGGGCAAGATCATGGGCAACGGCAACGCGCGCGAGATGAAGCGGTTGCAGCCCATTGTGGATGAAATCAACCAGCTCGAGAGCGAGTATGAGCGGCTTTCCGCCGAACAGTTGCAGGCGCTGACCGCGACCCTCAAGCAGGAGGTGCAGGAGGCCATCGCCGACCTGCGCGGGGAGGTCGAACAGCGTCAGCAGCAAGTCCTGGCCGAGACAGACGCTGACTACCGGCGCTCCCTGGAGATCGAGCTGGAGGCTGCGCGCAAGCGTCTGCGGACTGCCGAGGAAGATGCCCTCAATGCCGTGGTGCCACGCGCCTTTGCCGCCGTGCGCGAGGCCGCCAAGCGCACGCTGGGCGAGCGCCACTTTGACGAGCAGATCATCGGCGGTATCGTCCTGCACCAGGGCAAAATTGCCGAGATGAGGACAGGCGAGGGTAAGACCCTCACCGCGACTCTGCCGCTCTACCTCAACTCCCTGCTGGGGCGCGGCGTGCACTTGGTCACGCCCAATGACTACCTGAGCAAGTTCGGTGTGCAGTGGATGGGGCCCATCTACCAAATGCTGGGCGTCTCGGTGGGCGTGATCCAGGCCGCAGCCGAGAAGCCCGAGCTGGGCTCGTTTGTCTTTGATCCGGCGTACAAGGCTGCCGACGACCGCTACCAGAACCTGCGCCCCGTTCCGCGCCGCGAGGCCTACCTGACCGATATAACCTATGGCACCAACAACGAGTTCGGCTTTGACTACCTGCGCGACAACATGGCCGTCGACCTCAGCCAATGGGTGCAGCGCGATCTGCACTATGCCATCGTCGACGAGGTCGACAACATTCTGATCGACGAAGCGCGCACGCCGCTTATCATCTCAGGCACCGCCGAGGAAGCCACAGACCAGTATGCACGGCTGGCGGGCGTGGTGCCCAAACTGCGTGAGGCGTGCTTCGCTGTGGCGGACGAGTCCTTCAAGCTCGGCAAGACCCGCTGGGTTGAGAAGATCACCTTTGAGCTCAGTCCGGGCGCGTCCCGGACGCTCTACTTTCAGTTCTCGCCCACGGTGCGCGGCAGCCCCCGCGACCGCGTCACCGTCTCCTTTGACGAGGGCCGTTCCGCCCCGGCGGACGGCCGGCCCGAACGGGGCAACCAGCCCGCCCTGACCATTCCCATCTCCGGAGTGGGGAGTGCGCAGCCGACCGGCGGCGCCGGGTCCGAGGGACGTGGCGAGTTGAGGGTAGGAAACATCGTTGCCACTCCGGGCAGCATTGACTTTGGCTCGGTGGCCCTGGGGCAGTCGGAAGAGCTACCCCTGACGCTGCAGAACATGGGCCAGACCAGACTGATGGCCACCGTGACCTGCCGCGGGCACTACGCAGTGGATCCCAAGATGCGTGTGGTGACGTTGACCGAAGAGGGCGTTGCCTACCTGGAGCGACTGCTGGGCGTGGAGAACCTCTACTCCACAGACCTGGACCTGCTGCCATACGTGGAAAACGCACTCAAGGCGCAGGTGCTCTTCGAGAAGGACCGCGACTATGTCGTCATGGACGGCCAGGTCATCATCGTGGACGAGTTCACCGGTCGCCTCATGTACGGCCGGCGCTACTCGGAGGGCCTGCACCAGGCCATCGAAGCCAAGGAAGGCGTGATGGTGCAGCGCGAGACGCTGACCCTGGCCACCATCACCTTCCAGAACTACTTTCGCATGTACAACAAGCTGGCCGGCATGAGCGGTACGGCGGAGACCGAGGCGGAGGAATTCCGGCGTATCTATGATCTCGATGTCGTGGTCATCCCGACTCACAAGCCCATGATCCGCCAGGACATGACCGACCAGGTGTACAAGACTGAGCGAGCCAAGTTCAAGGCCATCGTGCAGGAGATCGGGGATCTGCACACCGTGGGCCGCCCGGTACTGGTCGGTACCACCTCGGTAGAAAAGTCAGAACTGCTGGCCAGACTGCTGAAGCAGAAGGGCACTCAGCCCCAGGTGCTCAATGCCAAGCAGCACGAAAGGGAAGCCACGATCATCGCCCAGGCCGGGCGTCCCGGTGCAGTCACCATCGCCACGAACATGGCCGGCCGTGGAGTCGACATCCTGTTGGGTGGCAAACCGGATGGCCTGGCGCGCGATGAGCTGCGCCGCAAGGGCGTCGACCTGTCTACGGTGGATGCGCAGACCTGGGCCAACGCCCTGGCCCAGGCGCAGGAGATCGCCGCGGCCGACAAGACGCGGATCGTGCAGCTTGGCGGGCTGCACATCATCGGCACCGAGCGCCACGAGGCGCGCCGCATCGACAACCAATTGCGCGGCCGCTCCGGGCGCCAGGGGGACCCCGGCTCATCTCGATTCTTCGTCTCTTTGGAAGACGACCTGATGGTGCGCTTCGGTGGCTCGACCGTGGCCAGTCTGATGGACCGCCTGGGCGTGGACGAGGACATCCCCATCGAACACGACCTGATCAACAGGGCCATCTCCAATGCCCAGGTCAAGGTCGAGGGCTACAACTTTGACCTGCGCAAGCATCTGCTGGATTATGATGACGTTGTCAACCAGCAGCGCAAGCTGATCTACGACCAGCGTCGTCTGATCCTCACGTCTAACAACCTCAAGGAGACCATCCTGGGCATGCTCCAGGACGAGCTGAGAGGCATGGTGGCCCTGCACACGGCGGGCGACCCGACCGAATGGAATCTGGATGCCTTGATCAGCGCGGTGCGCACCCTGCTCCCACTGGATCCCCGACTCAAGCCCCAATGGGGAGACGCTAGCGCGGAGCAGATCGAACAACAGATCATGGATTGGTCCGAGCAGGCATACGTGGCGCGCGAACAACAGTTGGGGCCCGAAACCATGCGCCAATGGGAGCGCGTGCTCATGTTGCACGTTGTGGACACGCTCTGGATGCGACACCTAACCGCCCTCGACGAATTGCGCGAGGGCATTGGGTTGCGGGCTCTGGCGCAACGCGATCCGCTCGTCGAGTACAAGCGCGAAGCATTTGCCATGTTCGATGAGCTCAAGGCGGCCATCGGCCACGATGTGGCGCACCAGATCTGCATGGCCCAAATACGCCGCGAGCCAGCGCGTCGTGAGACACATGCCTACCGACCTGGCGCGGAAGCACAGCGCTCCACGCCCACCCAGTGGCGCTCCACGGCCACCCAGAGGCGCGCCAGCGAAAGGGTGGGACGCAACGATCCGTGCCCGTGCGGCAGTGGGCGCAAGTACAAGGACTGCTGCATGCGCAAGGGGCTGAGTGGTGGGCAGGGAAGCGCACCCTCACAACTGGCAGCGGCACAGGCCGTGGCCACACCACCCCCGGCAGGTAGCCAGCACCATACTTCAAAGAAGAAGCGCAGATAGAATCCACGAATGGGAGGACAACCCGTGGCAATCACCACCTTTACCCAGTTGATGGACGAAGCCCGCAGGGTCGGACCCAAGATGATCGCCGTGGCTGCGCCGCATGAGCCAGAAATCCTGCTCGGCGCCCAGGACGCAGAACGGGAGGGCATCGCCAATTGCACACTCGTCGGCGATCGAGATCTCATCAAGAAAATGGCTGCTGAGCACAGCATTGACATTTCGAAGATGATGATCATGCATGAGCCGCAGCCCAAGCTGGCGGCGCGCAAGGTCATGGAGTTGCTTCGCATGGGCCACGCCGATCTGGCGATGAAGGGTAAGCTGGAGACGGCAGATTTCTTGCGGGCCGCTCTGGACCGCGAGACGGGCGTGCGCGTGGGGCGTCTCGTCAGCCACGTGGCCGTTTTCGAGGTGCCTGGTTTTGATCGCCTGCTGTTCGTGTCTGACTCGGGCGTCGTGGTGGCCCCGACCTTGGAGCAAAAGGTGGACATTGTACAGAACGCGATCATGGTGGCGCAGGCTCTGGGAGTCAAGGAGCCCAAGGTGGCTATTCTTGCCGCCACGGAGACGGTTAATCCCAAGATCCCCACGACGATGGATGCGGCCAATCTGTCCAAGATGGCCGAACGGGGACAAATCCAAGGCGCCGTCGTGGATGGACCGCTGGCGCTGGACAACGCCATTTCTCCCGAATCGGTGGCGATCAAGGGCATCCGGACCTCTTTGGGTGGGCAAGCGGATATCTTGATTGCTCCCGATGTGGAGGCTGGCAACATGCTTGCCAAGGCGATTACCTACTTTGCCAAGGGCAAGATGGCCGGCGTCGTCGTGGGCGGCAAGAGCCCACTGGTCGTGGCCTCCCGCTCCGACCCGCACGAGACCAAGCTGGTCTCGATGGCCCTGGGCGTCATCCTGGCTTCCTGAGAGCGGGTTTCATCGCGAAGCGGAGGAGGACTTGTCCACAGATTACGTCCCGTCAAACGGGGGTGAACGACAGATTACGCAGACTGATGCAATGACTTCCTTTCCCATCTGCGTGGTCTGTCGTTCACCCCGCGCAAGACGGGGCGGAATCTGCGGATGATCGCGCCCTCTGCCTCTGCGACAGTTCCTTTCAACAAGGAGGTTGGAAGTGACAGTGTATATTGCAGTTCGGAAGGGAGGATGTCCGTGATTGAAGTCCGCATACATGGGCGCGGCGGCCAGGGAGCCGTGATCGCTTCCAAGGTGCTGGCCGACGCCGTCTTCAAGGAAGGACGCTACGTGCAGTCCTTCCCTTCTTTCGGAGTGGAGCGTCGCGGCGCTCCTGTGGCCGCGTTTACACGTATCGACGAGCGGCCCGTGCGTCTGCGCTGCCAGATCTACCGCCCAGACCACGTAATGGTGCTCGATCCCAGCCTGATGCAGGTCGTGGACGTCACGGCGGGACTCAAGCCGGGCGGCTGGGTGCTGATCAACAGCGACCAGGCTCCGGACGCTTTTCACCTGCCGGCGGGCTTTCACGTGGCCACAGTCGACGCCAACGCCATTGCCATCAAGCACCGCCTGGGCCCACGCACTGCCCCCATCGTCAACACGGCAATCCTGGGCGCCTTTGCGCGCATCACCGGCATCGTCAGCCTCGACGCAGTAACCAGGGCGGTGCATGAAGCCGTACCGCTCAAACGCGACGACAACGTCAACGCCACGCGCGAGGCGTACGACGCGGTCACGATGCGAGAATAGGAGGGCGCAGTGACGTCTCACATCATCGTGTTCCAGTCCGCAGCCGACATGCCGTCTCTGCCCATGTCCGTCGGCACCACGCTGTACAACAAGACTGGCTCGTGGCGCTACGTGCGACCAGTCTACCGTGACAAGACCCCCCCCTGCAACCATGCCTGTCCCGCTGGGGAGGACATCGTCGACTACCTGCAAATGGTGGTCGACGGCAACTATGAGCAGGCCCGGCAGAGAATTCTTGAGGAGAATCCCCTGATCGGGGTATGCGGGCGTGTGTGCCCGCACCCGTGCGAGTCCGACTGCAACCGTACCCAGTTGGGCGGCGCGATTGCCATTCACGCACTGGAGCGCTTTGTGGCAGGTCAGCCCGGCGCGCGCCGGCTGCCGCAGGCCGAGAAGACCGCACCCGCCGGCGCACAGGTGGCCGTGGTCGGCTCGGGTCCGGCCGGCCTTTCATGCGCCTACCAACTGGCGCGGCGCGGGTACAAGGTGACCATCTTCGAGGCGTTGCCCGCCGCGGGGGGTATGCTGCGCGTGGGCATCCCGTCGTATCGGCTGCCGCGCGAGGTGCTGGATGCCGAGATCGCCGCCATCCAGGCGCTGGGCGTCGAGATCCGCACCGGCATGCGCCTGGGGCAGAACCCCGTTCGGGCCGGGAGCCCGCCGGGGCGAGACGGCCTGCGACTTGAAGACCTGGCGGGCTACCGGGCTGTGTTCCTGGCGGTTGGCCAACACCTCAGCCGCAGGCTCGGCATCCCGGGCGAAGAGGCCCAGGGAGTCCTGCCAGGACTGGAGTTCCTGCGGCGCGTGAACCTGGGTGAGCCCGTGCAGATCGGCAGTCGTGTGGCGGTCGTCGGCGGCGGAAACACGGCCATGGACGCGGCGCGCTGCGCCGTGCGCCAGGGTGCCAGACAGGTCACGATTCTCTACCGCCGTTCGCGCCACGAGATGCCGGCCATTGACGAGGAGATTGAAGAAACCGAGGGCGAGGGCGTCAAGGTGCAGTACCTGACCGCTCCCGTCGAGGTGGTGACCACTGTTGGCAAGGTCACGGCGCTCAAGTGCATGCGCATGAAGTTGGGCGAGCCAGACGAGGGCGGCCGTCGTAAACCTGAGCCTATCCATGGCTCGGAATACTCACTGCCAGTCGATATGGTGATCCCTGCGCTGGGGCAGGAGGCCGACCTTTCCTTCCTGGACAGTCAGATAGACAGCGCCAGGGGCCTGATCGTGATCGACGCAGCCGGGGCGACCTCACGGCAATCTGTGTTTGCCGGCGGTGATGCGGCCACGGGCCGTTCCGCCCCGTCGGCCGTTCCGCCCCGTCGGGCGGCCGGCCCGAACGGGGGCGGCCGGCCCGAACGGGGCGCAGGCACGGTGGCCTACGCCATCGGCTCCGGCAAACGCGCCGCGCTGGCCATCGACCGGCTGCTCAACGGCCAAAGCCTGGAGGGCTTCCCGGCACTCGGCGAGCACGTACACGTGGCCGCCCGAGACGTCGACCCGCGCGTGGTGCCATTTGAGGACATCAATCTGGCCTACTTTAGCTCGGAGCCGCGCACACCGCAAGGCCAGCGCACGGCGGCAGAACGCGTCAAGGACTTTCAGGAGGTGAACCTCGGCTTCTCCGAGCGAGAGGCGCGGCGCGAAGCGGAACGCTGCCTGAGCTGCGGCACGTGCAATCAGTGTGATACTTGTTGGCTGTACTGCCCTGACGTGTGCATCCGCCGTCGCGATCACGCTGCCCCGCCCGGGCCGGGGCACACGGCCTACGAGTTTGACTATGACTACTGCAAGGGCTGCGGTGTCTGTGCGCAAGAGTGCCCGCGCGAAGCCATCGACATGGAGGAGGAGCTCAAATGGAGAAGGTAATCATGGGCAACCATGCTGTATCCTACGGGGTACAGTTGGCCCGCGCACAGGTCATCGCCGCCTACCCCATCACACCCCAGACGCAGATCGTGGAGATGCTGTCCGAGCTCTGCGCCGATGGCCGCCTGAAGGCGACGTTCATCAAGGTCGAGTCTGAGCACTCGGCCATGGCTGCCACAGTGGGCGCCTCCATCGCCGGTGTGCGTGCCTTTACCGCCACCTCCTCGCACGGCCTGGCGTTGATGCACGAAGTGCTGCATTGGGCCTCCGGCGGGCGCCTGCCCATCGTCATGGCCAATGTCAACCGCGCCCTGGGTCCCGGCTGGAACCTCGGGGGCGAGCAGACTGATAGCCTGGCCCAGCGTGACACGGGCTGGCTGCAGTTCTACTGCGAGACGAACCAGGAAGTGCTGGACATGGTCATCCAGGGCTTCAAGATCGCCGAGACCGTGCTGCTGCCGGTGATGATCGTGCTGGACGCCTTTGTGCTCTCGCACACCGAGGAACCGGTGGACATCCCTGAGCCGGCCGACGTGGACCGCTTCCTGCCGCCCTACCAGCCTCAGTTCAAGCTGGAGCCGGGCGAGCCGCACTCGTTCTACGGCCTGGTGGCTCCCGAGCATTACATGGAGCTGCGCTTCAAGATGGAGCAGGCCATGGAGGAATCGCTTGTCGTCGCGCAGCGTGTCGGGATCGAGTTTGGCCAGGCCTTTGGACGCAGCTACGACGTGGTGGAAAGGTACCGCCTGGATGACGCAGACTTGGTGCTGGTCACCTCGGGCAGCATCACGGGCACGTCACGCGTGGTGGTGGACGAATTGCGGGACAAAGGTCAGAAGGTAGGTCTCCTCAAGATACGCATGTTCCGCCCGTTCCCGGTCGCGGCCGTGCGCGAGGCGCTGTCCAAGGCCCAGAAGGTGGCCGTGATCGACCGCAACATCTCGTATGGCGTGGGCGGCATCTTTGCCGCGGAGCTCAAGACGGCCCTGTATGGAGCGCCACACCAACCGGTCGTCTTCCCCTTTGTCATTGGCCTCGGCGGGCGTGACGTGACGCCACAGTCCATCCACAGCATTGTGGCCTACACTGAGAGGCACGACGCGCCGCTGGAACCGATCATCTGGATGGAGGTCAAGCGATGAGCTACGACATTCCCGACAAGGAGCTGATGAGTCCTGGCCACGTGGCTTGCCCTGGCTGTGGAGCCCCGCTGGCGGTGCGCTATGCCCTCAAGGCGTTGGGGGACAACACCGTGGTGATCGTGGTAGCCTCCTGCTGGTCGATCATCGCGGGCGCCTTCCCGTATACCGCAGTGCAGGTGCCGCTGCTGCACACCCTGTTTGCCACGGGCGGCTCCACGGCCTCCGGCGTGAAGGCCGGGCTGGAGGCGCGCGGCCTCAAAGATACGCAGGTGCTGACCCTGGCGGGCGATGGAGGCACATTTGACATTGGCATTCAGGCTCTGTCCGCCGCGGTGGAGCGCAACGAGGATTTCATCTACATGTGCTACGACAACGAGGCGTACATGAACACGGGCATCCAGCGTAGCTCAGCCACGCCGTGGGGCGCCTGGACCACCACCACACCCGTCAAGCACCCCAAGGACCAGCCTAAGAAGGACATGGTGGCGATCATGGCCGCGCATCGCATCCCCTACACCGCCACGGCTACCGTGGCCTACCCCGAGGACCTGGTTCGCAAGGTGAAAAAGGCCGCCAGCATTCGCGGCAGCAAGTTTCTGCACGTGCTCTCGCCCTGCCCATCGGGGTGGAAGTCCGAGCCGGCGCAGTCCGTGCTGCTCTCGCGCCTGGCGGTGGAGACTTGCGTGTTCCCGCTCTATGAGATCGAGCACGGAGAAGACTACACAATCACCGTGCAGCCCAGGCAGAAGGTGCCCGTCACAGAGTACATGAAGCTGCAGGGCCGCTTTGCACATCTCAAGCCTGAGGCTCTCGCGCAGATCCAAGAGAACGTCGACCGCGAGTGGGACAAGCTTGTGGCGAAGACTGGGAATCACTGCGGACACTGAGAAGTAATGATTCGGATTGGTGACGTCGAACTCGCATTCCTCAGCGACGGCACGTTCCGCGTGGACGCGGGCGGGCTGTTCGGGCTGGTGCCCAAGACGCTGTGGCAAGGTGTGCTGCCACCCGACGAGGACAACTGCACGGCGCTGGCCCTGCGCGGCCTGCTGATTGTCTCGGCGGGCCGGCCCGAACGGGGCAAGCGCATCCTGGTGGACACTGGCATGGGGCGCAAGCTCTCGCCGGAGGAGGCCCGACTGCAAGGCTTGCAGCGCGAGGACGGCGACCTGCTAGACAACCTGCAGCGCCTGGGGCTGAGCCCGGCGGACATCGACATCGTGATCAACACCCACCTGCACGCGGACCACTGCGGCGGCAACACGCTGCTGCGCGATGGGGCGGCCATGCCGACCTTCCCCAACGCCGAATACTGGGTGCAGCGGCAAGAGTGGGCCGACGCCTGCTACCCCAACGAGCGCACATGGGTTACCTACCTGGCTGAGAACTTGCTGCCCGTCCAGGCGGCGGGCCAGCTCAGGCTCGTCTCTGGAAACGCGCGCGTTACGGAGCACGTGCGCACGGTGGTCACGCGCGGGCATTCGCGTGGACACCAGAGCGTGGTCATCGAGTCAGGCGGGGAGACGGCGGTGCTGCTGGGTGACCTCGCGGTGCTGACGCCGCACCTGGAGCGCTTGGCGTGGATTTCGGCCTATGACAGCGAGCCGCTCGAGTCGCTCGAGTCCAAGCGCGCCATGCGCGACTGGGTGCTGGAGCGGCACGCCTTGCTGCTCTTCGAACACGACCCGCGCACGCCCATGGGGTATCTGATTAACGAGGGGGATCGATTCAGGGTACGCGCCCCGTAGAAACAGCGAACGGGGGAGGGACTCAATCCCTCCCCCGTTGTGCTTTGCTCTCCTCGGCCGTCAGTCACTACCCACGACCCAAGACCCACCTTCATCACGACGCGGGAGACGGGTATGGCCCAATGGTTGGCGTTGTCGGCGGCTTTGGATACGCGCCTGGCGTCAATGGCGGAACGGGCGTGGGCGGCGGCACCGGCGTGAACCCTGACGAGGTGGGGTACGGTGTGGGCGTCGCCCCGGCCTGGGTCACCTCAGGAGTCGCGGCCGGCGGCACGCTAGTCGCAGGCACACTGGTGGCTGGCAGCGGCGAGGCCGTCACTACCACCAGGCCAGGCTTGCGCGTCTGCGTAGTGGTTGGCGTGGGGCCACCGGACTTGCAGCCGGAAAGCGCCAGGGCGAACATCACGCCAGCCAGCAGAACGCATACCAGGACCGTGCCCAGCGCCCAGGATCTCCCTGTGGAATGTCGTTTCATCGAACCTTCTCCTCCTTACTGCAATCCCCAGTCGTGATCGCGTATGGCTCTGCGAGAAGGGATCCGGATTGCCCGGGCGGACCCGGGCTGCGCGCCAGTATAGCACATTTGTGACGAAATGGCAAGAGCCTTTTCTGGGATTCGGGCAAGAGTCCGGGCACAAGCAGAGTAGGTAGACGAAGCTTCCTCACATAGGCGCGCTTGTTTGAACGGCAAGCGGCCCAGGAGGGAGCTTCTTGTGGAAGGGGGCATAAGGAGACACCCTTTCGCAGGTGCAGGTCTATCGCAGGCCAGTTCGCCCGCTGCCTGCGGGCGAACTCACGGTTGCATGAGAATCTTCATCCCTTCGCGGCGGCGGGTCTTGTCTATGGCAGCCTCCCACTGGTCGAGTGGGAACACGTCTGACACCAACGATGTGAGGTCGACGAGACCGGCGTTCAGCAGGTTCACGGCCAGATCCCAAGAAGCGGGGTTGGTGCCCTCAGTACCAATCACAGACACCTGGTTGTTCAACAGATCCATGGTGCTGACCTGCAGCGTACCGGTGAATGGACCCGTGAACATCAGCACCTGGCCCAAGCGCCGGGCGCAGTGAAGTGCTTCCATGAAGGTGCTCTGGGATCCGGCAGCGTCGGCGCACAGTTGCGCGCCATAGCCGCCGGTCATGGCCTTGACCTCCGCCACGACGTCGTCGACGCCCGAGACCAGGGTGCGGTAAGCTCCGAGTCTGTGGGCGACCTCCAGCCGCGGGCGGCTGTGCTGCGTGCCAACCACCACGACTCGAGCACCGGCCAACCGCGCCATCTGCATCGCACCCAGACCAATCGGGCCCGGGCCCCAAACCACGGCCCAGTCGCC
>Ga0315294_10007822_pt1 | contig 11732 bp, 7 predicted proteins | sample YL17G13_40_MG_FD_203626 | JGI IMG/M metagenome (GOLD analysis project Ga0315294, IMG submission 203626) | Sediment microbial communities from Yellowstone Lake, YNP, Wyoming, USA - YL17G13_40 | ecosystem: Environmental > Aquatic > Freshwater > Lake > Sediment | place: USA: Wyoming | collected...
CAGCCCAAACTGCCTCCTGTAAGTGATATACAGTCAATAAAGGACAATTGGCAGAGCATCCTAAAGGTTATTACTGCCAGTCTCGGTCCGGGCACCGGAGGACTATTAAGCTCTGCTGTGCCCACTCAATTTGAGAGTGGCGTTTTGACGCTCGAATTTGGCGCTTCGGGCCAAGTGCACAAAAAAATGTGTGAGAGCAACGGCCGATTAGAACAAATCCAATCCTTGCTTAATGAGCATTTTCTAATGCCGGTGACATTGAGGTTTGAGACGGCTGTCACCAGGCCCGAACAGCCGGAACCTGTCCGCGAGCAGCCTAAATCCGCCGCACGTCCGGCGGATAAAGTCGGCAGCCGAAGGAAAAATGATATAACTAACGACCCGGCGGTTAAAACGATTCTTATGGGGCTTGATGCGACAATTACCGGCGTAGAGGAAGACTAATCCGCCTCTGGCGGATAAAGCAATTAAGCGGAAACCTTCCCCTTAGGCTTGTGGCTCGTGACTCGTCGCACGTGACCCGTGAATCGTGGTCTTAGGTCTTGCGTCTTACGTCTGTGGTCTTGAGTCCTGGGTCTTTCTTAATTCTAACTTCTGACTTTCCGCTCACAGAGCAAAAACAGTTATACAAGGGTCTCAGGGGAGATTTAAACTTGCCAACCGTTCAATCAAGCTGGGACACAAGGGGATTTTCTTAATGCGCTGTTTTTTTTCATGGTCTGGTGCCTTCGGATTATTAATCGGACTTTTCATACTCGGCATTGTCGATATAACCGAGTTGAGACAGCCGCAAAGATTTGCGGATATGGGCGGCCTTGTCAAAAATCTCTTCTTTGGTAATGCCCGCTTCATCGTACATGGCAAAGATGTTGTCCTCCGGGGTTTCCGGAGGAACGGCGTGGGAAGCGGCAAAAATGTAGCCTCCACCATCGCTGGTCATTCCTTCGAGCAATTCGGCTGTCGCTTCGCGTACCTGGTCGGCTGTGCCATTAGGTAAAACCCCTTGCGTGTCAACCCCGCCCATGAAAGTGAGGTCCTTGCCGAATTCCTTTTTCAACTCCAGAGGGTTCATACCGGGACAGTTGCACTGAATGGGGTTCAATACGTCTATGCCAATTTCAATCAAGTCCCCAATGATGGGCCGTATAGCGCCGCAGGAATGAAACGCCACGTAAACACCATGTCTCTTACCCACATCAGCGTTCTGCTTCAAGAAAGGCTTTACCATTTGCCTCCAGGTATCTGGGCTCATCAGCATAGACTGCTGGCCAGCAGCATCGTCACCCAGCCAAAGCCAATCCAGGTCAAATCGCTGACAGGCTGCTTCCGACAGTTCTATAGAAAATTCGACGCATCGTTTTAGCATTCTTTGTGTCAGAGTAGGATTGAGTACAAGTTCCATCAATGTCTTTTCCATGCCGCGCAAACGCCAGTACATTTCAAAAACGCAGGGTGAGACGTCACAGCCCACGAAGTAGTTGTCTTTAAATTCCATTACCGGCTTCATCAGGTCCACAAGCTGACCGAGGCGGCCGAATGGAAACTTATATTGTAAAAGCTGCTTTTCGCTGGCATCAGCCAGGGTGTATTTGGAGATTTGATTGAATCCACCGGTGCGAGTCCATTCTATTCCCCAGTCGTCCACGTGCGACTCGCCATCGTGCTCATGCACAATCCCCTCCATTGCATAATTATTGTTCACCCACGTCTGGCGGATATCGTCTCCCATAACCAGAGGCACATATTCAGCGGGAATTTCCAGCAGTCTTCCCAGCCTTTGGGTGGTTTGAGGGTGGTACCACATAAAAATCGGAACGCGGTCCGTAGGCTTTCGTTGCAGCGCTAAATGTACACGCTCTTTTGAGGTCATAAAAGGTTTCCTCCAAAATTAGCAGTCGCATTTCACTTTTCTCCAATGTGACCACACTGTCGTTTCTCATCTTGCAGACTTTTGTATGAACAAAATTCCCCATACCGTAGAAGGTCGAAGTTCATACTTTTTCACAAGTTGAATTTAGTGGTCAGCCGCACCATCGTTTCATAATTTGCCATCACGTTGGGGGTGATTGTCCGCCCATTTGGGGCCGATGATGGCATCAGGACGAAACCTTTGCCCTGGCCGCTGGTTCCGTCTCTTAGGGTCTTCTCTACAATTTTTTCGAACTGCCTCGGCTCAGCATTTTCTATATCAGCTATCTCGATATTGCCAAAAAGAACAAGGTCCTTGCCATATTTGCTGCGTACATATTCGAGCTCCACATCACCCTGAGGAGGTGGCTCAAGGGGGTCGATAGCATCCGCTCTCATTTCTACGATGTAGTCGAGAACTGCTTGAAGTCTGCCGTGGCAATGAATTCGTGCGAAGCCGCCGTACTTTTGGATGGTCTCCACCATCGGGCCAGTATAGCGCACGACATATTCTTTGAAAAGATGTGGTGGCAGATAGGGTTCAGTAGCGTATTCTGGTCCGTATATGCGCCAAAGATGACAGGGAAATGCCTTCGCTGTTTTTTCAGTTCTGGCGTATATATGGCAGGAGAGCTTTTCAAGCAAGCTCCTGAATAGCTTCTGCTCGGTCAAAGCAATAATGGTAAAGTCTTCCATGCTGAAAAGAGACGCTGCAGCGCAAATCGGGTCTTCCGTATCTACCATCACTACGCCCCGCTCGCCGAGTTGTTTATCTTCTTTGAGCAGAGTGTCTATGTGAATGTCTTCAGTGAAGACCTCATCGGGCAGCTTTAGATAGGCCCTTATATCATCTAAGTTCTTAAGCAAGTGCTCTAACGTCCAGATGGTGTCAATCTCCGGGTCCCGGCGTGTCATCGAGGTCATTGTTCGACCCGCAACCTCTAATGTTGTATGGGTGAAACGGCGCCCTTTTTCTGTATATTCTTCGACCGTGAAGAATTCCTCGCGGCTGGTCGTCTTAGGCTGCAGCCCGACGTTGTGGGAGCGCGACTTGATAGGGCTGCGCATACGAATAATGTCGGTCTGCTCCTCAGCCAGCTGAAGCAGCGGTTGCCAGGATGGGTCATTATATACATTGAACGGGTCCGGGTCGGATGGTTCAACAGCGAATCCTCCTATTTCATAAAAATTGACTGCAGGTCGCTCAACCGGTTGGCTGCACAAGGTTGCCATCAATCTTTCACGTCCGGTCACCCTTTTTCTCCTCAAAAACCCTTTCGACTGCTTCATTCATAACCTCTTCCTGTTTGATAATAGATTGGACCAGTTTCATCTGCGCGCGGGTGCGGTCGAGATTGTGTCCTTCGCGGTGGACCTTGTAGTAGATATCACCTGCCAGGTAGTCGGTAAGAAACCGAACAAACTGTTCAAAGGTGATTAGTTTTGCAGCAAAGGTCAAGTACTTTTTCTCGGACGATGTGAGAAAATGTTTGGTTTGCTCAGCAAAGCCCCGAACCAGTGCTTCAAACATAGGCAGGTTCATAATAACTTTTGACAAATCGCGTTCGTCCTCGTCGGCCAAGGTGGTTGTAGTGCGGACCATATCGCCGAAGTCATAGACCGACAAGCCCGGCATCACCGTGTCCAGATCAATCACACAGACCCCCTTGTTAGTGGTCCTGTCCAGCATGACATTGTTGATCTTTGCATCATTGTGCGTAATACGGACCGGGATTTTACCTCCCTCTGCTAAATTCAGCAAAACGTCGCAAAAGCCCGCGTTAGCAAACAGAAAGTCAATTTCGGCTTTTGCATTCTTAGCCCGGTTGCAAGTATCTTCTTTGAGAACTCGCTGGAAGGTCTTTAGGCGCGCCGGGGTATTGTGAAAGTCGCAAATAGTCTCGTACAGAGGCGGTCCTGGAAGGTCAATCAGCATTTTTTGGAACCAACCGAACATCCGTGCCGCTTCGTATGCCAACTCGGCAGATTGGACGGTGTCATAAGTGACGGCGCCTTCGATGAAATTATATATCCTCCAAAAGTTTCCCTCAGCGTCCTTATGAAAGCCCGCACCGTCATCGCTCTCGATAACAGTCAGTTGACGAGATGCTCGGTCCGGGTCAACCCCGCACCAATTGCTCGGACGAGAATGTATCAAACCCAATTTTCGGCGATAGACGCTGTCTGCCGGACAATTGGTGCGGGGCATCCGGCTGCGTATGTGCTCGGTAACACGGATAATGTTTCTCATCAATGAAGGAGGGTCTTTGAAAACCGCATGGTTTATTCGTTGCAGCATATACCGGACAATATGTCCGTTTTTATTAGTGGTTAGCACATACGTATCGTTAATGTGGCCGCGGGCCAGAGGCCTTACTTCAGTCAGCTGACCACAGATATGAAAATGTTTTACAATCGACTTGATGTCTTGTTCTGCCATTGCTCCCAGAGGTTCTCCGGATAAAGATGTTGCTTTATCAGCTTACGAACACATCTTGCCGCTATAGTGCCATCCCGGCGAAAAGTAACTCCAAACCACCTGTCATCTGTGCGCAGGACCTTCACCGTGGCTTTACCGCTTTCTACGAGTTCATCTACTACGGTTGGTATGAATAGTTCCGAACCCTTTTCGCCGCCGTGCTCTTTGAGAAATCGCCTGAAGTGCGATTGGAGATGATGAAAGATTGATGGTTGAAATCCCCAAAGGTTCATCGAAACTATCTCATTACCGGTCAGAAAATGTTCCGTTCCATCTTCGTCAAAATAGCGGGCCCCTTGCGCAGTCTTTTCAACCTTTTTGCGCTCTGCAACTCGCCTTAAAAACATCTGCTCATCGCACTGGCACACACCTCTGGCAACAGGGCCACATTCACTTAAGGTATCTCTGAGCGTATAGCCAACCATCGCGTAATCATCGCAGCCGAGGTCTTTCGTCGTGAGAAAACTCGCAATCATCTTAAACGAATTGGGCCCGTAGTAGTCATCGGCATTGATAACGGCAAAAGGCCCGTGTATCACATCCCTGGCGACGAGTATGGCATGGCCAGTGCCCCAGGGCTTGTCGCGACCCCGCACCAATTGCTCGGACGAGAATGTATCAAATCCGAATTTTTGGTGATAGACGCTATCTGCCGGACAATTGGTGCGGGGCAGTTCAAAACCGTCAAGGCAGGCATCCAGTTCCTGGTACGCGTAGGCGGTTTCCACAAGATTATCAAACTTGCTGCCTATCTTCTTTTTGAAAGGACCTTCAAAATAGTGTTGAATAACAAAGACGAGTTTGCCAAATCCGGCACTTATGGCGTCATAGATAGAGTAGTCGATGATTATTTCGCCGTTCGGACCTATGGGGTCAATTTGCTTAAGTCCGCCGTAACGAGTACCCAGACCAGCCGCCAAAATTAATAAAGTCGGATTCATTCAAAACCCTAACCCGTTTACTCCGTTAGAAAGCCCTGCGTTTCTACGCGGGGTAAAACCGTTAGAACTTCTCATTTAACAAATTGCTCTGTAGAAAAGGTTGCAGGTCATTTCGACCGAAGTCCCGACGAGTCGGGACGGAGTGGAGAAATCTATTAAAAAACAGACCCGTCCCGAGCAGGGTCGAGGGATTTCTCGACTCGCCTACGGCTCGCTCGAAATGACGGTCTTAAATGTTTTCTACAAAGCATTAACAAATAATAATACTTCTAACGGGGTAAAATATCCAGAGTTCGCACGGGTTTTAAAGCCCCGTGTGAACTTTCTAACGGAGTTTACCTATCTTTTCCGAAAACAAACTGCGATTTCCTCGCATCAACCCACAGCCTCTGCAACATAATTACTCTAATCGTCTCTGCCCCAGGAAGGCGGAACGTATCGGAACCCGACCCAAGACAGTTCGCCGCGAAGGTTGGAGTGCTCAGATAGCCAGGCACACTCCACGGCGGATAGTGATTATAGTCTATCCGCCAACCCTCGACAACATCGGTTTTCCTTTCCACTTTACAATAGCGTTCGTCCTTGTTAAAGTGCCGATGCCCCCGCAGCTTCTTGCGAAGCAAGAGCGGCGGCTAATGCCTTGCGTGATGCGCAAAGCCAAGGGAAAAACCCGATTGAACGAAAAGGAACAAACAATCAATGAACAATTTTACATTACTTGATGGCGGTATTGTTGGAGTGTATCTCCTCGTTACCATGGCTGCCGGTGTGAGGGTTCGAAAGTACGTTGGTAAAGTTGAAGACTTTCTCCTTGCTCGCAGAGAAATGGATGTCTATCTTGGCGTCGCATCGCTTGCAGCAACCGAATTTGGCATCGTAACGTGTATGTACACCGCACAGAATGGTTTTGAAAAAGGCTTTGCTGGAGCCGTGCCAGGCGTGCTAACATTTCTGGCGATGTTCCTTGTAGGGTACACGGGCTTCTGTGTCAAACCTCTTCGTGATTCTGGCGTAATGACGCTTCCAGAGCTTTTTGAGAAAAAATATGGTCCGCGTGTACGTTGGGCTTCAGGTGTTGTCATCATACTTGGCGGCTTACTGAATATGGGTGTGTTCCTGCGGACGGGCGGTGACTTTCTTGTAAATGTCAGTGGTCTTGACCCCAAGTATCTCGAAGTTACGATGACAGCGATGCTGGTGGGTGTGGCGATATACACAATTCTGGGCGGCATGCTTTCGGTGCTTGTAACTGATTTTCTCCAATTTATCGTCATGAGCGCAGGCCTGATAGTAACAACATTTCTCATTCTGGATAAAGTAGGTTGGAGCACGCTGGTGAACACTGTGCACACACACTATGGCGAAGGCGGATTTAATCCATTCATGAATAAAAATATGGGCTGGTCTTATGTTGTTTTCAATGCACTGCTGAACACAGCAGCAGTGCTTACATGGCAAACACAGATTGCCCGTGTTCTGGCAGCAAGAGATTCTAAGACCGGACGAAAGGTATATACCCGTACATCGTTCTTCTTCGTTGCACGTTTCTTGATACCTGGCATCTGGGGTATCGCTGCCCTTGCATTACTAACACCCCAGCAAGTTGGAGGAAATAGTCTCTTTGCCATGCCCAGAATGCTTGGCATGATTGTACCACCAGGAATGATGGGTCTGTTAATAGCTGCCATGCTCGCAGCCGATATGAGCACTGATTCTTCCTATATGCTCACCTGGGGCAGTGTTATCTACAATGATATTATGGCGCCATTTCGTAAAACAAAATGGTCGGAGAAAAAAGGTCTCTTCTGGAATCGTACAATTATTGCACTTATTGGTGTGTTCTTGTTGGTCTATGGACTATGGTACAAAATTGAAGGCGACCTTTGGACCTACCTCGGAATTACCGGTACAATTTATCTCTCAAGCATGTCAATTCTGTTGATTGCCTGTTGTTACTGGAAGCGTGCGAACAGTTGGGGAGCAGCAGCCGCCATCTTTTTTGGTGCACTTGTGCCGCTCGCCACACTTGTTCTGCAAAAGGTTGGTCCGCGGACTGACTGGTTCCAGAAAAATGACACGTCTTGTGGGGTCGCCACCTATGTGATTGTGGCGTTGGCAATGGTTATTGGCTCGCTTCTCAAACCTCGTTCTTATGGCTTGGTAGAAAGAAATAAACTATGACAACTATTATCAATGAAGTAATCTCAATGCTTAAAGGTCACTGGTTTTGGGGAATGATGACTATCGCTTGCCTCGTCTGGTATTCAACGATTACAATTTATGTAGCTATCAAAGGCATTGGTGATATCCGAAATATGCTCCGAAAACTATCCGATTCAAAAGATAAATAGTAGATGGTGGCTGGCCCTATTATTCCCAGGCGCATCTTGTGAAGTATTAACCGTTTTTGGAAGGGGAAAAAATGGCAAACAAAATGTTAGCACCAATGTTACTTTGTGTGCGACTTCTAAGTGTCGCGGTCGGCGCAGCCACGGCGACGGCCGGAGAGCAGGATTATTCCTTCGATGGCAAGATATCCCGCGCCGTGCTTGAGAATTATCTTTCGCGGGCGATTACTTTCGCGGAGCTGCTCAACGATGAGCACGTTGAAAAGCAATTGGGAGGCAACACCAGCGACAATATCCGAATGCTCACAAATGTCGGCGCCAAGTTCGCAGGCCGAGCTATCTATATGTGGGGCGGCGAGAGTCGCTTCGATGGTCTGTTAGAACAAGCCCGCCCGATTGTGAAAAAAATCCATGCTGCCGACCCCGATATGGTTCTGCAAGCCGCGGCCTTCGAAATAGTAAGCAAGCAGGTCGAGACCCTCAAAATTCCCAAGTGGGTCTTCGACGAATTTGCCCTCGACTTCGAGGAGCGCAACTTCGACTACGAGGCAATGCTCTACTCCGATGGTCACCGCGTAAATCAATGGCGTGCCGGCTCATCCGTTCCAGATATGAGCAAGCTCGAGACTCGAATGTGGTTCTTTTATCTTGCCGTATGTTATATCGACATCGGCGTCGAGGCCATACACTTCGGGCAGGTCGAGATAATGGACGACCGCGACCCAAACCATCGTGGCTGGCGCGATATGATGGCCCGGGTCCGCCAATACGCCGCCAAGCACGCCAGACGCCATTTTCTGCTCGCCGATGCACACGTCCCCAGCGGCGGCATCGTCCATGACGGGATGCTCATGTTCGACTTTCACTCCTTTCCGCTGCGGATAGATGAGGTCGTCACCGAGCCCCAGAAGGGCGTCTTGAAGGTCGACTACCTGGACAGTATCTTCACCCGCAGCAAAGGCGGTATCGCCCCGAGTGGCTGGAGATGTGACAGTCTGCCCTATATCGTTGAGCTGGACAACTTCGGCTCAAGCGGCAGGCCCGGCCAGAACATCGGAATGCACTATATATGGGGCTATGACGAAATCTGCTGGTTCGCTCACCAACCTGCCGACTACCGCAACTTCTGGCTCAGGTATGCCTGGGATTGGGTCAGGCAACACGACCCCAACGGCTACCTCCAAATGCCCGGCAGCAGAACATTGGCCAATCCTGTTGGAGAGAAAATATGGTATTGGGCCAACACTTCCTCCAAAGTCGTCCCCGGCGGCTTCGGCCAGGAGGAAACAATAAAAGCAATCTGGGCCGAAGATAAATAATAATAAAATGGGTAATAATGTATAGTAATGAGAGGTCAGAATAATGAAAGTTATGATAAAAAGCCTTTTTGCCGTTCTATTTTCCACCGGACTATCTTTGGTAATTCCGGATGTAAGCTGGGCTGATGTAAGGGCCTGGGAAGGCAGCGTAACGATTCCCACATACGGGTGGGCAGAGGATGTAAATCCCAAGTTATGGGCTTTGGAAGGCGAAGTCAAATTCTCTACAACGGTCAAAGGCTCTATCATCTATCCTTATACGATGCAGGACCACCTTTACAGGACCAAAGAGAATCGGACTTACAAGGCGTTGTTTCTTGAAAACGAATATCTGAAAATCACCTGCCTACCAGAGTTGGGTGGTCGTCTCCACTCGGTTTTCGACAAGACTGAAGGAAAGGAGATGTTTCATTTCAATAAGGTCATCAAGCCGGGTATGATAGCCATGCGCGGGGCCTGGATAAGCGGCGGAGTGGAATGGAACGCCGGCCCGCAGGGACATACCGTTACTATTCTGTCACCGGTTAACGCACTAATCGGCCAAAATGCGGACGGCTCAGCCTACCTTGAAATCAGTAATCTGGAAAAGAGTCTGCGAACTCAATGGACGGCACGCGTGACTCTGCATCCGGGCAAGTCGTACCTTGACGAGCGGATTCGCATTTTTAATCCTACCGACGGCATGAACCCTTATTACTTCTGGAACTGCACCGCTTTCCCGAATAGACCTGGTACACGTTTCATATATCCTATGAGCCTTGGGACGGATCATAACGGCGTACAATTCTTTTCTTGGCCCATTCACGAAGGCAAGGACCTCTCCTGGCTCAAGAACCACCAGACCTGGGCATCTGTCTTTGCTGTCGATTGCACATTCGACTTCTTTGGGGCTTATGATGTTGATGCAGACCGTGGAATTGTACAGGTAGCCAACCACTACGAACTCGGCGGGAAGAAGGCCTGGACCTGGGGAACCTGGGACTTCGGCTTGGTTAGCCAGAAAAACCTTTCAGACGACGATGGCCCATACATTGAGGTCCAGAGCGGGCCGCTGCCGACACAGTCCGACTATGGAATGCTCCTGCCGAGAGAAGAGGTGTCGTGGCAGGAGTGGTGGTATCCAGTCCATGGACTCGGTGACGGTTTTGAATACGCCACAAGGGACATAGTTATTCAGACAACCCGGAAGGATGGCGAGCTCCAGTTGCGGATACTTGCGACCGGCAAGTTTGCCGGCGCGATTTGCACCATTTCCCGGGAACGTCAGGAACTTCTCAAAAAACGATTAGACCTTTCTCCTGAAAGTCCCCAGGTGTTGACACTTTCCCCGGCTCCGCAGTCGCCTGTCGATATAACCATCAAGGCAAAAAACGGAGATGTCCTGGCATCGTTCGTTACCCCCCTGCCGACACCTTCGGTTTCTCCACATGAGCCCTCGAAGTTTATAAAGAAACCAGACGAACAACTCACAGTTGAGGAGAAGTTTCTTAAGGGCCGAAAGTATGACCTCGCAACCGACCGCAAAAAGGCCCGCCAGTACTATGAAAAAGCCGTAGTAGAAGATGCCGGGTATTCGCCTGCGCTGCGTGCCTTGGCGGTGCTTGATATAGAGGCCGGACTTTACGACGACGCAGTAAAGCGACTGGAAAAAGCTCTGAATCGCGACAGCGGTGATGGACTGTCGTGGTTTTTCCTGGGTGTGAACCACTTGAGGGACAAAAGAGAAAACGAAGCTCTTCGCTGCGCTTCCCAGGCGACAAGGTGCTTCGGAACCGCCTCGCTCGGTTACGACCTTGCCGGCCGCGCTTATATGCGATTGAAAGATTACTCAAAAGCCGTAGAGGCTTTCGAGAAGGCGGTGCAGTTGAATCCGAGGGACATCAGGGCAAGAAATCATTTGCTGTTAGCCCTGTATGCTGTGGGGAACAGGGAGTCGGCATACAAACAGGCCAAAGAAAGAAGCTCGCAGAACCCTACGGACCTGGTGCCAAGGGCGCTGACTGCCCTCAAGAGCAGAGAAGAAATGAACAGGTTTGTGCGGGAATCGCGGGCTTTCGTCGGTGAGGATGAGTTTGAAATGCTCCAGACCAGTCTGGTCTTCGCGGAGCTGGGACTGGTAGATGAGGCGGCCAGGATACTTCTCACGGCCTGCGTCGAAGCAGTTCCGCCCGGCGAGCGCAGTCCTCTACCACTGTACTACCTGGCTTATTTCAACTCTTTGAAGGAAGACTGGACAAGCGCGAGGGCCTACCTCAGCCAGGCGGCTGCGACCTGTAGGGACTATGTCTTCCCTTCCAGGCCTGAGGAGGTGGAGGTGCTCAGATACGCCGTCGATGAAAATCCCGGCGATGCGTGTGCACATCTGCATCTCGGAAACCTTTACGCGAATCTGGGTCGGCTTGACGAAGCCGCCCGGCATTGGCGAAGAGCCAGTGAGCTTAATCATTCCCTGAGTATAGCATTTCGCAACCTTGGCCTTTACGCCTGGGCAATAGAGAATAACCTGGCAAAAGCCGAAGATTTATACGCTCAGGCGATAGCCGCCCGGCCAAAAGACCAGACTCTATATCGTGACCTGGCCGACATTCTCCTGGCCGACAACAAACGCCCCAAGGCGATAGAAGTCCTGCAATCCGCGCCCTTTGAGAAAGTCAGACGCGCGGACGTTACCATAATGTTGGCCCAGGCTTATCTTGACGAGCACAGATTCACTGAGACAATTGATTTACTTGAGTCC
>Ga0315294_10007823_pt1 | contig 11731 bp, 9 predicted proteins | sample YL17G13_40_MG_FD_203626 | JGI IMG/M metagenome (GOLD analysis project Ga0315294, IMG submission 203626) | Sediment microbial communities from Yellowstone Lake, YNP, Wyoming, USA - YL17G13_40 | ecosystem: Environmental > Aquatic > Freshwater > Lake > Sediment | place: USA: Wyoming | collected...
AAATACAGAGCAAAAATCAATCTGTCTTCGCCAAGGCTACGGTGGACAAGACGGCGGACAAGTAACGCAGATTCAAGATTACAAGGCAGGTAACTATCTCGAATTATTCAGGGCTCGATGACAACAACATATTTCTATAGATAATCATCGCTTGAGATGTAGTTCTGCGAGGTTATTCCTGACGGTAATTGTACTTGGGTGTTCCGTTCCTAAACTGTTTTCAAAAATGGCAAGCGCCCGTTTCATCATCGGCTCGGCCTCGGAAAGCCGATTCGTCGCCTGATACAACATCGTCAGGTTGTTTAAATCTATGGCCACGTTCGGATGGTCTTTGCCGAAACTGGTCTCATCAATCTCCATCGCCCGTTTCATCAGGGGCTCGGCCTGGGAAAGACGATTCGTCGCCTGATACAACATCGCCAGGTTGTTTAATCGGATGGCCACGTTCGGATGGTCTTTGCCGAGGCCAGCTTCATCAATCGCCAGCGCCCGTTTCATTAGCGGCTCGGCATCGGAAAGACGATTCGTCGCCTTATACAACTGCGCCAGGTTGTTTAAGTCTATGGCCATGTTCGGATGGTCTTTGCCGAGGCTGGCTTCATCAATCGCCAGCGCCTGTTTCATCAGCGGCTCGGCCTCGGAAAGCCGATTCGTATCCTGATACAACACCGCCAGGTTGTTTAAATCTGTGGTCACCTTCGGATGGTCTTTGCCGAGAGACGCTTCATCTATCTCCAGCGCCCGTTTATAAAGCGGCTCGGCCTGGGCGTAACGTGCCTGCGCATTATAATACAGCCCAAGATTGTTCATTAAAACAGAGGCGGGTTGTTTTATCTGTAAGTTGTCCGCATACCCCACCGCTGCGGCGATATGTCCCTCCATCCGCTTCCAGTACCACCAGCTCTGCACATCATCCGGTTGGATTTGAACCGTATTCCAGGGGTCCGCATCCTGAAGCATCCCGAGAACAATCTCGCAAACCCGTTTTTGCTGATTACTGTTCATCCGCAGCCTTGTTGTCTCCTGCACTAACCTGTGAACCGAAAAACTCTCCCCATCAAACTCCGCCATCGACCAGTCCGCCAGTCCCGCCAGAGCATCCCGAATATCAATACCACCATACCCCGAATCGTCAGCGGTTTTTTCCACTTGTCCATCCCTGACCATCGCCGCTGCCTTGCCCACAAGTCCCGGCCACTCATCAGAAAGCTTCACCGGAATATCATCCGGCGCCAAGAACGCCGCCAGGTAAAGCATTGCCCGCTCGGCTTCGGTCAGCCTTTGCTCCGTCATTTGCCACGTTGTCAGCACCGGCCTCGGGTAATCCTCCGGCAGCTTGTTTTTCTTTTCCCACGCCAGCGCATCCTTTTGATTTTTCCTGTATTCCTCAAGATGCCGCGTAAAACCGATTTTCATACGGCAGATATACGCTGCTGCCTGCTCCAGCGCAACCGGCAGACCATCCAGCAAAACGGCCAGGTCCTCGGCCAAACTCTTATCATTTTCGCTTTTAACCCGGCTGGAGTCCGTTTTTTGAAGCAGGTAGTCTCTCGAAGGCCCTTTTTCGAGCTTCTTCAATTCAATTTTTTTGACCCCGTCTCCCCAATCCGCCAGTCGCGATGTAACCATCACTCTACCCCGATTCAGTACCGGCAAGAGCGATAAAATCGCCTTTCGCATCTCTATGTCGTCGGCGTTGTCAAATATCAAAAGCCACTTGTCTCGCTGCCTCAATTCATCCAATACGCCGGCAAAGAGCACATCGGTTTTCTGCTGCTCGTACCGGTCGACAGCCAGAAGTGCAGGCCCTGCGAGGACCGCAACCGCCGCCTGCAATCGTTCCATACCTGCATGGTCTTGCTGCTCTTTCTTACCGGTGCGTTCCTTTGACTCTGCTGTTTTTTCATCCTGCCCGCAGCGGACAAAAAAGACATCCCTGAATATCCCCCGCGTAAACCCTTCCCACGCAAATTCCACCGCCAGGCGTGTCTTGCCGATACCCCCCAGGCCCGTCATCGTCATTCGCTGTGTAATGGCCGTTGTAACAGTCGTATCCTGCTGCCGGCGCAAGTCGGCTAAAACCGTTTCCCGCCCCTTAAACAAATCCCCCATTGACAAATACGGCAGATTATTGACAGGCAGAAGTTTTCGAAGCTGCCCGTGCGTTTCAATATGATTCTGCAGGACCCTGCGGACTTCATCCACAGATAACTTTGTTTCTTTCTGGGCTTGTCGTATTTCAACTATGCTTTGACGGAGCATACGGATAAGCTGAACAAACCGCTGATGGTCTTGTTCGTTGTCGAACTCTTTGACGGCAAATTCTTTCTCGAGAGCTTTTTGTTTTTCAGTTATTTCGGAGGACAGGGCTTTTTCCAAAATCTTCAGTTTTTCATCGTCGGTTTCGGCTTCCTTCCAGGCCTTCCATCCTTCCAGACCGAGGAAAGCCCCTATGGAAGCAATCAGCACAGGAACAGAGACTCCAGCCGCCGTCAGCGCTGCTGCAATACCAAGCTTCGTATCCAGGATGGCGTATATCAAACTCCCCAGCTGACTCAACGCAAAATTGGTAGAAAGTGTTTGAAGTGGTTTTGTTTTCATTTTATGTGTGCGACAACTCCAGCCCGTTTTTGCTTTTTCCGTATTAGCTGATTCTTAACCCATTCTATCATTAGCATATCCTAAGGTTAGTTTCATAACACCGCCATCACCGTATTGCTCGGCTGACCTTCGCCGGATTTTCCCCTGTTGCAAAACCATGATAGTGGATTCTCGGGGACAAGATTTATTGCTATGATGCGATATTCGAGTTCTCGGGCCCTATACTATCAAATCAGTATCAGATGCGCCACCTTATGTGGGAAATCCGGGGTTAAGCAAACAGTTCGGCCCGGATGGTTTTCCCTCAAAAGGTGAATTGGTTTATTTTATACCAATTAGCCGACAAAATGGCAAGTATTTCCTTAAGAATTGGGAATAATCAGGAGGCCGGGCGGGAAATCCGCTCCGCCAGACAAACGGCGGGTAAACTCCGGCGGACAAGTGGCGTGTTAAATCCGCCACACGGACGGCGGGTAAACATTCTGGGGCCCCAGATAAAAGATTTCTGGGGCAGGCAGGCAAGGGGTTTGGGGGCTAAACATTTTAGGTAGAAAAACCGCCAGTGGTGCAGGGAGCTAAATTTTTGGAATGCAACGGTCTTATTATGTTGACGAGCGGGTGCGAATAATATAGATTACCCCTTTTATTTTTGATGTTATGGTTATTTTGTAAGGAAAAATGCGATGCCGAAGCAGAAAACTCATAAGGGATTGGCCAAAAGGGTTAAAATTACCGCCACGGGCAAGGTCAAGTTCAGACGCTCCTGCGGCGGGCATCTTATGAGCGGCAAGAGCGCCAAACGCAGAAGGAGAATATCAAAATCAGCCATTATGAGTAATGTAATGGCCAAAAAGGTAAAGATTCGTCTCCCATAACCCTAAGCAGGGTAATGAATTAATCGTAGTCTGCTTCTCGGCCGACAATCAGCTGCCGCAGCAGACCGTAAAACCAATAAAAACTTATCATAAAGGAAAGCTGATATGCCAAGAGCCACAAAAGGCGCCGCTCGGCGTCAGTCAAGAAAACGAGTTCTCAAGAGGGTCAAAGGCCATCGTGCATCAGCGGGGCATTTGTATCGTTTGGCCAAAGAGGGATCCTTAAGGGCAGAGGTCAATGCCCGCATCGACCGCCGGCGTAAAAAACGAGACTTCAGAGGATTATGGATTACCCGGCTGAGCGCAGCGTGTCGACAGCGGGGCGTAAGATACAGCCAATTCATCGACGGCTGCAAAAAGGCCAATATTCAGCTTAACCGAAAGATGTTGAGCGAAATCGCTATTGCAGACCCGGCTGGCTTTGATGCTATCGTGGAAACGGCTAAAGCAGCGTATAGCGGATAGCGGATAGCGTATAGTGGGGGGGTATGGATTTTTTGAGTGCTTGAAGAGTTTGAAAAAATCGGCAAAGAGGCCATTGCGGAACTGAAGCAGATAATGGATTTGGCCAGGCTGGAGGAGTTCCGCATAAAGTACCTCGGGCGCAAGGGGCTGGTTACAGACATTCTCAGCCAGATAGGCAAATGCCCGGCTGAACAGAGGCCGCAGGCAGGCCAACTAGCAAACAAGATAAAAAAAGAGGTCAGCGAAGCTTTTGAGCGGTTGAAGGCCACGCTGCTTGCGGCAAAGCGAGAGCAATCACAGGAATTTGTGGATGTTACGCTGCCGGGCGTTGTGCCGCAAATCGGAAAAAAGCATATCATTGCCCAGACGATAAACGAATTGCTGGAGATATTCGGCCGAATGGGGTTTGCGGTGGCGTACGGCCCTGAAGTTGAGGATGAATGGCATAATTTCGTTGCTCTGAATATCGGCCCGGAACATCCCGCCAGAGACCCGCTGGACAATTTTTATATCGATGACAATATCCTTTTGCGGACTCAGACCTCGACGATTCAGATTCGTGTGATGGAAAAGACCAAGCCCCCGATTCGCGTGGTAGCGCCGGGGCGGGTTTATCGGCCTGATACGGTCGATGCAACGCATATGTTTATGTTTCATCAGCTCGAAGCGCTTGTGGTTGATGAGGACGTTAGTATGGTGGATATGAAGACCACCATCGACCAGTTTATCAGGGTTTTTTTCGGCGCTGATACGAAGTGGCGGTTCAGGCCGAGTTTTTTCCCGTTTACCGAACCCAGTGCCGAGGTGGATTTACTCTGGACGGACAGAACGGGCAAAGAAAGCTGGATAGAGATGGGCGGCTGCGGTATGGTCGACCCGAATGTTTTCGCCCAGGTTGGAATTGACAGCGAGAGATATACCGGCTGGGCGTTCGGTTTCGGCATTGAGCGGCTGGCGATGAGGAAATACGGTATTACGGATATTAGGCTGTTTTTTGAAAACGACCTGCGTTTTCTTGGGCAGTTTTAGGCTGGCGGGGGTTTTATGGTCGTTGATGAGGATACGAATCGGTTGGCCGACAAAGAAAAAGACCTCATCAAGCCTGTAATTCTGATAATTGTTGCCTTGTTTCTGGGATTATACCTTATCTTTACAACGGTTCTTATTGCCAAAGACGGCGTCACTTATATCGAAGAGGCTCAAATGGTTTCAAATAATCCGATAGGCGCCGTCAGAGGCGTTTCATTCGGGTATTCATTTCTTGTTTTTTTGGCGCATAAAGCTGCCGTTTTATTTGGCGGAGGAGCATCTGTGCATTGCTGGATATTGTCTGCACAGTGCGTCACGCTGTTATGTAGATTATTGGCAATAATACCTTTGTATTTGATAGGCAAGATTCTGGTCGGCGGCGAGAAAAGTTTCTGGGCGGTGCTGATTCTCATAACGCTGCCTTATCCTGCCGAATTCGGCAGCGATGCGCTCAGGGATTGGCCGCACATTATGTTTTTGGCGTGGGGAATGCTGTTTTTAATCCTGGGCAGCAAAACCGGAAGGTGGTGGATGTTTGCAATTGCCGGTCTTGTTGCAGGGCTTGGGCATACGATACGCCCGGAATGCGCACAAATTGTAATATATGGGGTCTTGTGGCTGCTAATCGGTTTGTTTCTTCCAAGACCTGACATAAGCAGGCTGAAAACCCTTTGCCTGATACTGGCGATTCTAATCGGGTTTGCTATTCCGGCAGCGCCTTATTTTAAGGCAAAAGGAGAAGTCTTACCCCCAAAATTAGAAAAGCTTATCAGTTGCAACGCATCGAGGCAGCCAAACGAGCCTGAACAGACCGACTTTAGTTGTAACACCGGGGTCTGTACAGCTTCAGCGGCGTCAGCGTCAGCCGACATACTAAATGCCCTTGCCGGTCTTGTCCGGGATATCAGTGATAATATGATGCACTTTTTTATGTTGCCGCTGGTGATAGGTTTTTGTAAACAATGTCGCAGGATGCGAAAAGTTTTGCTTACCGAATGGTTCTTCATATATGCCTTATTAACGTTGTATCTGGTGATGATGGTATTACTCAAGATTAATTATGGTTATATAAGCAGAAGGCATTGTATGCCAATGGTTGTGTTTGCTGCTTTTTACGTTCCCGCTGGTCTGCAGATACTTGCGAGCTGGCTGTGTAGAAAAACTTCCAAAAGCGGTCCGGCTGTGGAGGAAAATATACGACGCTGGTTTTTTATACTTATGGCGGTTGGATTTGGTATTTGCGCGGTGAAACTCGCCAGGATAACCCCTCTGCGATGGGACAAACAAGGTTATAAAGAGGCGGCGGAATGGCTAAGCAAAAATACCGCTCCTGCGGATATTATAGCTGTTCCAGACAAGCGCATAGCTTTTTATGCGGAGCGGAAAGGCATAGAGTACGATGAGAAGATTCCTAAGCGGGTTGATTATGTTGTAAGGATTGTTAGAAGTGCGAATGAAAAGCCTGGGCCTGGTAAAGGGACAGGGGAAGAATATTCAACGTGGGTGGATAAGCGAGAAAAAGGCGAAAAAGTGGTGATTTGCAGGGTGATACGTTAAGAGGCGGGCAGTAAAGGCAGTTACTGGCCTTTTTTCAACAACACCACGGGGATGGTCATTGCGAGAATATAAAGATTCAATAGTAAAGAACGCCGTTGGATATAGAGATAGTCGTATTTTATTTTGTGTGCTGGGCGTAAATCATAAAAGCTTCTTATTTGTGCAAGGCCGGTAAGCCCGGGCTTGACCGCCAGCCGGATTCCCTGCAGAGTTTTGTGGAGTTTTGTGAAATGGGGCCGTTCCGGTCTGGGGCCAACCAGGCTCATATTTCCTATAAGGACATTGAATAGCTGGGGAAGTTCATCCAAACGGGTTTTTCTTAACAGTTTTCCAATCTTTGTGACGCGAGGGTCGTCCTTTTGTGCCAAGACAGGACCAACTTTCTTTTCGGCATCCTCTGTCATCGTTCTGAATTTGTATAAGGTAAAGATTTTGCCGTCTTTACCGACCCTTTGCTGTTTGTAAAGAACAGGGCCGGCAGAGGAAATCTTGATAAGCACTGAAATCAAAAGCATCAGGAGCGTTGAGACCAACAAAATAAGTACGCTGCCCATCACGTCTAACGCTTTTATCAGGAACTCGTCAATATCTCGTTTTCTTCCGACAAAAGTGTTTAGAAAATCAATAGAACTTTCTCCGCTGATTTTTTCAGGAAGCAGCTTCATATAAACGGATGGGCTAAAGACTATATCTACTCTAAGCTTTTGCACAAGGTAAGCCAGGAGATTTAGGGCGTTTTCGTTCTGGATTCTCTCGCAAATTACAATCTCATCTAAGTCACTGTATTTAACCAGTTTCTCAATCTCGCTTATTTCTATTCTCTCAACATCAGCATTTTTTGTCACAATTTCATCTATGTTGCCTTTGCCGACGACTGCGACCTTCTTTCTGATTCTCCTGCAACATTTTAGAACAAACTGGTTGAACTTAAAGAGCAGGATTAGATTTATCAAAAAAGAAAGGGCAAAAATACCCGTTGGGAATGCTCCCCAATTGATTCTGAAGACATAAACGAAAGCAACGCTCAGTAATGTTCCAAGGGAAAGCCCCGAAAAAACCTTCTTGAACAATTCCCAAGAGGACCTGAATCTGCTTTTATAAACGCCGAAAACAGCCAATAACACTATGTATATCAACGTAAGATACACGAAACTATTTTCATAGGATGTAAAATTTCGTTTGGGAAATGGCAGGCCGTATCTAATATAGAAGGCCGAAACGAAGCCTACATTGATTAGAATCATATCGGTCAAAAATAAGATAATCTGCATTATTATTACCATTGGAATTTTCACGAATCTATATTTATTTTACTTAACTTACCTGGCCTTATGAATAGTTGTGATATTTTTGCCATCGGTTTGCGAATAAAAAACCACGGCGACAAACGAAGCCCGTTTAAGCGAAAAGATTTTATAATTTCCCAGTTGCCGCGAATAATTCCCGATAAAACATTTGCTTTGCCGCCGCCGCGCATTTTCACGATCGGTTCCGGCAGATATCCAACTTTAATTTTATGTTTTTCGATAAAACGAAGCATTAATTCAAAGTCTGCCGCAATCTGAAATTTATCATTGAAATAACCATATTTTTCATAAACCTGTCTCCGACAAAAAAAAGCCGGATGCGGCGGTGCCCAGCCATAGAAGAAAGCACCATTTTTGTACTCACCGGCCTTCCAGTATCGGACAAGTTTATTCGCGTTATGTTTGTCAACATAAACTATGTCGCCATAAACGGCATCAACATTCATAGTTTCAAATGCTTTCATTATAGATGATACCGCATTGGCACTTGCATAAAAGTCATCGGAATTCAGAAAAGCTATACAATCACCTGTTGCCAGCTTAAGCCCCTTATTCATCGCATCGTAAATACCTTTATCAGGTTCAGATATGCATTGTGCAATTTGACTTCGGTACTTTGCCAGAATGTCAAGCGTGCCGTCAGTAGAACCACCGTCTATAATAATGTACTCAATGTCCTTGTACTTCTGCGACAATACGGAATCTATACTGTCTCGTACGGTTTGATTATTATTATAAACTACTGTTATTATAGAAATAGTCATTATCATAGCCCCTCATCTGTCCGTTGCGAGATAAGCCTTCGGTTTTTCTCAGCATCTATAAATCCAACTAATCGCCTTTTAGCAATTTGTAGCGATTTTGGCTTAAAGCCAATTATTCTATAAATAGTATTTAGAATATGAAGCATAAAATAGAAGTAAATATAATAAGGACAGGATTTCCGCTCCATCATATATCGGTATAGAACCCCCTGTGCTTTTGCATATGCTAATTGCTTTGAAAAATCTGTTGGCCTTGGAGTATGCACGATTAATGCTTCACGACAATAATAAAGGGTTGGCGGATTTTTTTTTGAGAAGATTGTGTAAAGAAATAAAACGTCTTCCCCTGCATTAATTAGATTACCTTCGCCAGGCCCTATTTTCTCATTGAAACGAATATCTTTTATTAACTCTAAGCTAATAAAATATAGCCATACATAGGTGTCCCTCAAAACATTTGGGCGTATCTTTCTAAAAGAAATAGGCACATTAAGAGGATAATCATAATTTTGGTAATTTTCATCCCATTCTAATTTCCCTAAAAGTATTTTCTTCTCTTGTTCTATAGCCGCTTTGCTTACTTCGATAAAACTACGAGTAACAAAAATATGGGAATCATGAAATAAAATATAACGATAGCCTCCTTTAACAGCTTCACATATGCCCTTATTGCGGGCTTTTGAAACTGAATGCTCCGATGTGCAGTAAACAGAGATACTGTTGTGAGAAAACAAGTCCTCCTCTGGAACGGTGCCCGTGATGGTTTGGTATACGATCAGTACATCTGCCTGATTCTGAAAATATTGCAAAATATTTTTAAGTGAAGCCATAAGCCTTTTTTTGCATAATTGGAACTCCATTTCTGTAACTGAAACTTGTACTAACAATCGCTTCATCTTGGATACCAGTACTTTCTTATCAAAGAAGCCGCCATAGCGTATAAGCAAGCGGGCATTTTTCAATGGAAAGGCGTATCTGAGTTTTAAATGGCTCTCTCGATTATTTTTTTGAGTTATACATAGGTATAACAACGCTTACAACGAAGTTGTGCATATTTTATCTCCTAAACAAATAATTCTCGTATGGCGTCATTTTGGGATAAGACGCAAGATTCAAGTCAACCATCAGTGCATTTCCAATCATGAATGAATAGTAACACATAAAAGCAACTAAAAAAATTAATTTCATGTCGTTATCTTTGAATGAATAAATCAGTTTCGGGACAATTACTATTTGTGCAATTAAAAAATAGTAGCTAAGTCTTGTTATGGGGGTACAGTGAGCAAAAACATTTATTATAAGTGTTCCAATAAGCACCAGGTTAAGCAAATATATATCTGTAGCATTCTTAATAAAACATCTTCTAATGAAAATCAAAAACAGTACAAATAAATTACTGACTACAATCTTTATAGTTGATACATTGTGGATATAATCCATATAGGCCGAGTATCTCCCAAACGTAAAACTTAGTAGTAGTTGAGCAATATTAAGATGGTACAAAGCCACACTAAACAGAATGAGTAAAATACAAGTTATTTTTTTGTACTCTTTTTTTAAAAAATTCTCTCCTAAAATGAATATAATAGCCGGAACTATTGCGGTATAATGAAACATAGCTGAGACTACCGAAAGCACTATAAACTTTAGCTTCCTATTTTCTGATATTAGAAAAGACAACGCATAAAACAGTATCACCAATGCCAAACTTTGGCGGATTGTTGAGAATGAGTTAAGAAATAATCCAGGAATTAATAAAAAAATTAAAAAGCTTGTTTTCGTGTATTTCGTGAATCGCTTTATGGCAAGCACCAGGATCCAAATAGTAGCTAAGGAGTAACTAAAAAACATCAATTGCGGCTCATTTGAAATATAATTAAACAATTTAATACTGTAAGCAAATAAAGGTTCAATATCAGACGGTAAATGATACTTGTAGAAGCGTACATAGTTGAAAAAATCATAGCCTGTATTGTACCTGAAGCCTGAAATAAAAATAGTTAATAGAATAGCTATTACAAAAAAAAGTCTCGCACTCCTTGCAAAAAAAAGTCTCGCACTCCTTGCAAAATGTTCAAGCACAAGTAATGATAATATGGTTAGGTAATAATATAAGTAGAATGTCATTTTGACCGTAATTTCTGTCTAACGATTGATATTGGTGAAACATATTTTCCGAACACAGATAGTTTGATTATTTCAAACAGCCAATAAAAATCAATTACTTTATAAGCGACATTAGACTTCCTAATATAATGTTTCTCTAATATTGTGTTTAAATTTATATTATAACTTATTCCTCCTATTCGGAAATTAGCGATAAGGTGAGGGATGAATATAAATGGGACTTCCGCCTTCCAGAATCTCAAAATAAGGTCCCAGTCAGAAGCGATTTTGTATTTTGTATCAAACAAACCATATCTCTTATATAGAGATTTTCCAATAAATGTAGTTGGATGGTTTATTATCATCCCTTTTTTTATTTTATTCATTGCGCCACAAAAGTGGGCTTCGTAGGACATTCTATTATCTTTATATAAATTCATATTTCCGTGAGCAACACAATCAATCGACCCCCCCACAATAAATACTACTTTTGCGATCGCATTTGCTTCGTACCAATCGTTTGAATTGATGATTCCAATCGAGTCACCAAAGGCCAGCATTAGCCCCTTATTTACCGCGTCATATATACCTTTGTCAGGTTCGCTTATCCAGTAATCAATTGCGTGCTCATATTTGTGGATGATGTCAAGCGTGCCATCGCTCGAGCCGCCGTCAATAATGATATACTCAACATTGCCATAGCTTTGATTTAGAACACTTTGAATTGTCTGCTCGAGATGTTTGTGACCGTTAAAGACAACGGTAATTACACTTACCAAAGGTTTGTCATTAAATGTTTTTTTGAAATACCCCTTTGTCCTCAAGCCGCCTTCGCCTTGCCGGTTGGAATTGGCCGAAAAGAATAATTGCGTCTGCAATTTTGAAGAGGGGTCATTTTCAATTCTCGGCTGCTCTTTTGTAACCATACGTGTAGTCGAATATTTGGGATTCAGGCAGAAAAAATCAGATTCACTCATATCTTCAGCTCCAAAATTCAACTGTTCCATTTGGCTTTGCAAAAGACCGA
>Ga0315294_10007825_pt1 | contig 11730 bp, 11 predicted proteins | sample YL17G13_40_MG_FD_203626 | JGI IMG/M metagenome (GOLD analysis project Ga0315294, IMG submission 203626) | Sediment microbial communities from Yellowstone Lake, YNP, Wyoming, USA - YL17G13_40 | ecosystem: Environmental > Aquatic > Freshwater > Lake > Sediment | place: USA: Wyoming | collected...
TAGGCGCGCTGGCTTGTCCCGAAATTGGTTTTAAATGGTTTTTATTCTTCTTTTGACTGTTCGCGCCCAGTACGGGCTTGTTTGACAGGCGAACCCTGGCCGTGTTGACGGATGGCAAGTCACGGGAGCCCCGGGAGATCCCGCAGGGAGCAGGGTTTCCCCATACCCAACCCCCTCAAAAAGGAATAAATACCGTTTTTGACCATTTTAGGGACAAACCAGCGCGCTATTAGCGCACTCACCCAAGTTCGGGCACTCTGAAAAGTCGGAGGCAATTAAGCGTGTTTGAATCGAGGAGAAAAGCAAATGCTGAACGAAGAACGGCTCAGACTGTTGCCGTCGTCTTAGCTTTGTTTGCTCTGTTCTTGCTTTTTCTTGGAACGAGAACGAGTTACCTTCTGTACTACGCTGCCTTTTTGCTCTTCATAATTGCAGGTGTCGCCTTCGTTAGTGGGACCGGAGCGCGCGGGCCAACTTGGAGTATTGGGGCAGAAGGGGAAGAAACTGTGGCACGACACTTAAGTCTCTTTGAGAAACCGTATCATGTCATTCATGATGTTGTCTTACCCGAAATGAGAGGCAATATAGACCACATTGTTCTGGGTCCCAATGGTGTTTTTGTGGTAGAGACGAAGAACCATAATGGATTAATCACATGCAATGGAGATTCATGGACGCAACGCAAAGTCGGTCAACTCGGTACGCCGTATTTGGGTAATATCGGCTGTCCAAGCAAGCAAGTCAAGAGATATGCGGTCTTGATTAGAAACCTAATCAGGGAAAGGCTCGGGATTAGCCTTTACGTGAATTGCGTAATCGTCTTTACAAACACCAATGCCGTACTCCACATAAACAACCCTGCAGTAGCTGTCCTCAAGCCCAGAGAGCTTTGTGAGTTTATCAAGACTTACCCTTCAGAAGTGGCCCTTGAGAGCCAGAGACTCGAAGAATTGGAGACCATAATCCGACCTTACTCCCAGTTCCGTTAGCGTGCGAATGGACATAGCATCACACTTCTCCAATCGCAATATGACCTAATGTGCATTAAGGACGTTTATTTTCCACGACCGCCCAACTAGTTTTGATGAAAAGGAGGAAAAAAATATGAACCAAATCAAAATCAAGAAAAAGAAAATGGACGAAAATCATCCTCCTTCTTTAGAAGGCCAGAAATTAGAAAGTTATAAAGTCAATCTTACCAATATTGGTTCAAGGCGCTCGCGGTTCTTGAAGTGAGAGGGGTTGTATGATGTCGTAATCTCATAAAACCATGGTTTTTTCTGTCGAGATTTTTGCGAATCTTATCAGGTTGGTGGACGTTAGTCTTCACCTAGTACGAAAAGAGCTATTTCAACATCAGCAGCTCTCAGCGAACGATTTTTTGTTTTGAAGTAGTTTTGCATGATTTCAATTGTCCAGATTAATCGTTCATAGTTCATGGCCCAACCGCTTTTTGTGGTAAGGTCGTAATCCCGCTTATAGCCTTGATCTGGCGGGCATTTTACTAGTTTTACTCCTTTTTTCTTCAGGTCCCTCAAGGCATGTCCTACTCGACTATCATATATGCAGAGTTTCTCTTGATTTGAGAGCCCTATTATCTTTGATGCCCGAGAAATACCCACTTTCTTTATTTTCATTAACTCAAATACAGCGCTATAGTAGTCTTCTTTGTCCGCACTTTCAAAGGCTTTCTTAGTAACCTTGATAACTTCATTAGGGTTTCTCTCTGGAAACCTTCTGTTGAAACCCCATAGACATATTCGGTCTAGAGTGGCAAGGTCGACTCCGCCGTTGTTCTTCTCTTGAGATTTGTTGATTGCCATCTCGAGTTGGTTCCGTTCCCTGATAGAAGATTCAAAACTCTTGCAGCCGACTGAATACTTCTTCTTATCCAGGACGTCAAGCATCTCTGTTTCCTTTTCTGAAATCCAGTTCAGAATGGTTTCTCTGAATTTCTCAAGGTAAAATTCTTTTGTTGTCCTAGAAGCAAGATTCCATTCCTCTCCTGATATCAAGATTTATGCCTTCTGATTTGTTTTTTCACTCAATACTGTGCTTCACGAATTATGAAATGTCTAATTGCGCAAACACGACCTACCTGACTCTCTTTAACACTTGTAAGTTATAGTTCATAATATAATAGCGCGCGCGCTAAACTAGTTTTCATATCTCCTAAGCATTCTTCTGTAGAACTTCTCAAAAATCAAGATCAACGCGAAAACAGGGAAAGAGAATAGTAGTGATAGAGTCCAATCGATGTTCAGATATGGATCGAATAATGTGGAAAGTGCTCTTTCTGTTAGGAAAGTGAGAAACAATGCTAGTAGGGCAACCGATGAACCTCGCAACCCTCGATCCAAGAGTTCAGGAACAAGATATCCTGTTATTCCATAGAAAATTGACCACACAAGAAGGAACCCTATGAAAACTACTTCCATGAGCAATATGAAGACATCAATCGAGCCGAGATTCGTCGGTGCCGTTAAACCATACCTGACAGCTAGACTTGACGAGGTAATCGGGATGAATACGTAGAAGAATAATGAAACAAGCGCACTGACAGTAGCGAGAAAGAAACCAATCTCACAAACGGTACTTGTGACAGCGTCTATTAATGAGAACAACCGCAATCGGCCACTTAGGTGTCTTCTGGTATGTTTAGGGAATTGAGCAGATAAGTGCTTTTTCAGGGAAATTGAACTGATGTAGGCGAAAACCAGACCGTAGTACACCAGCATGAGTATTAAGGCAATCCATAGATAGTATGGAAGTTTTGGTTCAGGAGGTGGTGACGTTATAAGAACAAGTGCAGCAAAAAGTATTAGCGGAGACGAAATAAGAGGGATACTTCTTTTTTTTCTTATTTCTGACAGACTGGCAGTTTGGATTTTGCTCATGACAGTTATGTCGACTGCTTTCAAAATACTGAGTCTCTCGGAGATAAACAAAGCAAGATCTGCAATTCTAGGCACGAAGCTTAGGAACAAAAAAAGGAACAGTATAACGAAGCCTACGACAATGAAATATAAAGTAATTGCTGCCAAGGCAACATAATCCCACGCAACGCTTGTGAAAGGAGAAGTTCCTCTGGGCCACGCCCTCAAAACAACTGCGATGGCAAGTAGAGCTGGCACTAATGGAGTTATCCAAGCTAAAAGGGGCTTGATAAGCTTGTCGTAAACTTCGAGAGAATATCTTGCGTACGAACCTTTCCGAGGAAAATCGGCCCGTGGCACGTACATTGCTCTGAGAAAGGAATCTATTCTTGCGAAAGCATGTCCTCTTCCCATCAAGAAGACTGTAACATTCGCTGCTATTATGCCTGCGAGGGCTAGACAAAGGTAGGGCCATACATTGGTGTAATCGAAAATCTGAGCGACAACCACTATGTCCGACGAAGCTTGAGTGCTGTTGCCTCCTTGAAGATTGGATGCATTGATTGCTAGATAGTAGTAATCCGGCTCGACCTGCACGCTGAAGTTGTAGTTTGGGTACTCTCTTGCGAGGACATAGTCTGCTTTTGAATAGTTCCAATTCAGGAATTGAGACTCGTTAAGTAGGTAAATGCTTAGGCCAGGTTCTGAGTCATTGAACCGCACGGATAAATTCATGTTCAAAGCAAATCTTGCATAGACTCTTCCTAGGGGGAAATCAAGAGGTTCAAACAACCATTTTCCACCTTCAAAAGTCAGGTTCCTTGTATCCGACTCTTTCAATGTAATCATGTAGGGCGTAGGCCCCTGTCTGTAATAGCCGATTCCAACAACAATTGCTGCAACCTCAATAATCAGAGCGACAAAGAGCCAACGAAGTTTCGGAGCATTCATTCAATAGCCGCCGATATTGCTCTAACAAGTGTTTCTATTTTCCGCTTTATAAACAAACAGAAATTGGAAAGTTATAAACTGGAATTATCGGTATTTATTAATCTGGGAATACATAGCCTCGATGGTGATTTGGTTGTCATATGTTGTTCAAGTTACGGTGAAGAGCCAGAAGGGGAAGTGTGCGTTTGGGCATAAGGTCGGTGACAAGATAGTTTTTGATGGAAGATCAGTGAAAGGCGATGTCTGTTACAGCGCACTTATGGTTTTGCTTCCGAAGGTTTATGCTATGCGTTATGGGGTAGAGTTTCCATGGGGCAAGAATAAAGATATAATGGTCAATGCTTGTCCAGATGCAGAAAATCCAGTAGTGTTTGAAATCAGGCGCATTAAAAAATAGCTTTTCCTTATCTATTATTTAACGTGCGCTCTACAAGGTTCCTGATTTTACATTTTCCAATTAGATTAAGACTTTATAAACTTCTAGATTCTGTATAAGTTTAGGTGAGAAAATGACTAAAGTTGAGGAGATTTATCTTTGTAAAATCTGTGGCAACAAAGTTAAGGCCTTAGAAGCTGGAAAGGGCACTCTTGTTTGCTGCGGTAAACCAATGGTTTGCATAAAAGCCTAACACTCAGGAATTATGATCCTTTCTTTCTGTGCCCTTCACCATATTGAAACGCTCTACTCTTATTCTTCTCTAATTTCTTCTTGAACATCTCATCCATATTAATTGAAGGACAAGCAAGTCTGCTCGCATCTAAAACATAGAAAATCACATCAACCAACTCCTCAGCAATCTCCTCTTCACTCCTTCCTTTCTTCCACCTGTCACTAGCTTCTCCTAATTCTATGAAAGCAAAGAGCAACTTCTTCGGAATATCCTCGGCTTTGTTGTAGAAACCTTTCTCAATAACGAGAGTTTCTATTTCCTTCTTCATCTCCTCAAGATGCAAGCAAACCTCTCCTATGTTACTGAGAGGTTTCTAATTTCAACTTTATAAATCAAAGAAGATCTTAGAAACTTCCTTTTTTCTTACATAGAAAGTTATAAACTAGAAAACCATAAGAAGCGCACCCGCTCGAATTGAAAGCATAGAGGAGATTGAGGCCAGTCAATATGAAAAAGAAAAGTGTAGAATTCAAGAAGGAAGCACAATTCAGGGAATTCTTTGAGAAAAATCTCGACAAATTCGATGTTCAATCCATCAAATTGAGTCAGGAAGTCACACCTGATTATGTCTGTATCATGAAGGATGGTTCGGTCAAGAATGTCGAAGCAGAGCTCCATGCGGAAGATTTTCTTAGGCATGATCATCCTTTAGAAAAGGTTGACCTTATAGTGTGTGCTTTCTCTTCTGTTTACAAGATTCATGGGATTCCTGTTAAGAGTCTTGATTACAATTCTTCTGAAGTTGTTGTTATAGCTTCAGCAGAACCTGAACGAGCAGAGGAGGGTTTCTGGAAAGAGAATCGTTGGGGTTGGCTCAGTATTGATGAGAAGAGATTTCCGCAATATCTAGCGTTATACGTAAAGAAACCTGTTGCTGCCATAGACAGAATTGCAAAAATAGATCAGGAGAAGACTACGAGAAATTCAAAGGATGGGAAGTATTGTTTTGTGTTTGAGTGGAAACGCAAACTTGGATATCCGATAAGATTGGGCAAAAAAGCACGAATTCAAGGTCGCCAGTATGTACCTCTTAGTTCATTTGTGGCAGCAAGAACAATCGATGATCTGAAAGAAGAATAACTCGCGTGGTTGCTCTTGAATTATTCACGCGCGTGTCGGATTACTAGCGTGCGCTAAGCCTAAAGCGAGTTAAGTGCTCAGCGCATGTCACCTGGACAAAGGATTTTGAAGCATGGGACTTTGTTTTCTGGCAACTTCCTGAAGATTTCCTCTAACTCATCTTTATACGCTGTATTCGAAAAGAAGAACATTGCAGCTTCTTTGCAAAAGCATACGTCATTTGGAAACCGGAATTCTGTCAAAGCAGTAAGCTTCTGGTAGTCTTGTATAGTGGAAGCTACTTTTCCTTCCATCATACCTGAGTGTGGTTTCTTATCAAGCGCTGGGTGATAGACTACTTCCATGGCTAAGTCCAATGCTGGATATTTCTGCTTCGCGAGATCTTGGCGAAAGTTTTCGTATGTCTTCCCTGAGACTGTAATGAGTTTGTTTGAAGAGACGAAATCAAGGTTTAGTACAACGAGATCTATGCGACCTCTTCGAGCTCTTGGTCTGAGCCCTTTCGATTTTAGTTCACTGAACTCCTCTTCCGTAACAACCTTGAAGTCGTATTTTTTCATGTAACACCTGAATGGGGTTGGGTACTCATGATGAACGCGACTCACCTCATGATTGTCATTGGTTTTTACGTAGAGTTTTCCTTTTTTCACAAGATGCTCAGTAGCTATCCTAGACAATTCTGAGTGAATATCGTGCTCTGTGAAGAATCTATGAGGACGCTCTTCGAAGATTGTTTTGATCTCTGTATGGAGACGATCCAAGAGAGACATGAATCAAACACAACCTCGTCACCGAGCACCTTCCTGTGTTCTACTTAATAAATTCAGGAGAATTTTTGGAAACTAATTTAAACACCAATTGGAAAGTATAAACTTGGAGACCCGTTTGCCTCTGCTTTCTGCATCTTATACCATGAACTAGTGGATTTTTCCATGAGACGAATTGCAAAACCGCGATATTTCGTACGACGTGACTTATTTGTTCCATGATTTTTGCGAATGCACTGTCCGTGTGGGAATTAACATTGCACGTACTCCAACGATCATTACACGAGAAAATGTTGTTAAAAAATCGGAGATTGATGATGACGTCATTAAGAATGGTAGCGCATGCGATCGGTCTTCAATGATGTCGTGTGTGCTGAGAAGGGTATCAGGGGATAGGATTCGCACTCCTTGTTGTCTTGCGAGAGGTGTTCTATCTTGAAACTTTTGAGGCACGTAACAGCTTTCGCGATTGAGATAAAACAATTAAGCGCGATGTGACATATTGAAGAATTATTCGGACAACTAGTCAAGAACCAGCGAGTTGTTAATTAGATGAAACATTCGCACGAAAAAAGAAACTACCACACTAGTATTGCAGGCATTCTTAAAGATGTTGAAATTGATGATATCCCGACCGATGATATTGAATTAGATGAAGAGAATCCAAGGATAGGTTACTACAAAGACAATCAATCAAGAGTGTCAGACCGTTTTTCTCAACAAGACGTAATGTATGGAATAAAAATGGGCTACCTTGTTGAATACAATCGACTGAAAGACAGCGTTGAACAGAACGGAGGCACGTTGGTCGAGATTTGGGTTGCAAAAAAAGGAGATAAGTTTCTTTGCATTGACGGCAATACAAGAGTAATGATTTACCGAGAATTGCAGGGCAAATATCCAAATAGACCAGAATGGCAAAAAATCAAAGCAAAGATTCTCCCTAAGAACGTAGATGATCGAACTAAGGACTTCATTAGGCTCATGGCACATCTAAGAGGAGTAAATGACTGGCAGGTGTATGAACGAGCAAGGTTGCTATACCTGCTTTGGTATGACAAAGGTTATACAGAAGAACAGTTGCGAAACACGACCAAACTCTCACTTAACGATATTAGAAGATGGAGAGAAGCATATAAAACAATGAATGAGCAGTTCCTACCAAAATACTCTCACAGATCTGACGCTTTGACCAAATTCTCATACTTTGTTGAATATCAGAACCCTAAGATAATAAACGGCATGAAAAGATATGGGATGAATGCCCAGGATTTTTGTGACTGGGTAGGAAATGATGAAATTGAACGAGGGCAAGACGTCCGCTTGCTTAAAGCTATTTTCGAAAGCAAAAGTGCGGCTGAAGCGCTAAGAACAAGAGGTTTTGAAGCGGCCAAAGATGAACTAATGCATGTGGTACCAGCTCTTGGTTCCAAATTGTTTGAACATGTCGATGAATGTATACAAGGATTTAGGAAGATGACAAGAGAAGAAGAACATGAAATACTCTCTAACAAAGATCCGATCAAACTCAGAATGATAAATGAGCTCCACAAAGAACTTGGTAATTTCCTAAAATCCGAGAACTAAAGGGGTGGATTGACGCCTACAAGAATTCACAAGATGCTTGTTGATCTGATAGCTAGAAAGATGAGAGAGGAAGGGTATACTATTGTCGCTATGGAAGGTAATCTCCTCCCATTGCCGGAAGATGAAAAAATCCCGATTCCATGGAAAATTAGGCGACATCGACCTGATGTCATAGGGATAGGAATGAAATCAAGGAGAGTATGTATCGGCGAGGCTAAGACTCATGACGACTTGTTTTCAAGAAGAACAGCAACCCAATTTGGTGATTTTGCAGATATAATCGGTAAGAGCTCTGGAGAAAAAGCCGAGCTGATCGTCGGTGTTCCTCTACGTTCTCGGGATACTTTGCTGCAACTCTTGGAAAAAATGAAGCTTCATGCAGAGGATATTTCAATCATATTAATGCCTGAGGAGCTCGCAGATGATGAAAACGAAGATCACCTTTGATTACACTCCAAAAACCAAACCATTAAATCATCAAATTGAGGCTATCGACTATGTAAGTAGCCATGATATTGTCCCTCTTTTTGATGAACAAGGACTTGGGAAGAGCAAGATTGTCATCGACGCTTTATGCAGAAACTTAGAAGCAGAAGTCATAGGAGGAGCTCTAATAATATGCAAGAAGAGCTTGCTTTACATGTGGAAAAGAGAAGTCGAGAAACACTCTAACCTATTTCCTATTGTTATCAACGGCACGAAAAAAACACGAGGCAGAACATTACTCAGGTCAGGTCATTTCTACATTGGCAATTATGAGACTGTAGTCGAGAATTACGACTTGATAGAACTTCTTTTGAAATCAAGAAAAATGGCCTTAGTTCTTGACGAGTCGCAAATAATAAAGAATCCAGAAGCGAAGGTCACAAGAACAATTCTACGCTTAAGAGACCTAGTGGAAAAACGAATAATAATCACAGGTACACCTATCGCGAACAAACCAGATGATATATGGTCTCAGTTCTTTTTCCTTGACGGTGGAAGATTACTTGGTGTTGGTTACCCTTCTTTCAAGAAACAGTTCAAGTTGAATTTGAAAGGAGTGCAAGACCTCTCTCAATTTGAGGCAAACCTAAAGACGTTGAGAGAAAAAATCGCTTCAATTTCAATCCGGCGTACAAAAGACGTGTTGGAACTGCCTGAGAAGATTTTCACTCAAATAACCGTGAAACTTGCAGAAAAACAGAGAGAGATCTACGACCTTGCGAGAGAAGAAATGCTTTGCGAAATAACGAATATTTCTGGCGAGATAATTCAAGAAGAAATCGAAAACTACTTAGTGAAGCTTCTAAGGCTGACCCAGATAGCGAGCAACCCTCGCCTGATTGATGATACATATGATGAAACTCCAGCTAAATTCCCAGCATTGGATGGATTATTGTCCAACATAATCGAGAAAGGCGAAAAGGCAATTGTCTGGACGAGCTTTGTTGACAATGTAAGAGCGCTTAAGCATCGATATAATGGATATGGTGCACGTACTCTTTTTGGAGAAATGTCGATTATTGAAAGAGAAACGGTAATAACCAAATTCCTAAAGGATGATCTGTGTAGAGTATTAGTCGCTAACCCTTCAGCGGCAAAGGAAGGATTGACTTTGACTTCAGCCAATAACGCAATATATCTGGATAGAAACTTCAAGATGGATGATTACCTTCAATCACAAGATAGAATACACAGAATCGGCCAAACGAGACCGTGCAGCATCTTCAAACTGATTGCAGATAATACAATAGACGAATACACGGATGAAATCCTGGAGAAGAAAGAAGCAATCTCCAAATATACTCTTGGGGACACAAAGAACTTGAAACAAAATAGATCATTCTTGTCGAAAGAAGATTTGCTAAGAATTCTTGGTGGGAAAAGTTCATGATAGAGACTAAAATCAGTATAGGCGGTCATTCAATTACCTACAAAATTCAAGAAAAGGATACTGATGAACTCGAGTTTTACAGGAAGAATCCTAGAATCGCTACAATCGTCGATAGCTTGGAAATAGTGACCGAAAAAGCCATTGATGACGCTTTGTGGCAAATGCCGAAAACGCATGATCTTAAGCAGTCCATTGAACTAGATGGCGGTTTAATTCATCCGATTATTGTGTATGAGAACAAGGTTCTAGAGGGAAATACTAGGTTATGCTGCTACAGGCATCTCTTCGATAATCTCAAAGACAGTAAATGGAGAAAAATTCAATGCCAGATTATCACTGAACCACTAACCCAAGAAGATATCTATCGACTGCTTATTACAGAACACATCGATGGCAAAATAGAGTGGGATGCGTGGGAAAAAGCACATTTCTTTTCCAAGATACAAGAAGAAGGCAAGAGCAGCGAGGAAATTGCCAAAATAGCTAAGGAAAGTGTCAGTTCAATAAACAACAAAATCAAAGCTTACAAACTAATGATTCAGAGCGGCGTCCATGACAAAAGCAAGTACAGCTACTTCGAACAAATAGTCATTTCAAAACCTATTAGAGAAATCTCCAAGACCGAACCGAAAATTGAGACTCTGGTGATTAAGAAAATCAAAGATGGAACGATCCGAAGAGCCGAGACAATCAGAAGAGTTGGAGATATCTGGAAACACAAAGAAGCTAGAAAAAAGGCTTTTGGGAGCGAAAACAAGGTCCTAGAGGATGTACACCATGAACTGAAAGCAAAAGCACCAATGACTGATTCTCCATTAATGAAGGATACCGAAGATTTGCTGACAAGAGTAAAAGCACTGACAAGAGAAGAAAGAGAAGCAATAAAGAATAACTTAAGAGACCGATCAAAAATCGAATATCTAACAAAAGAACTGGTTCAACTCTGTAATGAGATGAATATCAAAGTTCACATACCAAAGAAGATTGCAGGTTGAGGGTGCAACTAATAGCGTGCACAGAAACATTCACTTGTTAGTTGCTGGAAAGCCTTAAAACGCCACCCGCCGAATAACTTCACGATCGGCGAAGCAGACGACAAGGTGACGAGGGATCGTGAAGGCTAAGCATATACTCCTGGTCAAACCCAAATACTATTCAGCATATCCACCTCTAGGATTGCTTAAGCTTTCTACTTACCAGAAAGATCTGGGCAACACTGCAGAGCTTGTCTGGGGCACTGGAAGACCTATACAAGTTGAACCTGACGTTGTTTACATTACTAGTCTGTTCACGTGGGCTTGGGAACCAGTGTGGCAAGCAGTCCGTTACTATTCGCTGAAATTTCCAAATGCTGAACTTTGGCTGGGCGGGCTATATGCATCATTAATGCCTGAACATGCTGCACTGAGCGGAGTCAAACCAGAACATATTTTCCGGGGAATACATTTTGAGGCTGAGTGCAAGCTTCCAGATTACAGTTTAGTTCCTACATGGAACAAGAAAGAGAAAGCAAGTATAGTTTTTGCATCCAGAGGATGTGTGCGTTCCTGTACTTTCTGCGGCGTGTCACGCATTGAGGGAAAACTCGATTCTGAAAAGAAGAGCATCAAAGATCTGATTTGGCCAGGGCATACACGGGTTATTCTATTTGACAACAACTTCTTGGCTAGCAGTAAATGGAAAAGCGTTTTGTCAGAAATTCAAGAACTTGGTCTTGCAGTCGATTTTAATCAGGGTTTAGATGCCAGGTTGGTTACAGCTGAAGTCGCTGACAAAATCTCTGAACTCAAAATCGACCGATTCATCAGACTGTCTTATGACACTTCAGAAATCGGACCTTGCGTCAAAAATGCCATTGAACTGCTTAGATCCAGCGGGATTGAGGGGCGCAATGTCTTGGTTTATTTACTTTACAATTTTAC
>Ga0315294_10007826_pt1 | contig 11729 bp, 6 predicted proteins | sample YL17G13_40_MG_FD_203626 | JGI IMG/M metagenome (GOLD analysis project Ga0315294, IMG submission 203626) | Sediment microbial communities from Yellowstone Lake, YNP, Wyoming, USA - YL17G13_40 | ecosystem: Environmental > Aquatic > Freshwater > Lake > Sediment | place: USA: Wyoming | collected...
GCGGACCGCGAGGTGGGGCAGGCCGTCACCTTCCGCGGGCCGTACGGCAACTCGTTCCCCATCGAGGCGTGGAAGGGCAAGAACATCCTTTTCATCGCGGGCGGCATCGCCCTGCCGCCCATCCGGAGCGTCATCTGGAACATCCTCGACCGCCGCAAGGAGTTCGCCGACGTCTCGATCCTCTACGGCGCCCGCACGGTGGCCGACCTTGTGTACAAGGACGAACTGGCCGAGTGGGGCAGCCGGCAGGACGTGCGCCTGGTGACCACCGTGGACCCCGGCGGCGAAACGCCCGACTGGAAGGGTCAGATCGGCTTCGTCCCGACCGTCCTGGAGCAGACCGCGCCGTCGAGCGCCAATACGATCGCCCTGGTGTGCGGCCCGCCCATCATGATCAAGTTCACCCTGCCGGTCCTTACGAAACTGGGCTTTGCGCCGAAGGACGTGTACACCACGCTCGAGAACCGGATGAAGTGCGGCGTGGGACAGTGCGGCCGGTGCAACGTCGGCAGCGTTTACGTCTGCCGCGACGGGCCCGTCTTTACGCTGGACCAACTCAAGCACATGCTGACGGCGGACATGTAGCGCCCGCCATCCTGCAAGCCCTGCGCGATTCTCGCGGCCGCCTCACGGAACCTTAAACAGCGTCGTATCCTGCTTGATCTCCAGCGGCGGGCATGTCGAAGAAACGATTTCCACCCGGAACTTACCCTTGAACGTGTCTGGCACTCGCCACGAGTACCCGGTCTGGCCTGACTTGACCAGGCTTCCGGATCAACCCGCCCCCGAGGTGTAGGCGAAGCGGTAGTCGCCCTCCGCCAGGAGAGTCCCCTCTTCATCCGAGATGCGGACCCGCGGTTTGGGGCCGACGCTCTGACCCTTCATGACGCGTGGCGAATAGTATTCGCCGGCATTCCCGATGTAATCCATGTGGATGAGCAGGTCCTTAGGGCCGGCGCCCGGCGCGGCCTCGATGGCGCGGTCCCTGACGGGGCGGCTGATGCTGACCTTGACAGAGAGAGGCGGCCCGGCTTCGATTGTGGCCGTCTCGCCGGCGGCCACCTTAATGGTCTTGAATTTTCCGAAGTTCCTGGCGCAGGTGAGCGTCCAGATCTCCTTCTTCGCGTCCTGGGCACACAGAAGGATGGAATTCGTCTCGTACGAGCCGGGTCGGACCGTGAGTTCGCGTGCGGCCGTCACCGGCACGTCTTCGAATTTGCCGATGACCTTGCTCGGCCGGCCTTTGAGGTTGAGCACCAGGCCCGGCGTCGCGACCTTGATGCGGGCGACCTCGGTGGCGTTGTCCGCGGCCCAGGCGCCGCCGACGAGGGCCAGGATACCCAGAAGAATCAGGGATCTTCTCATCGCCCTTCTCCTTACAGAGCGCACCCCTGTGGGTGCTGAGGTGTCATTCTCTTATACTACGCTGCGGGGCCGAAGGCCAGAAAATTCCGGCGCCGGCCGTACGGCGTCAGTTACGGTGGGGCGACGTTGTTCCTTATCAGAGCCGCGACCGTGAGAAAGCGGTGTCGTTGGCGTGTGCCGGTCGCCGCCAGCACGGCCGCACACCGGAAGGTCACCATGGCATTGGCTCCGCGGACGAGGTTCATTCTATCCAACGTTTTCGAGTCCGCGCGGTTTCAAGGCGTATGGGGTTGGCGTTGCGGCCCGGCCGTGGCACTATAACTAATGTCCCACACTGCCAAGGGTTGTCATTCTGAGGCCCCGCCCGCCCAGGCGGTTCTTCGACTTGCGGGGCCGAAGCCTGCCTTGAGCGGAGCCGAACGGGAATCTCGCCGGCGCACGGGCCCCACGACGAGATTCTTCGCTGCGCTTAGAATGACAAACACATGGCATTGCCTCGGACATTAGTTATACTGGGTTCAATAGCCGCGAGCCGCAGGGGAGCGTGTTGAAGGAGCGTCCGATGACCCACCGCATCAGCCGTCGCGAAATCCTGGCCGCCGGCGCGGCCGCGGGCCTGGGCTTGTCTGCCGCCCGCGGGCAGGCCGCAGAGGAGCCGCCTTTCAAGACCCGACTGCTCAAGGCGATGATCGGCAAGCCCACGGAGGACTACCTGAAGAAACTGAAAGCGGCCGGCTTCGACGGCATCGAGACCGACGCCTGGAGCGCCGCGCCCGATAAGGCCAAGGCTTGCCGCGACGTGGCCGAAAAACTGGGGCTGAGAATCCACTCCGTCCTTCGCGGGTGGATGGCGTTCAACTCGACCGACCCGGCCACCGTTGACAGGAGCATCGCCGAGACCGAGATTGCGCTGCGGGCCGCGCAAGGGTACGGCGCCGACGCCATCCTGCTGGTGCCCTGCCGCATCGGCTCGAAGGACATGGCGATGCCCGAGGCGTGGGAGTTCCAACTGGAGTTCGATGAGAAGACCGGCCACCTGGCCAAGGTCGTCGCCGGCGACAACGCCAGGTACAAGGCCTACATCGACGCCCACAACCAGGCCGTCGACGGCTCGATTGCGGCCGTCAGGAAACTCGTCCCCGTCGCCGAGGAGACGCGCGTGGTCATCGCCCTGGAGAACGTGTGGAACAACCTGTGGGTCAAGCCGGCGTACTTTCAGTCGTTCGTTGCGTCGTTCCGGAACCCGTGGGTGAAGGCGTACCTGGACATCGGCAACCACGTGAAGTACGCGCCGGCGGAGGAGTGGATCAAGGCCCTGGGGCCGCTGCTGGCGAAGTGCCACGTCAAGGACTTCAAACTGAACCCCGACGGCCGCGGCGGCCAGTTCGTCGACATCCGCGACGGCAGCGTCAACTGGCCCGCCGTCCGGAAAGCCCTCGACGAGGTTGGCTACAGCGGCTGGATGACCATCGAGGGCGGCAGCCTGTCGCTGGAGGAGCACTCGAAGCGCCTCGACCTCATCATCGCGGGCCGGTAATCGCCGCGGGGCGGGCCTGGCGGCGCAACCCAAGACCGCGATGGAATTGTGGATAACTTTCCGACACGGCATTTCGGACCCCCGAAAACCCGGTTTTTGACCCTTTCGGGACCCCAAAACGGCCCTGGCGCTAGCGCCAGAGGGGGTGACCCCCCCAAATGTTAAGATGGGCATGACGAAACGCGCGCCTTTTAGATCCCTTTTTGACGGAAAAGGTTGCCCTTTTGATCGATTTTGACTCGAATTTGACGGTTTTTAACATGGACGCATGTGCATACGCCGTTGTGGATAACCTTTGGCGCTGTCGAAAGATACACTATAAGCACTAGGGAACGGGGCGCCGAAAACCTGGGGACACCCGTGGCCGTAAAGTAAGGCGGGAAAAGGAGTTACGAGTGCGGAGTGCGGAGTGCGGAACGACCGTCATTGGTCCTTTGTCATTGGTCATTTGGAAGGGCAAAAAGACAGGGGGAAAGGGGGGATCAGGGACCAGGGACCCGCCAAAGGCGGGCAGGCCGAGGGACAAGGGAACTGCCAAAATGGCAGACGGCGGCCAACGCCCGGGAATCGGGATTCGAGAACCGGCGTCCGGGATTCGCGGCTCGCCGCTCGTCGCCCGTGGCTCGTCGCTCGTGGCTCGTTGATCGCCGCTCGTGGCTTGCGGCCTGCGGGATTCGAGATTCGGGAATCGGGATTCGGAAATGGCCAACGGCCGGGATTCAGGCGTAGTTGGGCCGGTTCCGGCAGCGCCGCGGCGTCCGAGAGGCGCCGCGTGGGTCCCGAGGACCCACGCTACGCGACTGCGTACCAGCGTAGTGCGTCACTCTCGGTGGGGTACAGCCGTTCATGTGCCACGGCCCGGCGCCGCGGTCAGACCTTCTGAAATACGAAGAGGTTGTTCAGCCCCAACTGGAACCATTTCCACCTGACCAGCGTCAGCCCAGCGGCAGAGAAGACGTCGGGCGTCCGGCGGGCGTCGTAGCCATGGTGCTGCTCGATGGCAATTCCATCCGCTAGCCGCAGGAAACACAGGACGGCTAGAATATGGTCCACAAGGGGCGAGGGAACGGTGAGCACCAGGCGGCCGCCAGGTTTCAGGAGCCGCGCACAGCCCGCCGCCAGTTCGGGATGCTCCGTCGGGGGGATATGCTCCAACGCGGCCAGCATGACGATGGTGTCGAACGGACGGTCATCCGGAAGAGCCGCGGGGAAACAGCCCTTGAACAGGTGAAATCCGCCCCGGTGAACCGAACACTCGATACCTGGGTCAATCCCGACGTATTCCGTGATGTCCGGCACTTGGAAGTAGAACTCGCCGTTGGCGCATCCGATGTCAAGCACCCTCGCGCCGTGCGGTACGTAGGGGCGCGCCTTGCTGATGCGCCACTTCTGAAGCAGGCGGTCAGTGAACTTCATCTCCCACTCATGTGGCGAACGTTCAGCCCCAGAACACTAAGGAAAAAACTAGACAACACCACTTGGCAGCCCAGCGAAAGCAAGAGAGACGAGGGTATCAGGATGCGGAGAAGTTGCGTTGGCACCATTGGGCCGAATGCGTGTCCATGCCAAAGCACAAGGCCGTACAGTGCGCCCCCGGCACCAGTCGCCATCATCAGGACACCGAGGGATAGCCCGACTTCCAAGGTGAAGACCCGGAAGAGCCTGTCCAGGGCTCGGCTTGGCGGAAGCAATCCCATCATCACGGCATAGATCTTGCTGAAAGCGGCGAACGCGACAGACTGGAACCCAATGAGCACCGTGGCCGCCGCAAGGAGCATCGTGTGAACGTCAAACGTGACCGATCCAATCGTGCGAGGGCCGGGCAGGAGCCAGAGGCCTACGGCCAAACCGGCAAGCATCAAAGCGAAGCCGGGATACAGGAACAGCCACCGCGGGCTGTATAAGAGCATGAACCGCAGATGACGCCACCCGTCGCGCCACGGCCTGAGGTGCGGGACCCTTGACCGGCCATCAGGGGATAGGGTTGTCGGCACCTCGGCGATCTTCATGCCAAGGAGAGTTGCCTTGATCACCATCTCAGAAGCAAACTCCATGCCGGTCGTGCGCAGGTCCATTCGCTTGAAGGCCTCGGCGCTGAAACCGCGAAGACCGCAGTGGAAATCGCGCGCCGGACAATGAAAGAACAACCGCCCTATGCCGGACAGCACAGGGTTTCCAATCAGGCGGTTTTTCCAGGGCATGGCCCCAGGCTTTATGCCGCCACGGAAGCGGTTGCCCATCACCAGGTCACACCCGGCCCGCAGTTTCTCGAGAAACGGCGTCAAGTCGGTAAAGTCGTAACTGTCGTCGGCATCTCCCATGATGATATAGGCGCCTCGGGCGGCCAGGGCGGCGTAGTAAAGTGCGGCGCCGTAGCCGCGCAGTGGAACCTCGACCACTCGTGCTCCGCAGCGTCGCGCAATGTCGGGGGAGGCGTCGGTGGAACCGTTGTCGCCCACTATCACTTCCCCGATCACCCCGGAACGTTCCAGGAACCCTTGCGCCTTCCTGATGCAGGTCTCGATTGTCTCCGCCTCGTTCAAGCAAGGCATGATGATGCTGAGTTCGCATCGTTCTTGGGCGCCGATGCCATCCAAGGCGGACCCGGTTGCGGGAACCATATTCTCAACTCCCTCGATATGAGGCGCCCCACAGGAAGCGGCTTACAGTCGCCTCGAACAAACGTCTACCCTTCACCGTCACCTTTGTACCGGCAGACCTTGGCCGGCGGTCTGCGAAGCGTCCAACCATGCGATTCGCGGTAACTTAAGGGCAAGAGATAGGTAAGGAGCCTGTACCGCGACTCACCCACGAGAAGCGGGGCACCGCAATGACTTGACACCCATTGCCAGGAGCCTCCGATGTCCTCTCCGCTGCCTTCCCTCCTGTTCAGTGGATTAAGCAGCATGAGCACTTCCGCTTGTTCCAGTTCGGCAGGGGTCAGCGGCGGCGTCTGAACAAACTTGGGATTTGTCGCCCCCGGCGCGGGGAAGACGTTGGCGGGAGCGCGGAAGCCGTTCAGCACGCACATCTCCGTGAGGGTCCTGTTGTCGGTGACGAATCGTCGTTCAAGGTGTTGCTTTGAGTAGGACAAGAGATCATCCGATATCTTCACGCTTTGGCCCCAGGGACCCGCCAATGACAGGATCCCAAGGTTGGCGGCAACCAGGAGCCCCGCAAGGGCTGCCTGTAAGGCCCGGTGGCGGAGCAGGAGCAGGAGATCTGCCGCCGCCCAGGCAAACAGGAATCCCAGGGATCCCATGTAGCCCGTGGTCAGCGAGAACGGCGTATAGCGAGTGGGCGTCATCGAGCCGTAGCAGATCCACGACCAGGTCAAGATGAGCGCGAGGATCAGGACGCGCGGCAATGCGCCCCGGCGGCGCCAGGTGATGACTCCGCCGAGAATCGCCGCGGCGGGCACAAGGCCAAAGGCTTGCGAAACCAGGAGGTCACGCACGCCCCGCCAGTAGAAAAAGGCGCTGAGCGAGCCGTTCTCCCCGAAAAGGCAGGTGTAGTGCGGGTCGGTGGCCAGACTGGCGAGTGCCACGCGGCTTGCCGTATGAAACTCGTAAAGGGGATCGCCCGTCCAGAGGGCGTACACGCCGAAGTTGGCAAGCCCAAAGGCCACGACGCCGGCAAGCGTGGTCAACCCTATCCTGCTCACTGGGCAGAACCGGAGGATTGCCGCAGACCCGAGCAGGAATACCGCCGGGAAGAGCGCGATCGTGTGACCCGCAACACCCAGCCCTAGAAACAATCCCGCGACGAGAGCAGAGAGCCGGTTTGCGCCTCCAAGCAGAAAGACGGTTCCCATGCAGAAACCGGCCTCCGCAAGGACCCTTGCGCTGGGGTTGGTGCAATAAACCTGCGCTGGCAGCGTGGCCACAAGTATCCCCACCAGCCAGAGCATCCTGACAGAACGATGGTACCGCCAACTGAGCCATAGGGAACATGAGAGTACCAACAGAGAGCAGATCATTCCGGGAAGAGCCGCGCTGACTTGGCCGAAACCGAACAGAACAAAGGACGCTCGGAGCAGCGCGTTGTACGGGAGCCTGGCCTCCCAATGGTCGACGGGGAACCGGTCCCAGAACAGGGCGAAGCGGGCATAATGGAAATCGTCGGAACCCCTGAAGCCCGTAAAAAACACGGTACAAGCCGACAGCCAGATGAGGAGGACCCCCGCAACCGCATACAGCGCTTGGCGGTTCTGAGCGGATGTGCGCAGATCGGCGCTTGCGTCCATCGACAAAACCCCCCAACCCGACCCGAGGATGTTGCCTCGCTTGGGCAGAAAGATAAAGGAATATAACCCCACACACGCCCTCTGTCAAATGCCGGGTGTGCAGTGTCATGAACCCTTTTTCCACTCACTCGGGCCGGGGGCGGTCCAGGTGGACGATGATGTACGGCATTTCCCTGTCGAGGTCCGGCCAGATGCAGCCGTGGCCGGCGTTGTCCATGGCCTCGATGAAGTACATGAAGTCCCACGGCCCGCCCACCTGGTCGCCGGGGACCACCGCCTGGTACGTGCCCTTCCCCTCCGCCGGCAGCATCGGCAGGGTCTGGTAGTCCTGGTACTGGTTGACGCTGCGGTACCTCAGGCGCACCCACTTGACGCCCGACGGGTCGGTTACGCAGGCGGTGAGGGCGATCGGCTTTCCGGCCGGGGCGCTCGTGATGGCTGAGTGCACGATGGCGGGCGGGTGGCTGTCGCCCGCGACGGCGGCGGCCTCGGTCGCCGCGGCGACCGGGCGGGCGGCGCGCGGCTTGCCGGCGCCGGCGTTCGGGCCGAGGGCGTCGCGCTCGCGCCCGAGGGCCTCCAGGCCCTTCCTGAGGGCGGCCAGTTCGTCGCGCCAGTGGCCCGAGAGGCCCGCGCTGGGGAGGCCCATGGCCAGGTCGTCGGCGTAGACGTCGCCGGCGGCCTCGACGATTCTTTCCCAGGCCTGGATCGCCTGCTTCTCGCCTGCGATGGCATCATCCAGGTCGCCCGCGTTGTGCGACCGCTTGTAGAGGGCGTAACTGACGGCGGCGGGGATCCTCCGCGAATGGTACAGGGCCAGGTTGCCGAGGATCTTGAGGTCGGTCACGGTCGAGACGAACTCCTTGCCCGGCTTCGGCCCGATCCGCTTCTCGGCTTCGGAGGCCAGGCGCAGCACGTCTTCGGACGTGCGGGCGAACCAGCGGGCGGTCTTCGACGGGAGGACCTTGGCGGTCTCCTCGCCGTCGAGGATCCAGCGCGCCTCCTCATCGAAACTGGCGAACTGCTGCGTGTCGCTGCCTTCGGCCTTGGCGTAGGCGGGCAGGTCCTCCCACCGCTGCTTCTCCGGCCAGCCGCGCGTCATGGGGAACCGGTTGTACGGAAAGATGGCGCTGATGATTCGCGGCAGGATGCGGCTGGCGGTGTGGAGGCCCTGCTCGATGAACGGGGCGGCGTCCTTGCCGAAGCGTCGCTGGAATTCCCTCTGCCAGACCTCGGGGGGCGTCTGGGGATTGTAGCCCACGCGGCCCCAGACCTGGAAGAAGTGCCAGTACCGCTCGAACTCCCACTGGTAGTAGCGGTGCTGGGGCGTGAGGAGGTCCAGCGGCTTCATTTCGTGCGGATGCGAGGCCATCTTGGTGGCCAGGGGCTCGTTGACCTCGAAGCCCTCGCTCGGGTAGATGAGCGTGCTCTCGGCGAACCGCCGCACGTACTCCGGGTCGGCCCAGAGGAGCACGCGCGACGTGCCCCCGTTCCAGAGGCGCCAGTGCATCTTGTACCGGACGGGGTATCGCAGGAGGTCGGCGTAGCCGTGGCGGCGGTCTTTCTGGTTCTCGCGGTTGATGTGCGTGGGATGGAAGGGCATGCCCATCTGCTCGGCCAGGTACTTGGTGTCGATGCGGAAGCGGATGCCTTTCTCGGCGGCCGCATCGATGATGGAATCGGGCAGGCCCTTGGCGCGCAGGTCGCAGCGGATGGTGGGGGCGGTCTGCTTGACGATGTCAAAGAGGCTGCCCCAGAAGGCGGCCATCTCGGCCCGCTTGAGGCCCGATTCCTCGTGCATGCGGAACTGGAGGCCGTCCGTGCCGCGCACCTCGCGGATGAACTTCGCCAGCGCCGCCTGCGTGTACGGGACGAGGTTCTTCTCCGTGACGCCCCACGGGATGCCGGGGGTGGGCTCCCTGGCGGCCTGGTTGCCCATGCCGCCGCTCTGGACGCCGCCGCGGTAGATGTGGTCCCAGAGGCCCAGCGTGACCGCCAGGCCCCGCTCGTGCGCCATCTGGATGAGGCGATTGAGGGCCGCCAGGTTGCGGGCCTGCTGCTCCTTCGTCAGGCCCGGCACGCGCACCTCGGGGAAGCCCTCGACATCGAAGAAGTACGGATACGCCGGCGAGAAGTACCCGGCGTTCTCGTAGCCGAAGATGAGCACGAAGGTGTTGAAGCGGTTGCGGGCCAGCGTGTCGAAGTACGCGGCCCAGTACGACTCATCGAAGAAGCGGGCCTCGAACGCGGCCTGGTGCATGGTGTAGATGGAGAGTGCCCGCTCGGGGACGGCGGGCCGCTCGCGGGCGTCGCGGACCTCGGCCAGGGGCTGGGCGGGGTCGGCGGCCCATCCGATGCGGTCGGCCACATCCAGCAGGGCGTACAGGAGGCCGCGGTCGTCGGCCCCGCAGATGAGGAGGGCCTTCTTGCCCTTCCACGCGACGTGCTGGATCAGGAGCGACTCGGCCTCCGCCGGCGGGGTCATGCCCAGGTCCTTGAGGCACTGGGCCGCGGGGCCGCTGGCCGAGGCGAGGCCGGCCACGATGGCGGTCGCGCCGCCGGCCGCATCCAGGGTTGCCGCGTCCTGGCATTCCGCGCCCTTTTCCTTGAGCGCGGCCTTGAGTTTCGCCAGGCCGTGCCGCACGGGCGCGCCGGGCGCGGCATCGGCGAGCAAAGAGAGCCTCGGCGCCTCCGCCGCGGCGGCAGGGGCGCCCTGGGCGGCGCATGCCATCAGCGCGAGAACGAGGATCGGGGGAATATTGCGCCATCCGCCGGACGTCATGGTAGACCTCCCTGGCCCACGCCCCTTCAGGGGCGTTTCACCGCCGTAGGCGGCTATAGCCTCAGCCTTCCAGGCCGAGGTGCGACTTCAGCCCCGAAGGGGCGTTTGTGAGTAGCCACGCGGCGCAAGTGGTCGCGTGAAACGACGCCTCATCTGTATCTTCTTGAGAGCCCCGGCAGGGGCGATTGAACCGTGTGTCAGTCGCCCCTACGGGGCTCCATAAGAAAAACAGATACGGTCTCCACCTTCCACGGGCTTGCGCCGCGTGGCTACTCTCAATCGTGCCTGCGGCACTCCCCAATCTATCTCACGGCGCGGCCGCCGCGGTATGGCGCGCCGGGGCGTCCTCGCAGATCACCCGGAACCCCACGTTGAAGACCTTCTGGTACGGCTGATACGCCAGGCGGAAGGCCGACCGACAGCGAACGGGTCGGTCGTACCATGAGCCGCCGCGAACGACCATCAGGGCCGGCGGAGCGCCTGCGCCGGGTCGCGGATAACCCGCCGCTTCCGCCTTCGCCAAGGCTTCGGCGGACAGGTCCGCGGCGGGCTCAACGCCGGCGGGCTCGACGCTGCGGCCGTCGTCGCCGTACGGGTAGGGGCGATAGATCGTGCGGGTCCACTCGGCGGCGTTGCCGTGCATGTCAAAGAGGCCCCACGGGTTGGGCTGGTAACTGCCCACGTCGGCGGTCACGAGGGCGCGGTCGTCGAAGCGGGCATCGCGCGGCACGAGGTCGGGCGACTGCGGACGCCAGCCTTCGTACGCGAGGTTGCGGATGGTGTAGTCGGCCACGTTGGCGAACTTCGAGAAATCGGCGTCCAGGCCGCCGTAGAAGAGCGGCGTCTGGGTGCCCGCGCGGCAGGCGTATTCCCACTGGGCCTCGGTCGGCAGCGTGATGCGCAGGCCCGACTTCTCGCTCAGCCAGCGCGAGAAGGCCATCGCCTCGTCCCACGACACGCGGACCGCGGGCTGCCTGGGCCGGTTCAGCCGCCAGCCCAGGTACTCCTCGCTGAACTGCCACGAGGTCCGGTGCTCGAAGCGGCTGTCGTGCGACGGGTCGAAGCGGGCGAACTGCTCGTTGGTCACCTCAAAGCGGCCCATCCAGAACGGCCTGGCGAGGGTGACGATGCTCTGCGGCTGCTCGTCGGGGAATCCGCCGGCGTCGCCCATGACGAAGCGGCCCGCGGGGACATACGCGAGTTCCATCGTCACGCCGCCGCCCAGGTCGAGGGTGCGGACGACCGGCCCCACGCAGCCCTGGCGCCGCAGGGCCTCGGTTGCATCGAACGGCCAGCCCTCGCAGGAGACGAGGCGGGCGGCGGCCTGTGCCTCGGGTGAAGGCACGATGGGTTCGGCCCGCGCGGCGGGCATCGGCGGAATCTCTTCCCAGTCCTCCTCCAGGCCGCCGTAGAGTCTGCGGAGGGCCATCCGCCGCTCGCGCTGCTTGCCGGGGATGGGCACGAACTCGCCCCACGTTCCGTGGCACGGGGCGTTGAGGTCGATCCACGCAAAGAGGCGGCCCCACGCCTCGGCGTCGAGTTGGACGTTGTGATGACCCTTTTGAAGCATTTGTGTGAGTTCAGAAGTTCCGGCATAGAACTCCATGGGCGGCAAGAGGTGGAGGTCGCTCTCCAGGCCGCCCACGCGGATGAAGGACCGCAGCGCGATGTAACCGGGCTCGAAGATGCCGCCGTACTTGCCGAGGAGTTGCTCCCTGGGCACGCCGCGCACGACGGCGCCCTTGGGGTCGCCGCCGCGATAGCACACGTACGCCCCCGGGTCGGCGCGAAGGTCGCAAAGG
>Ga0315294_10007827_pt1 | contig 11729 bp, 16 predicted proteins | sample YL17G13_40_MG_FD_203626 | JGI IMG/M metagenome (GOLD analysis project Ga0315294, IMG submission 203626) | Sediment microbial communities from Yellowstone Lake, YNP, Wyoming, USA - YL17G13_40 | ecosystem: Environmental > Aquatic > Freshwater > Lake > Sediment | place: USA: Wyoming | collected...
TGTGCATGATAAATATCACATGTTGTTATTGCATAGACATCAATAGTTACATCATCAACAACAATAGTTGTTGAAACAACTGACTTAATTGTAACGGGAAATGTTAACCCACTAACAATGCCATCAATAATATCAACCAATGATTCCAGATATGCCATTTATTTTAATGTTTGTAATGGTAGTAATAATTGTGTGGTGCAATTGCAATTCCATCCAAATCCTTTTTCTGTTGATGTTCCATTGCTTTCCGCTTTTAAAAATAATGAATCATGTGGTAACATCAAAATATTAAACAGCACAGCATTATGATCCAATTGTTTTTCATACAATGGTAATGTGATTGAAAATGTATTTGCATCAATATAAATGTAATGGCCGGATGGATTGATGGTATCATTAACCACCATGCAATATCTGTTGCTGATTGAATAGGATGTGAATGTAACATTGTACACCTTTTCCTTTACAGGATCAGGTAATGGTGATTCCTTTTTACAGGCAACAAATAATACCATCATCATTATCAGTATCCTGATCATAACAATGCAGAATACTGTGGTTTGAAAATAACACCCCTATATTCCGGATATGTGTCCGGATCATAAATTGCACAATACCATTGCACCGCGCCAATGCTGTTCAGTATTTCATTCCATTTTATTTCTGCTGTTCTGAATGCATTTAATGGCGACATAATATCACCTGTTTCTGTTTGGTTTAATACTGCACCAGATTGTGATTGTTTTACCTGTGTTCCTGCAACATAATAGTAATATATGATTGACACCAGAATATCCTTTATTCCATAGGAATTATAAATCCCACCAGAATCTGATCCACACCAATACCCCCAAAAATTTGCCCAATCATTACCATAATATGTATCACCATCTGATTGCAATGTGAATGCATCATAAATGGTTGTGAATCTTAATTCCTTTTTTGCCCAATTAGTTGATGTTTGTGCCGGTGCATCATCCAATGCATACACCAGATCACCAACCACATAATCTGTGGTGCCCAATGTACCTGCAACAGATATTGTCCAATAGTCACCCTCCATTATTGCACCTGCTGTTCCTGATCCTCCTGTTGCAGGAAATGTTCCAACTGATGCATCATAATTACCGCGATCATCCAATGTTATTGTTGATGGTATCAAATCCGCAATGAATAATTTACCCAAATCAACACCCAATAATTGATAAATAGTTAACTTTTCATACCTGTCAATATATGACTGCAATACAGTATTGGTGTTATTTGATTTCGCTAATAATTGAAATCCATTGAAATCTGATTTTTGTACGATAACCATATTACAAAAATAGTAAATTAAATCTATTCAGCCATTCAAAATCACTATCATCAACGACAAATACATATTTACCCTTATTGCGCCCCATTCTGCTTAACAGTATCTCTTTCATAAAATTGAAAGTATTTTGTGTAAATAATTTCCTGTGGCTTTATATGAATGCTTTTCAACAATCCAATTTCTAACATCATCCTGTTTTTTCATGATCTCCAATCTGGATGCATCCATCCAATGTTTTATCCAAACCTTAAATGTTTCCTCTGAATTGGCCACACACAATTCACCAACACCATATGCTGTGGTGTACACATCATTGAATAATGAATTGGTGATGGTTATTTTACCCATCGCACATGATTCAAATGCTGTCACACCAAATGATCCATAAATTTTTCCATCCTGCTGTGGTGCAAACAATTCAATGTACACATCACATTGTGCCATCCTTTTTAAATTTTCTTTATGTGGCACATTGGATTCATCAACAATAAATTTTACATCAAACCCTGACATCATTTCTTTTATCTTTTCTGTTCCCTTTGTGCCTCCCTTGTTTGGATAATGTGCAAACACCAATTCAGCACAACCACACCTGATTGGTTGGATGGCATCAGTATCAATTGCTGTTGCAACATAATGGATATTTTTTGCACCCAATTCCATAAACTCCGGTGAATCAGTTAATGTGCCGGTTACTATTGAGTTGAAAATTTCATTGTGTCCTAAATGATTCTGCCTGTATGCTGTTCCTGTATGCATCACCCAAACATTTTTTTTTTTGGGGATGTATTCAATAAGGAATGGGGATGAATGTCCGATTATAACCAGATCAGCAGTTTGCAACTGTTCAATCATTGTGATGTGATTAACATGAATACCCTGTTTTTCATATCCAAATGGATGTGATGTCAGACATAAACATTGGGAATCCACACCAACAGATTTCAAACTTTCTGATAAATTAAAAGAAAGATTTGCGTAATCTGAATAATTTATAAATAATACTTTCATTTGTTTTTATACTGTTGTGACTACAGATATTTTAATCATGGTTTTGTGTATTCAATTAAAAATACCTGTGGCATCAATTCCTCAATGTATGTTTCATTCCAATCTGATAACCTATTCCTGTAATCAAACAACTGTAATTTGAATGTGTGATATTGATCCACATCAATGTTGATACCGGTTAAAAACACAATGTTTTTCTGTGCAATCTTTTTCATATTCTGTATTGCCAAATCAAAATCATTGCAATTATCCATCACCGCAAATGCACAAATTGTATCAATGATTGTATTAGGTGCAGTAAACTGTTCAACAATTTTATCATCCTCAATTTTTCCATTGATCACAGTATCATTCACAGGAAATGCATCCAACCCATAATACATAATTGATTCATCAATGCATTGTTGCAGGTACCCACCACCACAACCAACATCCAATACTGATGCACCAACAGATACTTTTGATAAATGTGATCTGTAATCCCTTAATGAATTATCAATTTTCCTGTTATCATCAACATGTCCCCATGCTTTTCTCCTTTCAATCAGATTCAATGTGGCTTGTTTCCACCTTTGTTCATCAACATTCATAAATCAATTTGTTTTTTTTATCCCTGTTTATAACATTATCAAATACCCTTTTCTGTTCTATTCTGCCAAATCGCATTATTGTCATCTTGTTGCCTCTCTTATTATATGTGTATATGGCATCCATTATTACACCAATTTTATCCCTTCCACACATTTCCAAACAGGAAAACATTAGATTGGATTCTGTGGTGCATTCAAACCATTTGCCATCAATTTTGAAATCATCTTCATTCAACTGATCAAATAAAAATCTTTTAAATGTATTGGGTGCAGTTGATCTGTATGCCACCTTCCTGTATTCTCTGGATTCATGAACAGCATCTGAAAATGTTAATGGAAATGATTGTGGTATCATTTCACCATTCTGATCCTTCCAATTTCCATATGTCATCCATTTACCTGCAATGTATTGCTTATTGATAATAAACAATGCATCATTGGATAATTCATCATCCAAACCCACCAACACAATAACATCATTTGGATCATCAGAATATTTTTTAATGGCTTCATATCTTCTTTTGGATGCACCAACATTGTCTGAATATATTTCAGCAATCATGTTGCTGTTTTTTCTGATGTTTTTTGATATCTCTGATGCTGTGCCATCTGTTGATCCATCAGATATAAATATTGCTTTCCACCTCACATACCTTTGATTCTGTATTGATCTGATGCAATTGGACACATAATCCGCACAGTTGTATCCGGATGATATGATAATAAATCTGGTTGCCCTCATTATTAGAAAATTAGATTTAACACCATGTACCAAAATAATCCACCAACCAATGATCCAATCAGCAGGAATACTATCCCTAATTTCATTGCGCTTTTTTCCTCTTTATTCATTTTGTTTATGCTTTTACTCATTGATCACATCAATTAATTTGTTTCTATACATACCTAATGCTGTCCGGCCTTCCAACATTATTTCCTGCCCTATTTCACCAAAGTATTCACCATATGCATGTGACACCAACAGAATACATTTCATCATTTTTCCTGATGGGAATTTAGATTCATCAACCTGCAATTCATGATATTTATTAATGACATCAGAAAAATATATCATCACATCATCATTACTGATTTCATCACCATTAAATTTCCAATCATCAAATCTGTTGATTGCAATGTTGGAATCCTTTAGACATACAGCATGTCCAGAATCAGCCATCAATACCTTCCTGTGTGTTATTCCATGTGATTCCATATTCAATGATGAATTGCAATCCAACCCCCTATTCAATTTTAAATCACCATATGGTTTCCATTTTAGTTTATCCAATATTGATCTGCTGAATATCCTACCTGCACCAATTGGTAAATGGCCAAACTTACCCTGCATGAATCCATGCCAATGGATGGATTTCCTTTGTGCCAATGAATAAAAATAAAAATCCTCCAACCCTAATACATATTGTGATCTGCTGTTGTAATTAAGTTTGTAATAATTAATCAACCTTTCTGATAAAATATCAGATGATCCGGTTAGTATTACAGCATCAGGATGGTGTTTTTTTGCTGATTCAAATACCTTATTAAACTTTTGCGCCAATGGATCATTTGGTGCCTCCACAAATTCAACACCATCCACATTAAATTGCAAATCATTATCTGTAACAACTGCAATGATCTGGATGTTTGGAAATGTTTTTCTGTAATACTCCAAAACTATCTTTGCCAATTCTGGTCTGCGCCATAATGCTGTAACTAATACAATGTTCATTTCTTACTGTTTAAATAATTCTGATATGTATGCAATGTATCAATGGTATAATTGGTTAATGCCCTTTCCATTGATTTGATCTGTGATTCCTGCAATCCTGTATCCTTTGCAACCCTGTATATTGATAATGATAATGATACGCGATCAGATTTTAATTTATGCCCAATGGATATTTTTGATGTTTTCATCATCGCAATTATAACATAAATATTTACATTACAATAATTATTTACTGCACACTAAAAATAAAAATGGCCACCACAATAAAGTGATGGCCATCATTATTTATTCGCTGTACTTTATTAACTCAATGCATTGCGCAATGATGCCAATGCTGTGCTGAATGATCCTGTAACAAATGCTTTTAAATAGTTTGATGGGATGTAAATGACTGCCCTTGTTTCACATAAAATTGTAACTAAATTTTTTGTGAAATCATCATTCTCATATCCAACACTAATCATTGCATCCTCGCGCATTTTTACAAATGCCTTACTGAAATCACCAACCAAAAATGTTCCTGCTGTGATACCTGTGTTTGAAATAATACGACATCCAGATATTACATTACCATCAACTGACATAAAAGGTGGCAATAAATATGCACCTGTGCCTGTTGCCTTTGTTAACTCCATTGCTGTAACATCAGCAGGATTTAACACAATGTAATTAGGAATAAAATTGGCTGAATAGTTTGTATCACCACCTGATGCAATTTCAATCTGGTTAATTGCTACACGCAACACATCAAATCTGTTTGCATAATCAACAGCATTTGCAAATGTCCCTGCTGAAAATGTGGTTGCTTGTGTTAAGATACCATTCAGATTTGGTGCCGATCCATCACCACCCAATACCTGTGCATCCAATTTAAGGATAACCAATTCCATCAACTGTGAACGGATAAGTGATTCCATATATGGTATATCATCCAATGATTCTTTGGATGCTTTAACATAAGAAGTCATTTTCTGAACTGTTGCTGACTTTTCTACAAGGTCAAAATCTTGTTGTGTCTTGACTGAACCTTCCGAAGTTGTCGCTGCACCCCCATCCGGATTTGCAACCTCAACCCATTGGATATATCTTTTGGCTGTTCTACCCAAATTGCACAACTGTACAATAAATGGATTTCTGCGCGATATTCCAATATAATTTGGCATGTAATCAGCCAATGTAAATGGTATTGCATTGGTACCAACAGGTGTTACATTGCCTTCTGTGATTGTACCGGCTGATTTGAATTCCATTGATTCAAATGATCCTTTGCCAATTTTGATTGTGAATTCACCATCAGCATTTTTTGTTCCGATCTTACCGGCATCAAACATTGCCTTGTAACTGTTCCACAGGTTATCAGCAAATCCTGTTGATTTGGTTTTTGCTGATTGGTTTTCCTTCAATGATTTGATCATCAATCCAACTTCCTCAATGGATTTTTTGCAATCTGCAATATCCTGATCAGTTGTTGCTGATTTGATTTTTTCAGATAACGATTTTAATTCCTTGATTTCCGGATCATTGTTTACTAACTCTTTAAAATTTTTGATGGTATCGGATTTGATTTTTTCCAATAATGCATCCTCTGGTGTTTGTGACATTTTTATTTTGATTTAAAATTTTTAAAATTTGGTTTCGTTTGCTGTTTTAATACTGTTTTTTGATCGGCAAATTAATGTGATCATGTACAATGATTAATACATGGCAACAATTTTACTGATATCTAATTGATTATTTGTTGGTTGTGATTTCTTTTCATCAACAATTAGTGTGTTGATTATTTCACCCATCATTTGTTTTATCTGTGCCACCTGCAATTCAAATGTGTTCATCATGTCATCTGATTGTGTTCCTGATGATAATGATTTCACTAATTTATCCATCCTGTTGTTTAATGAAAACAGAATAGTTTTTTTATCTGTGGATTTTGTTCCCAAATATGGTGTTAATGAATTTGATCCAAAGGCAACTGTTGATCCTTCAAACAAATTAATTTCTTTTATAACAAACACCATTTCGCGCTGATCCATATCCTGTGGATTAATAATTGATGATTTGATTTGTTCCCATTGTACACCCATTGAAAATTTTTCAATCATCTGCAATTGCATGTACCGGAATCCAATTGAATGGTTATCATATACACCCTCTAGATAATTCTGCAGAGTATCATTCCCCAATTCTGTATTGGCCATTTTTGTTTCAAAATATATTCCATTGATACCATCCATTTCTTTTTCCTCCAATACCTGTATCTTACCAACCAACTGTGATAAATCATGATTCAATGCATGTTTGATTTTGGCAACAGCATTTGATTGCGCCCCCCTTTCTGAAATGGATTTTTTGGCACACCCATTTAAAAGGATATCACCATCTGAATCCAACCAATTATAACTGTTAAAAAAACCTGTTACAATCCTATCTGATGTGCTAACATCCTTCACAGATATTCCCTGTCCGAATGTCTTAACTGCATATTGGATTCCCTGCCTGTTCTGTTCCATTTTATTTGTGTTTTGTTATAAAATTATTCAATGGTTTTGTTTCGCGATCCAACACATCCTGCAATACTTTTTTCCTTGCCATCCTCTGAATGTGTTTAGCGCGATTCATGAACATGGTGTATTGTGTGTGTGTCATGTATATTTTATCCTGTTTTTTTTCAGGTGTAAATGCTTTGATGATATTGGTTATGATACTCATGATATTGGTTATGATACTCATGCTGTTGGAATTGATACTGATGGTATTGGCTGTGTTATTGGTATCACATTATTTGTTATCATGCCGGTTGCAGTTGGTTGATCGTATCCATAAACTGACATCAGAATATTAACTGCTGTTGTTTTGTCCACAATTCCCTGTGCCACAAACTGATTGATCTGCATTATTCCTGATACTGATCCAACCAATCCGCGCAAATTATTTTGCGCCTCTGTTAGCGTTTCCTTTTCAATTGGGATGTATTGCTGATCTGTTAACCCTGCATATTGTTCCAATGTTATCACCCCATCATTATACAATACTGAATAACCATCAATTTCAACCTTTTCTGCCTGTGCTTCCTTCAATTCATCCTCCTTCATTATTGGCAGATATGAATAATCCAGACACAATTTTTTTCCCTCCAATTTAAATTCCTTTGTTAGTGTGTTTGCAAGATCATAGGCAATTGGCTGTATGCCATTTTGATATGATGATTTTTCCCCTGCATTTTTATTCTCATATGTGGCACCTTTGAGTGATGGGAATATATCGCGATCCAAACCAAATGCAGATATTATGGTTGCAAAATTATCCTCTATCTCCTCAAATAATAATAAGTCCCTCGTTGGGAAACTCATTGGTTGCCATGTCAATGATGCATTGGTAACTGATATGTGTGATCCGGTGCCATACAATCCTTTCTGATTTTGGAAATCATTTTCAATGCGCAACCTTTCATCCTTTGATAACGGAATGCCACCAGAATTATCTTTGGCCTGATTTGATAAAATACCAATCATCCCTTTTTCTGTCATCAGGATATTCCGCGTTTTTAATGATGCAACAATGTTGCTGATTGGCAATTTTAATCCTCTGATTTTGCTGATTCCTTTTCCCTCAATTGGTGAAAAATTATAGGAATCATAAATAACTGTTTCTGTTTTGAATTTTTCCTGCAACCCCATTGCTGTTTGCATCAACTCATAATATTCAATGATGCCATTGATATCATATTGGTTGTAAAATTTGCCGGTTAATTTTATTGTCATCCAATCTGATGGCAGATGCCACAAACATTTAATTGGTGATGTGGTGGTGCCTTGTAATTTGTAAATAAAATTATTGGAATACAATGCCCTGTAAAAATAATATTGATACAACCATTTTTGGCTGTTTTGAATTGGATTGGGATTGTTTAATAGTTTTAAAATTGGATCATCAGGATATGTTATTGATTCATCCTTTGTATCAACCATGATCCACCGGCCATTGGAAAATAATTCTGCACCTTTATTAACAACCACATTAAGGTGTGGGCAATCCATATATGCAATCATGGATTTTTCCACATCAACATAAACAGGTGTGGATGCATTGAATACCTGATTAACAAAAAAGTTTTGGGCACCCCTCCGCCATTGCCAATTATTAAACCAACTTTGTATTTGGTTTATCGGGAAAAAATTAACCATAAGACAAAAGTAATTGATTAAGTGAAAAATTGTAATCCAAATGCTTTGATTCTTTTCAACGGATTAATCCGGCAAGCATCACACAACCACACCCCACACAATGAACACCATTTACATAATTTCTGATCACCATCCCTGTCAATTAATAAACAACACATGCATTGTTTGTAAACTGATTTGCCCTTAAAACATTTTTTGCAGTTTTTATCAGCCATCATTTAAACAGGTGTGGTAAAAATGATTGGATGAATTCAGCCAATCCAGATAATGAATCAGGCGCATCATCATCATCCTTTGTTGCACCTTTTTCCTTCATGTAATCAAATATTTGGCGCATAAATAAATCATAATCACTACCCTGTTCAATTTCATCATCATTAAGGAAATAAAAATAATCTTTTATGAATAAGTAGTTTAGTATGATTCTGGTGTGTTTGTTATTACTGTTTGTAACTGATAAAATTTTATCAGATGATACTGCATTGCGCAGATTCTTTATGAATACTGATCCCTGATTATTTGCCTCTACCCTGACATAATCAAATTTATGTTTGTTGATCATGCTGATGGTTAATGGCTGTGTAATGTCAATGTTATCCTTTGTAAATAAAATATCAGTAATAAATACTTTGCCATCAAACACATATCCAACAGGAAATGCAAATGAATCTGTACCCTCATCAGCCACATCAATGTATCCCAATATTGATTGCAACCCATCCAATTTGAAATCCTTTCTGCTGTACCTTTTTATTTTATCGCGCTCAAATAATGTTCCATCCAACTGCAATTTCCATCCTCCAATGATTTCTGAATGGTACCTTTTTTTATCATCAGTTTTTATTTTGTTGATGATGTCAATAAATGATGGTGATAAATTGTTGATGTTATCCAGATATGTTGTGTGGATGTGACAAACATCAGGATGTGTTGATACAGGTACATCATAACCGGCAATGTTTTCAATGGTGTGTGATTTTGAAAAAAATTTTTTCCAAATCCAATGATCCCTGTTTGTTGGATTCATTATCAGTATCACACGATTTTGCACATCCTTATGCCTGATGGATAAATCAATTTTATCAAATGTTTCCTGATCTGGCAACTCCTCCGCCTCATCAACCACCCATGTTGTAATACCTTGTAATGATTTTAATGATGCTGTTTGTATTCCTGATGATGTTTTAATACCCTTAAACAATATTTCTGATCCTGATTGCGCATTGGTGATATTATGTTGGCCAACTTTAAATATTAATTCCGCATTCAGCATATCAATTTTTTCCTTAAATTCTGGAATGATTGACATTTCTGCTGACACCATTGTGTATCTGGTGAACAGTATTTTGTGGCCAATTTCATATGTCAGTAATGTTAGGAATGTTGAAACGGAAAATGATTTTGATGATCCGCGCCCACCTGTAACAATAATATATCTTTTATCTGTTGTAAATAACTTTTGATATTTTTCATTCAGATGCATCATCTGGTGATTCTGTTTTTACCCAATCAACTATTGGCACATTAACACCATTGGATGTTACATCAATTGATTGCTGTGGCTTCCCTTCAACACGATCCAAAATATGTTGCATTGATTTTGATTCCGGATCAGTAATGGCCTTTGCCATCATTCTGATCAACATGATTTCCCTGTTTGTTAATTTCCGCCCTAACTTTTCTGTGTATTCCTGCACCTCTGATATTGTCATATCAGCAGGCAAATCCAATATTTCATCCAAAATTGTTTTGAATGATAATCCTTTTGGCCTTCCAAAAGGATTTCCTGATTTCCCTTTTTCAAATTTGTGATCCTCAATATTTTGCTGATTTGCCATGTCGCTGTTTTTTCGCTGATTCTGTGCAAATTTAACCCATTTTAAATATCCATCACATAATCATTCACCACCTTCATAAATTCATCCAATGATCTGCAGATGGAATATTGATAATTCCATTGTTTTACATTCTTTTCAAATTCCTTTTGTGCCGGTGATTGTCTGCCATTTTTAGTTTTAAATTCAATGCACAATGCATGATGTGTTTTGTTTGGCCTTAATATTATCAAATCAGATACACCTGCCATTACTCCCTGTTGTTGCATGCTTACTGCCTCCCTGATGTTTCTGGTGCCACCATTAGGTATTGCAAATGTTATCAGAAATGGATATTGAAATTTCATCCATTTGATGCATTGTTTTTGGATGGTTGATTCTGATTGTTCTGTTATGCTTTTCATACTTTCATTGCATTGTAAGGTTTTAGTTTGATTATCAGTTGATTTAGTTACAGGTAGTTGCCTTAATCCAATTGTTATAACCAATGCTAACAAGCAGTAGTTATATAATCAATATTCTCGGACTTGCTAAACAAATCAATAACCGCTTCTGTTGAAATTGGTATGATGTGATATGTTTCGCTATTTCTTTTTTTGATGTATAATTTAGGTTTGTCAAGTTCTCCACTCGTTACGCAAACCATTTGTTTTTTATTTACTTTTTTCTCTAAAGCAAATCCGTGATAACCTGTTTGTTTAAACTCGACATTACAACTCATATCGGTTCTTTCAAATCCTAAATCAATGTATTTTTGGTATTCCATATTGTTATTTTTTTTAAGTTAATTAATCAAAAGCACTGGTTATAACAGCACATAAGCAAAAGCCCAAATCCAACCGCACATTTAAGAAAGTTATTGAGCATCTAAATTGTAATTGTTCTTTATCGTTCCTTTTGGCACTTCAATAATGTATGTTTTATCAAAGCAATCTATATCCAAAGCAAATTTGTTTATGAAAGCATCCGTAGGATAATTTTCTGTAATATTCACTTTGGGTTTGCCATCTGAATATTTTATCTGAACCAAATTGTAATCCAGTTGCATCATTCTATAAAGTC
>Ga0315294_10007828_pt1 | contig 11727 bp, 24 predicted proteins | sample YL17G13_40_MG_FD_203626 | JGI IMG/M metagenome (GOLD analysis project Ga0315294, IMG submission 203626) | Sediment microbial communities from Yellowstone Lake, YNP, Wyoming, USA - YL17G13_40 | ecosystem: Environmental > Aquatic > Freshwater > Lake > Sediment | place: USA: Wyoming | collected...
TAATGGATTATACCAAGTAACCAGGACCCTGAGCCCTCGGGAGGGCAGGGAAGCCCCTGCCCTCCCTTTTCCCGAAGGAGGAAGACCATGGCGAAGCTGGTAACCCTGATCAAAGACGCTTCCGAGCTGGCCGAGAGCCCCGAGGGTAAGGAGTTTATCTACACGCAGCTGATGGTGAAGGCTGCCCTGGAACTGCTGCTGGCAGCGGAGGCCTACCAGGCGGGTATGTCCCAGAAGGTCAGCAAGGCCCGGGTGCGGAACGCTTTCGCCTTCCTCGCCAAGTTCCCGGTCTACGAGTTTCCCTTCCCTCGCCTCCCAGCCTGCAGCGAGACCGACCCCCAGGCTTTGAAGCAGGCCCAGAAAGTGATGCTCGCTCAGGCCGAGCAGGAGTTGGCCCATGCCATCCAAGCGTTTTCAAAAAAGAAGGCTTGACTCCTACAGTCTGGTATGCAAAGAGTGCATGCAACAATCTCCAGTTTGCATACCAGGTTGCAGGTAGGGAAAGGCGGAGGTGTTTGAAATCAGGGAAGTGTTCGCTTGGACCCTGGGTTGCATACTCATATGGGTGCGCGGTTGAACGCGCCAACGATCAGGAGGAAGACCATGGAAGCCAAGACCATTCGCACCTACCAGAAGAAGACGATGAGCAGCCGGATCGCCGAGGTCTACGGAGCCGAGAACACCCAGCGCCCTGGAATGCAGGATATCTTGGCCGACTTCGCCTGGCGGCGCGACTGCAAGCCTCCCAAGGACAAGGCTTTCCGGGAAGAGCTGAAGCAGCTGGTCGAAGAGACCATCGCCCGCGAGTTCCCCCTCTTCGCTGGCGCCAAGCTCCGCATCCGCTGGGACCGAAGCTGCGGCTGCAGAATGTGCCCCTGCTCCCCGGGCTACGTGGTCGAGCTGGTCGACCGCAGCTGCGTCAGCAAGATCAACATCTGGACCTAATAAAAGGAGAGAACCATGCCTAAGATCACCCGCCCCGACACCCGAATCCCCGTCGAGCTTCGCAACGAGATCTTGACCTTGGTGGAGCAGTTCGGCGTAGGAATCCTGGCCAGGATGCTGGAGGTCAGCCGCAACGTGCCCCGCCAGTGGCTGCTGGGGCTTCGCACCCCGACCATCGCGCACCGCGCGGTCATCAAGGCGCTGCTAACCACCCGCACCGACACAGGCTCCGGCATTTGACCCGCTTGGACGAAGTTCCCTATTTCCCTACTTTCCCCCCCAAGAAAACCTGATAGCGAGACCCAACAAAAAGCTGGATTCGTTTCGGGGAAGATGGTATCGCCAGGAAAGCGTCTTTAAAGGAGGCCTCCCATGAACGAGCGAGAAAAGGGGAAGCACCGCTGCCGGGCGTGCGAGCACCGTCGTGATTTGCCTGGGAGCACCCATTCCGCCTGCCACCATCCGAGCGTACCCAGGAGCAGCAGCATGGAGCTTCTGGCAACGCTGGGATTGCCAGACTTCAACGCCGCGGTGAAGCTGGGGGTGACTTGCCGCGAGTACGGGTTGCGATCAGGCTGGTTCGCCTGGCCTTACAACTTCGACCCGATCTGGCTGTTGACCTGTTCCGGGTTCCAAGAGAAGGAGGAGAGAGATGAAAGAACGGTTGATCGAACGAGGGCGAATCAAGATGCTTCTGGCCAAGGTGCAAACCTTGCGGGACATGTCTAAGGGAGTAGAAGAGACCGCCCAGAACGACATGGCTCGCTTGATCGCCATGGGATCGAAGCTGGCATTGGGCGTGGTGATCATGGAGCTGAACGAGGTGCTAGAAAATGGGAGCGCCCAAGAACCCGTGTCGAAGGTGTAGCTGGTATCTTCGGGAGCACTACCATGGGCCAGCCAAATATGGCTGGTGCTCGTTTCGCCAGCACGCCACCCATGCGAACAGCAAGGGTTGTCAGAAGTGGAAGAAGAGGAAGGTGCCGGGAGGTTAGCACAACGGGTAGTGCTCCTGTCCAGTGCAGGGCGACGAGGGTTCGAGTCCCTCCCCTCCCATTTTGATGTTCAAAAAGGTCCCAAGTTTACCCCCCTGGAGGCTATCCTTATCGACCCAAACTTGGGGAGGTTTTTTACAGTAGGAACAGAAAAGAAGGAGAAAATCATGAGCGAGCAAGTTGAATGGTGCTGGGTGGAGAAGGGTAGCGTAGGAGAATGCGGGGAGCTATCGGGGCCGTTTGAAAGCCGTTTGGATGCGCTTTCCAACGCCCGCGTCTGCTTCAACCGGGAGAGCTTCCCGGTGAAGCTCTTCGTCGGGCAGGTGAAGCACATCCGGCCGGAGGACTATCCTCCTCGCTACGACGCCCACGACTTGCTGGAGAGCATGGAGGAACAACTCAACGACGACGACTTGGCCTTCGAGGACCGGGTTTTCTACCTCAAGGATAAACACGAGGTGGTGGATCGGCATCTCCAGGAGGCGCTGAAGGCCTTCGTGAAGGAATGGGTTTTGAGCGACGGTTGGGTCTTGGACGACACGACCCGGGAAGAGGTGACCCTGACCTTCAGCGAGCCGACCGTGCTTTCTCCAGAGGAGGTGGATGCCTTGTTTACGGGAGAGCAAATCACCAGAGCAATTCTCCCAGATCAGGTTGAAGCGTTGTTCGAAGACGCCAAAAAGCGGGGCCTTCTGTGAGGCACTCCTGGGAATATCCATCCGGCGAGCTTCACAAGTGCTCGCGCTGTTGGATGGAGCGAAGGCGGGTCTTTCGGAACTTCCTCGGCGTTAACCCAGGGCGTTCTTGGTACTGCGTTTGGGAGTACAGAAGAGGAGAGCAAGGATGGCGGTGGAAAAAAAAGCGTCAGCCAATCCCGAAGTGCAGAGGAGTTCCTCCGACCCAGCAAGAGTTGGAGGTCCTGAAGGAGAGGCGAGCTTGAACCATAAGTGGTGGCCGATTACTCCGGGTGTCGAGCGCTGTTCCCATTGCTACATGATGCGAAAGCAGATCCTGGACGGCAGAACCCGGCGGGAAGAGCACAGCACCGATTACGGAAAGACCTGGGCGCACCTCAGACGGTCTGAGATCCCGGCCTGTCCAATGCAGCGAAAGGAGAAGAGCCATGGGTGAAGAGAAACGCGAGAAGATGCGAAAAACCATGGAGGAGTTGAAGAACCTGGTGGCGAAGGAGGTGGTGCCGGTCAAGGATCTCCTTGACGCGGGGGCAATGACCGAGTGCGTTCATATGAACTGGGCCTTTCGAGAAGGGAACGGGAACTTCCGACCCACCGATCTGGGCAAGGCTATGGTCGGAAGGCAAGAGACATGAGGCCTTCCACCGGGTCTCTGGCGAGAAAGGCCTTGAAGAACGAGATCCGCAGTCTTCTTCAGACCCTTCCCAAGCCGTACCCGAGCTTCATCATTCACCAGGGCGTGCTTTACGACCTCCCGCAGACCGATGACCTGCGGGAAATCTCCAGGAGCATCCTGGGGCAGATTCACACGGGAGGAGAAACCCATGAACGAGCGAGAAAGAGCGGAAGACGAGCGAGAGGATGAGGAGATCCAGCAGCGCATTCGCGAGATGCATGAGGAAGAGGAGGAGGACTCGCGAGAGCTGGAGATGATTTTCGAGGTTCAGGACCTCGAAGGAGGCCAATCGAAGCTAGACCAGCCCGCGAATCTGATGGTGTTCGTCGTGCTACCCGATGGCTCTCGGGTAGAGAAGGGCTTTCGGCGCTTCGACACCGGCCGCGAGGCCTCTCAGTTCCTGAAAGAGCTGATCGAGGACACGTGCAGGAGGCCCCCATGTCCCAATTGAAGGAAGGACGCATCCCGGAGATCAACGATTTCGGGGAAGACCTTCGCGGGAAAACCTGGGTGGAGTCCAGCGACTTCGAGATCGAATTTTGGCTCGACTACAACGGATTCTGGGAGCCGGAGAGCGTCAAGGTCCTGGGTGAGCCGAAGCTCTGCATGTACCGGCTGGTCGAGGAATTCGAGGAGATGACCAAAGCGCTGGCCAGCACCAGGCCGGAGGTTTTCTTCGATCCGATCGGCAAGGCGCTGGTTGGAGTCACCCGCTTTCGGTTGATCGGGAAGCTCGCAACCTGTTGGGATCAGTTCGATCCGACCGTCTCCCAGCACACCTTCACTCGCAAGGAGTTCAAGGTGTTGGAACGTGCTCGCTTCCCGGTTGCTCGCTGACGCTCCGCCTACTTTTCACCATCCTCGGAAAGAATGTTTGTCAATCCCGCGCTGGTCGTGCCAGACTGGATCTCAAAGGTGGTTTGAAATTTTGAAATTCGTCTGTTGCCATAGCAGATGTTCCGCTTTCGAGAGGAGAAATTTTCATGTTTGGGATTGGAACGGTGGTTGAAGGGCTGAAACTTGGAAAATGCTTTGCCAGGAATGGGTGGAACGGCAAAGGCATGTGGGTCGAATTACAAGTTCCAGACGAGCACAGCAAGATGTCTCTCCCCTACGTCTACATGAAGACCGCGGACGGTAAACTCGTCCCCTGGCTCTGCTCCCAGACGGACTTGCTGGCCGAGGACTGGCAAGAGGTGGAGAAGGCTATTCCGGATCTTCCTTCGCCTTGAGGAGCCCATGAGCGCGGTGATCACTATCGGTGGCATCTACCGCCACTACTCTCGGAAGGGCCTTTTCAAGGTCTTGAATCTCGCCAAGAACGAAATCGACCGGGTGGACGTGGTCGTTTACCTGGCGCTGGACGATGGCCGGGTCTGGGTCAGGACTTTGAACGAGTTCGTCGGACAGGTGAAGCTCGGGGATGGCTTCGTCGAGCGTTTTTCTCTCGTGCGCGATGAAGCTGACCCGAGGCAGATGAGCCTGTTCGGGACTCGCGAGGACGAGGTGACCTTGGACGAGCTTCCGGCGGCCGGGACGGAGATGATCTGCTCAATCTGCTTGAACGCCAAAGGCTCGGAGAAGTTCTGCATCTGTCCTCGCTGCGGGGATCTGGTTTGCCATGCGTGCTTGAGCGAGGTCGTGGACAACGAAGGGAAACGGATCTGCGTTGGTTGCGAGGAGGAACTGAAAGAAGAATATGCCATCAGGGAGCAGTGAGCTGACATGCGCTGGGTGTCCAGAATTCAAGCCGTTTGGAGAAGGGTCAAACCTGTCGGGGTGCTATCTATGGAAAAAGATCATAAGAGCGAACCAGCCGGCATGCCACCTCCAATCCCTTCTGCTTTTGAAAAAGCAGATCAACGGGGTAGTGACGTTTCAGACCGGAGGCACTACTTCAAGCGATGGCTCAACAGGTTTATCCTCCTGAGGGAGTGCTGTCCGATCTGCAGCGAGTACGCCGTGCGCTGGATCAAGGATTGGGTGGTTCACCCAGAAGAGCCTCCGATGTTCGGGCACTGGATCTGCGACGAGTGCCATGCGGCGACTCCGGTCTTGCCAACGAGGCTCACGGTTCGTGCGGCGAAGGACGTGCTGCCTACGGCTACCGGGGAAACCAAGAGGGTATTGGAATCGATGATCAAGGACGCAGAAAGGTCTGGAATTTTTTGATGAGCGAAGATCGGGAAAGGGAAGATGCGAGGTGACAGGTTTGAACCCTTTCAGCCTCATGAGGCAGCTGCGAAGGGACATGGAGGAAGGGAAAGATGTCAGCCGGGAGTTCAAGGAGAAGCTGAAGCCGTATCTGACCGAGTGGGAGACGCAGGCGTTGGAACAAGTGATACGCAAGCTGGCGAGGGAGACGGCAGTGAGGTTGCTGGAGGAGATGTTCAAGAAGAAAAAGAGCTGAGGGCATGCATGTACTGTGGCGCTGAGATCACCCCAGAGACGTTTGAACAATGCGATCAGTGCTTGGACGTCACCTGTCCTTGCTGCTGCCTCGTTTGTGATTCGGGGCTGACCTTGTGTCCGACTTGCGTTGGATTCGAGAACGCCCTGGAGAGGGATAGATGATCCTGGAGCTGAGCAAAGCGGAGATCCGCGAGGCGGTCGCCAAGGCCATGAGCCTGACTTTGGCAGGAAAGGACGACGACGAGATCGCCGAGTTGATGGGTCTCACTCCCGCCCAGCTCGAACAGGTCAGGAAGGAACTGCTCGCGAAGGAAGCCGATCGGCTCATCTCTCGGGACAGCGAGGAGATCTACGCCGACTACGTGCTCCAACAGCTGGCCTGCATTCGGGATTTGGTCAGGCTTCAACGAGACTTCCGCGAGAGCAAGAACACCAGCGCCATGGTCGGGGCGATCCGCGCCAGGAGCGAGATCATCGACAAGATCGTGGATCGCGGGCAGGACCTCGGCTTCATCAACAAGGTCCCCGAGCGCAAGCACATCACCGGAGGGATTCTGGTGGCCGAGATGAGCAACGCCGAGCTTCGCAAGGCCATCGTGACCGAGCTTCAGACGGTGCAGGCGATGATGAAGGAGGTTGGCGGCGGCGGGAAGGGCTTGTTGGAGATCTCCTCGGGACCGCTGCATCGCGAGATGCCTCCCTTAGACCCGGATATCTCTCGTTTCAAGGAGTACGACAAGTCGTCCAAGGCCAAGAAGGGCAAGGTCTATTCCGGGGGCAGGCCATCTCCATTCAAGGAGGTCCGGGACCCAGACGTCAACCCTGCTTCCCCGGTAATGAAGGAGGAGTCGGAATGAACGACGAGAACGTGCTTGCTGATTTCACCTTCGGGCCGATTGGTTGGTTTGGGATTATCATTCTGGCGCTTTGCACGGTGGTGGCGATCAAGATCATGGTCGACATCGCTCGGGTCGAGTATCGGGTCTGGAGAGTCAGGAGGAAGAAGTGATTCCGCGAGCGCTTGGACACCTCTGGATGCTGCCGAACACGCTGGCGAGCGCTGTCTACCTTGGGATCTTCATGATCTTTGGCTGGGTGCGTTATTCAGGAACGACTCCTTACGCTGTCGTTCTCTCTGTGAGGCCTGGAAATATGATCTATGACTACATGCACGGGAAGTGGGCGGGATGGGCGAGCGGGGCTTTCATCATCATCAGGGAGGATTGCTTGCATTCGCTTCGAACCATCGCCCACGAACAAGCCCACGTCATGCAGCAGATGATCTTTGGGATTTTTCACCCGCTCCTGTACCTGCTGTTCATGCTTTTCATTGCCATCTTCCTGCGGAGCAAGAGCCCGTATTACGATAACCCTTTCGAGACCGATGCCAGGAGCTACGGAGAGCAGTTCGCCCCTGACAGCCTGGTGCAACGGGATCTTGGGTTTCGCGGGAGATGAGCCTGGAGGTGAAATGAATGGCCAGAGAGAGGAGCCGGCCCCTTGGGCTTTCTGGGAAGAGAAGGACGAGCCCGCGGCGGATGGGAAGGGAAGGAGATTCAAGCTCAAGTGCTCGACCTGTCTGATAGAGCTGAATTACGCCGTCGTTTTCCCGGGACATGGGCTTCGGGTTTGCCTGAACTGCTTGGAGCGCATCAACTCCGAGGTGAAGGCGAAGATGAGCGCCCGGGTTTCGGTGGTGGAAGCGGAAGTGAAGCAAGTCCCGAGTGGTCTTTCGGCCACAGGACCGGCATTTTTGCCAGTGCCGAGTCTGTCAAGGGACAACACACCCTCAACCGAGGGAGAAAGGTAGGTGTGGGATGGCATCAGGAGCGGCGAGAGTTGTCAGAGGGAGCTTCGTGGGAACTGGCTCGGCGAAGGACATCGGGACCATCGGGTTTCGCCCTCGTTCGGTCAGGGTCTACAACGTCACCGGGAACTGCCAAGCGACTTGGCTGGACTCGATGGCGGATGGAGCCTGCCAGAAGGTGGTGGACTCCGGCGCAGGGACCTCGGACGTGAGTTTCATCACCACGAACGGGATCACCCCTCTGGCCGGCGGGTTCCGCCTCGGCGCGGACAGCGACCTCAACGTGGCGGCTGAAATCGTCCACTTCGAGGCCGTGGAGTAAGCAGCAAAAAATAGACGCTGGGGCAGCGGGTCCTGCGGCCAGGTATTCCCCCCCGCCTGGTTTCCCTCCCGCTGCCCCCGCGTCACTTCTTGGAAAGGCAAAGTCATGGCAGATACCAAACGCTCTCCAGACCTGGCTCCCGAATACGCTCTTCACCGGGTGGTGAAGGCAGACGATTCGGCCGCCCCGACCGACAAGAAGCTCGGGATGAACATGCACTCCCACGAGTTCGCCAACATCCAGGTGGTTCCTTCCGGGGCGTCGAGCAACCCGGCGGTCGAGGTGCTCATCTGGAGCGAGAATGCCGGGAAGTTCATCAAGCAGAACACCGCCCTGTCCAAGACCGGCCTGGGCGCTGGCATTCCGTACGAGTTCTCTTTCTCCTGCTACGGTCGGATCTTTTTCGCGATGGTGACCGGGATAACGGGCGGCGAGAGCGTGTCCGTGCTGGTGAGCGGATTCGGGGTGAAGCCGCAGTGAGCCCGGGACCTTCCAAGGTCGTCTCGCTTGCCAAGTCTCCTACGCACCTTGCCTCGGCAAGTCGCAGGGAGCTGATGGATCTTCATGCCCACTATCGGCAGATGGGTCGCGAGTGGATTCGTCGAGAGATTCTGTACCACGACCGGATCGATATCCTGGCCAAGCTGATCTTGGGATACGACGTTCAGCCCTTTCATCTGGTGATGATGCAGTTCCAGTTCGTTCACCCAAAGAGCCTTCAGCTTGCCTTCCGAGGTGCGGGGAAGTCGACCATCTGCACGGTGACAAAATGCATTCACCTCTTGCTGAAAGACCCTAACCTGCGGATCATCCTGTCCAGCAAGACGACATCCAATGCCAAGGGATTCTTGAAGGAGATCAAGTCGCACTTCGAATCGAATCAGCGGTTGGCTGATCACTTTGGCGTCTACTACGACCCTTCCCGGGTTTCCAAGTGGGACGACAGCGAGATCGAGATCGTTCCGAGAACCAGGTTCTCGAAGGAGCCTTCGATCTCCTGCTGCGGCGTGGACTCGACCATCGTCTCAAGGCACGTTGACATCATCATCTCGGACGACTTGGTGGACGAGGAAAACACGCGGACCCAGTACATGCGGGACAAGGCCAGGACCTGGTACTACCAGACCTTGGACCCGTGCTTAGAGCCTCCAGACCTGAGCGTTCCTCATCGGGGCGAGCACCACCACCTCGGCACCCGATACCACTACGACGACCTCTACGGGCATCTGCTCAAGAACGACCTGGCTAAGGCCTACCAGGTTATCCCGGCGCTCGACGAGCAGGAGCGCAGTCCTTGGCCGGAGAAATACCCGCCAGAATGGTTCCAGGAGAAAAAGGAAAAAGCTGGGCTGGTGATCTTCAACGCCCAGTACCAATGCGACACGGAAGCCATGCGCGGAGAGGTTTACCAATACGACGATTGCCAGATCGTCAACGACAGCGACGTCCCCGATGGCCTGCGGGTCTACATGGGGGTTGACCTCTCCGTTGGCGAGAAGGAGCGTAACGACCAGTTCGCCATTGTGGTGATCGGCGAGGATATCTCAGGGAACGTCTACGTCCTGGACCGCTTCGCCGGGTTCCTGCGTTTCTCGCAGCAGCTGGAGAAGTTCGACGAGATTTACCGCAAGCACGATCCGATTCTTGCCGGCATCGAGGTGAACGCTTACCAGAAGGTCTTCTACCAGGAAGTGAAGGAGATGGACAGCGAGTATCGGGTCACGCCGATTTATACCGATCAGGACAAGCTGACCCGGGCCTGGAAACTCTCGCCGATGTTCGAGAACAAGAAGATGTTCTTTCGCAAGGGCATGAACGATCTCATCGATCAGCTCGTGTTGTTTCCGAACCACCCGCTCAAGGACCTCTGGGACGCCCTCGATCTTGCGGTGCGAACCCGGCGGCGAAAGAAGCGCAAGCGCAGGGAAAGCGAACCCGGACTGATCTAGGGAGGCTAACGTGGAGAGCTTGAACGATATAACGAAGAACAGCGCAAGCCAAAACCAGCGCGCGGTGCGAGCGATGGTTTTCAAGGTCGACCCGAAGAAGCTCCCGCCCAACGGGGAGTTCCCTGGGCAGCAGAAGGACTTGCCAGAGGACCCCATCGAGGCGCTGACCCTGGCAGGCGACATCATTGAGCCTCCGTTCGACATGCTGACTCTGGCCACCTTGCCCGAGCACAACACCGAGCTGACTCCCTGCTTGGACGCCATGACCCAGAATATCGATGGGTTCGGCTCGCGGTTGATACCTCGGATCAAGGTCGCCCAGAGGCACGCATCCTTCACCCAGGTGAACGCCCGGGTTAACGAGAAGGAAGTGGCCGAAGAACGGGTCATGCTGGAGAACTTTTTCGCTTATGCGGCCATGGATGCCTCCTTCGTCGAGTTCCGCAAGCGGCTTCGGATCGATCTGGAGAGCACGGGGAACGGCTACTTCGAGGTGATCCGGTCATCGACCGGACGCGTTCAGGGGTTCACCCACATTCCTTCCTACCAGATGCGTCTGGGACGGCAGGAGCCAGACCCGGTCCTGGTGACTATGCCCATCCTTCAGCTTCAGGCCGATGGGTCGGTGACCACCGAGCGGATCAAGGTCTGGCGGCGCTTTCGCCGGTTCGTCCAGAGCAAGGCCATCCAGCGGAGGAACCTCTCGTTCGTCGGAGGATACCAACTCAGGTACTTCAAGGAGTTCGGAGACCCGCGCCAGTACAACTTTGAGACCGGGGAGACGCTGTTGAGCGACAAGCTCACGCAGACCCCCCCCGAGCGGTTGGCCAACGAGATGGTTCACTTCAAGCTCTACTCTCCGAGATCCCCTTACGGGCTGCCGAGGTATATCGGCAACCTGCTGTCGATCATGGGAGATCGAGCGGCCGAAGAGATCAACTACGTCACCTTTCGGAACAACAACGTACCGAGCATGCTCGTCCTGGTCAGCAACGGTCAGCTCACTTCGGAGTCGATCAACCGTCTGCGGGACTTCGTCGAGAGCCAGATCCAGGGAAGCGACAACTACTCCAAGTTCATCTTGCTGGAGGCCGAGGGGCTGATGGAGGGCGAGGAGGGTGGACAGGTCAAGATCGACGTGAAGCCTCTGACCGCCAACCAGCACCTGGACGCGCTGTTCCAAAACTATTCGAAGAACAACCAGGAGAAGGTCCGCTGCTGCTTCCGGCTTCCGCCCATCTTCATCGGCAAGAGCGACGACTACACCCGGGCCACCGCGGAGGCCTCGCGTCAGCTCGCCGACGAGCAAATCTTCGCTCCCGAGCGAGAAAACTTCGACAGCTGGGTGAATCGCATCCTGTTCCCCGAGATGGGCGTGGTTTACCACAAGTTCAAGTCGAACAGCCCCAACACCACCGACAACGCCGAGCTGACCAAGATACTGGCCGGCGCCGAGCGCACGGGAGGAATGACTCCTCGGATCGCTCGCATGATGCTGGAAGACATCCTCGGCCAGGAGCTTCCCGAGTTCCCACAGACCAAGGGCTTCGACCCAGACATGCCTTTCAGCCTGCTCATGGCCGAGGCGGTGAAGAACCAGGCCAACCCGGCAGAGCCAGGTCAGCAGCTGACTGCGCTCAAGGCCATCGACCAGCTCACCCAGGCCGATATCCCGATCTTCGATTCGGACGAAGACGCCCTGACTCAGAAGTTGCTCCGCATGCGCCAAAAGCTGGAGGAGGAGTGGAGGAAGTCTTCCGGCGGGCTCCCCGGGGAGGACTGAGTGAATCGGGCATCCTCCAACCTGGCTTTTGACCGGATGGTCGCATGTGACGAGTTGGTCGCAAAGGCTATCGGGGTAACCGAGATCTCTCAGATCGCCAGGTCCGAGACCAGGATGCGCGAGTACTTGCTGGCCAAGTGGGA
>Ga0315294_10007832_pt1 | contig 11725 bp, 7 predicted proteins | sample YL17G13_40_MG_FD_203626 | JGI IMG/M metagenome (GOLD analysis project Ga0315294, IMG submission 203626) | Sediment microbial communities from Yellowstone Lake, YNP, Wyoming, USA - YL17G13_40 | ecosystem: Environmental > Aquatic > Freshwater > Lake > Sediment | place: USA: Wyoming | collected...
CCCTCTTTGAGACATCACCTGCAGCCGGCCGATCTGTGCCAGGAGTACCTGGCGACCCAGCGGGGTGAGCGCGTACGACTTCCGGCGCTCCTCTTCCGCCACCTTGACGATCAGGCTCTGCTTCTCGAGCGTCGTGAAGGCGCCGTAGAGCGTGCCCGGGCCGACCCGGACGGCTCCCTGGCTGAGATGCTCCACTTTCTGCATGACGCCGTAGCCATGCAGGGGCTCGATCAGCGCCAGCAGGATGTAGTACGTCGCTTCCGTGAGCGGCAGGAGCCTTAGGACTTTGTCGGTCATGCTTCCCTTCCCACCTTATATCGCCGGCCGCTATATCGCCATCCGCTATGTCGGCTACCGATATATTCTCGCCACAGACTCAGGCTGCCAAGAGGCCGTCCCGGAGCAGAAGCTTAGTGGAGAGCGGGGACTGGTCAGGGATTGGCCCGGGTACCCCAGCCGGTTCGCCAGGCCGCCACCTTGCGCGGCGGTGCCCCGGCTGAGCCTGCAGTTCCAGGTGCGACCGATCCCCGGTGGGAAGCACGGTCGATGCTCGGGGGGGCACGGAATAGCGGACGCAATCCGCCGTCGTCGACAGGGATGACACCGGAGACGACAGCTTTGCCGGGGTAGAGGGCGACTCCGGTGACGAGGGATTCGACGATCTGGCGGCGTGCCGCGAAGTCGGCATTGGCCATCGCACGGCGATAGCGGGCGCTAAGGTCTCCTAGCATGTCTCGGGTGATTCTGGGGCGCTCAGCGGACTCTATGCGCCGTGCAAGGGCTTCCCGGACGACCTTGTGGTGCGCACGTTTCTCTGTCAGCTTCCCCATCTGCCTCTTCAACTGAGCCAGGTCGATCACCTTCTCGCGGTAGGCGTCGAGGAGACGTTCCTCCTCGGCATCGAGTGCGGCGGTAGCCTTCTGGTGAGCCTGGAGCTCCGGCGAAGGAGGTTGATCCTTCGGGAGGGGGTAGCGCAAAGCAAGCTGCGCCTCCAGACGGGCCGGGTCGTCCATGAGATCCACCAGGGCATCCCACACGAGAGCATCAAGCTTGGGATGGCGGACGGCGACTGTCTGGTCATGGGGTATGGCGTGCTTGCTGCCACTGCGTTTGCTGTAACAGCGGTAGTAGGAGCGACCACTACTGGACGTGCCTGAGATGTGGCAACCGCATAGTCCGCAGACGGTTAGCAGACGAAGGAGGTACTGATTGCACCTAGTGTTGCGAGGGGAACGATCAATGTTGAGAGCCATCTGAGCTCGAGCGGCGTTGAAGGTGGCCTGGTCAATGATCGCCTCTATCGGTATCTGTATCCAATCAGCCTGGGGTCTGATCTTCTTGGAGGTGTTCTTCACTCTCGGGTAGGGAGTGCGGCCGCGGGGCCGGGTAGGTTCAACGCAGACGTGGCGGAAGGCGTATGCGTTGCCGATGTAGGCTTCGTTGCTGACGATACCTGCCAGGGTGCTTGAGCTCCACTGGCAGCCAGAGCGAGCAGGTATGCCGTTCTGGTTGAGGTACTTGGCCGTGGCACGGAGGGAGAGCTTGTCCTCGGTAATCAGGCGGAAGACCAAGCGGACAATATGTGCCTCAAGCGGATTGATTTCATAGTGGGCCGGCGTGTCTTTGGTCTTGTGGATGAGGCGATAGCCGTATGGTGCAATCCCGCCGATGACGTGGCCATTCCTGGCCGCCTGAATGCGGCCTCGCCGCGTGCGGTCCAGCAACTTAGTGCGCTCGTACTCGGAGAAGAGGCCTTGGATGCCAAGGAGGAGATTGTCCTCAGGGGTGTCGCCGAGTTTGTAGTTGGTGAAGATGGGTTTGACGTGCTGTTTGTCGAGCTCCTCCAGGATGATGACTTGGTGGACATGCTTGCGTGCGAGCCTATCAGGGGACAGCATGACAACGGCGTCGATGAGCGCTTGGTGGGCGAGATCGCGAAGCCGGTCCAAGCCCGGGCGGACGAGGTTGGTGCCGCTGTAGCCGTCGTCAACACACTCCTCAACGATGTCGTGCGAGTTGGCAGCTGCGTATTCCCGGAGGGCGACGATCTGCGACTCGATTGTGCCTTCCTGGGCCTGTCTCTCGGTGGAAACCCGGGCGTAGATGGCGACTCTCATCTTCGTCTCTCCGCAATTGGGGCGAGGGCGGCGGAGTATACGCACCCCTCACACCGGGAGCAAGTCGCTGCGGAGCAGGCCGCCCCTTCACCCTGACGTGAGGGGCGGTCATGCGCAGCAGTGACGTCATTGGTCGCCGGCCAAGTCGCCGGGGGTCCCGGCCAGGGACCCGGCGAGGGACGAGCTGGGGTGGTCGGGCCCCCGGGGACTGCTCGGCCGGGGATGGCCACGGAGGTCGAGATTCCGGGCAAAGTCCCTATGACTATTAGTAGGGACTTTGAGACAGTAGCGGGCAATGAGGGGTAGGTCATAGGTTGATCTCGAGAGGGGGCAGGGTCTGGTCGGACATGGCGAGAGTATCACTGCACAACAAGGTGGTGCCTGTGCCCGGTGTCATTGGAATGGCACCTGCACTCACTACAACTGGAACGCTGCCCTGTGCTACATAGCGCCGAGGAGGTTACGCGCCTTCAACGAATGGAGGAAGTGGAAGGTACTGCCGCCTGGAAGGTAGATGGCATCGGCGGGAAGCAAGACCGGGAAGGCGCGAGGTGCGTGCTTATCGTCGAGGTCAGAGCATGGCATGAGGTCGATGTTGCAGCGGCCTAGTGGGCCTGCTGAGACTAGTGGTGCCTTCGATCTGGACCACTGGCTTAAGGGGCGTATCCAATCCGTCGCCGGCCTCTCCCGACAAGGGAGGCAACCGTCTATCCATGCCAGCCGTTTCGGGAATGAGCTGATCGCTTGGGAGAACGATCTTGCGCCTTGGGCTGCCCATGGCGTGGTGCGAGGGTGCGCCCAACGTACAAGTTGTGGCCACACGGCGCGGCTGTCAAGAGAAAGAGCATTGGTGATGCCACGAATGGCAGCGTTGTGCGCACGTTGGACGGGCGTGGAGCGCCGAGTCGGCTGCAAGCGCCTGCTGAGCGCCTTTCCGATAGCAGTTGCTTCACAAGACCGGCTTCTGAATCCACCCGACCCCGAAGTATCGATAGGCGGCCAGCCAGGCCCACAACCATATCACGAAGAGCCAGCCAAGCCACCAACCCCAGGGACCTAGCCAGTTGGCGGAGAATGGTAGCCAAGACAAGAGACAGGCTATCAAAGCCGGGACGGGTTTCAGCCTTGCGATAGCAAAGGTGAATGGCAGCATGTTATACGGAATGAGGTGCAGCGTCACGAAGGCTCCGCTGAGCATCAGCATGTCCATGTCACCTCTAGAGAACCAGAACATAGGCAGAGCCAAGAACGCACCAGCTAGTCCAATCGCGATGTCCTGAACATAGCGCCCCTCAGCAAAGTAACTGTTAACGGCCAACATCCGGGCCGGCCAAAACCCCCAGATGACAAACGAGATTGCCAACCACAGCACGCCCGCCACTAGATAGGTGCGCTTCGCACCCAACGCGAATATGGATACCTGTGGTTTGAGCAAAGCGAGAGGTACCAGCCAAGGTAGACCAAGTAGGCCCAGAGCGACCAGGCCTTCCAGTTGCCCCAGGAACATTGTCCAGAACGCGGGCAGGGCGAGAAGCGCGGCCAGGCTACTCACCACGTGTTTCGAGCGCTTCAGGATAGACAAGACGATGCTGGCCATACTCACGCCGAAGAGCAGGGGCCAAGTCAGCCATCGGGTGGTCAACTCCCCCCACGGCGGATAGAACGGAGGAAACTGTCCATGGGAGAAGATACGGACCCAGTCAAAAGCAATGAAACCGTTTGCGGGAATCAAATAACCCACGCACAAGAAGACAATGCTGAGGGCCAAGAACCCAGCTGCTTGCTGACGCAATGGCCATTTGTGAACATAGATCTCTTGCTCGGGAAAGAGAACCTCTAGCCAGCGATGGAATCTACTCATGATCATGTGCGTTGGATGTGTGCGCCCAACCAGTTGTTCTACGTCGCCCCGAGAGGGGGCGATTCGCGCACGCCAACAATCGCATTTGACGCCCCCAGATGACGTTTCGACGGCAGAGGCGACAGGTCTGCTGGAGGATGGTCCTGCCGACTAGAGTCTAGTCCAGGGCCAATTCGAGGGCAAACCCAGCATGTTGTATTGTGTACGCTGTTCCACGGCATGCCGTGCCCCATCCATGCGCGCGGCAGACTGCCCTGCCTGGACCACCCAGGTCCCGCGCGTGTCACCTGCCCATGCTGGGACGAAGCACGCCCCGGGCACGACCGCCGGAGATCCAGACTGCTGGGATGCTTCGCCCCAACGCGTTCACGGGGCGTGGTCCGGCGATCAGGGGAGTTGCCGCAACGCGCAGGGGCGGGTTTGAGACCCGCCCCTGCGCAAATCGATCCGTGCTCGTGGGATCCTGCGAGACCGAGGTGAGCCCGCGCCTTTCGGTCAGTCTTCGTCCTCAACGCCCGCCAGCTTCAGGTCGCGAGCGGCGATGCGCGCCACCGAGGCGACGGTGTCGCCTTCCTTCAGCCCGATGACGTGGACACCCATCGTCGACCGGCCGGCCTGTTTGACCTGCCTGACCTTCGTGCGCAGCAGGATGCCGCCGGTCGAGATGATCGTCAGGTCGTCCTCGGCGTGTACGATCATGGCGGCCACGACCGCCCCGGTGACGTCCAGCTTGTCCTTGCTCAGCGTGACGACCCCGCTTGTCCCGCGGCCCTTGCTGGGATACTCCTTCAGCGGCGTGCGCTTGCCGAAGCCGTTGGCCGACACCACCAACAGGTCAGCCTGCGGGTCCACCACGTCCATGCTGGCGACGGAGTCGCCCGGCTTGAGCGTGATGGCGCGCATGCCCGCCGCCGGACGGCCCATCGATCGCACCTTCTGCTCGTGGAAGCGCACAGCCTGACCCAACTGGGTGACCAGAATGACGTCGTCGTAGCCGCTGGTCAGCCCGACCCATCCCAGCGTGTCGCCCTTGTCCAGGCCCATGGCAATGAGCCCCGACGGGCGCACGGAGGCAAACTCGCTCAGCGCCACGCGCTTGATCTTGCCCTTGCGCGTGGCCATGGTGCAGAAGTTGGCCGCAGAGAAATCGGGCACCGCCACGGTGGCGGTGATCGTCTCATCCGCCTCGACGGCCAGAATATTGACCATCGGGATGCCGCGGTCGGTTCGGTCGGCGTCCGGGATCTGGTAGGCCTTCTCCGAGTAGACCTTTCCCCGGTCAGAGAAGAACAGCACCGTGTCCAGGGTGCGGGCGGGGAAGAGCATCTTGACCTCGTCCTCGCCACGCATCGAGTGGCCGGTGACGCCGCGCCCGCCGCGGCCCTGGCGGCGGAAGGCCTTGGCCGCGACGCGTTTGACATAGCCTCGCTCGGTGATGCTGATCAAGGCCGCCTCGTCGGGCACCAGGTCGGCCTCGGAGAAGTCCTCGCTGGCCTCGATCGCCAGGCGCGTGCGCCGCGGGTCGCCGTAGGCCTCGACCATCTCGCCCAGCTCGGTCTTGAGCAGCCCGAGGACTTTTTTCGGGTGGGCCAGAAGGTCCTCCAGGAAGGAGATACGCTCCATGACCTGGCGGTGCTCGGCCTGGATCTTCTCGCGCTCCAGCGCCGCCAGGCGCCGGAGCTGCATGTCGAGAATGGCCTGCGCCTGAAGCTCGCTGAGTTTGAAGTGCTTGACCAGGCGCACCTTGGCCTCGTCGGCATCGGCCGACTGGCGGATCGTCTTGATTACCTCGTCGAGGTTGGCCAGGGCGAGGAGCAGCCCGTCGAGGATGTGGGCCCGTGCGCGCGCCTTCTCCAGCTCGAAAGCCGAGCGGCGGGTGATGACTTCGCGACGGTGGTCGATGTAGATGTGCAAGGCTCTCTTCAGCGACAGCAGACGCGGCTCGCCGTGCACCAGCGCCAGCAGCTGTACGCCAAAGGTCGACTGCAGGGCGGTGTACTTGAACAGCTGGTTGAGGACCTTCTTGGGCTGCGCCCCGCGCTTGAGCTCGACGACGACGCTCAACCCGCGGCGGTCGGACTCGTCGCGCAGGTCGGAGATCTCGCCCAGGCGGCCTTCGCGGGCAAGCTCGGCGATGCGTTCGACCAGCGCCGCCTTGTTGACCATGTACGGCAGCTCGGTGATGACGATGCGGTGGCGTGTGCCGCTCATCTCCTCGATGTGTGCAATGCCCCGGACGACGATGCGCCCCTTGCCGGTGCTGTAGGCCAGCTTGATCCCTTCGCCGCCAACGATCATCCCGCCGGTGGGGAAGTCCGGTCCGGGGACGAAGTGCATCAGCTCCTCGGCGGTGATCTCGTCCAGCCGGTCGAATTCGTCGACCAGGAAGCCGATGGCGTTGGCCAGCTCGACCAGGTTGTGCGGCGGGATGTTGGTGGCCATGCCGACGGCAATGCCGGTGGCGCCGTTGAGCAGCAGGTTGGGCAGGCGGGCCGGCAGCACGGTCGGCTCCTGCAGCGAGCCGTCGAAGTTGTCGACGAAATCGACGGTGTTCTTGTCGATATCGGTGAGCAGCTCTTCGGCCATCTTCTCCAAGCGCGCCTCGGTGTAGCGCATGGCCGCCGGGGCGTCGCCATCGATCGAGCCAAAGTTGCCCTGTCCATCGACGAGCATGTAGCGCATGGAGAAGTCCTGAGCCATGCGCGCCATGGCGTCGTACACGGCGGCGTCGCCGTGGGGGTGGTACTTGCCCAAGACCTCGCCGACAATCCGGGCCGACTTCCGGTAGGCCGAGTTCGCCCGCATGCCCATGTCGTGCATGGCGTACAGGATGCGGCGGTGAACCGGTTTCAGGCCGTCCCGGGCGTCTGGGAGCGCCCGGGCCACGATCACGCTCATGGCGTAATCCAGATACGACCCGCGCATCTGCTCGTCGATGTCAACCTGACGAACCGTTCCAATGTCCATTTTGGTGGTTTGCCTGAGGGGATGTCGCTCAACTGTGTAGAGGTGAATTATACCTCGGCTTGTCCTGAACGGTTGACTCCCGGCGCGCGGCGTGCTATTACACACGTGTCCCCCTCTCGCCAAAGGAGAACGCCAATGTCCTCCCGCCGCGTACGCGCAGTCCTGTGGGTCGTGGGAATCCTGGTCGTCCTGGCCATCGTGGCCGGCCTGCTGGGCGTCCAGACGGTCCGCCGGTCTTTCCCTCAGACGACCGGCACCCTCCAGGTTCCAGGACTAGAACATCCGGTCGAGGTATTCCGAGACGCCATAGGCGTCCCATCTGTCTATGCCGAAACCGAGCACGACCTGCACATGGCGCAGGGGTTCCTGCACGCCCAGGACCGCTTCTGGCAGATGGACACCTCTCGCCACATCGGCGCCGGGCGCCTGGCCGAGATGTTCGGGGAAAGCCAGCTCGAGACCGACCAGTTCCTGCGGACGCTGGGTTGGGCACGCGTCGCCCAGCAGGAATGGGACGCCATGGACGCCGAGACAAAGGGCATGCTTGAGGCTTACGCCCAGGGCGTGAACGCGTACCTGGCGCAGAGGTCCGGCGCGGGACTGTCGCTCGAGTACGTCATTCTGGGATTGATCAGCCGGGGATACCAGCCCGAGGCGTGGACCCCGATCGACAGCATTACGTGGGGCAAGTTGATGGCCTGGAACCTGGGGGGCAATATGAACTCCGAGATCGCCCTCTCGGTGCTGGGCAAAGAACTGCCGGCCGACGTGCTGGCGGCCCTCTTTCCACCCTACCCTGCCGGCCACCCGATTATCACCGAGCCCGCGGGGACCGCGGCGAGTCTGCCGTCCGTCTCCAAGGTACCAGACGAAGTGCGACCCATCCTGGCGTCACTGGGCGCCCGCCTCGGGCGCGTGCAGGCGGCGCTGGACACCGGACTGGAGGGCATTGGGTCCAATAGCTGGGTGATCGCCGGGAGCCGGACGACGACCGGCGGGCCGCTGCTCGCCAACGACATGCACCTGGGCATCCAGATGCCATCGATCTGGTACGAGTGGGCCTGCACTGCAAGCCGGTGGCGGACACATGCCGTTTCGACGTGGTGGGCTTCTCATTCCCGGGAGCGCCGTCGATCGTCGTCGGTCACAATGCCAACATCGCCTGGGGCGATACCAACGGCGGGCCGGACGTGCAGGACCTGTACATCGAGAAGCTCAACCCGGAGAACCCAAACCAGTACGAGGTCAACGGCCAGTGGGTCGACATGACCCTCGTGGAAGAGACCCTCCAGGTAGCCGGCGGTGACCCGGTGCCGCTGACCGTCCGCTACACGCGTCACGGGCCGATCATCTCCGACACCTACGGTCCGCTCAAGGACGTTGTGGAGCCGACCGCCACGCCGTTCCGGCAGCGCACCAGCCTGGAACTGCCGGCCAACTATGCCATCGCGCTGCGCTGGACGGCGCTCGAGCCAAGCACGCTTTTCCACTCGGTGCTAGAGCTCGACCTGGCCGGCGACTTCGAGGAATTCCAGGCGGCGTTGTGCGATTGGATGGCGCCGTCGCAGAACATCATCTATGCCGACCTGCGCGGCAACATAGGCTATCAGTACACAGGTCGGATCCCCATCCGCGCCTCCGGTGATGGGCGGCTGCCGGTGCCCGGGTGGACCGATGAGTACGAGTGGGCCGGCGACATCCCGTGCGATGCCATGCCGAGCGTCTACAACCCGCCGGCAGGCTATGTGGCCACGGCCAACCACGCCGTCGTCGGCGCTGACTTCCGGTACCCCATCCCGAATACATGGGACTACGGCTACCGTGGGGCGCGGATCGTCGAGATGATCGAGGCCAAGCCCAAGCTTTCGGTCGAGGACCTGCAGGCGATTCACGGCGATGACTTCCATGCCATGGGGCCAGTGTTCGTGCCGCTGCTGACGGCGCTCACGGAGTGGCCAACGCCCAACCAGGCCGTCGCCGCCGACATGCTCGGCAGCTGGGATTACCAGAACCGGATCGACTCCGCTCCTGCCGCCGTCTTCAACGCCGTCTGGCGACACCTGCTCCTGCGACTATATGCCGGCGTGGGCATCCCGGAAGACTACTTCCCTGGGGACGGCCGCTCGTTCGCCATTATGGAGACGATGGTCGGCGCTGCCGGTTGGGATTGCGGCGCCTGGTGCGACGATCCGGCAACGCCCGAGCTGGAGACTCGGGAGGCTATCCTGCGCCTGGCCTTTGCCGATGCCATCACCGAACTCGAACAACTCCTCGGCAAAGACCCGGCGAAGTGGACCTGGGGGGCGCTGCACACCGCGACCTTCCGCAACAGTACGCTGGGCGAGTCCGGGATCGCGCCGATCGAGGCCCTGTTCAATCGCGGGCCGTACGCCGCCGCCGGCGGATCGTCGATCGTCAATGCGACGAGTTGGGACTTCCGGGATGGCTACGAAGTCGTCTCGCTGCCTTCGGAGCGGATGATCGTCAACCTGGCCAACTTGCCCGAGTCACTCATGGTGCACACGACGGGCCAGTCCGGGCACGCCTACCATCCGCACTACACCGACATGATCGACGCCTGGAGGTTGATCGAATATCGGCCGATGCTGTGGACACGCCAGCAGGCAGAGGAGACGGGGGTAGAGGTGTTGACGCTGACGCCCTGATCTCCCGCCGAAGAGCGTGGCTGGAAGCTCAGAGGACCGCCGGGGCGCGCGGGCGCCCCGGCGGTCCTCTGTGTCCGGACGAGGGCCCCGCTCGGGATCGCGCATGGCGTCGTGCAAGCGCCCATCGCCTGCCTGGGCTGCGTCCTAGGGCAGGATGGGCTTGCGCCGCATGAGCCTGATCCAGGAAACGGCAAACAGGATGAACCCGGCAGGCATGGTCACAAGGTAGACCAGCCAATTCGTCTGCCAGCGCAATCCGAGGCCGAGGGCCAGAGCGTAGATCGTGGTGGCGACGACCGGCATTAGCCCGAGGGGAAGGTACGCGCGAAGCGGGGGTTTCTCCGCACCCAGCTCTTGCAGCAGGTCACGTTCGGGTTCCGAAGCGCGGTTGCGTGTCAGGGCAGCCAGGACCAGTGCGAGCAGGATGGGCAAGACCACGGCGGCCATCGGCGCCTCCGGTATGGTCCCCACACTGAACACGAGCAGGAGCAGCGCCAGCGCGGCGAGGCTCGACGCTCGGCCTGGTGCGAAATCCCGGACGCCGAGGCGCGAGAAGGCCCAATAGCTGACCGCCAGCACGCCCGTGGTGGCGAAGGCGAATGCCGCGAAGGCCCACAGCGGCGTCACGCTTGCCGGCTCCTCCAACCACCAGAAGATCGCCCACAAACCCCAGAAGGCCCCCACCCCGGCGGCCAGTCTTGCCGTCCGTCTGACGTCCTTCCATGCCAGCGCATGCAGCATCGCATACCAGCCGATGCACACACTGATGAGGGCGTGCCATGCCAGCCCAGTCCAGGAGATCTGCAGCGGGAATTGGTCGTAGAGCGTCTGGACGAGCACACCCTCTCCCAGCCACCCGACCAGCGCGCCGGCGACGAAGAGCGCCTCCAGCGAGCGGACGCGGTAGTACCGGACCGCAGACAGGAAGACGAATGCCAGTAGCGAGTATGCAAGCCATGTTGCCGCCCAGTTGGCGAGCGTGTCGCCGGGGCGGGCACGTGCCCAGAAGAGAAACTCGGAGAAGAACATCAACACGGAACCTGTGGAGAGCGAGAGCAGCAGTGATCGCAGATGCTTCATGGCAGGAGATACATGCGGCGAGGGGCGATTGTCGCGCCCGGCGACCGCAGACGCGAGGCGTCGACTTCCGAAGTCCGGCGGACTTCGGAAGTCGGCTGGGCTACCGCCACACGATCCAGTAGCTGCGCGCGGCGGCTTTGTGGACGAATCCCTGGCTTGCCAGCAGGGTTTCAACCTCGGGGTAGACGTCGTTGCGCAGGACGATGGTCTCCAACGCGTCGGTCGACGTGACGATGTGATCAAAGGCCGGCAGGTACTCCAATCGACCGGCGGTGAATTCAGAGGCCTGGATGCGCAAGTCAGCATCACCCGCGCGGTCGCGGCCGGTGAGCCATTCGATCAACGTGTCGTCGCGGATCCGGAGCTGCGGGTACCCGCCGCGCAACATGGGCGTTGTGCCCGAGATCTCGCGCGGCGCCAGCATCACTCCTGGAGGGGCGTTGGCGATCACGGCCCGGCCTACGTCCACAGCTTCTTCGACGAGCTTGTAGGCCGGCCAGCCGATCTCACCCCCCCGCCGGTAGATGGAGGTCGATCCGGGGATGAGATTCGCGGCAAGGCATGCTGCCAGCAACGCGGCCGTGAGCAACCCTCCCGCGTTGGGACGCTCGGTGGGCACCCGTTCGAGGATCGCGATCATCGCCGCGCCGACCGTCCCCACGAAGGGAAGGACATAGAAGGCCCTCCAGTAGATGCTCGGCCCGGTCAGGCGGGCTATCCACAGCGGGGCAACGAATGGATTCAGGAACAGCACAACGGCAACCGCGGTCCAGGCGAGGAGCAGACGCCGGCGGGGCCCGCGGGTGAGGAGCAGCACGACGACCAGGGCCGCGAGGAAAGCCAACGGGGTCACCGGGCGTGCCAGGTTCAGGAATACTGCCAAGTGACCGGCAAAGGTCGTCGGCCAGCCCCTCGCCAGGGATCCCGCAGCGATCAGGTGGCTGACGGCCCGCGAGGCATACAGTGCGTAGCCCACCAGATAAAGGAGCGACGACCCGTAGGCCACGACGGTGAGCAACCTGCGGCGGTTCCAT
>Ga0315294_10007833_pt1 | contig 11724 bp, 11 predicted proteins | sample YL17G13_40_MG_FD_203626 | JGI IMG/M metagenome (GOLD analysis project Ga0315294, IMG submission 203626) | Sediment microbial communities from Yellowstone Lake, YNP, Wyoming, USA - YL17G13_40 | ecosystem: Environmental > Aquatic > Freshwater > Lake > Sediment | place: USA: Wyoming | collected...
GCGGCGATGTCCGCGCCTGAGTCCAGGCTTCCAGGGTCTTTCGTTGTTCCGGGGTCATAGCCAGGGGCTTGGATGGGTTCCACATACCCCAATGATAACAGAACAATTATCAATTGTCAAGATATTATTGTTACACTACACTAGCAGCATTGGTCGTTCGCCATTCGCTGAGCTACAGCCGGATCTATGAGCTACTCCCCATAAATTTAACATTAGAATGATTTCATAAATTCTTCTGCTATTATTACGAATATAAAATGATTCGTCATGATCGCCAGTCAAACTCCAAATGTCGCAATCACTCGCATTATGATCTTCGAGTTGTGCAAAAGACTGACAATCTAATACTATCGCTTCGATCTGTTCAATACTTAATGGAATATGGTGCATTTTAGACATGGTCTTCCTTTTCCACGGAGGTACTTATAATCGCACAGCAAGCTGTCGCAGAATTATCGAATTAAATCATCTACACTACAGAATAGTTTACTCGCACTTCACCTTCTCAGAAATCCGTGCTACATTGCCCAGCAAGAGAAACATCGTGGCATAGCCAATGGTGGCCTTAAAAAACATCAGGGTCATGTCGGCAAGACTACCGCCATTCGACACCATAAACAGCAAAAAGGCAAACCGAATAATTAATAACCCTTTCAACGCAGGGCGCCGACCCAGCCCAAGCAAAGCGCGGTCAATGAGCGCCAGTCCCAATCCAGCCAGCACGGCTGGGAAAAAAAGAAAGTAAGGGCCAAAATCCAGCACAAACTCGCTCAGCATGGTGGTCACCCAGTCCCCTTCCTCAAAGACACCCAAATAGGCGGGAGACGTTTTAATCCGTTCAGGAATCTCTAAAGCAGAACGCAGAGAAGCAGGAAATGCCTGCATAAATCCGGCCCGGATGGTTTTACCCCACTGCAATGGAAGATGCGCTTCGGTTTGTGCTTGGATCAGCGATGCCGTGGCTTCCAAGCCGGCCGTGCGGTAAGAGGCATCAATCATAGCGCTCTCCAGCACGCCCTGGTTTTCGGCTCGCGTCATCAGCGCCGAAACCACCTCGTTCATTGATAACTGGGTGAAGTCAGATGTTCGCGCCATTAATGCTTGGAAATCACTGCCGCGCACAAAAGTGCCTATGCCATAGACAATCATCATCAAACCCATCGCCGGCAACACGATTTTACGCCAGTCAATTTTCCCAGCGTAAGCCAACAATGCCAGCGGCATGGCTAACGATAGCATGGCAGTAGAGCGCATCCTCCAAACTGACAAAGCCGCGAAGATCATTAAACTAGCAACTGCCAACAACCAACGCGCCAACTGGCGCTGGCGAGGCTTGGCGGCCTGAACAAACGCCGCCGCCGCCAACACCGGGGCAATAGGCAAAAAATAAAACAGACCGTGAAAAAACAATTGCTGGCTAAACGGCAGGCCAGCCATCGCTTCACCCGACAGCATTGTCGCGTCGAAATGCACGCCATATTGGATTGTACCCACCATGACCAGCGCCAATAACATCACACAGGCAAGCATAGCCAGATTATATGGAGGCAACCAGGCGTAAGCGTTCGCTATCTGGGAATAATGCCGGCGCGGCAAAGGCCACAATCCGGAGGCCAATCGGCACCCCAGCACTAATCCCAATAACAGAAGCATCGCCGCAACGGTTGCCAGACTATACACCCCAGCCGGTGACATAGGGATGCGACGGGTCACCATCATTATTAGAGTTTCCGGGCGCAGTTCGGGCAACAGCGCCGGAATTACGTTCGAAAGGCCATAATAAATCAGCACATGCAGTCCGATGATAAAATTCAACCGGGGCCCATCTGCCGCCTGCTTACGCGGCAAGGCCCTGACCAAGACGGCAAAAGTAAAAAACGCCAACACAGACTGGATCAAAACCAGTCCCAAAGCTTCAGCCAACGGTCGGACGGAAAACAAAAACGCTGCCACCCAAGCAATGGCAATCAATCCCGGAAGAATAAGGATTCCTGTCAATGATGTTTTAGTATGGCCTGGAAAATTCATTGCTTAATCATTCCGGCGTAAGGCAGCATCCCGTTTTACTCGCCATTGCCTGAGGACATCCCAATCGGGGAATAGATTTATCCAAGAAACCAATCCAAAATCACGCCACTCCAGACCAGCGGCCTGCCGTACAAAAAATAATTGGATGAATGTAACAAGAGAATAAGCGCTCAAGGACGCCACGGCCGCGCCCAGCGCGCCATACACCGGCAATAGCCACACGAGTAACACAACAGTCACAATTAAGCCAGCCCCTTCAGAAAGCATCGTCTTTCCGGGCTGCCCCAAGCCGCGCAGGCCGTTACCCAGCACTATGTTTGATCCTTGGAAGATGACCCCGACCAGCAGAATTTGAGCCGAAAGAATGGACGACGCGTATTTTGCGCTAAAAAAAAGGGGCAACAACCAGGGAGCGGTTATGATGGCAAACGCCATCGCCGGCAAGCCCATCACCAATCCCAACTGCAGATATCGAACGACCTGCCGTCCACCGGCCCTCAGATCGGGCGCGCAGGTAACCCGTGGCAAGGTGACCACGGCCAGGGCGCTGAACAACGGCATAAGCATTGAGGAAAAGGAAACGGCAATCACATACAGCCCCAATTGCTCCGTAGCCACCAACGACGACATGAGCAACTGGTCCAGGCGCAAGTTCATTTGTGCGGCCAGAGAACTCAGATAGGTTTTTCCCCCATAGATGAATACCGGCTTTACCAGGCTTGATTGCCAACGCAACACCGGTTTTAGCCGCCTGACAATGAACCCCACCGCCACAGCGCATGCCAGCCATTGTGATAAGATATACACCAACGTGTATTTGGTCACGGAAGCCTGATGCGTCAACGCCAAGGCCAGAATTCCAACTGTATAAACTACCGCACCGGATAGCCGCACCATGTTGAATTCAAACACACGATTTGAACCCAACAAGAAATACGCAGAATAACCCGTCAATAGAGAAATCGGTACGGTGATCAAATTCCATATCAGGCAAGAATGAGCCGCCGCCGACAAGTGAACGATACCCGGAAAGACAAGCGCCCCGACTATAGACAAGAATCCACCCCATATCAAGCTCACACCCAAAGCCAGTGTCCACAACCCGTCTAGTTTTGCTCTGTCCTTTCCGGCATAGAAAGAAAAAGAGAATCCCAGCCCCAGTTCGCCAAACATAGCCAGCGCGCCAGGCCAGATCAACACGACGGCAAATTCACCACGAGAGACCGGTAAGAGCGTTCGGGCCAACACCACACCGGAGCACAACCCGGCCACGGCAATCCCCGCCGTGACCAGAAGCGTGCTTGGCAGTCCTTGTCCAAGACGATGGAAAAGCTTCATTGTTTCTCGGCCCATTGGGCCACCACGATCAAATGAAATGCAAATAAACCTGGCCATTGCCGCGAAGTCCATCGGTCTATTCGCCGACTCAAAGAGGGAGCTAGTTCGCGTAACGGGCCAGTGGGAAATTGACCAATGCCCAAGTGCCGCACCACTTTCAAACCGCAGGATTCTACCAGTTGCCGCGCAGTCATAAAGTCAAAAAAACGCAAATGGGTGTGATCCATAATTCCGGTTTCCGTATAGCAAAAACGTCCCAACAAGAATTGCCAGCGTTGCATAAACTGCAATGCATTAGGCAAGGCAACATACACTTTTCCATTTGGCTTCAGAAGCTGGGTAAAGCGCCGAAGCACAACTTCAGGGCAAGCAACATGTTCCAGCACGTGACTAAAAATTAATGCGTCAAATGATTCAGATGGAAAAGGCAATACTTCAGATGTAATATCCCACACACGGCAGGATAAACCTTGCACTTCCACCGTCTTGGCTTCCGCTTCCGAAAGCGTCAAACCTGTCGCAACGTGTCCACGTTCTCTTAACAGGCGCAGATTAGCGCCACAACCACAACCAATATCCAACACACGACAGGGTTGAGTTCCAACCAGGTTGACCAACTCGGGGAACCCTTGGTTCACATACACTCGCTCACGGTAAATATTATGCTTTTGCGACACAGAACAGCTCCGATTATTTCGCATTGACTTGTTCTTCGCTCTCAGGCTGTTTTGCCACGGGCTCAATCGGCGCATACTTCCGCACAAAAATCCAGTCAAAAACCGCTTGGTCGTTCTTTCCCCCGCGATCTTTGTATAACCCAACCCGGCCCGTTCCTCGATAGGCGTGGTCAGCGGTATCAATCAGCAATTTTCCATCCAAATACGCCTGCAACAATGACCCATTATACACGGCTTTCACTATGTGCCAATTGGCCGGATTCACCACTCCTACATAAACTAAATGTGAACTCTCCCCATCCGTGATCTTCCGCAACGAAAATATCCCGTCCGCCTGTACGCGCACGGCATATCCGTTGTATGCATCCACCATTCGAAACGCCGGCCCGGCATCTATCCCCTGGCTCGCATCTCCCGTCAACTTTAGACGTATCTCTATTACGCCTTTCTCTGCCATAAATCCTTTCACCAGCATTCGATAGGCCGAGGTATCATTCCCGACATCTGCATTGATATAGGCCCCATCTGTCATCCTCCACGCCGTTCCACTCACCACTTCCCACTCTCCCGCCGCATCACCGCTAAAGTCGTCAAAATAATCAAAGGCCGCCTTGCCGGACTGACTATTCGGAGCCGTTGGATTCCCATAATACACATACACCGTCGTCGCCCCATTATCGATTACCGGAACTCGAACCCATATCCGGCTTTTGGGATGATCCGCATTTCCCGGATACCCGATCTCATACGGTTCAATCCAATGAGGCAGAACCTGGCCGGTCTCATCCGTCACACGCAAATCATTGCAATCGTTTTTGAGCTTGCCCGTCGTATAAAGTGCCCAAGTATTCAGCATAAAACCGACTTGATAATCTCTTAATTCACACCCGCGATTCTCGATCACCACCGCTTTCCGGAACTTCCACCCAGACATGTGCCATGGAACGGTGGCACGCCCCATGACTCTTAAATACCGATGATCCGCATCCGCGTCTACCCGGATATCATATGCCTGCTGGGAACTCGGTGCCCATTTGATTCTGGCAAAACAATTCGGGTGTTTCACCTTGATCAGATTCGGCAAGGAACTGGCGAGATACTTGACATCGGCCAACTTGACTAAGATCAGGTCCAAGCCCTGCCGTTGGAACTGTCCTTCGGCTTCAGCACAGATTTCGCAAGCGGCGCTCTCTTGCATCCACCAACTTGCGCCCAGACCATAACCCCACCGATCCATAGATTCGGCGCTGGTGCCCGTGATCATCCGAGGCGCAAATTGAACAACAGTAACCAACACATTAAAAGATACCAGGCAAGACAAAATGGCCGGGCCGGCTCTTCCCGGAAAAACTTGTAATACAATGATCGGGATAACCACCGGAGCAAACCACCAGATGGCATTGGCATGTGTCAAGAGATGACTGCTATTTGTAATGAACGCGAACGGCAAATAAAAAGCCGCACACAATAGAAACGCCGTTAAAAGGCTTTCCCGTATAAGAGATCTTTGGACGCAAGCTTTCCATATTACATAGCCGGTCAGCAACAGCAACGCCAAGATGACTCCTAAGGTCACATACCCTAGTTGTTCTTCCAGCCATAGGAATGGCCCGTTCACATTGACAAAAAATTGAAACGGATGAAGCCCCCAAAAACGGAATAAACTTGTGGGTAAAGACAACAAATCCATGTCAGGGTCGGCGGCGCGTCTGGCCACGGGAATCAGCAGTTCACGCGCTTGCCACAGTCCAAGAACATACGGTACGACAGGAATCACAAACCCCAGGCCAAGAGCCAAAACAGCTTTGAGCTGCTTAACGATCAGTATCCGCCAAACAACCACCCCCACAATAAACGGCAACGCAATGAGGTGAATGCCCAAGCTAACGCCGAGTAGAATCCCAATGACAAAATCCCTCCAATTTTCCCTAGCCGCCTCCGGACGTGCCAAATATAAGATTAACGCCGAAGTCACAATTAACAGAGGTTTATCCCATAACATCATAGAATGATAAATAGCGACAGGGGAAGTTAACGCCAAGAGCAATGTCCACATGGAAAACGTATAGGGTTTAACACTAGCCGCGACAAGGAAAGCCGAGGCAAGAAACAAAAGGTTGAAAATTAAAAACGCCCATCCCAAGTGAAAGCCTGTCAGGCCGTAAAGCAATGTATAAAAATAAGTCGGATAAGGACCGTATGGCACGCCCTGCGTGCCCCAAAGTCCGATTAAAGGAAACGTTTCCCCCTTGAGCAAGGCTCCTGCCCGCACAGCCAGTTCCGATTCATCCGGACCGAACTGACCCGCTCGAATGGGCAAGATCAGCCGATATAAGATAATGACTGCAATCAAAATCCAGACAAGCCAGCGGCCATCTTCCAGACGTCTATCAAATGCTTTAAGCCAGGAATTCATTTGGATATCTACGAAATAGTTTCTTCGCTCCCGAGCGGTTTTGCCACGGGTTCAACCGGCGCATACTTTCGCACAAAAATCCAGTCAAAAACCGCTTGGTCATCTTTTCCCCGCGATCTTTCATGCAAGACCTCATCCGGCCAGAATGGTTTGCGCGCGGCGAGCATAAGTATGGTCCCTGAGCACTTTCTCGCGCGCCGCACATGCCACCCGATCGCGCAAAGCGTCATCGGCCAACAATGTCCGGACTATACCAGGAAGCTGACTGACAGAATGGTAATAAAAAACCGTTTCGCCGTCTTTGAAATCGGACTCCATTTCCGGACAGGACGAACACACCTGCAGGCCACCCGCACAGGGGATTTCAAAAAAGCGCATATTAGCGGCCGGATAATTCGTCTCGTCAATGATATTTAAATTCGCCTTGCACGAAGCAACCGCTTGGGAAAATTCGCGGCCAAATAAAGAGCGTTTTTGCCATGCGCGCAGAATACCCGGGTTATGTGTGCGCCGCCCCCAGTCTGGCCCCCAAATCTTAACGGAAATGCCCGGCAGTTCCGTCAATAAAGCGGCTATAGACAGCTCCCGCTCAGGACGCCATTGACCCACAAACGCCACATCACACCGGAACTCAGCGCGCGGCGGCACAACCGGGTGCAGATGCGGATCGGACCCCAACGGTAGCCACACCACCCGCCGCCCGCCCAGCCGTTCAAAAATAGGCACGGTGCTTTTGCTGTATGTACCGACCCAATCATATAAAGGCAGGGCGGCGATTATAAAAACGCTCAAGTTCACCAGCGTGTCCGGCCAGATAAAGACCGCCGATGCAGACGACATCGTGCGTATCTGAGCCAACGCCCCCGCTAGGACCCGGTTCTGCCCGAACACCACCAGAACATCCGGGTTAAACCGCCGGGCCTCCCAAACCATTTCGCGATTGGCCTTGCGAATCCACGGTTCCACAGGGACAAATTTATTGAACAGCCGCCCTACCTTCCCCAATCGGCAGTAACACTGCTCGGAGGCCACGATATCAAAAGAAAGCACTTTGCAGCCGATATCCTGAAATGCCGAAGCATAAGAACATTCAAGTGCTCCTGGCCCAAAATAACCGACCAGCATTACCTTAGGTTTAGTCATGCGCCAATCCCCCCACCAGCCGAAGCGGCCAGCCCAATTTGCGACACAGTCTCAATCCTTCTCCGACCCCATTCCAATCGCGATGCCTGACACGTCCTATCATTCGTCTTAAATATATCCACTGAACCAGTTGGCAATGCCGACGTATTTCACGACGCATGCGTTCGGGCTGGTCGTTATAAAAACGCTTAATGTTGACTTCCTGCATTTTGCGGCCATTATCCAGCCATACCCAGTTGAGCTTCCCAGCGCCGCGCTCTTTGGAAGGCGAATGGTCGAGGATGATTAATGGTTTTCGAACATACGCTACATCATAGTAAAGACACATCCGCATCCACATATCTACGTCGCTGACAAAACCGAAAGCAGAGTCAAAGGGCAGGAGTTTATCATAGGCTGACCTTCGTGCCATTACGGTTCCCCAAACAATTGAGCTTAACCTGTGCAGGAAATACTTTTCATAAAATTCCCGACCGGCCGTGATCGGCGCCACATTGTGAAGGGTGATGCCTCCACTCTGCACGGTAATGCCATCGTTGTATTTCGTCTCAGGCTGCCCGCCGGCAACGCCACAAAAAACCATACCGGCGGAAACATTGGCGTCCAGCGCCTTTTCCCAATCTTCCAGAAGGCTTGGGGCAAATTCATCCGCATCATGCAGATTCGCTATATACTCACCTGTAGCCATACTCATAGCCGCATTCAGGTTTCCGGGCATATTGAGATTTCGCGGGTTCTTGTTGTAGAGTAATTGTGGAAACCTTGTGCGCCATTTTTCCACTACTTGCGTCGTGTTATCTGGTGAACAGTCATCACTTATGATCAACTCGTCCGGTTGCCGGGTCTGGGACGATAAAGAAGCCAGGGTACGATCAAGCAGAGCTGCCCGGTTATAGGTCGTGATACATACGCTCAGTCTTGTCGTCATTGGGCATTCCTCACCCAAGACGGTGGCAGGTTAACCGGAACCTCAATATCATTGAATTCAACGGGTGCCATTGGCCCATGAGACCTAACCCAATCGGCCATACGCTGAACTCCATCATGGAGTGTCACCGGTGGAGCTGGATTGAAGATGTTCTGCACCTTTGTATGACTTGAAAATGCATGCACCACTTCGTTACGCGGCGGCAAGTGACAAATCTCAGGTTCGACGCCAAAGGAATGTGCCACTTCATGCGCAAGCTCCAGAACAGAATAAGGCAGGTCCGCTCCAACATTGAATATGTTCTGATAGGCTTCTTTAACCAGCGGAGCGCGGGCAATAACAGGGGCTACGTCATCCACATGCGAGAATGCCCGTGTTTGTAACCCGTCCCCGAAGATAGCCATGGGTTTGCCTTGCATTACCTGGTTCATAAAGATGCCTATTACATTCCGATACTTGTCGGCTATATTCTGACGTTCACCGTATACATTATGAGGACGGAACACAATGTAAGGTAACCCAAAGATATGATATGCCGCCTTCAAATCCAGTTCCACCGCATATTTGGAAACCCCATAGGGATCTTCGGGCAATGGGATCATCTCTTCTGTCATCGGAAGCTGCCCTGCCCCATAAACAGCGATGGAGGAAGTAAAGATGAAGCATTTCACCCCATGCAATACGGATTGGTTAATCAGATTAATGGTGCCTATCAAGTTCGTCTCATAATTGAAACGCCGGATAAAGTGGCTTAATCCTTCAGCGGCGTAGGCGGCCAGATGATAGATGTAATCGAAATCCCCATTATTCCAGAGATGTTCCACCCATCCAACATCAGTTACACTACCTTCACGGAAGTCCACCCCTGATGGTATATTCTCTCGAAATCCGCCGGAGAGGTCATCCACCCCCACAACCTCAAACCCATGATGAAGGCAGTGCTCAGCAACATGCGATCCGATAAATCCTGCTACACCTGTTACAAGAACTCGTGTCATGTTTTCACTTCCCTTCTGCCGCATTCAGAAGTAGCCATTCTCTTGGGCATCTATTATTCATCTGGCGACCCCTTAAGCCAATCACGAACGGATATAAGCGTATCCTGCAATGTCCTTAATGGCTGCCATCCGAGCAAAGTATGGATCCGAGATATGTCAGGGTTGCGACGCTGCATATCCTCGAAGCCTTTCGAATAAGCTTCCGAGTACGGTATTAGTACAATTTCTGATGTACTATCTGCCAATTCTCTTATTTTCTCCGCCAGATTGCGAATGCTTATTTCCTCCGTACTACCGATATTAAACAATGTCCCTGGTGCATCAGGATGGTGCAGCAAGCCTGCAATCGCCTGAATCACATCATGGACATCACAAAAGCATCGCGATTGTGTTCCATCCCCATATACTGTAAGCGGTTCCCCTCGCAGTGCTTGCCGCATAAGCCGAGGTATAACCATGCCATAATGACCCGTTTGCCTTGGTCCGACAGTGTTGAACAAGCGAAAGGGGACAAAAGGCAAATTGTATTCTTGATAATAAGCTAATCCCAGAAACTCATCTATCATTTTACTTGCTGCGTATGCCCAACGGTTCTTATCGGTTGGCCCCAGCAAGACATCGTCACTTTCGTGAAAAGGGAAGCTAATACCCTTTCCATAGACTTCGGAAGTGCTTGCAATCAACACTCGACAACCATAGCGAAGAGCCGTGCGTAGCACCAATTCAGAACCCATCACATTGGTTTCTATAGTATTGACAGGTTGTTGAATGACTAGATTAACTCCAACAGCAGCGGCAAGGTGTACCACTACATCGCACACAGACATAATACGATCCAGCACTGCTTCATTCATAACGCTTGTTCGCACAAAATGGAAATTGTCATTCGTAAGAAGATGTTGAATATTACTCATGCGACCGGTTGAGAGATTATCAATGACAAATATCTGGTGTCCCTCTCCCAATAAATAGTCCGCAAGATGCGAACCAATAAAACCGGCACCCCCTGTGATAAGAATATTCATGTTTTTCAAGATTATCCTCCTATTCGCCACTGTGTAGTTTTCGCGGATAGCCGTCTATCCATCTGATAATGTTAGGCCTTTTAATTTTCAAAACTTTGTTCATGGTTCATTGATTGCCCGATTATTTCTGAAAATCGGAGAGAAAAATGGAGTATCCCGTTATTATGGCATAATTCCTACGCCAACGACATTACACCCCTGTTTGATGCACCGCTCTGCTACGTGAGAGCCAATGAACCCGGCCACACCTGTCACCAATACCCTAATCATATGCCCTTTTCCCTTTTTCTGTCCGTTTATTCAATTATTCCACCCCTCTTTTCAGCACAAGCGGTATCCGTACTTTTTGAACGGCGTGGTGATCGAACGGCCCAATCAGGTCTGGAGCGCCGACATCAGTGCGCCATGACGGCGTGTTAAGGATATAGGAAACGCTTGCTGATTTCCGACCGACATTTAAAATGTCCCAATCTATGAAGGAGATGGATTGGAAGGGGGCCGTGAAGCCCTGCCGCGTTCCGGCGGCTGAGCAAAATGAGCAGAGCGGCCTGAACTGTACCGGACGGGGGCCATCAACCCCAGGCCGGGCTACCACAGAATCTACGGTGAGACAACAAAGCATGCGTCGGAATCCTCTGTATTTAGTGCGCCACTCTCGAATGTTTGATGGAACCGAGAGCCTGCGATCCGATCCGGTTTGGCTTGATGTTCCAAACTGGTTGGCACGGAATACGTGCCAGACGGCGGGTCACTCCCTCTATCCCGCCATCCAGAATCGCCAGGGGAAGAGCATGCCGCCTACGGATTCTTGGGTTGGAAATCGGAACATGGGAACCTGTCCCACTTGCCCGCCACGGAAACGGGCTAGCCGCGGAGACCGGAGATGAGTGAGGACAGGGGCGGAGCCTTCGTAGTAGTCGGAGCGCGGGAAAGCCGCGCACAGGGCGAAGGGAGGCAGGAAGTCGAGACACTTCTGAAGACGGAGGAACGATTCGTGGACTCGGATCATCAAGCCGATCGGGCTTGGCTACTCGGCGTTCAACAGAAGTTGTATCGGTGGAGTCAGGAAAATCCTGTCGGGAGATACCGGGATTTATGGAACTGGATAACAGATATCCGAAATCTACGGTGTGCATGGTCAACGGTTGCCGGGAATAAAGGCAAACGAACA
>Ga0315294_10007834_pt1 | contig 11724 bp, 8 predicted proteins | sample YL17G13_40_MG_FD_203626 | JGI IMG/M metagenome (GOLD analysis project Ga0315294, IMG submission 203626) | Sediment microbial communities from Yellowstone Lake, YNP, Wyoming, USA - YL17G13_40 | ecosystem: Environmental > Aquatic > Freshwater > Lake > Sediment | place: USA: Wyoming | collected...
AGAAGGCCAGAACAAAATCTACTTTTTGATCAATCCCTATGGATTCCGGGGTGCTGAGATGGATCTGTATCCTGTCCGCGACCCCTCCCCTCCGGGCCCTCCGCAATAATGCGTCCAGCATTTTCTGTTGAATATCGGCAGCGATGACCCGGCCCGAGGGCCCCACGAGCCCGGCAAGCGGGATGGTGAAGTAGCCCATCCCGGGGCCGACGTCGAGAACCGTATCCCCGGAGCGCACAAAGCTGCCTAAAATGGCCTCGGGATTATGGATCAGCCTCCGCAAAGGATTGTCAAAGGTGAAGCACAGCCACCAAGGACAGACATGCTTTTGTCTAACCAAAGCAGTGCCCAGAATATTTTTCATAGCCTCCAGAGTCCGAGGGAGCAGGCCTCATCATTGACATCCGTGTGAGGGGTAGAAAGAACTTGTTGAAAGCCGAGAGTTTCCCCCATCGTTTATTGTAATTTCGCGCACTCAGGCTTTCATCTCTTTAACAATCGCATCCCCCATCTGGGAGGTGGTGTTCTTGCCGCCCACCAGGTCGGGGGTTTTCACCTGGCCCTTGGCCAGAACGGTCTCCACTGCCTTCTCGATCCGGCGCCCAATCTCCGAAGCCTTCGGATCTTTATGCGTGGTTCCCAGCCAGTCGAACATCATGGAACCGGAGAGGATGGCGGCGATGGGATTCACGATGCCTTTGCCGGCGATGTCCGGGGCGCTCCCATGGATGGACTGGAAGAGGCCGTGCTTGTCCCCCACTTCCGCAGAAGGCGCCAGGCCCAGGCTCCCGATGGTCCCCGCCCCCAGGTCGGAAAGGATGTCCCCGAACATGTTCTCGGTCACCACCACATCGAAGTGCCAGGGCTTCTGAACCATCAGGACGGTCATGGCATCCGTGTAGTAATGTTCGCTCTGGATGTCGGGGAACTCTCTGGCCACCTCGCGGAACACTTCCTCGAAAAAGGCGTAAGCCTCAACCACATTCGATTTGTCCACGCAGGTCACCCTTTTTACTCCGTCTTCGGGGGCTCCTTTGCGCCGGCGGGCCATCTGGAAGGCGGCTCTCACGATCCGCTCCGTTCCTTTCCGGGAAATGATCAGGGGGTTCACCGCCGCTTCTTTCCCGATGCGGAACCCGCCTTTGCCGAAGGTGTAAAGGCCTTCCGTGTTCTCCCGGAAGATCACATAGTCGATTCCCTTCTCCTGGGCCTTCTTCAGGGGAGACTCGACCCCCTGGTAGAGCTTTACCGGGCGGATGTTGGCGTAGAGGTCGAGATCCTGCCGGTAGATATATCCCGACTGGACTTCCCTTCCATCCGGCAGGCGAACATCGGGAAGGCCCACGGCCCCGAAATAAACGGCATCCGCCTTGCGAACTTTTTCGATGTCTTCCTGACCAAATGCCGCGCCCGTTCTCCGATAGCGGGCCGCGCCGATCTCCAGCTCGGTAAACTGGGCCTCCAGGGACATCGCCTCCATGGCGGCCCGGATGACCTTTAATCCCTCGGTAATAATCTCGGGGCCCACTCCGTCCCCGGCCAATACAACGATTCGATACGATGCCATTCATTCCTCCTTATCTGAAACAGAAAGTTCCGAGTTTCGGGTTTCGGGTCTTAAGGTTTCGGTTTTAAACTCGAAAGTCGCAACCCGGAACCCGAAACATTATTTTATTCTGGCCAGCGCTTCCGCCTTTCTTTTTTCCACGGCGGCAATGGCTTCGGCCCGCCCCAGGATCAGCTTTGCCCGGTTGTAAACCGGGATGTCCACCATCTTGCCGTCCAGGTTCACCGAAGCGGTTCCCTTTTTCACCCCTTCTTCGAAGACCTCCACGGCGCGGCGGGCGAAGGCCACTTTATCCTCCGGCGGCGTGTAGACCCGGTTGATCACCGCCACCTGGTCGGGATGGATGCAGGAGGCCCCTTCGCAGCCGAGCTGGCGGGCCCGCGACACCGCCTTCTCAAAGGCTTCCAGGTCCCGGAACCCGCCGATGCTCCCCAGCATTCCCATGGGCCGGACCCCGACCGGTTTGCAGACGGTCACGATCCAGGAGACGGCATAGAAGATCTCCATTCCGTCGGTCGACGGCTCCACGCCCAATTCCAGGCAGTAATCCTCCGGCCCGATGCTCATGGATTCAATCCGCGGGCTGGCCGTGGCGATCTCCTGGGCTTTCAACACCCCCCGGGGGGTCTCGATCAGGATGGAAAATTGGATGTGCCCCGGCTTGATTCCCCTTTGCCTCTCCATCTTTTCCACCAGGGCCTCCAGTTTGCGCACCTCCTCCGCCGATTCGGTCTTGGGCAGGGTAAGGCCGTCCAGCCCAGGGTGAACCGAGGCCTCCACATCCAGGGGCAGCCACTTGGGATCCTTGTTGATCCTCACCCCCACCTCGGCCCCGCCTTTGGCGGCCAAAGCAATCGAGTCTTTGACCAGCTTGCGGGCGTTTTCCTTTTCCGCCCGGGGAACCGCATCTTCCAAGTCCAGGAGGATCGCATCCGCTCCCCTCTGGTACGCTTTCTCCACAAAGCGGGGGATATTCACCGGCAGGATCAAGGTTGAACGTCTAACGGCTCTGCTCATCTGAAATCTCCTTTAATCATGTTGTTCCTTCATGGCTCTGCTTCTTGAAAATCGGGCTGACCCCCAGATTACCGTCTATTTCCCCGAATTACAATCCAATTGACAGCACCGACTTTATTCATTACCATTGGGGGCATGGAGCAAAGACGAATGGAACCAAACGATCGATAAAGGGAGAATGTAAAAATGAGAAAAGCTGAGATTCCTTGGGGATGCTGGCGGGGGAACCAGGCTTTACCTCTGACTTTTCCGAACAACTGGAAAATCGCCATGGCTCCCATGGCCGGCGGACCGGATGTGAGCCAGGCGGAGATCCGCAGGGCTTTCCAGAACCCCATCGGACAGGAGCCGATCCGCAGGCTGGCGGAGGGGAAAAAGACCGCCGCCATTGCGGTCGACGACCTGACCCGCCCGACCCAGGCCCACCGCTTTCTCCCTTTTATCGTGGAAGAACTGAATCAGGCCGGCATACCGGATGAAAACATCAAGATCATCATGGCTATCGGCTGCCACCGCCCGCTGATGAAGGCGGACCAGGAGAAGAAGCTGGGCAAGAAGATGGCCAACCGGTTTGCCGTCTACAACCATCATCCTTTTGAAAACGTGTTTAATGTGGGCACCACCTCGCGGGGAACGCCGGTCATCATCAACCGCTATTTCGTGGAATCCGATGTCAAAATCGGGATCGGCTTCATCACCCCCCACCCCATCGCCGCTTTCGGAGGAGGGGGAAAGATCGTCATTCCCGGCCTGGGGTCCATCGACACCATCCATCGGAATCACACCCCGGCCTTCCAGGGAAAAATCGGCAACACGGGCTTCTCCAGGGGGTACGATATCAACTCCAATGAGCTCCGGGCGGATATCGAAGAAGGGGCTCGCATGGCCGGCCTGAACGCCGTCGTAAACTCCGTGGGGACTTCGGAAGGCAAGACCGCCGGGGTTTTTGTGGGAGACCTGGTCCAGGCCCATCGGGCCGCCGTGGAACTCGCCCGAAAGGTGTACAAGACCGAGGCGCCCTGCGACGTGGACATCGGGATTTTCAACGCCTTCCCGGAAGATACGGAACTGGTGCAGGCGCAAAAGGCTATGAATGTGTGGACGGGAAATGAAACCTGCCGTTTGGTGAGAGAGGGAGGCAAGGTGGTCATCGCCACGGCCAGCTCCGACGGCCTGGGGTTTCACTCCCTGGCCGACCGGGGGATGAGGCTTTACAACCGGGTGGGCCGGCGGAAAGCCGTGGGGGACATTTTCCGGGGGCGCAAAGTCATCGTCTTCTCCCCCAATTGCTCCCGCGCCGATCTTCTGGAACGCTACCCGGAAGAAGTGATCATCCGGAACACCTGGAAGGACGTGCTGGAAGAGTTGAAGAACGGATCGGCGGGCCAGAGCGTTTCCATCTTCCCCAACGGATCGCTGCAGTATATACCGGTGGATTAAGAAATAGGAATCAGGAATCAGGTTTCAGGTTTCAGGAATCAGGTTTCAGGCTTCAGGCTTCAGGTTTCAGGCTTCTCCTCTATTCTTCAACTGTGAGTAGAGGTGGTTTTGTTCCTGATTCCTGATTCCTGATTCCTGATTCCTGACTCCTGATTCCTGATTGCTGGTTCCTTGTTGCTCGTTACTCGATTGTTTTAAGCTCTTCATCGTTTGTCGCCCGCTGTCCACGGTCGGTTGGCTTATGCCCCGCGCCTTGTGCCTTGCGCCTCACGCTTTTCCCCTTTCCTGTTTTCCCCTTTTTGGGAAAAAAACCTTGACAGGAGCAGGTCCCTTATATATTTTTATCTCAACCTCCGGGGTTCAAGAATTCCAGTAATATTCTTCTTGAGCCAACGATCCCCCGGGAGGCCCATCATTCATTTCCCTCCGCCGGTCGGGAGCCAGCATGTCCATCCTGGTGCAAGAATTTCATCCGCCCGGCTGATCCAAGCGGAAAAGGAGACCCCATGGGAGAAGATTGGTTGCTTGTGGAAAAAAAAGAAAGAATCTGCACGGTCACCTTCAACCGGCCGGAGAAACGCAATGTTTTGGCTCCGCTCATGCTTTTCCAACTGGCCGACCTTCTGAAATCCATCCAGGAGGAGGGAGAAATCCGCTGTCTGGTCCTCCGGGGAGCGGGGGACAAGGCCTTTACCGCCGGCTACGACATTGCCGTCATTCCCAGCAACATGACCCCGGAGATGGCCGCCGCCTTTAAAGAGAAAAATCCCCTCCATACCGGGTTGCAGTCGATCATCGATTTTCCCTACCCGGTCATCGCCATGTTGAACGGCCATGCCTTCGGGGCCGGGTGCGATCTGGCCATGACCTGCGACCTGCGGATCGCCGCGGAAAATGCCCAGATGGGAATCCCACCGGCCAAGCTGGGACTCATCTACCAGCCCGACGGAATCCTGCGGATGATCAACATCGTGGGGCTGGCCAACGCCAAGGAGATTTTCTTCACCGGGCGCAGCTACGCCGCTCCCAAGGCCCAGGAGATGGGTATGGTCCACTATGTTCTTCCCCAGGACCAGCTTTCTTCCTTTACCTACGAGATGGCGCGGGAAATCTCCGAAAACGCCCCCCTTTCTCTGAAGGGGATGAAGGTTATCTTCAACAAGATCTTCCTTTCTCAGAAACTGAACCCCAAGGATGCTGAGGAGATTGAGGCCCTGCGACTCCAGGCATTCAACAGCGAAGACATCAAGGAAGGCCAGCGGGCCTTCAAGGAAAAACGGAAGCCGGTGTTTAAAGGAAGGTAGGGAATCAGTTCGTAGGGGCGACCCGCCGGGTCGCCCGTACAGAGTTCGGAGTAAAACGAATTTCAGAAAAATTTTTTAAATCGTCACTCTGTTATTCCTTTCATGCCTCGCAGCCTTAACGCTTAAGCTTCCGGAAGGAGGAAAGAGCCTTTGAATACCGACCGGGTAAGCAGTCTCTTCTGGCTGGCCCTGGGGCTGGTCAGCATGTACGGTTCGGTCCAGCTGGGGCTGGGGACTCTCCGGGAACCGGGCTCGGGCTTCCTCGCTTTCCTGGCCGCATCCTTCATCAGTCTTATCGCCCTGGGCATTTTCCTGAAATCCCTCATCCGGTGGCGGGGCGCCCGGTTGGATTTCGCCTCCCTCTGGATGGAGGCCAACTGGCGCCGCCCCGCGGTCATCGGTCTCCTGGTCCTGGGGTTCGTTCTGGCCCTGGAGAAGCTGGGTTTCATCCTGTCCGGCTTCCTCCTCCTGCTGGTTCTCTTCCGCTGGGTGGAAAAGTTTTCCTGGAAGAAAGCCCTGATCATTCCCGCTTTGACCCTGGGCTTCTCCTATCTCCTCTTCAACGTTTTTTTAAAGGCTACCCTCCCCCGGGGGTTCCTGAACTTCTGAACCGCAAGGAAGATCTCCCATGGACTTCTTTTCCACCTTCATCGCCGGATTGAACGTCGCCTTCCAGCCGATGAATCTTCTCTTCTGCTTCCTGGGAGTGTTCGTGGGGACCCTGATCGGGGTTCTTCCGGGCATCGGCCCCGTGGGGACCATGGCCATCCTCCTGCCAGTGACCTATGGAATCCCCCCCACCTCGGCCATCATCATGCTCGCCGGGATTTATTACGGCGCCCAGTACGGGGGCTCCACCACCTCCATCCTGGTAAACATTCCCGGGGAGGCCGCCTCGGTGATCACCACCCTGGACGGCTACCAGATGGCCCGGAAAGGCCGGGCCGGCCCCGCCCTGGGAATCGCCGCCTTCGGTTCCTTCATCGCCGGGACCCTGGGGGTCATCGGCCTCCAGCTGATGGCTCCGCCCCTGGTAAGGGTGGCCCTGCGCTTCGGCCCGCCGGAGTATTTTTCCCTCATGCTCCTGGGTTTCGTGATCCTCACCTACCTGGCCCAGAAGTCCATGGCCAAGGCCCTCATGATGGCCGGCGTGGGAATTCTCCTGGGAACCGTCGGGCTGGATACCATGACCGGGATGCCGCGTTTCACTTTTGACCTTCCCGAACTGCTGGATGGGGTGGGCCTCGCCCCGCTGGCCATGGGCCTCTTCGGTATCTCCGAAATCTTCCTGAACGTGGAAAAGAAGATCAAACAGGAACTGCTGACGACCAAGGTCAGGGGGCTGTTCCCCACCCTGGAGGATTGGAGGCGTTCGATCCTGCCCATCCTGCGGGGCACGGTCCTCGGCTTTTTTCTGGGCATTTTGCCCGGCGGCGGAGCGGTCCTTTCTTCCTTCGTTTCCTATGCGGTGGAGAAGCGGATCTCCAAGCATCCCCAGGAGTTCGGCAAGGGAGCGATCGAGGGAGTGGCCGCTCCCGAGTCGGCCAACAACTCCGCGGCCCAGGGGGCTTTCATCCCCCTCTTGACCCTGGGCATTCCGGCCAACGTGGTCATGGCCATCCTCCTGGGGGCCCTGATGATCCACAACATCACCCCCGGGCCCATGCTGGTGAAGGAGCATCCGCAGCTCTTCTGGGGGGTGATCAGCAGCATGTACATGGGAAACGCCATGCTTCTCCTCCTCAACCTTCCCCTGATCGGGCTCTGGGTACAGCTCCTCCGGGTCCCCTATTCCATCCTTTTCCCCTTGATCCTTTTCATCTGCCTCATCGGGGCCTACGTGATTAACAACAGCGTCATCGACGTGGCCCTCATGCTGATTTTCGGGGTGGCGGGCTACCTCATGCGCAAGTTCGAGTACGAGCCGGCCCCGCTGGTCCTGGCTTACGTTCTGTCCCCTATGCTGGAAAATGCCTTGAGGCAGTCCCTGATCCTCTCCAGCGGGAGTTTCGGCATTTTCATGAACCGCCCCATCTCCGCCAGCTGCCTCATCGCGGCGGCCGTCCTCCTGCTCTCCTCCCTTCTGCCAATGATCCGGAAGAAGCGGGAAACCATTGTGGCGGAGGCGGAGATAGACGAATGAAGCGGGGCCGGGGCGGACAAGGATCGAGGTCTCCAGCCGGGCTTGAACAGGAGGGCCGCGAAATTTTATAGAAGGCGTCATCCCGGCGAAAGCCGGAATCCAGTTATCTCAAGATGTTCTGGACGCCGGCGCCTGCCCCGGACATGATCCAGGGTTCGCCGGGGTGACGATCAAAATGGCTTTTTGCGAGTTCATCAAACTTGATCTGAAAGCCGAAGAACGGATACAATACAATGGTAAGCAGGGGGAAGGAAAGAAAATTCCAAACAGTCTGGGGGGAGGTCAAAATGAAAATGCAGCGCGACTCTTTTTCCCGATTCCTTATTTTCGCATTTTTGGCTTCATTCTTAGCCTTGATCCTGCCCTGTCCGGCCCCGGCTCAGGATTATCCGTCCAGGGCCATTACCGTCTACTGCGGGTATGAGGCCGGGGCCACGACGGATCTGACAGCCCGGGGACTGGCCGCCGGCCTGGAGAAAGTTCTCGGCGTCCCGGTGGTGGTGGAAAACAAGGCCGGGGGGGGAGCCACGGTGGCGGCCGGCCTGGTCGCCAGCAAGAAGCCCGACGGGTATACCCTGGGAGTCGTCTCCACGGGAGTCATAACCGTCCGCCCGCAGATTTTCAAAGTGTCCTACGACCCCTTCAAAGATTTAACCCTGATCGCCCAGTACAGCCGCTACATCGGCGGCCTCTGCGTCCTCAACGATTCGCCGCTCAAAACCATCGACGACTTCATCGCCTACGCCAAGGCCAAGCCGGGGCTCTCCTACGGGTCCTCCGGGGCTTACACCCAGCAGCACATGGCCGTGGAGCTGTTCTCCCAGTGCAAGGGGTTGAACCTCAAGCACGTGCCCTACAAGGGCGGGGCCCCGGCCAACACCGCGCTCATGGGCAAGCACACGGATTTTGTCGCCGGGTCGGGACAGCACATGCAGTACCTCAAACAGGGGGTCTTCCGCATGCTCATGATTTACAACGCCGAAAAGCGGGACCCCGATTATCCGGACCTTCCTATTCTGAAAGAGCTGGGCTGCCCGGATGCTCCGGCCCTGGGGTATATCGTGGTCGCGCCCAAAGGACTCCCGGAACCCGTCTACCAGAAGCTCACCAGCGCCGTCAAGAAAGTAACCGACGGGCAGGAATTCCAGAAACTGCTCAAGCATCTGGACCTTCCCTACGACTTCAAGGACGGTAAGGCGATGGAAAAAGGTGTAGCCGCTGAATATGCATGGTATAAGGAATTCCTCCCCAAGATGGGGGCCAAGGTGCTCAAATGATGAAGAGGGAATTCTTTCTACCGGGGGAAATTGATGGTCTCGTAAGAAGTCTCTTGGGTCGTCACCCCGGCGAAAGCCGGGGTCCATCCCGCCAAGGGCGGGATTGAAATAACTGGATTCCGGCGCCTGCCCCGGACCCGATCCGGGGTTCGCCGGAATGACGAATTCTATGGAATCCCGACTTTTTACGAATTCATCAAAACTGGAAAGGAGATTTTTTCCCATGAGCCATGATGATTCTCTGAAGAAGATCCGGGAGGAAAAGGAAAAATGGGAGGGAAAAACCCTCAAACCGGCGCTCCAGCGGTTCAAGCTGAAAGAGTCCCCCACCCGTTTTTACTCTCCCCTCGATGCGGAGGAAAGCTTCGAATTCCTGGAGAAGGTTGGGTTTCCGGGGCAGTATCCTTTCACCGCGGGAACCTTCCCCACCTTTCCTTACCGGACGGGAGAGAGGGGGTCGGGTTCCATTGCCCAGGCCCCCGGGTTGGCCCGCGCCGGCCGGTATTCGGGATATGGCTCCTCAGAGGACACGCGGGATTACTATTTGCACATGAAAAAACTGGGCCAGAAGGCCGGCCCCAACATCGCCTTCGACCTTCCCACCCAGATCGGCTACGACTCGGACCATCCCCTGGCCGCCGGGGAAGTGGGAAAGGTCGGAGTGGCCGTGGACACCCTCCGGGACATGGAGATCATCTTCGAGGCCTTCTCCGGGGAGAACGACATCGACCGCACCGCCTCCAACTTCACCATCAACGCTCCGGCCAACATCATCATGGCCATGTACCTGGCCCTGGCGGACAAACGGGGCATTTCCTGGGACAAGCTGCGGGCCACGCCGCAGAATGAAATCCTGAAGGAATACATAGCCCGGGGAACCTACATCTTCCCCCCCCGCCATGCCATGCGCATGTTCCGGGACAGCTTGATCTTCTTCGTCAAGCATCTTCCCAACGTGAACATCACCAGCATGGGCGGGTTCCACATCCGCGAGGCCGGGGCCACCCGGGAGCAGGACCTGGCTTACAGCATGGCCATTGGAGCCGCTTATCTCCAGGAAGGGGTGAACGCGGGACTGGAGGTGGACGACTTCGCCCCGCGGTTCAGCTTCAATGCCTTCGGCGGGTCCATGGATTTTTTCAAGGAGATCGCCTTCCACCGCGCGGCCCGGAGGATGTGGGCCAAGGTGGTAAAGGAAAAATTCGGGGCCCAGAACGAGCGGTCCATGCTGCTCCGCATGGCCTCCACGGCCCACTGCGGCCGGGTCAACTGCTCGATCCAGCGCCCTCTCAACAACCTGACCCGCTCCATCGTGGGCGGGATCGCCGCCGCCCTGTCCGGGGGACCGCCCAACTGCAACCCCCCCTTCGATGAACCCATGGGCCTGGGCTGGAGCCTGGAAGCCATTCAGCTGAGCGAAGACGCGGCCCGCATCCTCCAGAACGAGGCCCGCCTCACCGAGGTCATGGACCCCCTGGCAGGATCCTACTACGTCGAATCCCTGACCGACCAGATCGAGAACGCCGCCTGGGCGGAGTTCGACAAGATTCAGTCCATGGGAGGGGCGGTGAAGGCCATCGAGAGCGGCTACCTGCAGCGGGAAGTAGCCCGCAGCGCCTACGAACGCCAGAAGAGGCTGGAAGAGGGGAAAGACTTCATTATCGGGGTTAACTGCTACACGGGAGAGGGAGAACTGGAGGTGCAGACCACCCGCCTGGTTCCCCATCCCTACGAGCCGGAGCGGCGGGAGAACGCGGAGAAGGTGCAGATCGAAAGATTGAAGGAAGTCAAGAAGAGCCGGGATTCGAAGAAGGTGGCCGAGTTGCTCAGGAAGCTGAAAAGCGAGGCGGCCCGGGAGGAAGTCAACCTGCTCCCCACCCTGATCGAATGTGTGAAGGCCTACGCCACCCTGCAGGAGATCTGTGACACCCTGCGGGAGGTCTTCGGGGAATACCAGCCGGCAGCACTGTAAAACTAGTTTCGAGTTCCGGGTTTCGGGTTCCGGGTTAAAAGCTTCAAGCCGGCAAAACCTGAAACTCGAAACCCGAAACTTGAAACTCGAAACTCACAATAAGGGAGAGGAGAACGGGCGAATATGGCGGATGGGAAAAAGGAGAGCAGCGGCCCCTTGAAAGGGGTCCGGGTGATTGATCTGAGCATGATGCTGGCCGGGCCATCCGGCTCCATGCTGATGGGAGACATGGGAGCCGAAATCATCAAAGTGGAGCCCTTGGCGGGCGATGAAACGCGGGTGGGCCCGCCGTATTTTTACGGGGAGAACAGCGCCTATTTCTATTCCATCAACCGCAATAAAAAGAGCGTGGTCCTCGACCTCAAGTCCCCGGAGGGACGGCAGGTTCTCTACGATCTGGTAAAAAAGGCGGATGTGGTTTACGACAATTATCGGCCGGGGGTAACCGACCGGTTGCAGACCGATTACGAGACCCTCAAGAAATACAACCCTAAAATCATCTGCTGTTCCATTTCCACTTACGGCTACGACGGCCCTTATCGCGACCGGCCGGGCTACGATCTCATCGTCCAGGCCATGAGTGGAGGCATGTCCATCACTGGGGAACCAGGGGGTTCTCCCGTGAGAGCGGGAATTCCCCTGGGAGACCTGGTGGGGGGCCTTCTTGCAGTGCATGGCGTCCTGGGTGCGATCATCCACCGGCAGAAGACGGGTGAGGGACAGCGGCTGGAGGTTTCTCTCCTGGACGGACAGGTTTATCTGCTGACTTACATTGCCCAGTATTACTTCCACTCGGGCAATATTCCCGGCCCCATCGGATCCGGTCATCAATCCCTGGTCCCCTACCAGGCCTTTAAGACCAAGGACATCCAAATTGTGATCGTGGCCCACCAGGACCATCACTTCCAGAGGCTCTGCAAGGCCATCGGGAAACCCGAATGGGCCGAGGACCCCCGCTTTTCCAATCGCACCAAACGCCTGGAGAATAAATCCGCTCTGATTCC
>Ga0315294_10007835_pt1 | contig 11723 bp, 8 predicted proteins | sample YL17G13_40_MG_FD_203626 | JGI IMG/M metagenome (GOLD analysis project Ga0315294, IMG submission 203626) | Sediment microbial communities from Yellowstone Lake, YNP, Wyoming, USA - YL17G13_40 | ecosystem: Environmental > Aquatic > Freshwater > Lake > Sediment | place: USA: Wyoming | collected...
GACAACTGGAAATTATGCGGGATATGGGCTGCAACGCCATCCGCACCAGCCACAACCCCCCCGCCCCGGAACTGCTGGAGCTGTGCGACCGGATGGGCTTTGTCGTCTGGGATGAATGTTTTGACAAATGGGACGACAAGGCCGACCGGGTGAAAGGTCAGCCCCCGCTGGAGGAATACGGCGAAAAACAGATTCGCAATTTTGTTATGCGCGACCGCAATCACCCGTGCATCGTTGTTTGGTCTATTGCTAACGAAATTGGAGCCCAGCCCTATGATAAAGAAGGTCTTTCGCCGGAACGGGTGAAATTTATGCGCGAATTTGTATTGAAATATGATGCGACCCGCCCCGTCGGTATGGCCTGTCATATCCCCGAAATGGCCAACAGCAAAATTCCCGATGCGCTGGATTTAACCGGATGGAATTATATGCGTCGATACGGCATCATGCGCGAACGTTATCCCGATAAACCTATTATCTACACTGAATCCGCCTCGGCTCTGAGCACGCGGGGATTTTACGAACTGCCCCTGCCGGAAAATAAAACAGAGTACTCCAAACAGCAATTACAGGTTAATTCGTATGACCATAACGCCGCAAAATGGTCGGACATCCCCGACAGGGAATTTGAATTGATGCAGCAGGATAAGTTTGTGGCCGGCGAATTTGTCTGGACGGGTTTTGATTATCTGGGCGAACCGACGCCGTTTGACAAAGAGGCCCGAAGCTCGTATTTCGGCATCGTGGATTTGTGCGGCATTCCCAAAGACCGCTACTATTTATATCGCAGCTACTGGCGGCCGGATACGACGACTATCCATATTCTGCCGCACTGGAATTGGCCGGACCGCATCGGACAGAAAGTGCCTGTGTATGTTTATACCAACGGCGACTCGGCGGAATTATTTCTCAACGGCAAATCTCTGGGTAAAAAAACCAAATTGTCCCCGGACGCCCGCATCGACCTGCAAAAAGACCCCTATTACGCCGTGCTGGACAAATACCGGCTTCGCTGGCTGGATGTCGTCTATGAGCCGGGTGAATTGAAGGCCGTCGCGTATAAGCAGGGTAAAAAAATCGGCGAAGCGATTATGCGTACCGCCGATAAACCCGCCGCCATTCGCCTGACGCCGGACCGTAAGAAACTGTCTCCTACGGGCGATGACCTCAGCTATATTCTTGTCGAAGCCGTGGACGCCAAAGGAAATCCCTGTCCTCTGGCCGATAATCTGGTTCACTTTGAAATCAAAGGTCCCGCCCGAATCGCCGGCGTCGGCAACGGCAACCCAATGTCGTTTGAACCGTTCCAGGCCGACTATCGCAAATTGTTTTACGGCAAAGCCATGCTGATTATCCGCACCGAGGGCAACGGCGGCGATATACACATCACCGCCAAAGCCGACGGCCTGAAGGACAGCAAAACCGATCTTCATTCTGGTGACAATTTGCTGGAAGCCATCCTCGGCATCTTTGGAATTAAATAAATCGCGATTGCTCTATAGAAAAATTAGAGATGCAAGTTATGGTAAAGAAAGACAAAGGGAAAGGGATGATTCGCAAGTCTCAGGCAGTCGTGTATGCAGCCGTAATGATGTTCGCGTTGTCCACGTTGACATTCGGTCAAACTCTGCATAAAGACAAAATCGGCATTACGCTGGATACGCCGGGCGGGTTGACACGACTGGAACTCTGGAATGAGCAGACGATTCGTGTCCTTCACACTCCAACGCGGGATTTGCCGAAAAATTCGAGCCTGGCCATCGTTGCCAGGCCGAAAAAGGTTGAGTGGCAGTGTCAAGACAATAAGGATTATGTGCTGTTAACGACAGCAAAGCTTGGGGCGCGTGTGGACAAGGCAACCGGACGTGTTTGCTTTATGGATGCAAAGGGCACAACGATTCTGGCCGAGGCGGCCAACGGAACTTGTTTCGAACCTGCAACGGTAGGTGGTTTGGCGACATATCGCGTCAGGCAGCAGTTTGAATTCGATCCGCAGGAGGCCTTTTACGGACTGGGGCAGCATCAGCAGGGCATTATGAATTACACCGGGACGAGCGTGCATCTTCAACAGAAAAACATGGAGGTGGCCGTGCCGGTCATGCTGTCGTCCAGGGGCTATGTCATTCTGTGGGATAATCCAGCCGTGACCGATGTGAACCTTGGCGGTGGCAACGCGGAAGTCATTCCGTCCGCTCGGCTCTTGGACGAAAAAGGTCAGCCCGGCGGCCTGACGGCCTGTTATTACAAGGGCAAGGAGTTCAAGGACCTCATTGTCGAGCAAACCGACCCTAAAATCGATTTCAACTGGGGTCAGACACCGCCGACGGGTGTGCCGCACGATAACTACTGTGTACGCTGGACCGGCTTTATCGAGGCCAACGAGGCCGGGCAATACACCCTTCTTGCATCGGCCGACGATGGTGTGTGCGTATGGATTGACGAGCGGAAGGTGATCGATGAATGGAACACACAGGCTGTCAGCACCTTCCAGGCCGGCCTGAACTTTGCCGCCAAGAGCCGACACCGTATCCGCATGGAATATTTTCAGGGTGGCGGCGGCGCTGAAGCGCATCTGGCCTGGCAATTGCCGGCGACAAAACTCGCTTTCGTCTGGTCCTCTGAAGCAGGCAATGCAGTGGATTATTATGTGATGTACGGTCCACAGCCGGATCAGGCGATTTCCGCATACCGGCAGCTTACCGGCACCGTTCCGATGTTCGCCAAATGGACGTGGGGCTTCTGGCAGTGCAAAGAACGTTATCAAAGCCAGGATGAACTGCTGGGCGTTTTGTCCGAATATCGCAAGCGAAATATTCCGCTGGACGGCATCATTCAGGATTGGCAATACTGGAAAGTCGGCCAATGGGGTTCCCACGAATTTGATTCGCAACGTTATCCCGACCCGGCGGCTATGGTCAAAGCCGTGCATGATTCCAATGCGCATATCATCATTTCCATCTGGCCACGATTTGATTCTGGAACTGAATGTTTTGATGAAATGAATAAAGCCGGGGCGCTTTATCCGCCCGTCTATAATAATGTCTTTCCCAAGGGTGAGGGCAAGTGGTACGACCCGTTTAATCCCAAAGGCCGGCAGCTCTATTGGAAGCTGGTCAATGATAAGCTCGGCAAGCTTGGATTTGACGGCTGGTGGCTGGACGCCTGCGAAGCCGAACTGGGCGGCGAATGGGGCCAGATGCGCAACTTGAAGACGGCCGCCGGCTCCGGCACCACCGTGTTTAATGCTTACCCGCTGATGCATACCACAGGCGTCTATCAGGGCCAGCGCGCCGACATACCCCAAAAGCGGGTCTTTATTCTCGCACGCTCGGCCTATGCCGGCCAGCAGCGCAATGGCGTCGTAACATGGTCGGGTGATATTCAAGGCAACTGGAAAGTATTTGCCGCTCAGATTCTGGCAGGGCTTAATTTCAGTGCATCAGGTATTCCCTATTGGAATACCGACATCGGCGGTTTCTTCGGCGGCGACCCCGCCGATGCCAAATACGCCGAATTATTCACTCGCTGGTTCCAGTTCGGGACATTTTGTCCGATGTTCCGCGTGCACGGCACCGGCAAAGGAAAAGAATTGTGGCGTTTCGACGAAGCCACACAAAAAATCCTGATCGATTACGACCGATTGCGATACCATCTGCTGCCCTACATTTATTCCATAGCATGGCAAGTCACCAGCAACGATTACACGATGATGCGACCGTTAGTGATGGATTTTCAACACGATGCCCGGGTGTACAATATTGCCGACCAATATATGTTCGGCCCGGCGATTATGGCCAACCCCGTCATTCACGCCGGGGCATCAAGTCGCAAGGTTTATCTGCCCGAAGGCTCTCTCTGGTATGATTTCTGGATGGGCCAATCCCACGCCGGCGGCCAGACCGTTGATACGGCGGCCCCGATTGAAACTATGCCGCTGTTCGTCAGGGCAGGCTCGATTATTCCTTACGGCCCGGCGGTTCAGTATGCGAATGAAAAACCGGCGGATGCAATCGAACTGCGTATTTATCCCGGCGCCAACGGCGAATTTACGCTGTATGAGGACGAGGGTGACAACTACAACTACGAACGAGGCGTTTATTCTGTGATTCCTATCCGCTGGAATGAGCAAACGCGGGAATTGACGATCGGTGACCGCAAAGGAAAGTTCTCGGGCATGGTTAAGGAACGCACATTCCGCATAGTATGGGTGAGTTCCGATCACGGCACCGGCATCGCTCTGGCGAAAGCGGCGGATACGGAAGTGCATTATAACGGCAAAGCTGTAAAAATCCGTCCCCCGGCGGACAGCATACGATTCAAGCCGGGGAACTCCCCATTGTGATGTTTGTGCGCGACGGCGAGGTTATTCCGCATATCAAACGGGCCCAATCTACAATGCAGATGAACTGGTCCAATCTCGACCTGGTCGTTTTCGCCGCTGGTGCGAAAACCGCCGGAGGACTTGTCTGTCTGCCGAAGGATAATGTACTGCACGAAGTGGTTGTGTCCGCCAAATTTGGCGGCTGGAAACTGAAAACCGACCCGACCGCAGGCAAAGCAGCATGGAAAATGCAAAAGTACTCCGACTACAAACGGTAAACAGCCTCAGAACTCGGCAGAAAAATGATGCGAGCGGAAGACTTTTGCCTAACGGGCCATAATGCTGGAAATGCGGAACACAGGCAGCAATAGTGCAATGGCAATCGTGCCGATGACAACGCCCATAATGATAATCATCAATGGTTCGATCAGTGTCGTGGCGGCGCGGATGGAGTTTTGCAGTCTCTTTTCAAGAAAGACTGACACTTTATCGCAGACACGTCCGACCTGGCCGGATTTTTCACCGGCGCGAAGCATCTGAATAATACCCGGAGCGATCAGCTCATGATATGGAGCCAGTTCAATCGCGTCGGAAAGCTGATAGCCGTCGCGAAGGCGGGCGTCCACCATCGTCCACAAACACCGGAAAAAATAGTTATCGCAGGACGTCCGCATCACTTCCAGCGCCTCCAGCAGACTTACTCCGGTGTTGACCATCGTGGCCAGAATCCGCATACTGCGGGTCAGAACCGCGTCGATAAACATCGTGCCGAAAATCGGCGTATGTACTTTGACCCAGTCGATGGTTTTATGACCGGTAGGCGTCTTTTTCCAGGCGCTCAGGCCAAGAAACCCCAATATGCCCAGTGTGACGGCGGAGGCTAAAAACGTCGGGTTGGCCAGCAGACCGCTGAAATTGACCAGAAGCTGTGTCAGTGCCGGAAGCGCCGCGCCGCGGGATTCATAAATGCGGGTAAATCGCGGCAGAACGAAAAACATCAGCGAGCCGGTCGCAGTGACAGCCATCAACAGCATAATCACCGGATAAATCATCGCGCTTTTGACCTGCTTGCGGGTCTCGGCCTCGGCATTGAGATAGCCGGAAAGAACATCCAGCATGTGGGGCATCCTCCCGGACGCCTCGGAGGTCTTGACCATACTCACAAACATCGTATTGAAAATCCGCGGATAGGCCGACAGAGCCGAGGAAAAATTGTCGCCGTTTTTAATGCGGTCGGCCAAATCTTCAATCACGGTACGGAATATACAGGGCTTCATCTGCTCGGCAATGGCAATGATGGCGTCGCTGAGGACGACGCCGCTGTCGAGCATCACCGCAACCTGGGTGGTGAATAAAATCAGGTCCTGCCGCCTGACCGCGGCATTGGCGTAAGGAGACGGTTTCGGCGCGGCGATAGCAGACGCCCGAAGCGTTCCGCGACCGATATTCTCGCCGCTTTTTCGGCCAGTTCGTTCCAGAGTGTTTGTCGAATCATATAATGCCATATCCAGCGTCCTTATTCGCTCACATTGGCCACGCGGAGAATCTCGTCAATCATCGTAATGCCGGCGGCTACTTTATCAACGCCGTCCAGATGCAGCGGCCTCATCCCCATCTCCAACGCCGCGGCACGCAGCGCCTTGAGCGTCGCCCCCTGCACAATCATTTCCTGGACTCTGTCGTCCGGCGTGAACAGTTCGTGAATGGCGATTCGTCCGACGTAGCCGGTGTTGCGGCACTTTTTGCAGCCGATGCCGCGATAAAATTTCAGCGTTGAACCGTTCCATTGTTCCACCATTTTTCGAATTGCGGCCGACGGCTCGTACTCCTCCTTGCAGTTGGGACAGATTTTCCGCACTAATCGCTGGGCCAGAACGCCGACCAGCGACGCGCTGACCAGGTATGGAGCCACGCCCAAATCGACCAGCCGGGTAATGGCGCCGGGCGCATCGTTGGTGTGCAGCGTGGACAGCACCAAATGGCCGGTCAGCGCCGCCTGCACAGCGATACTGGCGGTTTCATGGTCGCGGATTTCACCCACCATCACAATATCCGGGTCCTGACGCAAAAGACTCCGCAGCGAGTTGGCGAACGTAAAGCCGGCGGCCTCGTGCACCTCAAACTGGTTAATGCCGACAACGTTGCATTCAACGGGGTCCTCAACCGTACAGATATTGACCTGTTCGCTGTTCAGTTCCGACAACACGGCGTACAGTGTGGTGTTTTTCCCGGAGCCGGTCGGGCCGGTCGCCAGAACAATGCCGTGGGGGGAGTTGATGATTTTACGGAATTTCCGCAGATTCTCATAGCTGAAGCCCAGCGACTCCAGACTGGTGAGTATCCGGCGGATGTCAATAACGCGAACGACCACCTTTTCGCCCCAGGTGCCGGGCATAACCGAAACACGCAGGTCAACGGGCCGGGACTGCATCAGCACGTGAATGCTGCCGTCCTGCGGCAGCCGACGCTGGGCGATGTCCAGACCGGCCATAATCTTGACGCGAGAGACAATCGCCGCGTGCATCTGATACGGAGGATGAATTTTCTCATACAGGCGACCATCGACGCGATAACGCACGCGAAGAATCTTCTCGTCGGGTTCGATATGAATATCGCTGGCGTTCTCGTGAACGGCGGTGTAAATCAGATAATTGACCAGCTTGACCACGGGGGATTGTCCCGCGACTTCCTCAAGATTGGAAATGTCCTCGGGAAGATTTTCAATCATTGCAAAGTCGGCCACCGCCGCATCGTCGATAATGTCATCAATGACAAATACGTTGGCCGCGGGCATATAAATCTGCAACGTCGCGCGAATATCGTGAGCCGTCGCACACACCACCTGGATGCGGCATCCCGCCAGACGCTCAATCTCGTCAATCAAAAAAACGTTGGACGGTTCGCTCAGCGCAATGGTCAGAACATTTCGCACCTTAAACAGCGGAAGAATAATATGCTCTTCGAGAAACTCTCTGGGCAGTAATTCAACCACCGCCGGGTCGCAAAGTTTCGGGCTGACCTGCGCATACGGAACGTTGTACGTCTCAGCCAGCGCCGAAGAGATCTGGTTTTCGGTGCAGTAGCCCATCTCCACCAGCACTTCGCCAAGCAGCTTTCTTTGGTCCAGGGCCTGTTGACGAGCCAGCGCACGCTCAATCTGCTCGGCGGTAACCACTTCCCGACTGAGCAGAAGCTGACCTAACTGCAACTTCTTGTTCGCCGTGGTTTCAGTCATCGCTGGATGATTTCCTGTTGTCTGTTGCTAATTTCCGATTCTGAAAATTCCAAATACCAAATTCCAAACAAAGTGCTTCAGGCGAAACTCTTGACTGCCTCGGCCAGTTCGCCATAGGTATCAAACTGACCCAGAAGCCGAGTGACCTCGAGAATCTTTCGACAGATTTCGTCCAGACCCGCCAGTTTGAGCTGCCGGAGACGGTCCCGACAGCGATCATTGAGTTCCAGAAGCGTTTCGAGCGTGGTGCTGTCGAAAAGAACGACCTTGCTCATATCCAGAACAATACCGGTGATTTCAGACTCGGCCAACAGCGAACTGACGGCATCTTCAAAGGACTTGACCGTTTCATGCGTAAATTCGCCCTGAAGGCTGAGCACCGCAATCTGGTTATATTTCTGCACATCCATTCTCATCGGATTAACACTCCTACGGCCTGGGTACCGTACTCAGAGAAATTGCTGTAATCCCAGTTTTCAATAAACCCGTCCTGAATAATGCACCAGAGTTTGTCAACGTCGCTGTCGAGAAATACCTCGGCAATTTGAGGGTCAAACTGTGTACCAATACCCTTGTGAATCTCGGCCTGAGCATGTTTGAATCCCATCGCATCGCGATAGACGCGTTTGGAAGTCATCGCATCGAAAGCATCGGCTAAGGCGATAATTCTTCCCAGCAGCGGAATGTCCTCGCCGGCCAGACCCTGTGGATAACCTTTCCCGTCGTATCGCTCATGATGATGCAGGACGCCTGGAATAATCGAATGCATCTGGGGAATCTCGGATAAAATCGCTGCGCTGACGCGCGGATGCGCAAAAATAATTTCGCGCTCCTGGTCGTCCAGTTTGCCCCGTTTCCGCAGCACCGTCTCGGCGACGCCGATTTTACCGATATCGTGCAGCAACCCCGCCAGATAAACATGATGAACCAGATTCGCAGGCAGCGTACAAACCTGCTGGAGATGTTCGGCAATCCAGCGGGAGACAAAGGCAACCCGTTCGGAATGGCCGCGGGTGTAGGGGTCTTTGGCGTCAATACTGCCGGTCAGGGCCTTAAGCGAACCAATGAATAATTCCTTCAGATCGGAAAAAAGCCTCCCGTTTTCAATAAAAACGGCGCACCCATTGGCGACAGAATTAAACAGCTTGATATCGGTGCTGTCGAAATCCGATTTGCCCAGCGGATTGGTGGCGACCATAATGCCGATCATATTTTCACCGCCCTGTAAGGACACGGCCAGGATATTCTTCACATTGTCCGGCCAGGCGTACTGAAACGGGCCGTGGACGCCGCCGTCCAGAAACGCCTCTTTCCCGGCGGCCAAATCCTCCATCAGATGCACCTGCACAATATCAGCCAGCGTCGCGTCAATCGAGACATAGCCGCAACCGGCGGTGAGAACCAGTCGTTTCTGGCCGTCGATCTTCTTCTCAAGAAAAACCGCCAGCCCTTCCACGTTCACCAGGCTGCGCAACTGATCGCAGGCGTATTGCAGAAACTCGGCGTTGGTCTGCGTCACCTTCATATGGGTGCTCAGGTTGTACAGCAGAACAATCTGCTCATACATCTGCGAAAGCTCGGTGGTGAGTTTATCTATTTGACCGGCGTGTCTGACAGAGGCCTCAAACTCCGTGGCGAAGGTTTCCAGCAGATGGGCTGGATAGCCGCCTTCTTCTGTTTCGCCTGTCAACAAGGCCGTGAATTCATGCTCATCGAGACCATGGCGGATACAATACTCCCGAAGTCTTCCGTCGAGGGTCTGAGACGGCAAACCCTTGTCCAGAAAAACAACGGCGACAGGCTGACCGTTTTGACGCAAAAGAGACATTAGGAACCGGTGGTCCTGTCCGCAGGAACGAATCCCGGTGAAAGGCGATTCAAACGCTTCCCCGGCCAGTTCACGCAATATTCCGCTGTCGCTGGTAAAACGGCCCCCTTCCGCCTGGAAAATACACTCCCGCCGCTCGTCATAAACCGCCAGGTTGATTCCAAGCCGATTCACACCGTGTGCAAGGCGATTCAACATCGCCTGTTGCGAAGAAGTAAAAGTCTGTCCCATCACGCTGCTCATTTATTTTTATTCCCCTGTCTGCGAACCATTCGAAGTTGTTTTTCCAGCGTCATCACTCATCCACTTACACGCCGGCTGTCTGACGAAGGACGTCTTCAACCGTCTGGAAAACCTCCCGTGGACTGAAAGGCTTGCTCAGACAGACATTGACGCCCAGTTTTTCTTTTTTCTGTTCATCAATGGCAAAACCGCGGGCGGTGAGCATAATGACCGGGATTGCCGCGGTTTCGGGTGTGGAGCGAAGTTTTTCAATCAGCTCCAGTCCCGTTAAACCGGGCATTTGGTAGTCGGTAATCACAATGTCCGGTTTGTGTTCACAGGCCAGGGTGTACGCGTCGGCGCCGTTGTCGGCGGTTATAACTTCAAAACCGTTGTTGCGAAGCTTGATGGCGACAACCTGTACAATGTGAAACTCGTCATCTACAACCAGCGCTTTTCTATCGGCCATAATTTGTCTCCGATCAATGGGGGTTAACGACGGCCTGCCCGGCTGCGGCCAGCGGCAAAACAAAACCAAACGTACTGCCCTTGCCCTGCTGACTGCGCACGAAGACCCGTCCGCCGTGTACTGTTTCGACAATTTGTTTGACGAGGTTAAGACCCAAACCGGTCCCTTTGGCAAAATTTTCATTGGCCTCCACCCGATAAAATTTCCCGAATAATTTATCGAGGTCCTGCTGGGGAATGCCGATGCCGGTGTCGGTAATACTGACGGCAATCGTTCCCTCCACATCGTTGATTTCGCTTTGCACCGTAATACTGCCGCCGACAGGCGTATATTTAACGGCGTTGCTGAGCAGATTCACCACCACCTGCGTCATCATATCCTTGTCCACGCAAACCTGGTCGTACAGAATCGGTAGCGGCGCCTGGACGGTAATGTCCTTTTCCTTTGCGTAGCTTTGCATCATTTCCAGCGCGTCGCGGAGAATCATCGCCAGGCTGTGGGGCTGCCGGTTGACCTTGACCAGACCCGATTCAATACGCGAGATATTCAATACATCCTCAATCAGCCGATTGAGACGATTGGCCTGGCCCTGAATGATTTCACAGAATTGACGAACCGTCGCCGTGTCCTGCGCATCGCCGTCAACCAGCATCTCGGCATAAGCGTTGATGGAAGCCAGCGGCGTTTTCAGCTCATGCGAAACGTGGCTGACAAAATCATTTTTGGCGCGGGAGATTTCCTTTTCGCGCGTGATGTCGTGCAGAACCGCCACCACACAAGCCGTCTGCCCGGCATCATCAACTACACAGGAAAGCACACAGTCAAAACAAATGTTTCCGTCATCTCTCGCAACGGTCAGTTCATGACGGACATGACGAACTCGGGAACCGAGGGTCTTGAGTATCATCTCCAGCAAAGAAGATTGTTTCAGGACATTCCGCACAGACGGCGGCTGGGAGGAGTCAAACTTAAAATCAAAGAGTCTTTCCGCCGACGGGTTGGCCAGAATGAGTCTGTCCTGACTGTCGCAAACTAATACGGCGTCCTGAATGCTGTTGAGGATCGCCTCAACGCCGCTTTTACGCCGGCGGAGAAGCTGAAACTGCAAATTTAACTCCTGATTTTCCAGACGAATCTCCTGCCGCGATTCGTAAATCTTCCGCAAGGCCGAGATTAACCCGTTTGTCAGCGGTTTGAGTAATACGCTGCTGCTGGCGATAAAAGGAGTTTCAGCGGAAAGCGTCCTGGTGATACTCTGCAGCTCTTTTTGTATCCGCCAAAAAAGAGACCCCAGCCCTCCTGCTGCAGCGCCGCCAACAACGCCAAGACAAACCAAAACGGCGGTTGGCATCAGGCCCGCCACCACACAGCAGACGCTGAGTAAAACGAGGATGGAAAAACAAATCCAGATTGAATATTTCAAATTCATCGCTGATTTTCAGTTTTTGGTTTTGGGTTCGTTCAGAAACATTGCGACCAGCGGGCTTTGCGGATTTAACTGGGCCGCTTTTTCCAAAGCCGCCTGCGCCTGAGCGACACGTCCCAGTTTCAAATAACATCGTCCGGCCATAAACGAGGCAAACCCGCCGAGTTCTTCATGATTCATTAACGGGATAAAAGATTCCAGCGCCGTTAGATATTTGCCGTC
>Ga0315294_10007836_pt1 | contig 11723 bp, 13 predicted proteins | sample YL17G13_40_MG_FD_203626 | JGI IMG/M metagenome (GOLD analysis project Ga0315294, IMG submission 203626) | Sediment microbial communities from Yellowstone Lake, YNP, Wyoming, USA - YL17G13_40 | ecosystem: Environmental > Aquatic > Freshwater > Lake > Sediment | place: USA: Wyoming | collected...
TTAACGTAGGATGCCCTTTTCGGCCCTTCAGTGAATGATGGCGCCGGCAGCAGGATTTGAACCTGCGAGTCCTTGCGGACACCAGTTCGCTCGCATCTGCCCTCGCGGGCATCGATTCTCGAATCGCTGATTCGAGACTGGCGCCTTGTCCAGATATTGGCGCAATGCGCTCAACTTACCTGGCTGGGCTATGCCGGCAAGCAAGATGTGGCCCCAGCAGTTTAAATCCGTTCGGAGGTGGCCTCTCATTTCCTTTCAAGGTATTCCGCGGCAGAGTTGTAAGAAAAAATTACGCTCATCCCGCGGCGTTCGGCCTCTATGATGCCCTTCGTCCTCAGCTTCTTCATGTGGTGGGATACTGTCGAGGCGGCCCTGCCGACCTTTTGTGCAATCTGGTTGTTTGTGAGTTCTTCGGTGCCCTTCAGGGTCTCGATTATCTCCTTTTCCATCTCGGTGCTATCATCGGTGAGGAAGCCTTCCGGCAGCTTCCCGACGTAGAAGTACCTACGGTGGCCCTTTTTCACGGAGTGCACCAGCCCGCACCTTTCCAGCACGTTCAGGTGGTACGCGGCACTGCCGTTGTTCAGCCCAAGGTCACTCCTGATCTCGTTGTAATGGGTCACGACCTTCCCGCGTATGTAGCCATATACCTGTCCGCGCGTGAAGTTCTCGAGCACCTCCTCGGGGCCCATTTCCTTGATGCGGGAGCGACGCCAAGGCATGGTAGTTGTTCAGGAGGAACGGATTTAAACGTTACAAGTCGGCGTTCGTCATCCTGCGAGCTGCCTGGATACGTCACTCGTACCTCAGTGCTTCGACTGGCTGCAGTTTGGCAGCATTTCTTGCAGGAATGATGCCCGACAGCGCGCCGACCACTATGGAAAAGCCTAGCGCGAACAGGACAAGCTCAGGCGTGATGACCGTCGTGCCGGCGCCCATCCTTCCTCCCGCTGCCCCCATCAGCCTGATGCCGAGTTCGGAGATGATGCCGGAAGCTATGAAACCAAGGAAGATGCCTATCAGGCCGCCAATGAAACCTATTATCGAGGATTCGAACAGGAACAACTTCATTATCTCTGAGTTCGTGGTCCCGAGTGCCTTCAGTGTTCCTATCTGTCTCGTCCTTTCCATCACGGACATGAACATTGTGTTCGCTATGCCTATGGCTCCGACCAGAAGCGAAATAGCCGCTATTCCGCCGAGGAACAGGTTCAGCGTTCCCATCACGCTGGAGATCGTCTGCTGCATGGACTGGGCGGACGTGACCGTGAAGTCCTTCGTGGTATTAGTGACGTGCCTCGAAAGCATCAGCTTCTGCTCGATGGTCGAGGCGAGCGTGATGGCGGAGTTAGCATCTGCCACCTTCAACTGTATGGACGAGAGCTGGTTCTGCGTCAGGCCTTCAACAATCGTCCTGGCCGCGCTTACCGGCATGAATATGGCGTTGTCATCGCTGTTGAAACTGCTGCCCGACGCCTTTAGGATGCCGGCGACCTTGAACGATTTTCCATCTATGTTCAATTGTGTATTGACCGTCAGCGGCTGCTTGAAGACCTCGTTGGCAACGGAGTAGCCTATCACCACTACGTTCCCGTCGCCGGGCGTTAGGTATCTGCCGGCATCAAGCCCGGATGTTTCCATTTCGCTCCATGCAAGCGGATCTACGCCGCGGATGGACATGGAAGAGCTCTGCCCCAAGTACGTGACGTCAGCCCTTCCGGAAATCATGCCGTCAACGAACAGCACGCCCGGAACAGATTTTATCACTTGGACGTCCCTGTCGGTCAGGTTCTGGCTATTGGAAGCGGTCTGGGGCCTGTCCTGGCCACCGCCGAAGCTCATGCCCATGGCACGGCCTCCGCCCGGTGAAACGGTTATGACGTCCGCGCCAAGGCCGCCCAGCTGGCTGGAGATGGCCTGCTGCATGCCGGCACCGATGGACAGGATAGATACTACCGCCGCAACGCCTATGACTATTCCAAGAATGGTCAGCCAGCTCCTCAGCCCCCTGTGGGAGAGGCTGTTGAAGGCGAGCTTGGCGATGCCGTTGAACTTCATTCTTTCTTACCCTTTCTTTTCCTCAGGATGAAGAAAGCCGCTATCGCCACTATCCCGACCACGCCGATACCTATGTAGATAAGGCCGTTGCCGTTACTTGACGTCCCTAACTGGCCCGAGCGTGCAAACGTCCGGTTCGTTACGGGGGTCATGTCCAGCCTGACGTTCTTGTCAACCGTCCTTCGTATGCCAAGCGCGTCGGTGTAAGATATCTCGACGACAAGGGTGCTGTTTCCCGTTCCAGTGCCAGATGCGGCCGGGATTACCTGGAAGGTCGCAAGGGTGTAGTCCCCGGCGTTCAGGTTGCCCAGTATGGTCCTTGATGTGCCCGTCGCCCTGAAGTCCTTCTGGTCGGGGATGCCAACTATCACGGCGTATCCGTCGTTCGCCCCTATGTTGGCTATCGCCAGCGTCACCGAGGGCGATGTTATGTCCTGCACCACGACATCAAAGTCCGTCCTGGGGTTCGATATGCTCACATCGAACGTCTTTTCAACGGATATCCCGCTGTCGTACGTGTAACGCACCTTTATCTCGCTCGTTCCGTCCACGGCGTCCTTGTCCACCCTGACCTTGTAGTCAACTTGGACAGCCTTCTCATCGGTCTGGAACCCCTTTATCGTACCGATAACCTTCGTTGCATTCGTGCCCGGGTCCAGCGAGAACGGATACGCAGGCAGCAGTTCCACGGCGACATTGTCCGCGCTGTCGGTGCCCCAGTTTTCCAGATTGAACAGTAGGTCAACATAACCGCCCGGCTCTGCCGGGTACGGATCTTGGTTGACAAGACTGATGTTCAGTAGGGACGTGTCGGTGGCGAAATAACCTGTTGGGGTCTGGACAAGCTGTGCATCGGCTCTGATGACGCCCATGGACAATATGCCTATCACCGCAAGCAGCAAAATAATCTTCTTCATTTCAATTACCTCCCTCGATTTTTCCGTCCTTAAGACGTATGATGCGTTTGGCATGCCTCGCTATCCCGAACTCGTGCGTGACCATCACGATGGTGACCCCCTTTTCTTTATGGATACTGTTTATGAACTCTATCAGTTCTGAACCGGTCTTCGAGTCGAGGTTGCCGGTCGGCTCATCGGCGAGTATAAGAGGCGGATCGTTGGCAAGTGCCCTGGCCACGGCGACCCGCTGGCGCTCCCCGCCGGACAGCTGCGAAGGCAAGTGATTGGCCCTATTTTCCAAGCCGACGGTCTCGAGCAGCTTAGTTGACTTCGCTTCGATATCCTTCCTGCTTTTTTCGAGTATCACCATAGGCAGCTCAATGTTCTCCTTCGCCGTCAATGTCGGATACAGGTTGAATGACTGGAAAACGAAGCCTATCTTCCCTCCGCGCATCTTCGCCAGTTGCGAATCGCTGAGGGTCGAGATGTCGACGCCGTCGAGGAATATCTTGCCGGAGGAGGGTCTGTCCAGGCAGCCGACCATCTGCAACAGGGTCGACTTGCCGGAACCGCTCGGACCCATGATGGCCACGAACTCGTTCTGGTTTATATCGAGATTTATCCCGTCCAGTGCCGGGACCTCGACACCGTCCATCCCGTAGACCTTCGATACGTTTTGTAACCTTATGACCGGTTGTGTTTCTTTCATACTGTCATGGCTTGCAACGGAATGTTCTTAAATGGAGCCGAAACTGGGATGTGCATTTCAAGTCCATGTGCACTGCACCTCCATTTTCTTAATAAACCTTCCGGGCACTGATGTGATTATGCCACCTATGCCGCCGATGGACAACCCGCTCGTAGGAGCCGAGACGTTCTACACGCTCGTCGTCATAGCGGTGTGCCTGGCGATATACCTCAAGACGAGGCGGATGTACAAGCTCACATACCACCAGGGACTGTTCTACTTCAGCAACGCGTTCCTGTTCTTCGCGCTGTCGTTCCTATCGAGGTTCTTCCTGAGGTTCCGTTTCCCTCCCGAGGCGATACCGGCGGAGCGCATGATATTCAGCCTCGGGTACCTGGTGTTCTTTTACACCGGGGCCGTGGCCGCGTTCATGCTGCTGTACAGCACGATGTGGAAAAAGACCGCGAAGCCGACCATGCGGCCGTTCTACAACATACTCTTCCTGGCACTGTTGACATCGCTGATAGCCACCATCGCGCTGCCGTTCCCACCGGCGTTCGTGACCTTCATGGGGATAATCTTCGTAGGAAGCTCGGCATTGAGCTACCTGAACTACAGGACATCCGAGACAAAGGACCGGCTGCTCGGGCTGTATGCGATCTATGCTCTGCTGCTTCTGGCGTTCGTGGCCAACGCGATATCCCATTTCGCGATATTCATATCGCCCGTCGTCGCCATCTTCATGTACGTGCTATCGATTGCTGCCTTCTTAGCGCAGCTCTATCTTGTTCTTTCATCCTCGAAGTACAAAAAGAAGGGTCGCTGATGAGGTCGAAGCGCGACAGGCTTGAGATAATCTACGATATACTATCCCTGATACGTTCACATGGCAACTCGATAAGGCCGACGCCGCTGCTTAGGAAATCGAACCTATCCACCCAGGGCTTCGCGGAGTACATCAAAGAGCTGCTGGAGAAGGGATTCGTGCGGGAGATGTCGGACAGCAGGGGCAAGAAGCTGTACACGCTGACCGACAAGGGCTTCGCCTACATCAACAACTACAATACGATAAAGCGCTTCATCACCGATTTCGATCTGTGATTGGTGCCCCCAACGGGATTTTCATTGGACTGCTGTCCTCAGCAGTCCGGTTTTGAACCCATGCCATGAGCTTGAGAAGCTCAGATCCTTGACCGGACTAGACGATGGGGGCAAAACCGAATTCGGGCCGACAGTATTTAAACGATAACAACGTCGAAACCGGAAAGTTGGTCGATCTCCTGCTTGTTGAGACCGAAATAGTGCACATCGACCAGCACGTAGGGGCCTAGCCAGCCGGCTTCCTGCTGGCTGCGCACGAACCCTGGTACCTCGTCCAGATGCAATGGAGGCTGGCTGATACCGAACGTGCGGTGCGCCATCCGTTCGGTGTCGTTGCATATCTTCTTGAACTCGGCGGCCTGCTGCTTCCACTGCTTGCGGAACTTACCGTAGATGTTCATCGGGTCCATCTGATCAAAAACGGAATCGACGGCTTTTTCGTTGATCTCGGTGAGTTGGCTGACTTGCTCGGTCAGAAGGTACTCAGGAGTGTCGCAGCTGATGCGCCTCCGGCCGTCATAGAAGTCGAGCTGTTTTATGTACTTTCCGAGCCTAGCCGGCAGCTTTGCTATGTCTTCAGGTTTCAGGCGTGAGCATTTCGCGTCCATGGTACGGGTCGGTACAGTTAACGATTTAAATGCCATTTCCATGGCGGCTACTTCTTCGAGATTGCCGCTACCTTTGCCTTGCTCAATTTCACCAAATCTTTTCCGCTCAGCTCCAGGCCGAACTTGGGGTTGCCGCTGCTGATAGATACCTTTGCCCTCTTAGCTAGCCCCTTGTCAACGATGACGGGCAGTTCGGTCTTCATGCCGATCGGGCTGCTGGTTCCTGGTGCCATGCCTGTGAGCTTCTTCAGCGCCTTCTCATGGGCGAACTCCAGCTTGCCGGTACCAAGAACTTCACGGACCTTTGGAGTATCGACGCGCATGTTGCCTGGCAAGCAAGCGACCACGTAGTCAGTTCCGTCCGTTAGCACTAGGCACTTCACTATGCTGGCTACAGGACGCTTGCGCTCCTTGGCTATCTCGTCGCTGGTCCAAGCTGCCTTCTTGTGCCACAGGACCTCGTAGGGCACCTTGGCCTTCTGAAGAGCTTTTATCACAAGGCTCGCTGGCATCTTCATGGGTTTTGCAGGTTTGGCTTTCCTTGCAGGCTTTTTGACAGCTTTCTTGCGCTTGGGCATGGTCAGGATTGGTTGGGCCGGTTTAAAAGGCTGATTAGTCGTCTGCGGGTTCAGGTTCGACAAGGCGCACGGTTAGCTTGGTGCCATAGCGTCTTTTCGCCTTCTTTTCGAGTTTGGCAAACTTATCGTATATTTCCCTGTCGTAGATGTTGCATAGCAGGCCGTCACCGCTGTCGGAGAGCTTCCCGACCACTTCGACCGGTTCCTTGGTACCATCTTCTGGGTCATCGGTGGGCCTCTGCCTATAGAGGACGGTCTCGCCATCGCTCTGCAGATACATGATGTCATCGGGCAGGTCGATGTCCGCAATCAGCCTGTCGATAAGGGCTTGCGGTCCTGGCACACTATCAGTCGGGAAGGAAACGATAAATAGGATGGCGGTTTCAGCCGAAAAGGTGCATGAGCCAGCCGAAGAAGCCGGTTATCGTCTGGACCATTGATGTTATTGCCGACGTTATCCCGGCGCCGACAGCGAACATGCCGGTTGGCGAGCTTTGTGCTGTTTTGTTCACAGTAGTCGGACTGCTTCCTGGTGCAGGCTGCGATACAGGTTCGACTCCAACTCCAGTGGTCGATTTCTGAGCAGGCTGGGCGCCTCCTGCAGCGCTTTCCTTGGCCCCGGTACTGTTGGTGACATTCGCGGGGATGAAGGAACCGCCACCACCACCACCACCACCACCGCCGCCGCCGCAACTGGTGCACGGGTTAGACTTCTGGTTAACGGTGAAAGCGCTTGAGGCAAAGCCCGTGTTATTGTACGCGTCCTTAAGGTCGATCGTAACGTTCCATGAGCCGGTAGCGTCCGCGGAGGTCGTTGTCGAATAAGCCCCGTCGCTTTCCTGGAGGGTAATGTTCCTTTGACCGGACGGGTTCGTGACAAGGGCGGTAATGTTGCCAAGGTCCGTGTAACGGTCACCGTTTGCCCAGCTCACGTTCAGCGAGATCGGAAGCGAGTCGCCTTCTGTCGCTGAGGCGGGCGCAGCAAGGGACAGTGTGAGGTCGTTTGTGACGTTAAACTCAGCACCTGGCATGCCTATGTTGTAGTTCGCGACCCATGAACTGAAATACATTGTCCCTAAGTTCGCGAGCGGGTTCTTCTGGACGATGAAGCTGAACGGGTTCGTCAGGTCGTAGCCTATGTTGTAGTAGCCAACATACAACCAGCTGCCCCAGCCATCCCCATATGTCGCGTTCGCTTCGTCAACAAGAAATCCTGTATGGTCAGGGACAACGGTCTCGTTGCGCGCGTTCAGCCAGCCGTCAAAACTGACGGTAATGTTGCGGCCGGGGTTCAGCAGGCCGGCAAGCGACAGCGAGACGTTCGATGCGTAAATCGGCATGAAGATGTCACCGTTAGTCTTGTTTAACGAGGCATAGGAGGAGTCCGTGTAGACATCAAGGTACCAGCGCTCGTAACTGTCAGGAAGGACGATTGTGTCGGCTATGTTCCTCTCGGTTTGCATGTATGTCTGATTGTTGGAGTCTGTGCAATTGATTTGGTACTCTGCAAGATTGGAATATGTGATGTTCTCAATCATGGTGTCAACGAACTCGCCACTCGAATTGTAGGTCTTGTTGTACACCTGGATGTTGGTGATGTTGAAGAAATTGTAATTGAACAGGTTCTGATCTATATTCCAGCCGGCCTGGTCAATAGGAATTATCTTGATGTAGAGCGTGTCGTTGGGTGCGAAGACGTTTTCCATCTTTCCGTCGCATGTGAACTCCCTGAAAGGCGATACCTGTATCGAGGTTAGGATGGGTTCGACCATATAGAATTGACTGTCGAAACTTTCCATCCCGCAGAAATCTCCAATAAATACGGTTTCTGTGAACCACCAGCCAGAGTGGTCATCATCATTTATCGTGAAACTGCCGTTGTAGCTGCCGTTAATCGGAAAGTAGTCTTCATGGTATTCGCGTATCAAGAGGATGTTGCCTGCCATGCCTTGGCCGGCGGTGGAATTGTAGACGCTGATCGTGTAGTATATCGTGTCACCGGCAGAGAAGCGGTAATCAACATTCTCGGGCAAGCGTGCAGAATCATTGAAGAAAGTGACGTTCATTGTCACGCCGGGCCCGCAGCTGCTGCCTCCACCGCCGCCACCGCTTTGCTGGGGGGCGTCTGCAACAGCTAATTGGGGCAAGAACAGTACGAAAAGAACGAGCGACAGCACAGCCACTTTGCGACAAGCAGCCATGGTAGTAATCCGACAGAAAACCTTAAGAATGGACCTGAGTTGGGAGGTTGCAAGCTGCATAGATGACAGCAGTGCAAGGGCTAATGGGACCGTGCTTGCAGTACGGTGAACGTCCATGGCATCTGTTAGCAGCCGTTGCCCATAAAGTAGTCGTTGTAGTATTAACCCTTTGTATTTGTTAATTATTTTATTAAAAATGATTAATGATTATCACTAACGTTAGCTATGATGGGTTTAAATACTAATTGGTCATAGTAATTAACATGGAAGGCAAAAAGACGGTGCAGGTAGTGTTCCTGGGCCACTATGGCCAGCTGGAACGGGCCAAGTTCCTGCTGCGTGCCTTCATACCGCACAAGGTCTATTTCCTGCGCAACAACACGCCCTTCGATCCCAAGGGCACGGAAAACCTGGCGGACGAGATGGAAAAGGAACTCAAGAAGGAGCTGCCAAGGTGGGTGGCCGAAGGCAGCGTGGACGTAATTCTGCCCTTCTTCGATTTCGAGAAGATGTTCCCCGAGATGGTCAGGATAATGGCCAAGGAAAGGGCGGAGGGGAACGAGGTGATAGTCAACGCGCACGGTTCCTCTATGCCTGCTTCGTTCGCGTCGGTCATCGCCGCGGCGCTGACCGGCTCGAAGCTCTACTGGGCCGTTCCCGACCACTGGGAGTTCAAGGAGGTCGGCAAAGGGAAAATAGCGTATCCCGTGGGCGCAAAGGATGCGATCGAGATGAAGATCCCGCTAATGCCCGAGCTGCCCAAGTCGCCGGACAAAGACGTTTTGATATACGTCCTCTCCAAGGGCGGCAAGGCCAAGGGCAAGCTGGCCGAGATGACCGCGGACATCGGGCTGAAGAAGCTCGGTGCGAACGTGAAGAAGCCGGGCAGCGGGATAGTGAAGCTGTCAAAGATAATCAAGCGGCTGCGCGAGGGAGGCCACGTCACGACCAGGAAGGTCGGCAGGAAGAGCTTCGAGGTCGAGCTGACCGATAAGGGGAAGATGGTCGCCGAAGTTGTATCGCTCATCTAGAAAGGTTTATATCTTTTCTATACCATCTCGTAGTAGTGATTGAATGAGCAAAGAGACCAAACAGAGATATCTCCCGATGGCAACAAACGTCTGGTCAAGATATGGTTACGATTTCTTCATGAGCAATTATATCGAAAGTCTTGTAGAGAAGCATGTCAAGCCGAAACAGGACATTCTCAATAGCTTCACTCCTGTAATCCTTGCCGGTGGGGAAAACGCGAGGCTGGGAGAAGTCCCAAAACCGCTTCAACCGATAATCGGTGTGCCGGCGGTCGCACGGTTGATAGGGCAACTGAAAAGCACTGGCTTCCAGGGGCAGGACATCTATGTGGCAACGAGGCTCAATTTCGAGGATCCGTACCAGACCGAGACGTTCTGGTACTTTGACAGGGGTGAAGGGAAAAACCTCGGCGTGAACAACAACACCTTCCATGACGAGGGCCGGATAGGCAGGGCGGGTGTCGTGAAGAGGTTCGCGGACGGGGAGATTGAGGAGGCGGTCCAGACAGATTCTGGCTGGAAATTCGTGCTAAAACGGCCCAAGCTCAAGAAGAACCTGCTGGTGCTGCACGCCGATAACATATTTTATTCCGATGCGCCGATACGCTGGTGCGTCGAAAGGGGCGGAGAGGTCCTGAACGATGAGGCGAAAGGTTACTGCATCTTCAATATGCAGAAGATAGAAGACTGGGACAGCTTTGAGTACAGGAAGGCCGTCGATTACGAACTTGAAAAGATAAGCAGAAACCTCGACGGGTATGACCTTGAAGAAGAGACAAAAGCCGCCATTACAGCATGGACGACGGCCAAAACGCTTGGCGCGGACAAGTCCTTCGTCGTCAAGAACGATATCTGTGCATACGCAATCGACAGGGAAGCGTGCAGCAAGGTGGCCATGCCTAAGGACACGAGCAAGGTAAGCATAAGCAACTTCATCTGCAAGGAGATAGAAAAGAGCGGAAAAGGCGGCCAAGCAGAAATTGCCGAACTGTTCTTTTTCAACATCAATAACATGGAGCTCTACAACACTGCCCTGTTCGTTGAGGCCCAAAGGAGACTTCTGTGCGATGTCGATGACGTCGTGCATGAGGAAGGCGAGATAAATCCGAAGGAATTCGATAGAAAGGCGATAGAACGGATTTCTAGGAGGTCATTCAATCCCTTCAGCTGCTCGACCGTTGGAGGTGAAAATACCCAAAGGGGCGTATGGGTCGAAAAGGAAAGCCGATGTGGCGTGAAGGATTACATGAAGAATTACGGGATGGGTAAGAGCATAATACGAAGAAAACTAAAAAACGATCAAATATCAATTCCATGGACGTTTATGGACGAGATAATCTATAACAGGTTCTGCTTTTTCCTAGGGGTGCTGACCGGGCCTGAGAAAAAGGATGTGTTCGGAAGGGCGCTCAGGATCGAGGCCGAGGAGAGGGTTGCCAGTACCGTGGAATCGGAAAACTCCCCGGAGTTCTCCGGGCGCATGAAACGGATGCTCGATTGGGCTAGGGAGAACATGGAAAGGTACGAAGGCAAAAGGGAGCAAACGGTCGATCATCAGTAGGACGATGTGCCTTATCTTTCCATTCTTATCGTTTCGCTTCCTGAGCCTTTGAATGGAAAAGACCAGGCCAAGGAGGTTGCTCGAGGCGGAGAACAGGCTCGCATACCTGTTCCTAAGCAAGGGCGCGGTCAGCTTTGACGGCTCTGAAAACGATGAGCGGAGCATGAGCAGCAATGTCCCTTTCAGCCTGAATTTCGGGAAGATAATTAATGAGATAGGTGATGTGGCAGATGCATATGCGAATTACGTCGCGGACGTGATGATCAAGGGGAGAAGGGAGGACATGCCGTTGACGCATGTCCACGGCCCCGCTTATTCCGGAATAAGCCTGGCCGTGCTGATAGTTACGAAACTCAAGGAGATGAGGCGCATATGGGGGATACGCCGGTCATACGGCCTGAAGGGCGGCGGCGTATACGGAAAGATAGAACCCGGCGCAAAGGTGCTGCTGGTCGACGATTTCATAATATCGGGAAGGACGGTAAGGAAGAACTACCAAGCCGTGAGAGATGCGCAGCCCGCGGCAGAGGTGGTGGGTTGCCTGGCATCCCTTGACGTGCGCAGCATCGATGACAAGGGCAGGTACGTTATCGACGGACTGGAGGAGGACCTGGGAATAGAGATACACACCGTGCTCCCGTTCAGCAACATGGTCTGGGAATACCACGGCATGAAGACGGGCAACGACGGGAAGGTCTATGTCGACGACAGGGCCTTCGAGGATTTCAACGATTACCTCCGCGGACAGAGGGCCAAGGTAACACGCACAAGCGGCACGCACACCTAAAAGAAACGATTGGCGGGCCGTAAGGGATTTGAACCCCTGATCTCCTGGTCCGAAGCCAGGCGCTCTATCCAAGCTGAGCTAACGGCCCGATGGTTTTCAGGCCCGATAATTGATAAAGCAAGCAGGAACGAGGCCCTTATTTAACGTTTTGTATCGTGCAAAGGTTCGGAACATCCATAAATCCTTTTGATGCGGCTATTCGGGCATGGGC
>Ga0315294_10007837_pt1 | contig 11722 bp, 10 predicted proteins | sample YL17G13_40_MG_FD_203626 | JGI IMG/M metagenome (GOLD analysis project Ga0315294, IMG submission 203626) | Sediment microbial communities from Yellowstone Lake, YNP, Wyoming, USA - YL17G13_40 | ecosystem: Environmental > Aquatic > Freshwater > Lake > Sediment | place: USA: Wyoming | collected...
ATCGGCGAGGCGTACACTGCCGGCGCCGTTCCCGACGACTACCGGATGTTCGGCCCGGAAGTCTGGGACTTCATCAAGAAGGCCCGCGAGGCCGCAAAGAATAAATGATATAATAATGCCCTGGTGACGATGAAACGGACCGCTTTCCGTCTCTTAGGCCTCGTTCTCCTCGGCACCTTGGCTTTTTCCGGCTCCGTCTACCCCGGACGATTCCACCGGTTCGAACGCCTGACACCCAAAACCGGGGCGACCTCAGTAATCGGGTTCTCCAGCATCTGCCAGGATGCGGAAGGGTTCCTCTGGGTCGGTACGAGCGCGGGCCTGGCCAGGTATGATGGATACCGGTTCGTTCATTTTGCTCCGACGGCCGGCGATCAGCCGTCTCCCCCGCCCATAGGCGTCTACCCGGTGACGATTTCCCGGTCCGGGGACATCTGGATGGGGACGAGCGGGAGCGGACTCTTCGTGTTTTCCCGGGAAACGGGGAATTTCGTCCAATTCCGTCACGATGCCCAAGACCGGAACAGCCTGAGCGACGACATCGTGATGGCGGTCCAGGAAGACGCAAAAGGCGATCTATGGGTGGGAACGCGCACTCACGGCCTCAGCCGGTTCGACCGGAATAAGCGTTCTTTCATCCCGGTCCCCTTGGGGCCGAACGCCGATGTCGTCTGGGACGTGCTGGCCGACAGGAAAGGGAATATCTGGGTCGGCACCCTTGATGCTGGACTTTTCAAGATCGACTCCCAAACCGGGAGCGCTGTCCATTTCCGTCCCGTCACCGATGACCCGCAGAGCCTCGGCAGCGACAATGTCTGGACGGTCTTCGAAGACCGCGAGGGCACGATCTGGGCAGGCACGAAGGGCGGCGGTTTGAACCGTTATGTCCCCGGCACGAACCGCTTCGTCCGTTTTTATGGGGCCGGCGACTTCCCCCGCGACCTCGCGTCGCAGACGATCACGGCCATCGCCGAAGACAGGGGCGGGAAACTCTGGCTGGGGACGGTGTCTGAAGGTTTGCGCGTCTGGGACCGGACGACCGGCGAGTACGTCGTCTGCAAAAACGACCCCCAGGATCCCGAATCGCTTGGCGACGACAACGTCACCTCGATCTTCGAGGACGCGGCCGGCGTCATCTGGGTCGGAACGGTCCGGGGAGGCCTGAACAAGTGCCTGACCGGCACGGCCAAGTTCGAGCACTACAAGCACAATTCTATGAACCCGCGGAGCCTCGCCCACAACGACGTCCGTTCCTTGTGGTCGGACGGTTCGGGGGCGCTGTGGGCAGGCACGAGATCCGGGCTCGAGAGGATCGACGCGAAGGCGGGCAAGGTCACGCGCTTCCTCCGCGCCGCCTCCGGCGAAGACGGCTCGGGCGAGACGAGCGTCCTAGCCCTCCTCGGGGATCCCCGGGGCGCAATATGGGCCGGGACCGAGGGCGGCGGCCTGGTCCGGCTCGATCCCGTATCGGGGGCCCTCAAGCGCTACCGCAACGATCCGCGAGACCCGAACAGCCTCTCGGCGAACAGGGTCAACGCGATCTGGGCGGACGCGGGACGTCCGGACGTCCTCTGGGTCGGCAGCCATCGAGGGCTGAACAAGTTCGAAACAGGCCCTGAGCGCTGGACCCGCTTTCTCAACGACCCGCGGGACAAGACCAGCTTGAGCGGGAACATCGTCACGGCGATCTACGGGGGCAAGGACGGATTCCTCTGGGTGGGAACACGGTGGGGCTTGAACAGGCTGAACAGAGCCACGGGCGAGTTCGTGAGCTACATCAGCCGTCTCGAAGACCCTCCCGGAACGAGCATCAACGACAACATCGTCAACTGCATCCACGAAAGCCGGGCCGGGCTCCTCTGGGTCGGAACGGACAGCGGGCTCACCCGGTTCGACCGGGCCAAAAGCGAGTGGAGGGTTTTTGCCCAGAAGGACGGCCTGGCCGGAGAGGTCGTCTGCGGGATCCTGGAGGACCCGTCCGGAGCTCTTTGGATCAGCACGAACCGCGGGCTTTCGAAATTCGACCCTGAGCCCGGGATCTTCACGAACTTCGGGGCATGGGACGGCCTCCAAGGCAAGTCTTTCAATACCGGGGCGTCGTTCAGGGGCGCCGACGGACGGTTGTTCTTCGGCGGGGCCAACGGCTTCAACTGTTTCGACCCCGCGGAAGTTCGAACAGACGCGTTCGTTCCTCCTGTTGTCTGGACGGCTTTCCGTCGGAACAACGTGGCGGTCAGCCTCCCTCGCTCCCTCTCGAAGCTCCGAGCCCTGACTCTCCCCTACAAAGCCGCATTGAACACCTTCGAATTCGCGGCGTTGTCGTTCGCGGCCCCGGAGATGAACATCCTCGTCTACCGCCTGGAGCCCCGCGACGGCGACTGGATCCCCCTCGACCCCGGCAATAGCTTATCCTTGTCCGAACTCGGTGCCGGTGAATACACGCTTCGCGTCAAGTCCGCCAATCCCGACGGGGTCTGGAACGACGAGGGGCTCGCCATCGCCATCAAGGTACCGGTCCCGTTCTGGAGGATCTGGTGGTTCCTCCTGCTCGCCGCGGCCTTCATCGCCTCGGGGGTCGTTTCCGCGGTCATGATCCGGAAGAAGATCAGATCCTCATCCCTGGCCACGGCCGAAAGCTTGGACGTCGTCATCGAAACCTACGGGCTGACCGCTCGGGAACAGGAGATCCTCCGCCTGGTCCTTCAGGGGGCCAGCAACAAAGACATCGAGAGGAAGCTCTTCATCTCCGCGAGCACGGTCCGGAACCACATCTACAACATCTACCAGAAACTCGGCGTCAGGAACCGGCTCGAGCTCATTAACCTTATTGCCAAAAACGCGCGGGAAGCCCGAAATACCCCTAAATAGAACTCTTGTCTACAGACAAACGCCCTTGCCCATCCTATATTGAGGCCATGCAAACTCACACTTTACGGTGCATCGTCGCCTGTGGGCTCGTGCTACTCGGCCTGATCATCAACCCCGCCGCCGGGCAGGGGCTGGCTCAAGCCCCCCCCTCGTGGCAGTGGCCTGTGTCCACTCCCGACGACGAAGGATTGGACGCCCGAATGCTCACAGAGCTCGTCGCGGCCATCCGCCGGGGAGACGTCCTCCCGCGGCTCCATTACCTGGTGATCGTCAGGCACGGCCGGCTCGTCATCGAGGAGAATTTCAACGGCTGGGGGCCCGGCAAGCTGCATACCCTCCAATCGGTCTCCAAGAGCTTCACCTCGGCCCTAGTCGGCATCGCTATCGCCCGTGGCGAGTTCAAGGGCGTGGGCGAAAAGGTCCTCGATTTCTTCCCCGACATGAAGGGGATCGCCAACGTGGACGAGCGCAAGTCGTCCATGCGACTCGAGGACATCCTGACCATGCGGACCGGCACCGACTATCACGAGAACGGGCTGGATTCCCCCCACGAACATCTGAACCGCTTAACCGAGGGTTGGGACAGGTTCTATCTCGACCGGGCGATGCTCGGGCCGCCCGGGACGGAGTTCCGCTACGACAGCGGCGGCGTCATCCTTCTGTCGGCCATGCTCAAGCGCCGCACGGGGATGCACGCCGAGGAGTACGCGTCGCGATTCCTCTTCAAGCCCCTCGGGATCGAGAAGTGGTTCTGGGTCCGCAACGCGGAGGGCCATACCCACACGGGCGGCGGCCTCAACCTGGCGGCCCGCGATGCGGCCAAGCTGGGGCAGCTCTATTTGAAAAAGGGGAGATGGGGGGACGTCCAGGTCGTGCCCGAGGAGTGGGTCCGGGAATCCCTCAAGATGCGCGTCGACCTGACGATCGCCGGCCAGCCGCCCTCGGGCTACGGCTATCTCTGGTGGGTCTGGGCCCCCGATCCGCGCGGCAAGAGCGGCGAGTACATCTACGCGGCCCGCGGGCGCGGCGGCCAGTACATCGTCGTGGTCCCGGAGCACGACATGGTCGTCGCCATGGGCGGCGACGCCAAGACCGGACCGGAATCGGGCAAGCCCATCGAAGTCTTCTACGACCGCATCCTCCCGGCGGTACGCCGCTGAGCGGCCGGGGGCCGCGCCGGATGGACGATCCTCCTATCGCTCAAAATGGGACATTTGTCTACAGACAGAGGCACCCGGGCGCCCCTATATTAACGCCAGAGGTCCAAAACCATGACCATACGGGACGTTTTGTTTGAGCTCGCGGTGCTGGCTGTTTGCTCGAATGTCGTCATCCTGATCTTGATCATGGCGGCGCTCGACCGCCGGGGACATAAAACGAACATGCTGGTGGCCCGCCTCTGCCCGTGGAAATACCTGGCGGCTTACAAAGAGGCCACGCGAAAAGAGACCGGGAAGACAGGGCCTCTCTATAGCCTTTGGATCTTCACCATCAATCTGACCCTCGCGGCGGCGCTCGCGGGCTTTCTCTCACCGATAACGTGATTTCCATATTGGGAGGTCGATACATGATGACAAAACGGTTTTCGATCGGACGGATGGCTTGGGCCGCAGGCATCGCGGCCACGATGGCACTGGCCGGCTGCGCCACCAAGACGACAACGCCCGGGGTCGCCGGGACACCGGCTGCCCGAACCGCGGTGACGACGCCCGCCGGACTCGTCCTTGAGTACAAGATGCCCGCCGGCCGTGTTTTGCGCTATCAGGACGCCACGGAGATCCGCGAGGTCACGGAGGTCATGGGCATGACGAACGAGTCTCGCTCGATCCTCGCGTCGTCCATTTCGTTCCAGGCGAAGGGACGAAAGGACCGGGATCACCTTGTCGGAGTGACCATCGACGACATCAACCTGACGGTCACCGGACCCCGGGGCGACCTCTCTCCGGACATGGAACCGGTCAAGGGCAGAAGTTTCGACATGGTCCTGTCCCCGCTCGGAGTGGAAGTGGACGTCTCGGGCGCGGAGGCCATCACCTATCAGTTCGCGACTGGACCGCGCAGCGTCGCCCCGGGCTTCAAGGTCTTCTTCCCCGACCTGCCGGGAAAGCCCGTCCAGATCGGGGACGCCTGGCCGTCGTCCTTCGTTATCGAGGACAAGAGCGGGGCGACGAACATGCGCATCGATGTCCAGAGCGTCAACGCGCTCGAGGGATTCGAGACTATCGACGGGATGGAGTGCGCCCGGATCGCCTCCCAAAACACCGGGACCATCTCGGGGACCGGGAACCAGCAGGGACTCGACCTGCTGTTCGCCGGCACCCTCAAAGGGACCGACGTCTGGTACTTCGCGGTCAAAGAAGGGATCTACGTCAAATCAACCAGCGAGACGGTGAACGAGATCAGCATCACCGTCAACGGGCCCCAGACCATGACCATCCCGGCAACCCAGACGCGCAAGAGCGAGGTCAAGCTGGCCGGCCGCTGAAGGATTTTCGGCGAACCGGGGGGAGACGAACTCTCTGCCGCAAGGAGGTCCGGATGTCTAGAAAAACAAAAGTCGATTTCCTGATCGTGGCGACGGTCCTTGCGGCCGCGGTTTCCGCCGCGGGCAACATCGGACTTGTTAAAAAGGTCCTCAGCGGGGACCTCGTCCAGATCGGCGACACGTTCGTCGCCCGGCTGACCGGGATCAGGGCGCCCGAGCGGAACGAGCCCCTCGGCTTCGAGATCTACGATTTCACGAAGAGGGAACTCGAAGGCCAGACCGTGAAGCTCTTCACCTGGACGCGGGACAACACGGCCGCGGGGATCGTTTACGACGAGCAAGGATATGCCCGGGTCCAGATCTTCTACGGCAAAGGGGCCGCCGTGAGCTTCAACGAGGTCATGCTGAATAAGGGATATGCGCGGGTCGATCCCAAATATCTCCCGGACGATTTGAAGCATTACCTCGACCTGGAGAGGGAAGCCCGGGAAAAGGGGCTGGGGATCTGGAAGGCCCGCGGGACCGGCAAGCTTGGCCGATGAGGGAGGGAGTCCAAGAAAGGAGAACGGTGATGACGGCAAAACAGGAGCTCGGTTTCAAGATCTGGACGACACTGCTCTCCATATTCGTAGCCGTGATGCTCTACCCGAACATCGTCGGCAAGCACGGCGTCGTGAAGTCTCTTTTCATCACGATCCTCGCCGTCGGAGCCATCTGGCTGATGTATTTCGTCATCGGCCGGTTGATCAACGGCGCCGTGGCCAAAGAGCTGAAGAAAAAGGCCGAGGAGAGGCAAGGCCGTGATCCGGATGCGAAGCAATGAACCGGGAGCATCCGAGATGGTTTGCTCAGCATTCAAGATCCTCGTAAGCACGGGATTCCTGACGCTGGCAACCGCCGCTATCATTAGGGGGAATTCGCAAAGCCTGACAGCTCCTTTCTCCGAGGTCAGAGAAAGGATCGTTCGCCTGATCGAGGAGAAAAAGGCTCCTTCCCTCTCTCTCGCCGTCGTCAGGAACGGCAAGATTATCTGGGAGGAGGCGTTCGGACTGGCCAACCTCGAAAAGAAGCTCAAAGCCACGCCCGAAACGCTCTATCCGATCGCCTCGGCCACCAAGCCGTTCACAGCCACGGGACTGATGATCCTCGTCGAACGGGGACTCGTGGACTTGGGCAAGCCCGCTCACGCTTATTTGCGACAAGCGAAACTCCGAGCATTCGAGGGGAACGCCTCCGAAGCCACGGTCCGGCGCATCCTTCACCACACGGCAGGGCTTCCGATGTACTGGAACTTCCATTACGCGGGGACTTCGCGGCAGAGGCCGCCTCTCGAGACAACCCTCCAGCGTTATGGCATTATGGTATCCAGGCCGGGGGAGAGCTACAATTACTCCAACCTCGGCTACGCCGTCCTAGAGTTCATCATCGAACAGGTTACCGGGAAGTCCTATCCGGAATTCCTGGCAGCCGAAGTCTTCAAGCCGCTGAATCTGAAACATGCGGCCGTTTGCAGGGCTCTTCCCGAAGGTCTTGACGTCGCCGAAAAATACGCATCACCGCTCGCCCCCATCCCGTTCTGCGATCACGACACCCGGGGGGCCAGCGCGATCTATGCCACAGCTCACGACCTCGCCCTGTTTATGCTCCTGCATCTGGGGCGCCTTCAGCCTGATCAAAAGGCCATCCTTAGGCCCGAATCGATCATCGCGATGCAGAAGTCGCGCGATTCCGACGTGCGCAATTCCTCATATGCCCTGGGCTGGGAGACCGGGAGAAGATTCGGCTACCCCATCGTCACCCACGGGGGCGGCATGGACGGCTGCCGGGCCCATCTGGCCATGATCCCTTCGGAGGGCCTGGCGGCCGCCGTGCTCATCAACGGAGAAAACGTCCCATCCATCCAGGTTTGTGACTGGATCTTCGCGGCCTTTCTTCCGGATTACGCCCGGAATCTCGAGGCAGCTCCCGCCGGTGGAAGCCCGCCTCCCCCTCCCCAGGCGTTCAGGCCGCCCGCCGGACTCATCGGAGATTGGCAAGGCGCGATTAAAACCTATGAGGGGGAAATCCGCGTCCATCTCCTCGTGGCGGACGACGGCCGAGTGGAGTTGGCGCGCCTGGACCAGCAGGGCCGGCCCGGAGAGCGGCTTACTCCGCTGAAACCGCCCAACTTGAACCGGGGAATATTCGTCGTCCACTTCCCCCAGGCGTTCGCGACATCGGACTTGTCCGCGGCAAACCATCGGACCGTCCTCGGCCTGAAGATCCGGGGAGACCGGCTCACGGGCGAAGCCAACACGGTCGCCTCCGACATGAGCTACTGCCTCCCTTCCTATATCGAGATGAAGCGCGTCGATGGATCTCCTGAGAAGACCGGTGCTCCATGGTCGAAGAGAAGGCCGTCAGGGCGAGCGCGAGGGTCCGGATCTCTAGGGATCACTACCGAAGGAATAACGTAAAGGGGGATTACAGCCGGCCATGAAACCTGGCCTCCACCTGGGCATCATTATTCTCTTGTGTTCCATGTATCCCGTTCCCGCCGGGGGAAGGAATCCTGCCTTGGAAGTCACTCAACCAGAAGCACCGATCATCAAGGATTTTGAAGCTAAGCTGGAGCATATGAGGCAACAACTCAGGATCCCCGGAATGGCGGCCGGCGTTGTGAAGGATCGACAGGTCGTCTGGGCCAAAGGATTCGGCCATGCCGACCTGGAGAATCGGATTGGAGCCGCCCCCGATACACCCTGGCATATCGCTTCCGTGGCAAAGACCTTTGCCGCCATCATTCTTCTGCAGCTCGTTGAAGAGGGGAAACTCGGCCTGGACGACCCGCTGGAGAAATTCGGGATTCACATGAAGAGCCCGGGGATCGTCCGAGTGAGGCATATCCTGACCCATACTTCGGAGAGAAGACCCGGGACGTTCTTCCGCTATAGCGGCCGCTTGTGGGAGCATCTGGCCCAGGTCATCCAGAAGGCCTCGGGAAAATCTTATAAAGAGAACCTCATCGAGCGGATCATCCGGCCTCTCGAGCTGACCGACACGGCTCCCAACAGGGAATCCGGATCGGAAGCCTATCCCTTTGACGATATTCGACGGCGTGTGGCCGTTCCCTACCGGATGGATGAACGCTTCAATCCGATAAGGTTAGAATACGGCCTGGGATTCTATGCGGCCGGCGGCCTGTTCTCCTCGGTTCGGGATATGGCCAAATATGTCGCGGCCATCGACGGCGATCTTCTGCTGAAGCCGGAAGCTAAAAAAACGATGTGGACGCCGTTCTCGTCGGCGGGTGGGAAGGTGTTTCCCCACGGCCTGGGCTGGTTTACGCAGATCGTTCACAAAACATTGCTCGTCTGGCACTTCGGCTGGCATCCGGATCACGCCTCCGCTCTCATCGTCAAGGTTCCGGAGAGAAACACCACGTTCATGGTCTTTGCCAACACCGACAAGCTGAGCCAGCCATTCAACCTTCTGCGCGGAAATGTTCTGAATTCGCCGGCGGCCCTTCTCTTTCTGAAAATGGTCGTGTTTCGGGGCGAGGATCTCGCCGAAATCTCTGATCAGGAGGCCGTGACCAACGATATCATCCTTAAAGCCAGCGGACGGAAGCCCGTGGCGAGCCCAGTTCAAAGAGGAATTCTGATCTGCTGCCTCTTGAGTTTTATGTCCGCGCCGATCCTGTGGACTACTGGTTGGATCCAGAGAAAGCGGCGCGCCAAGAAATTACCTTATGGCCCGTACAAGGCCAGCTGGGGATCGGGGATCATCAGGATCTACGCACTTCTATCCATGATGCTCTGTGTTCTTTCTTGTGCGGTCTTGCTGAGAGCCCCGTTTCTCGTGTACTGGCCGGAGCTGCCGGGCTGGATCGACGGCATTTCTCTCGCCGAGAATCTTTTCCTGGTATTGCCCACGCTGCTAGCTCTTCTGGGTATCGGGCTTGCTCTCCTGACAGTCCTCGTCTGGATCAGAAAATATTGGTCGTTCCTCGGGCGCCTGTATTTCGCCTGGCTGGCCATTGCGATGATCAGCTACCTCCTGCTCCTCGACCACTGGCATCTCATCGGATTTTCTTATTACTGGAATTATCTGATACGATAATGCCAAAGGATAACTTTAGATCGAAGCGCCGGCTCCGCCGTCCGCGTGATAGGGTCAGGAGGGGAGCTGTGAAATCCATAATACGGGTCATGATGTGTCTAGGATTAATCTGTTGGCGCTTTCATTCGCCAGCCTGCGTCTCCGAGCCCTTCGGATGCACCATCGTCATGGCCGCCCGCAACGGACTTGTCCTGGCCGGGAACAACGAAGACCGCAATCACCCCAAGACGATCGTGACCTTCATCCCCGCCTCCGGCGGCTATTACGGCCGTGTCGTTTTCGGCTACGACGATGCGTTCGTCCAGGGCGGCATGAATGACCAGGGGCTCTTCATCGACGGGAACGCGCTGGCCCCGACGGGCTGGCAGCCCGAGCCAGGCAAGCCGACGTTCCGCGGCAACGTCATGATGGTCATCCTTGCGACCTGCGCAACCTGCGAGGAGGTCGAGGCCTTCTTCAATAAATCCAATTTCCCGGCGCTCGGCCAGGCTCGGTTTCCCGTCGCCGACCAGACCGGGGCGTCCATGGTCGTCGAGTACGGACAGGGCCGTGTCCAGTTCGTCAGGAGCGACACCTGGTACCAGGTCGCGACGAACTTCGTCATGTCCAACGTCAAAGACGGAAATTATCCCTGCTGGAGATACCGGGCCGCGGACAAGATCCTATCCGGCGCCAAGGAACTGAGCGTAGAGCTTATCCGAAACGTCCTCGAGAAAGCCCACCAGGAAGGCAACTCCCTGACCGTCTATTCCAACATCTACGACCTGAAGCAGGGGACGATCCACGTCTACAACCTCCGGAACTTCGAGGAGGTCGTGGTCATGAACCTCGCTGAGGAATTGAAGAAAGGCCAGAGGCGTATCGACCTGCCCTCGCTTTTCAAGCCGCGGGCTCAAGAATGAGCCCGGGACGAGGCGTCTTGCCATAAAGAGCTCGGTTGATAAAATCGTCGGGCCCATCGTCAGCCTGACTCTCGGCCGTAGCACGTATGCCGCGGCCGTCGAGGGGATGGACAAGGCCAAACCCATCATGCCGGATCATCCGGTCAAGGAGACCTACCGGGATTTCCTACAGGGGAAGGACGTCTATCTTGAAACCGCCCTCAAGCTCAGCAAGGCCGCGAATCGATCCGGTGAAAAGGCGGCGCGGGAATAAGGTCAAACATGGGTCCACGGTTTTCTCTTCGTCCTGGGAGCAGGGCTCATCATCGGGGGAATGGCCACGAGAACTCGCGGCGCCGGGGGCGTAGGGCTCATCGTAGCGGCGGTGAACTTCGAGCTGTGGCAAAAGGTGAAGAAGCAACGCTCGCTCGATGATAAGGAAAATCCATAAGAGTCGGCCGGGCAACGATCAATCCCGTTGGCATCCGCTCCTTAATAGCCCTATAATGGGTCCGTATCCGGACGAAAGGATCGGCCATGACGGAGAAAACCCCCAAACGGATCGAGGACTTCAGAAATAAGGACGACCTCCTCGTCGTCACCGGAGCCGGCGGCTTCATCGCCGGGTCTCTCGTCCGTTACTTCCACGAAAAAGGATTCCACCACATCCGGGCTGTCGACAAAAAGCCCCTCGACGAATGGTACCAGAGGACGTCCGGCGTCGAGAACCTCCACCTCGACGTCAGCTATAGGGAAAATTGCGCCAAGGCCTGCGAGGGTGCGGTCGAGGTCTACAACCTGGCCGCCGACATGGGCGGCATGGGCTTCATCGAGCGCTACCGCGTCGAATGCCTGCGGAGCGTCCTCATCAACACGCACATGATCGAGGCCGCCCAGAAAGCCGGCGCGGACCGCTACTTCTTCTCCTCCTCGGCCTGCGCCTACAACGTCGACCTCCAGCAAGACACCTCCTGTCAGGCCCTCAAGGAATCCGACGCCTACCCGGCCAACGCCGAGCGCGGCTACGGCTGGGAGAAGCTCTTCTCGGAAATCGTCTGCCAGGAGTACTGGGCCGAGCGCGGCCTCAAGACCACGATCGCCAGGTTCCACAACGTCTATGGCCCCAACGGCACCTGGGACGGCGGCCGCGAGAAGGCCCCCGCCGCCCTCTCGCGTAAGGTCATCGAGGCCAGGGACAACGGCAGCTCCGCCGTCGAAATTTGGGGCGACGGGACGCGGACTCGGAGCTTCATGTACATCGACGACTGCCTCAGCGGCATCGACATGATCATGCACTGCGACGAGCTCGTCGCGACGCCCATCAACCTGGGCTCGAGCGAGCTCGTCTCGGTCAACGAGCTCCTCGGCATCATCGAGGACATCGCCG
>Ga0315294_10007838_pt1 | contig 11722 bp, 8 predicted proteins | sample YL17G13_40_MG_FD_203626 | JGI IMG/M metagenome (GOLD analysis project Ga0315294, IMG submission 203626) | Sediment microbial communities from Yellowstone Lake, YNP, Wyoming, USA - YL17G13_40 | ecosystem: Environmental > Aquatic > Freshwater > Lake > Sediment | place: USA: Wyoming | collected...
CTACAATTTCAAACTCGATTTCCGTTTCAAGTAGAAACCGGAGTGGATATATATCTTATTCCTTTTCTTATTGGAAAAAGTAATGGCCCTCAATGTCAAATTAATTGCCTCGTTAAAATCTCTGCTTTCGCGGGAATGACGAAAAGGGGATAAAAACGATTTTTTACGAACTCATCAAGAGAGAATATCCAGAAAAAGGGAGGAACGTCAACGAAAAACTGTCCGGAGGAGAGACCGGAATGAAGCTAGATAACCCCTTCTTCCCTGAGCTTCTTAACATCATCCTTGCGAATTCCCAGGTATTTTCCCAGAACGGCCTCATTGTGCTCTCCCACCAGGGGAGAGGTTCGGTCGATCTGGCCCGGAGTCTTGGAAAGCTTGAAGGGGAAGCCGGAGAGTCTGGCCCGGCCGATGATGGGATGATCGATTTCGACGAAATAACCCCGCTCATTCAGGTGGGGGTCTTCGACCACCTGCTGGATGTTGAAGATGGGCGAGTTGGCCACCCGCTCCCGGTCCATCATCTCTCCCACTTCTTTGACCGTATATTGAGTGGTAACCTCCTCGATTTCTTTGGACAGATCCCATTTTCTCGCCCAGCGCAAACCCTTGGTGGCGTTCTTGGGGTCTTTGAACCACTCCGGTTTTCCGATGGCCCGGCAAAAACGCTCCCAGTGCTCGTTCCCCACGGTGGCGATGATGATGTATTCGTCCTTGCACTGGTAAGCCGCAAAAGGGGACTCGTTCGTGTTGTGAGAGCCGATGGGCCCCATGAGTTCCCCCCCCACCGTCCACCGGGCTATGGCCCCTTCCAGGATGGAAACCATGGCCTCCTGCATGGACACATCCACGTACTGGCCCTCCCCGGTTCTTTCCCGGTGCCATAGAGCGGCCATGATGGCGAAGGCGGCGTGTACCGCGGCATTGATGTCACCCAGGGAGGTACCAACCCTCGTAGGAGGAGTGCCCGGATAGCCCGTGACGGACATGAGGCCGCTCGTCGCCTGGGCCGAGATGTCGAAAGCGATCTTGTCGGAGTAGGGTCCCCACTGCCCGAAACCGCTGATGCCGCACATGATGATCCGGGGATTGATCTCCTTCAGCACTTCATAGTCAATCCCCAGGCGCTTCATCACCCCGGGGGCGTAATTTTCCAGGACCACGTCGCTGATTTTCACCAGGTCCTTGAAGATGCTCACCGCCTTGGGATGTTTCAGGTTCAGAGTAATCCCGTACTTGTTCCGGTTCAGGGAGAGGAAGTAGGCGCTCCGGCTGCGGTCGTGCGGTCCCCCCTTCCCCGTCTCGACCTGCGGGGGGTTGTCCCGGATCATCTCCCCTTCCGGCGGCTCAATCTTGATCACTTCCGCTCCCAAATCAGCAAAGAGCATGGAGCAGTACGGGCCGGCCAGGACTCTCGTGAGGTCTAATACCCGAATTCCTTCTAAGGCTTTCTTGGTCATGAATCCTTATCCTCTTTCCAATGGTCTTAAAGCTCAGGGGGTAGAGTGTAGCGGGTGGGGGGCCGGGGTACGCCCCGCGCTTCGCGATGATGGGTATCGCTCGATTTTATTATTATCCTGCTCGATCCCCGAGCCGCCGGTAGAGGGAATTCTGCGGTTGCGTACCCTGGCAGGTTACCTTCATCACGGGCTGATTAAGGGATACACAGAAAGCCCTGCTCCTTGAAATGCTGGTCTAAAGTGAAGGCATCTTTGATATCCAGGTCCTTCATCACTCCAAAACTTACGCAGTCAACAAAGCTCAATTTCCTCCGCGAAGAAGCAAGCAAGACAGCCATAGCGGTCTTATGCCAATCGGGGGTGACCCATTCCACATGTAGAACGGGAGCAATATCGTCGGCAAACAATTTAAGCGCTGGCATCCCCAGGCGGCTTTGCAGCAGAGCATAGGTTTCCACCAAGACATAGTTCGTCGTTACCAACCTAACATCCGATTGGAGGATCGAATTCCAAGATTCTTTGGCTTTTGGGTGCTGAGAATCGTCTGCGTTCAATACCGCTAAAAATCCCGACGTGTCGATAAAAATGTTCATCGGATGAAGGCCTCGGAAAGATAATCATCATGCCTAGTGGAAAGATCTTTCAATCCCGAGCGGAACTTTCCGGCCGCTTTCTGAGCTTTCCGCCTCTTTTCCTTCATATGGGATATCTCATTCTTTATTAGGGGGTCTAACGAACGTCTTATGATCTCGGCGATAGAAATATGCTTTTCTCTGGATATTTTCTTTAAGAGGGTCGCCTGTTCCTTGCTAAGCTGAATTTGAGTCCGAATCATGCTCATCTCCTATGATTACATTTTTCTAGATATGATAACACATTGGAACAGCGGCATCAAGTGATCCGCTTCACCTTTTCCACCTTCACTTTTGTGATTCCTTTTTCTTCTCAAAAGCAAGCTTGTGGCCCGGAAGCAAGGGCGTTGTGCGCAAAAAGCATCGGCGGGAAAAGAAATCCACTCGAAGGTACACCCGTGTTTCCGCAGGATGGGGCGGGCCCATCGGGCGCCCCTACATCAGAATCACCCGGCTCTTAGGGGAAAGAAAGGCTTGCCCGCCCTGCCCAAGAAATGAAGCGTGCCTCATGGTTTTTGTGCACAACGCCCTTGCTTTCGGGCCGGGCAATGCCTAAATTTCAATCCACTTCACGCCTACTTGGCGAAAAGTGAAGGGGGGCAAGATCCGCTTAGCTTCTTTAACCTTCCGCACTCCGAATCCCGCCATGCACCACGTTGGGTGCATGGCTGCCCTGAACCCGACGTGGTTCAGGGCGAATTCCGAATTTAAATGGCTCCCTCTTCCCTCAGCTTCTCCATCTCCTCCTTCCCCATTTTCAGGTACTTCCCCAGAATGAGCTCATTGTGTTCACCCACCAGGGGGGAGGGGCGTTCGACGGCGCCGGGGGTTTCCGACATTTTGAAGGGGATGCCGGGGATCTTCGCCTTGCCGATGACGGGGTGTTCGACTTCCACGAAGTAGCCGCGTGCGTTCAGGTGGGGATCATCCACGACTTGCTGAATATTCAAAATGGGGGAATTGGCTACCCGCTCCTTGTCCATCATCTCGCCCACTTCCTTGATCGTGTGCCGGGCGGTAATCTTCTCGATCTCTTCCTGAATCATATACTTCTTCGCCCAGCGCTGGGCCTTGGTCTGCAGCGCCGGGTCGGCCGCCCAATCGGGCCGGTTGACGGCCCGGCAGAAACGCTGCCAGTGTTCATCGCCGACCGTAGCGATGATGATGTATCCATCCTTGCACTTGAAGGCGGCCATGGGCGCTTCATGGGGGTTCATGGAGCCGATGGGAGTGAGAAGTTCTTTCCCGATCGTCCAGCGGACGATTCCCCCCTCCAGGATCGCCACCATGGTCTCCATCATGGAGACGTCCACCTGCTGGCCCTTCCCGGTCTTTTCCCGGTGCCAGAGAGCGGTCATGATGGCAAAAGCGGCGTGCACCGCCGCGTTCACATCACCCAGAGACGTCCCGACCCGGGTCGGAGGATTGCCCGGGTGACCGGTGATGGACATGAGGCCGCTCATGGCCTGGGAAATGACGTCAAAGGCCATCCGCTCCGAGTAGGGACCCGTCTGTCCGAATCCGCTTATACTGCACAGAATAATGCGCGGGTTGATCTTTTTCAGAACCGGATAATCGATGCCCAGGCGTTTCATCACCCCCGGGGCGTAATTCTCAAGCACAATATCCGAGATCTTTAGCAGGTCTTTAAATATCTTCAGAGCCTTCGGGTGCTTCAGATTGAGAGTGATGCCATATTTATTCCGGTTCAGCGCCAAAAAATACCCGCTCCGGCTGCGGTCATGGGGCCCACCTTTGCCCTGCTCCACCATGGGCGGGTTGTCCCGGATCAACTCCCCCTCAGGGGGCTCTATTTTAATGACCTCCGCCCCCATGTCGGCAAAGAGCATGGAGCAGTAGGGGCCGGCATAAATACGGGTCAGGTCGAGGACGCGGATCCCCTCTAGAGCTTTGGATTTCATGGTTCGCTAACCTTTCTGGAGAAGGCCATTGATAGTCAGCTGGATGAGCTCCTGCATCTCTTCCTCGACTAGCTGTTTCCCGGCTTAAGGGATTGAATCCAAACCATTTAAACCAAGGCCCGTTTGTTTTGTCAAGGGAAAAAGGAGAGATCTCTGAAAGAGGCTCACGGGATATATTTTTGTCATTCCTGCGAAAGCAGGAATCCAGTATTTTCAGGGCTTTTCTGGATTCCCGCTTTTGAGGGAGTGACAGAAAAGTGGCTTTTCCAGAGGTCTCAAGGAGGGGAGGTGCGCCTTGTAAGGCGAAGAACCGAAGTCACAGGGAGTAAGGCGCAGGACGTAAGGTAAAGACAGGAGGTTCGAGGCGATAGGTCTCCTTATCGCTCGATATTGGAAAAGGCCTGGGTTGTCAATCCTGAATGGTATGCCCCGAATAATCTGTAGATTCAAAACCTACTCTCGCCGACACGGTCGGCTCTGACGTTTACTTCTTGCTGAACTCTTGTTTTTCAAATTCTGCCCTTAAATGCAATACTTCAAACGAAAATCATCAATTTTTTTCCGGAAAAATGCGGCAACTTGAGGAGGCAATTTCCCGCTTGACTGCCTGGGAACAAAAGAGTATTTTTTAGCTGGTTGTTATCCCTCCGATAGCTTGGTAAATCCATCAACATCACCCTCAACCTTCCGGAGCGTCGTATGAGAAGGATTTTCCGCAAGGTGCCGATATGAAGCCTCCAGGGGAATTTTAAATCCTCGTGGAGGCTTCTTTATTGAGGCGGCATGAATGGTCTTATACAGACAAATGGCCCAAGGATATAAGTTCATTCAGAAAGAACGTCCCCCTTTACGTCCCCCTTTACTACGGGTGAAACTCCTCCGAGAAAACCAGGACTCCTGAAGTCCTGTTTTTAGTATTCTCCCCCAGAATCCAATATTTCAACCCGCACGTATTCCTTTTGGTCTTGAAAACCGAGGTTACCTCCGAAGTCAATTATCCACCGAAGTCAATTTTCCCCTTGACTGGTTTTGAGATTAAGAGTATTTTTTGAATTGATACCCGCCCGTAGCCAAGTAAACCCAGCAACAAAACCTCTAACCTTCTGAGGAGTAAAATGAGAAGGGGGGGTTACCAGAAAATGGTCATGCGAAGCCTCTAAGGGAGGCCATAAACTCTCTTGGAGGTTTTTTGTTTAGCTTCAATAAAACTACCCTTGTTCTCCAGCTGATCTCTATCAGACCGGAAGTACTTCTTAAATCATTTGAAGATGGCCTTGTTCGAGCTCTTTTTTTTCTCTAAGCAGATGATCACCGTTTTTATTAGCCTGATTGTTGTATTCCCCGCTGGTCGTTGTAAACCGAAAAACTTAACCCCTACCTTCTGGAGTCGTTATGGTAAGAATTTTTGGGAAGGTTCCCACATGAAGCCTCTAAGGGCGACCTTTGATCACCTTTGGAAGCTTTTGAATTTTGTGAGACCAGAAACGAAGTTTCTCGATTGATTCCCCATAGCTACCGGAGAGCGGCTTAGTTCAATCGATTGTATCTGGAATTCAACTTCGTGCCACTCAGGATACATTTTTAATGGTTAGGTATCAAGACACGCCGTCCCGAAAACGTCGCAATAGAAGGAGTATCACATTATGGACAAGTTTGACCAAAAACGTCTCGACAGTCTTGAAGAGCAGATCGAAGAGCTGATTAACCTAATCAATGAAATTGACAGCATAATCAACACCGAGTCCGATACGCTCATTCGTGCTAAGTACGAAAAACAGGTACGTCGACTCAAAGGACGGCTGCAAGAACTTCAAGACGAATATGCCAAGCTCAAAAGCAAAGCAACATCCGCACAGCAGACACACATGGCTCTGATTGCAGCACGGCTCGACTCAATTGACCACCGTTTGGAGAGGCTGAGCGGCGACGTTGTGGGACTGCGATGGTCTATTCTCGATCGTTTCGATGAGGCCGAACGGAAAGTTATCTCCTCGGTTGTCACGCGCCTTTCCGCTGAACAACTTCAAGCAACGGATCAGATATTGGCGGCTATCGAAGATCGCAATATTGACCAGTCAGAGATGAAAGAATATCTTGCACAGTTGCAGGAGGTTCTGGCAAACATTCTGCAGACCCTCGACGAAGAGTCGCACCCCGTGCTCGATTACCAAATTAAGAATGCTGTAAAAATCGTAAATGACACAATTCTGGATGTGAAGAATAAACTGAAAGCTACAATTCCGATCATTCCGTTTGTGCTTAGCTACGAAACCGAGTTAACTCTGGAAAGCAGTGCAAACATAACTGCTCTGTGGGCTCGTGCTGTAAAATGGTTGAGAGGCACCTAACTTTGCGGTATACTCTTTTTGTGATGGAAATCGTCAACCCTTAATGAAGGATGATCCTCACTCTTTGTAGGTAGGAGCGTAAAATTTGGCAGGAGGGCGAATTGTTTCAAGGGAAAAGAGGACTCCTTCCTGAAACTTTCTGTTACCCAATCTTGGAAAAAGGCGTGTATTACAAATGCAAATGAACAACCCAGGCCGTACATCCTGCCCAGAAAAGGACTAACGATGCCAGTCACGATCAATACGCCGCCGAAAGCCGAGCCCGAACGCTTGAGCCGCCTCGTTGAGCGCATCAACGGAGGCGAGATCAAGATCCCCAAGTTCCAACGAGGCTTCGTCTGGCAGAGGCCAGACGTCATTGCTCTGCTCGAGAGCATTCTGGAAGGGTATCCAATCGGCAGCCTGCTCTTCTGGCGGACCGAGCAGAAGCTGAAGAGCGAGAGAAACATCCAGGACTTCGTGCTTCCTCCGACACCTGACAAGTACCCCACCAATTACGTGCTTGACGGGCAGCAGCGCCTGACGACTATCTACGGTGTGCTGAGTTACAAGGGCCCCAAGGAACAACCACACATTTTGAGCGTCATTTACGACCTGCGAAAGAAAGAGCTGCGCCATCGAAAGCTGAACGAAGATCAATGGAGTCTTCCGTTAAACGTCATGTTCGACTTCGCTCGCTTCAACCAGTTTCAACAAAGTCTAATTGCTCTACCAGACGGCGATGAACTAAACGCTGAAGCCCTTCGAGTTAACGAGACTTTCAGAGAGTATCAGGTGCCAGTCGTAACGCTGACGGAGAGAACCCTCGACGAGGTCTGCCCGATATTTGAGCGGATCAACAGCACCGGCACGAAACTGACGGTCTATGACCTGATGGTCGCCGCAACATTCTCCGAGGACTTCGACTTGAACGATGAAGTACGGGCTCTGGCGAGTGCCTTTGAACCAAAAAACTTTGAAATCGCTCCCGACAGCATCCTCAGGACACTCTCGGCGGTCTGTATGAAATCCGTCAAGAGGAAGGCAATTCTGTCGCTTCGCAACGTACCTCGGCCCGAGCTTCGCGAGAAGCTTATTGCGACACGAAAGGCTCTTGAGAAATCTGTCGATTTTCTGCGGACGGAGGTCGGCGTTGTGTCATCGGACTTCCTGCCCTATGAACCACTGCTCACTGTAATGGGCAAAATCTTCAGCCTACGTAAGGATGCATTGACCTCTGAACAGCGGGCTACCCTACGGAGTTGGTTTTGGATCTCGTCATTCCACGAGCGGTACAGGGGTGCCTCAGATACCGTGCTGGATAGTGACATAGAGTGGTGCCAGCAATTCCTCGACGGGAGCGGTCTGCCCGTACCGACCAGGAAGATTGAGGAAGAGCAGATAAAGGGTAAGGACTTTCGCAAGGGCACAGCGATAACCCATGCCTATGTCGCTCTATTGGCAACATGCCGTCCCTTAGGGCTCCTGGACGGGGCTCCGATCGACGTCCAAGGATCGCTGGCCTGGGAAAATCAAAGCGAGTTCCATCATATTTTCCCGAAGGGATATTTGGCGACCTGTTCGGAGCAACTTAGGAAGCGTCAAAACGATATTGCGAACATCATGCTCCTACCATCTGGTTCGAACAAACAGTTCTCGTTGGAGAGACCGAGTGTATACATGGCGCGCCTTAGGGAAACGCACGGTCCCGCGGCTTTTGACCAGATTCTGGCTAGTAACCTAATCCCTCCCCTAGAAGAATCTGGTTTGCTTGAAGACGAATTCGAATACTTCTTAGCTGTCCGCCTGGAGCTGATTCTCAAGAAGATTAACGAACTTGCTGGTGTAGGTTCTGCTGGGGTGTGAAACCCTGGGAAGAAGACGGGGGGTTGTCAGGAGTCGCAGAACAACACGTTCCAGTCGACCGTTCGCCTGGCTGGCAAAGCCTGAACCTGTGCGTTATCCTTATTTCAAATCGTAATTCTTGGGGAGGGGGACGCCCTTAAGTCAGACACCCCCCGCAGAGCGGGTGGCTTGATGAGTGGGGCCGCCTCAAAGGCGGTCGACCGATTAACCCAAACGTCGCGCTAAAGCGCGCCTCAGTTCCTCAATTTCAGAACTGGCCCTTTGATCCATCCGCTTCTTCTTGGGCGCGGATGTATTGGCGGACCTGCTCTAATTCAAAACCAACCGTGGATACCGCGTACCCCCGAGCCCAAAGGTGTTCCCCGGTGAAATTGCGTTCCTTGCCGCCAAACTCCCGGGCCACGGCGATGGCGCTCTTCCCTTTGAGAAAACCAATCACCGAAGCGACCGGGTGCTTCGGGGGAATGGCGATACACATATGAACATGATCCGGAAGCAAATGCCCTTCCAAAATCTGGCATTTTTCTGCTGTGCCAGGGCATGGAAAATCTTCCCTAAATGACGTCGGACTTGCCCAAACAAGGCCCTCCGCCGCTTTTTGGGGATAAACACAATATGGTATTTGCAATCCCATTTGGAATGCGATAAACTTTGATACCCTTGTTTAACCTCTTCCATAGCATCCTCCTGTGTGTTTTCCCTTCCTCATCAAGCCACAGGAGGATGTTATGCCTCAACGGTCAAACCTTTTCAAGTCGCACTGGTAAAACCAGTGGTTTACCTAAAGACAGAATTATTCAATTGGAAAGAGGGGACGTTGGTTCAAATGCAACCTTTTCTGCGTTTAACTAGAAGAAGGAGGGAATAGGAGCCGCCGAAAAAAGGCGTATGGTAATTCGAAAAATAATCGAAAACGAATCGCGGGTGTTAATAAGTTGTCTTTGAACCAACGTCCCGGGTTCCTTTAAACCAAGGCCCGTTTCTTTTGTCAAGGGAAAAAGGAGGGGGTTGGCCTGTAAGGTGAAAAACCGAAGTCACAGGGAGTAAGGCGCAGGACGTAAGGTAAAAACAAGGGGTTCGAGGCGATATGTCTCCTTATTGCTCGATATTGGAAAAGGCCTGGGTTGTCAACCCTGAATGGTATGCCCCGAATAATCTGTAGATTCAAAACCTACTCTCGCCGACACGGTCGGCTCTGACGTTTACTTCTTCCTTAAATGTCGTTTTTGGAATTTTTCCCAAGGATCCACCATTTCAATTGCAAATCTTAAATTTGGGCTTTAAAACCGAGGCTATTTCCAAAGGCAATTCTCTCCTTGACTGCCTGGTAACAAAAGAGTATTTTTTAGCTGGTTGTTATCCCTCCCGTAGCTTGGTAAACCCATCAACACAACCCCTAACCTTCTGGAGTGCCGTATGAAAAGGAGTTACCGGAAGGTGCCAATATGAAGCGTCTAAAGGTGTTCGTTGAATACCTTTGGATGCTCTTGGAATTTTTATTAAGAAAAACAAAACCGCTCGATTGAATCCCCATAGTTGTCGGAGAGCGGCTTAGTTCAACCGATTGTATCCGGAATTCCGCTTCGCTCCACTCCAGATACAATCTTAATCGTTGGGCGGACGAATTATGGGAGAAGGCGAATGGCAAGTAAGATAAGTTGTCTCAGAGTTTTTATTGCATCGCCGAGTGGACTCGCAGATGAACGCAAAGCGTTTCGAGATGAAATCTATGATTATAACCAAGCTGAGGCAATACCACGGGGCGTTCTATTTCAACCTGTAGGCTGGGAGGACACACTCGGCGCCGTTGGGCGTCCCCAGACTATCATCAACGAGGATGTTCGTGCTTCGGATTACTTCATCTTACTGCTCTGGAACCGTTGGGGCTCGCCGCCTGACACTCGCTTTTCACGCTTCACTTCAGGTACGGAAGAGGAGTACCACGTAGCTATGGAATGCTACAGCTCCAAGAAATTTTCGATGCGCCAACTCGTTATGATGTTCAAGTCAGTTGATGCACAACAGCTGAGCGATCCCGGCCCACAGCTTCAGAAAGTTCTCGAATTCAGACAGAACATGGAGAGCCAAAAAACTCATCTCTTCCACTCTTTCGACACTACGGAAAGCTTCAGAAAGTTGCTCCGGAAGCATTTAGCAGCGTGGCTGCGTGACGAGGAACAAGGTGGCACTGCGCATAAGGGGCGTCCGCCAGATGTTAGGCCACTATTTGTAGAAGATTCAGTCAGCATACCCAAACAGCAACTCGGGAAGTCCTCGGGCAGGTCGCTGGTGGAAAAGGCTTGGGCATTAGCGGATGAGGGGCGACTTACAGAGGCAGAAGTCGAATTTGCCAGATCGATCGTCGGACAGTCGCAAACTGAGCCTATCATAGAGTTTGGGCGTTTTCTCGCCAGGATCGGTCGATTGGATCAGGCAATAGTAATGTTCGAAGGAGCGGCTAGAGTTGCAGAGGACCAGAAAGATACCTTAGCAGTCAGCACAGCCTACGTAAACCTGGGCATAGTGCTTAAAACCCGGGGCGATCTGGACGGTGCCGAGCAGATGCATCGGAAGTCGCTCGAGATCAACGAGAAGCTTGGGCGATTGGAGGGGATAGCCAACGACTACGGAAACCTGGGCAATTTGTTCCTGACCCGGGGTGATCTGGACGGTGCCGGGCAGATGTATCGGAAGTCGCTCGAGATCGAGGAGAAGCTGGAGCGATTGGCAGGCATGGCCAGCCAATACGGAAACCTGGGCATAGTGCTTAAAACCCAGGGTGATCTGGATGGTGCCGAGCAGATGCATCGGAAATCGCTCGAGATCGAGGAGAAGCTTGGGCGATTGGAGGGGATGGCCAGCCAATACGGAAACCTGGGCATAGTGCTTAAAACCCGGGGTGATCTGGACGGTGCCGAGCAGATGCATCGGAAATCGCTCGAGATCAACGAGAAGCTTGGGCGATTGGAGGGGATGGCCAGCGCCTACGGAAATCTGGGCAATTTGTTCCTGACTCGGGGTGATCTGGACGGTGCCGAGCAGATGTATCGGAAGTCGCTCGAGATCAACGAGAAGCTTGGGCGATTGGAGGGGATGGCCAGCGCCTACGGAAATCTGGGCAATTTGTTCCTGACTCGGGGTGATCTGGACGGTGCCGAGCAGATGTATCGGAAGTCGCTCGAGATCGAGGAGAAGCTTGGGCGATTGGCGGGCATGGCCAACGCCTACGGAAACCTGGGCATAGTGCTTAAAACCCGGGGTGATCTGGACGGTGCCGAGCAGATGCATCGGAAGTCGCTCGAGATCAACGAGAAGCTTGGGCGATTGGAGGGCATAGCCAGCGACTACGGAAACCTGGGCATAGTGCTTAAAACCCGGGGTGATCTGAACGGTGCCGAGCAGATGCATCGGAAGTCGCTCGAGATCAACGAGAAGCTTGGGCGATTGGAGGGGATAGCCAACGACTACGGAAACCTGGGCAATTTGTTCCTGACCCGGGGTGATCTGGACGGTGC
>Ga0315294_10007839_pt1 | contig 11722 bp, 5 predicted proteins | sample YL17G13_40_MG_FD_203626 | JGI IMG/M metagenome (GOLD analysis project Ga0315294, IMG submission 203626) | Sediment microbial communities from Yellowstone Lake, YNP, Wyoming, USA - YL17G13_40 | ecosystem: Environmental > Aquatic > Freshwater > Lake > Sediment | place: USA: Wyoming | collected...
TCGAGGACTGCCGCATCGCTAACGTCGGCTTCTACGGCGTCGAGCTTGCCGACGGCTGCCAGGGGAACCGCATCGTGGGGTGTGAAATCGTTGACTGCGGCGGCGGCGGCGTGAAGATGGACGGCGCTGCGTGGAACGAACCCGTCTGCCTCCAGACCGGCAACAACCGCATCACCGACAACCACATCCACGAGTGCGGGCGCGTGTTCCACTGCGCCATCGGCGTGCTCTCCATGCACAGCTTCGGCAACGCCATCTCGCACAACCACATCCACGACCTCTACTACAGCGGCGTCTCATGCGGATGGGTCTGGGGCTACACGCCGAGCATCAGCCGCGACAACAAGATCGAGAAGAACCATATCCACGACATCGGCCAGGGACTCCTCTCTGATATGGGCGGCATCTATACCCTCGGCGTCCAGCCCGGCACGGTGCTGCGCGGCAACCTCATCCACGACGTGACGAAGCTCAACTACGGCGCGTGGTGCATCTACCCTGACGAGGGCAGCTCGCACATCCTCATCGAGAACAACGTCTGCTACCGCACCAACGGCGAGGTGTTCCACCAGCACTACGGCCGCGAGAACATCGTGCGCAACAACATATTTGCCTTCGGTGGCGACAGCGTGGCCGCGCACGGGCGCGCGGACCTCCAGCACAAGGCGTTCAGCTTCGAGCGCAACATCTTCATCACCGACGGCAGGCCCATCTTGTCCGGCGGCTATGGCGCACTGCTCAAATGGAAGAACATCCGCAGCGACCTGAACCTGTTCTGGGACATCTCGGGCGAGCCGGTGACCTTCAAGGACCGCGAGGGGGAGATTGACCTGGAGGCCTGGAAGGCCCTCGGACACGACCATCACGGCATCGTTGCCGACCCGAAGTGCGCGGACGCGAGGAAGGACGACTTCACGCTCGCCCCCGACTCGCCGGCCATCACTGAGCTCGGCTTCGAGCCGATAGACCTCTCCGACGTCGGCCCGAGGCCGAAGGAGAAGAGGGAGTGAAACCCAGCCGTCAGCTATCAGCTTTCGGCTATCGGCCCGTGGCAGACGGGACGCTGCGGCATGTATCGCGCGCGGGCGGACGGCGTGCAGCTCGTAACGCCGCCGCAAAGCTGCTTCCACGGCTGGTACAGGCCGCGGTGCGACCCGCCGTACCAGATGCGATGGAAGGACTGGGGCGTTATCAGGCCGAGGCAGTGAACGTGGAACTTGAGATTTGAGGTGAACCATGGCAAAGCGGACTGTCAGGCAACGCAGGAAACAGAAGGCGGGCACCCCTGCTGGTGCCGCCAATGTGACGTGGCTCAGGGCCTTTGACAAGCGTTTCACCATGCGCGGGCTGTGGTGGCGCGAGGAGAACGAACCTGCCTTGTGCCGTCTGCCGATGCGGGCGAAAGGCGTGGTGCGCGACCCCGTGTGGGAGCTTGCACAGTGCACGGCGGGCGCACGGCTCTGCTTCAAGAGCGACACCACGACCATGCGCGTCAAGTGCACGCTGCGCAGCAACGCGGGCTTCCCGCACATGCCGCTGACCGGTCACAGCGGCCTTGACCTTTACCTCGGCGGGCCGTACCGCCAGAGGCCCATGGCGGTCGGGTTCCCGCAGGTCGGCGAGGGAGAGTTCGAGCGCGTCATGTTCGAGAAGATCCCTCCAAGGATGCGGGAGTACACGCTCTACCTGCCGCTCTACAACGGCGTGAAGTCGCTCTCAGTGGGCCTGTCCCGCGGCGCCAGGGTCGCCAGACCGTCCCGGCCCGTCGTGACCAAGCCGGCTGTCTTCTATGGGACGTCCATTACCCAGGGCGGCTGTGCACACACGGCGGGGGCCGACTATGTCTCCATCCTCGGCCGCATGCTGAACCTGGACATCATCAACCTGGGCTTCTCCGGCAACGGCAGGGGCGAGCCGGAGATGGCGCGGTTCATCAGCGAGATAGACGCCAGCCTCTTCGCGCTCGACTACGTAGCCAATGCGGGCCAGAAGGTCCTGCAGGAGACGCTGCCCGGCTTCGTGGACATTCTGCGGGCAGCACACCCCGCCACGCCCATCGTGTTGATCAGCAAGGTCGTTTACGCCCCCATGACGTTCTCGGCGGAGACGCGCGCCGCGCACGAGGCCATGCGTGACACCGTCATCCACTTCTACTCCGACCGTCGGCGGGCCGGCGACAATAACATCCATTTCGTTGACGGCGACCACCTGATGACCTATGGCGCGCAGTCGGCTACGGCGGACGGGGGCCATCCGACCAGCGTCGGCTTCCTGATGATGGCTGAGGCGCTTGCGCCGCGCATCGAACAGATATTGAACCTGTGAACTCGAAACTCGGAACTCCGAACGAAACAGCAGGAGACCTGGAATGAAATCGTGTGCTCTCATTGCGTGCGCGCTGGCGTGGCTCGTCGCTGCATGTGGATGTGCAGAGCTTCCGGATGCCAGGACAGGCGGGCCACAGAGAGGCCCGGTCTCCATCCTCATCGTCAGCGACAGCGGGGAGGTGGACGCGCAGTATGAAAAGGACCTGACGGACGCCGGCTACCGCGTGGTCAAGACGCCATACCTGAACATACTCAGCCCCGAGTACCTGAGGCAGTTCGGCGTCATCGTCCTCACCCGGCTGCCGTTCGCGGGCCAGAGCTATCAGGTTTACGGCGAGCGGCTGGCAAACGTGGATGCAGACCTGAAGATGATTCATGAGTACGTGGCCGCAGGCGGCGGCTTGGTCTTCGAGCCGGCCATGAGCGAGTTCGGCGAGGCGTACGCTGACTTCTACAACCGGTTCCTGTCGCGTTACGACGTTCGCTTCGTCGCACTGCAGCTCCGCGATGACGCCGAGAGCGGCGGCGGCCGTCTCTCGTACGCCGCGGGAGAGGCGGTCGGCTGGCATCCCATCGCCGGCGGCCTCAAGCAGGTCCTCTATCCCATAAACGTGCTGCGCTGGGACAACGCCTACTCGTGCACGCCGTTCCTGGTTGGCGGAGGCTGGACGGTGCTGGCGAGCGGCAAGTCCGGCAGCGGCACCCATCAGGCGATAGACAACTCGAGAGTCGGCGACAGGCTCACCAGTGACCGCAACCTCTTCGCCATCCGCAAGTCCGGCAGGGGGTACATCGCCGTCAGCGCCATACATTCGTACTACACCCTCACGCACGTCTACTCCAAGGAGGACTCGCTTGGCGAGAACCACACGGGAGTCATTGACGGCGCGGTGATGTACGGCCAAGGTATGGCTGCCGCTGTCCCTCCTGCGGCAGGCGCCGCTCCCGCTCCGGCGGCTGGTGTGGGAAAAGCGCCAACCGGCGCGCGGCCGAGCGACATGGGCAAGCTGCTCGACCGCACGTACCGCTTCCTGGCTGCCAACAGCGCCAGGAACGGGATAGGGGCGGGCAGTGTCCCCCTGCCGCTGCAGGCCCCTGCGCCCACTGTCGCGCGCGTGTTGGACTGGCACAAGGTCAGCCCGCCGCCCACGTGGCAGCACCGCGTCATCCCGGTCTGGGTGGGCGACCAGGCGTACTACGACGAGCTGCCCGACCCGGCCTGGGCAGGCGAGCTCAGGCACTTCAAGGCCCTCATCGGCCCCCGCACCTCCTGCAGCAGCGGCAAGGGAACGGTGAAGGAGTACCGCGACGCGGCCGTCAAGGCCGGCTACTCGGCCATCATGTTCTGCGAGACGTTCGAGGACCTGAATAAGGCCAAGTGGGACCGGTTTGTGAAGGACTGCGACGCGAACACCGACGATAGCTTCATATGTTTCCCCGGCCTGGACATCAAAGGGTTCCAGGGCGAGCGCTACCTTGTCTTGTGCGCCCGTCGGTATCCCGACCCTGGCTGGCTCACGGAGGACGGCAAGAAGCTGAAGGCCATCCGCATGCTGTCGCTCGGGTGGTTCGGCCACGTGGCCACGGTCCATCGCTCGGGCCGCACTGCGCTCGAGCCCAGGATGTACAAGCACTACCAGGCCATCACGGTCTACACCTACGACGGGGAAGGGCGGCTCGTTGACGACGCGCTGCACACCTACCAGTGGGCCATAAGCAGCGACTCGAACCCCATCCCCATTGCGGCGCACGAGCTGACCTCGCCTGAGCAGGTGCAGAGGGCCGCGCAGTCGGGCTACCAGCAGATAATGCCCGCGCCCACCCTGGCCAAGGCGGCCGACTACTTCCGCTTTCCGCTCAACCACTACTTCTCCTGCCCGGTGCGGTATTACATCTCCGAGGGGCCGGTGCTCACCGGCTGGAGCATGTTCAACAAGGACATCGGCAAGGCGGAGGAGAACCGCGACCACTACCGCCTGGGCATCAAGGTGGCATCCGCCGACCCCGTCGGGGAGGTCACTCTCTACGACGGCTTCCAGGTTGCAGGCAGGTGGTACCCGGGGCAGAAGGAGTTCGAGACGCTCGTGGACGGCTTCCACGACCAGCAGCACGAGTACATGCTGCTCGGGCGCGACGCCAAGGGGCGCGGGGTGATCTCACCCGGCATCCGCACGGTCACTCGCAACTGGCGTCTGCGCTGCGGCGACCGACAGAACTGGCTCGGCTCGATGTACATCTACACCGGCACGCCCGTGAAGCCCTTCGGCGGCTTCTCCATCGCCTTCAAGAACACGCGTGAGGGCGGCAGCAACTGGCTCGGGGACGGCGGCGGGAACCCCAGCGCCATCTATGACTTCCCCTTCTTCTCCAACCACGTCCAGGTGATGGACGTTGACATGACGACGAAGTACATGGACGCCGAATGGGAGGACGTCGCCTACGACGCCCGGGCGGCCTACGCGGTGCGCCCGACTGACTTCACGGATGCAGAGCTGCGCACCATCTGCTTCAGCCCGCCCAAGAAGAAGGAACTTGCGGCCACGATCGCGCAGATGAGCATACGGCTGAAGCGGGACGTGGAGCCTGCCGTCAACTCGCCGGTCTACCCCGTCGTCGCCGGCGTGATGGGTGCGAACAAACTGCTGCTCCTGCCGGGCGCGAACCCAGGCGACGCCACCAATGCGACCGTTGACCTGCCCGTGGGCAGCTACGCGGGCGGCATCGTCCCCCTCACGCCCGGACTGCGCCTGCACAACCGCAGCATCGGCTTCCCCGCGCCGCAGCCTGACACGCTGACGCTCTACAAGGGGACGGCCTGGCAGGCCAGCTACCTTGTCCTCAAGAGCGGCTCGTTCCACTGGCGGCAGGTGCAGCAGGGCTACGAGGTGGACGCCCTCGCCGAGCGGGCGCTGGCCGAGATGGGCCTGCGCGGGCAGCCGCCTTACAAGTTCGAGCTTTCGCAGGGCAGGTTCGACGCCCTGGCCTATGTGGCCGACTTCACCGCGGCCAACGGCGGCATTGCGGACAGGTGCGTCAACGACAAGGGACAGGAGCTGCTGATGGACGTCCCCCTGCGCATTGCGAACATGAACCCGCGCTGTGCAGCGGCCGTGTGGCGGCGCGACTCCCCCGTGCTCGACTACTTCGCGTGTTTCGAGGGGAAGGGCATGGTCACGTTCAACGCGGACAAGACCGTTGAGTTCTACGCCGGCAACGTTGCCACGTGCGACCCCGCGCTCTTCGTCAGTGTCGTCGTCTGGAACGACAAAGAGGCATGGTTCCGTGTGAACAATCCGACGCGGCGCGACATCACGACCGAGTTTGCGACCGCGCCAGCCGTCAAGAGCTTCAAGGCGCTCAAGAAGACCGTCACTGTCAAGGCCGGCTCATCCCTGGACGTCACCGAGTGAGGGCCTGCAGGCCCACTGTGTCCGCTCCTTGTCGAATGCAGTTACGGGGTATAGAATACAGGTCGCACGTCTGCCACTTTGAAGGAGGATTCATGTCGGCTTCGAGCAGCAGCGGGGAGCGGCAAATCACCGCGGAGCGCTTTGACCAGCTTCATGCAAAGGTCGCGGAGGTCAAGCGCGAGGTGGGCAAGGTCATCGTCGGGCAGCACCAGGTGCTCGACGAGATTCTGATGTCTCTGTGTGCAGGCGGGCACTGCCTGATGATCGGCGTGCCCGGGCTTGCCAAGACGCTCATCGTGCGCACCTTTGCGGAGGCGCTCCACCTGTCCTTCAAGCGCATACAGTTCACGCCTGACCTGATGCCCGGCGACATCACGGGCACCGAGGTGATTGAGGAGGCGGCGGACGGGACGCGGCGGTTCAAGTTCGTGGAAGGCCCGCTGTTCGCCAACATGATCCTGGCGGACGAGATAAACCGCACGCCGCCCCGCACGCAGGCCGCCCTGCTGGAGGCGATGCAGGAGCACAGCGTCACCGTCGGCCGCCACAGCTACAAGCTCAACGAGCCGTTCTTCGTCCTGGCCACTCAGAACCCCATCGAGCAGGAAGGCACCTACCCGCTCCCCGAGGCCCAGCAGGACAGGTTCATGTTCTTCCTGAACGTGCGCTACCCGGAGGCGGAGGAGGAGGTGGGCATCCTCAAGCGCACCACCACGACGAGCATGCCGCACGCGCAGCCGGCGATGTCCGGCGAGGAGCTGGTGGAAGTGCAGTGGATTGTGCGCGACATGCCGGTGGCGGACCACGTGTTCTCTTACGCCAGCCGGCTCGCGCGCGCCAGCCGGCTCGACCGCGGCGGCGAAGGCGCGGCCACGGTGCCGGACATCATCCGCAAATACGTTGAATGGGGGGCAGGCCCGCGCGCAGGGCAGTACTTCGTCCTGGGCGGCAAGGCCAGGGCGTTTCTGCAGAAGCGTTCTCACGTCTCCATCGAGGACGTTCGCGCCGTGGCCTACCCCGTGCTGCGCCACAGGATAATCGTCAACTTCGCCGCGCAGGCCGAGGGCATCAACTCCGAGTGGATCATCTCAAGGTTGCTCCAGGATGTCCCCCAAGACGCTTCTTGACGCCCTCACACCGGAGGTCATCGAGCGGCTCAGACAGCTCGAACTGTTCAGCCGCTACCGCGTGGAAGGGCTCCTGAAGGGCGAGAACCGCTCCATCCTCAGAGGCATCAGCACCGACTTCGTCAGCCACCGCCCTTACTTTCCCGGCGAAGAGACCAGGCACATTGACTGGCGCGTCTTCGCCCGCACCGACCGCCTCACCATCAAGCAATTCGAGGACCTGACCACCGTCCACGTGGCCGTCGCGGTGGACTTCTCTGGCTCCATGGCCTTCGGCGAGGGCGAGCCGACGAAGCATCACTACGCCATCCATGCCGCCGCGCTCGTTATATACCTGGCCCACCTCCAGCGGGACCGATTCTCGCTGCACCTGTTCAACGACCGGCTGCGCGAGAGCACGCCGGCTGGCACGGGGCGCATGCACCTGTTGAAGGCCTTCGCCGCACTTGTCGCCAACCAGCCCAGGGGTGAGACCTCGTTCAGCATGCCGCTCATGGAGATTGAGGCGAGCCTGAAGCGGCGGGCAATCCTGATTGTGTTCTCCGACTGCATGGCGGAGCCTGAGGCCATCGCGCGCGAGCTGCTCCGGTTCAAGCTGCGCGGCACTGACGTCATCTGCTTCCAGGTCTTTCATCCGTCCGAGCGGGACTTCCCGTACTCCCAGGTATCGCGCTTCACCTGCTTGGAGACCGGCGCTGCGGACAATGTGGACCCGCTGGAGATACAGAGGCTCTACCGCGAGAACTTCACCCGTCACACGCGGGAGCTTGAGACCGCGCTTCGGCGGCGCGGCATGGACCACTGCGCGCTCTGCGCCGACGGGGACTACGAGACGGCCGTTTGCGACTACCTGCGCAGGCGTCAGGAGATCCTCGCATGATGTCCGTCCGGTCACCCGGGTTCCTTGTGGCGCTCATCTTCGCCGCCGTTCCCGTCATCCTCTACCTGCTCTTCCGCCTGCGCAGGCGCGAGGTCAAGTGGGGCGCCTCCTACATCCTGCAGATGACCCTGCGCACCAGCGCGAAGGAGAGCCGCTGGCGGCAGTACGTCGTGCTGGCCGTGCGCACGCTGCTGATCGGGCTGCTCGCGCTTGCGTTCTGCCGGCCTCTGCTCGAAGGGCTGCGGCCGCCCGGAAGCGCCTTCCCGCGCGGGGCCGGCGGGACGCTCACACGCGTCATACTGCTCGACAACACCCGCAGCATGGAGGCGCGCTACGGGAGTGCGACGCGATGGGCTGAGGCACGCAGGCTCACGGCCCAGCTTCTGAAGGGCATGTCGGGCGGCGACTCGTTCGTCATCATCCCGCTCGCCGGGGACGTGCAGCCGCTGAAGTTTGAGCCGCCCTGCGGCGATGATGAGGTCAGGACGAAACTCGGTGAGGTCCGTGTCTGCGGCGAAGCGGTCGGCCCCGACCTGTCAGGCGCGCTCGAGAAAGCCTGCCGCCATTTCCTCTCCGCCGTCACGGACAATCGGCAGCTTATAGTGCTGAGCGACTTCGCCGCGAAGGACTACCGGGATGCCGAGGCCCTCAAGCCTTTCGCGGCCTCACTCAAGGAGTTGGGCGTCTCCTGCTACTTCGACGTCCTGGCGCGGCCGGAAGACTTCAACGTGGCCATCTGCGGCGCGGACTTCGGGACGGACTTACTGCTTGCCGGGCAGCCCTACAACCTCTACGTGGACGTGGCCAACTACGGCGCGGCGCCGCGGCTTGGCGACAGGCTGCTCGTGCTCGAAGAGTCGAAGGTCGTCCGCGAGGTCGAGCTTGAGCTGGCCCCGAACGAGCGGAAGCCCGTGCGGGTCCCTCTGATGCTTCCAGCCGGCGAGCATGCGCTCGAGATTCGCGCGGGCGAGGATTGCTACGAGTATGACAACACGCTCCATGTCGCGGTCATGGCGAGGAAGCTGATGCGCGTGCTCATGGTGAGGGAATCCGAGGACGAGCAGAAAGGATTCGAGAGCGAGGGCGAGTTCCTGCGCCGCGCGCTCGAGAGCGTGTCCCGCGGCGAGGCCAGGGCAATCGAGCTTGCCTCCAGAGGGCCGGTCACCGTCACCGCGGCGGACTTTGCCCGCGCCGACGTCGTGATTCTGGTCGGGCTTAAGCGCCTCGACGTCGGCCCGGCGGCGCCCAAGGGCGCTTCTCTGGGGAGTCCGAGGCCGGGAAGGACCCCCAGCGTGGTAGGGGAGCCAACGATCGGGAATTCCCAGGAAAACCGCCTACCGGCGGCGGACGAAGGCAGCGGGCCGCTTGCTGGCCTGAAGAGCTACCTGCGCCGGGGCGGCGGCGTCATCATCGGCCTCGCCCCTGAGATTGACGTCGAGCACTACAAGCCTGCGCTGCGCGACCTGTTCGGCGCGGAGCTTCTAAGCCCTTACGTTGAGCAGCTCGACTATGAGCGGTATCTGTTCATTCAGACCCCCGACGTCCCCGAGCCGCTCCTGCGGGAGTTCGCCACAAAGGTGAACGCGGACCTGGGCAAGGCGCGCGTCTACAACCACTTCCGTGTGTCACTGGCCGGCGAGGGTGAGGCGGGCGCCGCCGGGGTCAGACCTGGCGAAGACGGAGCGGGCACGGCGGAGCTGCGGCTGGCCAACGGCGACCCGCTGCTGGTGCGCGCGCGGTGCGGGCGCGGGACGGCGCTCCTGTGGACCAGCACGCTCGGCGGCAGGTGGAACTCGCTGGTGGTCCGTCAGCCATTCCTGCCCCTGATGTGCCGCATGCTGGACATGGCATCTTCCGGCAGCCAGCCGCCGAGGAACGTCCCTCAGGGCGCGCCTCTTATCTCGGCCGCGCCCGCGTCCGGCGAGCTGTTCATGCTCGCTCCGGGCAAGGGCACGGCGAAAGTGGCCACGGTCTCCGTCGCGGGCGAGCCATACGTGCGGTACGAGGGCACTGCCGCCCCCGGCCTCTACACGCTGACCGACCGCGACGGGAAGATGCTGCGCGCATTCACGGTGAAGCCGTCCTGCGATGAATCTGACCTGCGCCCCCTGGCGCCTGCTGACCGCAAGCTGATTGGGGAAGCGTTCAAGGCGCGCTTCACGGACTCCGAGTCCGCGCTGCGCACTGCCATGGCCGGTTCCGGACATAGGGTTGACGTCACCTGGCTTGCGGTGCTCGTCGTCATGGCCCTGGCGCTTTTTGAGTCGCTCCTTCTGCGCATCTGGTTCTAAAGTGGAAACAGTACAGGTCACATACCGCATACTGGGCAAAGGGCTGCTTGGCCCGTGGCAGGCCGCAGCGGTGACCATCGCACTGCTGGCGCTGGTGGCACTGCTGCTGTTGGGCCAGCTTCGCAGGGTCACGAGCAAACGGCTGAGGGCGGCGATGGTCGCGACAAGGCTCTGCGTGGTCCTGCTGCTCGGGTGGACGCTCTTTCAGCCGTCGCTCTTCTGCAGGCAGGAGACCACGCGGCCTGGTCTGCTCATTCTTCTGGTGGACGACTCGGGCAGCATGGCGGTGCGCGACGAGCCGGAGGGTTACTCCGACCTCCTGGACCTCGCGGAGGCGACGTACGGGTATTCGCCGGTGGGACGGCCGACCGCGGCGCGGGACGTGGGCCGCGTGCTGCGCGCATTCGTCCCCGCGGCGGAGTCGGACATCCGCGAGACCGGCCGGGTGCTCGGCGAGCTGGACAGCGGTCTGCCATGGGGTGAATCGTCCGGCGCGCTGCTGCGTCAGGTCTCGTCGCGATGGCAGTCGGCCGTTGGCGAGATGCAGGCCGCCTGCGGGCGGCTGCGCGCGGAGACTGCCAATCCCTCGCCGCTGAAGCTTGCGGACCAGGAGCGCGAGGACGTGAAGGCGCGCGTGGACAGGCTGACGTTCGCGGCCGAGAAGGTGAGGATGGCAGCGGACGCCGCGGCTGCCATCGCGAGTGCAGGCGGCAGTTCCTCCGGGGCTCCCGCCGATCTGGTGGCCGCGCGCAACGCCATGACGGCCGCCATGGATGACGTCAGGAAGGGGGTTGACGACGCGGGTGCGCTGCGTGATGCGCTGGACAGGGCCTTCCTGGCTGGCGCAGATGAGTCTGTGCGCAAGCAGTGCGAGGAGCTTTCCGGCCTGTCGCGCACGCAGCTCGTCTCGCGGTTTCTGCAGAGCAGCCCCGCCATGGGCGCGCTGAAGCGCGAGCACCGTCTGCTCACGTGCGCGACGAGCACCGGGCATCAGGTGGAACCGTCGCGGCTCGACGTGTCCGGCGGGCAGACCGATTTCCTCCAGCCGCTCCGCACCATCCTCAACGAGCATTCGCGGGACATCCTCAGCGGCGTCGTCCTGCTGTCGGACGGGCGGCACAATTCCTTCGAGGACTTGCACGGGGTCCTGGAGGCGCTGCGGGCGAGGTCAATCCCCGTGCACACCGTTCTGGTTGGCTCCGTGCGCGCCGGCAGCGACCTGGCGATTGTTGACTATAGCCTGCCCGTGCTGGCGGTGAAGGGGCAGAAGACGACGGCGGTGGTCACGGTGAGGACCGGGGTGGCGAAGGGCACGCCGTTCCGGGCGGCGCTGGCGAGCGGCGGCGAGGTGCTGGCGGAGGCCGTGCTCGCAGCGGATGGGTCCGCGACCCAGCGCGTGGTCCTCACGTTCGCGCCCGGGAAGTCGGGCCTGATGCCGCTTGCCATCACGTTGAGCGCTGACGGGGATGTTGACAGATTTGCGGGCAACAACTCCGCTGCGGATGCCCTGCGGGTGCTCGATGCCAGGGCGCGCTGTCTGCTCGTTGCCGACGTGCCGTCATGGGATGTTCAGTACCTGCTGCGCGCGCTTGACTCGCTGCCGGTGCGGACGGAACTGGTTCTTGACTGTGCCACCCCGGCGCCGCCGCCGCGGGGCGCGGGGAATGGCAAGGTGCCGGAGACCGCT
>Ga0315294_10007841_pt1 | contig 11721 bp, 18 predicted proteins | sample YL17G13_40_MG_FD_203626 | JGI IMG/M metagenome (GOLD analysis project Ga0315294, IMG submission 203626) | Sediment microbial communities from Yellowstone Lake, YNP, Wyoming, USA - YL17G13_40 | ecosystem: Environmental > Aquatic > Freshwater > Lake > Sediment | place: USA: Wyoming | collected...
TTGACCAACCTACACCCACGGTTGTTTCTTAATTTCTTAAACATTCTTATAGATGGCTCTATGCACACACCCGTCCAGCCAAACTCTTTCTCAAGAACATAGGTATTACTAATATCAAGTCCATCATAAGCCCCGATATCCACAAAATACCCATTACGTTTCTCATGGAAGAAATCTGCAACCCACTTATCTTGGCCAGCCTGTGATAGATAGTTCATTTTGGGGGATTATATGCGTTAAAATTCATACTTAAATATAGGTCTTCACTATAGTTCATCTTATGTTTGGTAGTTAGAATTGATAATATACTCTGATCGTTCATGTGTTTAATGAAGGAGGGGTCGTTTCCACCATGTAAATTAGGAATATCAGTGATAATATACTTATTCCTGCAATAAAACAACCATTCATTTAATAGATGTTCATTAAATGTTGTCTTTTTGAAGGCTATCGCACCCGCCTCGTTCTGTGGTGTATTATAGTACTCTTCAAAATCAGCACCCATCAGGACAAAACAATCTTTCTTCGTGTATTTTCTGTTTATTGGTCTATATGATAATCCCCCAATCATATAATCATTATTGACAAGATGATCTTTTATGATAACGAAAGTATTATCTCCAATGTCATCACCTGCATCCATATAGAACACAACATCATCGTAATCCAATTCTTTCATTGCCTCAATGATGATATAGGGCTTCCATAGCCAATACCCACCACCTCTCGGCATATCAAGAATCTCCCAATTATCAAGATAAAAGTTAGTAGATTCAAGCCACGCCCTGTTATAAGCGATAACTTCATCGAATCCCAAACCCCGTAATCGCCCCAAGAGATAATCTTCTCTTCCCTGATACTTACTGTCAGTATAAAATATCGCTACTATTTTCATACGTTAAAATAGTTTAACAAAAATTCCCTCATAAACACTGGGTTTTTAATATGGCAGTTACCGTCCGAGTACTCCGTGCTGAGAAATCCTCTTTTATTGACGTATTTATAATAAACATCAAAGAAGGTATATCCATACTTACGGCAGCAATCCCGTAGTCTTTCATTCATATAGAGGGTATACCTCTTGCGATCCTGGTCGCTCCCCAATGACGGCAATAAATTACCTATTTCTGTGTGGAAATTCTCTGGCAATTCCCTCTCAAGCGGTGGAACTACATTATAAACAAATACATTCAGGTTTTTCCCATCTATATTCTTCTTTATAACTTCAAAATATTTCTCTACAATGCCATCTATGTTCTCTGCCCATTGGGGTTCATATTTATTGATATGACACCGGCAGTCTATTTCCCCAAAGCAAAATATTACCATATCATCCTTTACGTCCACTACCTCCATTTCGTCCCTACCAAAACTATACATCAATTTGCCTTGAATGTGATTTATCTTCACCTCTAATCCCTGAATACCGAGTTTATTCCATGACCCCCATTCCGATGCGTGACTGTCTCCGTAAGTGTGTAATATCATATTTTTATCCAATTTGAAGGTATAATTTCTTTAAGGTCTTCCTTTAGCCGATCCCCAAGCACGTAATTAGATGGCGCAACCACCGCTCCACCGCCAAGATAACTTGCCCACCACGAAAAGGATGAGTTCGCCATTATGTGATGATTGCATCGTGCCATTAAAAACAACGCAATATAATCAACTTCATTAACAAAAACAAACTTTTCTCCAATAAAATTTTCCTTGCACCAATCCATGTCATCAGAAAACACCATAAATTTGCCTATTTTAAGGTTATTTAAGACATCCATTGCCTTTTGGTAATAACCCATATCCAAAACGGGATAAACGTGCGAGAGACGCAAATAATCCCCCCTACGCACATGTATCGAACAGGTTATCTCGTCAACCCAAAAGTAAGATAGTATTTTGTCCCACATATAGTATGTTGGTAGGAACAACATCCGCACCAACTCCTCATCAAAATATTTCTCATGCTGAAAATAGCCCACAAACTCCGTCCCGTCTTCGGGTACTATCTCTTTGTAATAATCTGGTACTTTCTCTACTCTGGTAAGTTCACCTATTCTGTCTTGATTCTTATACCAATTAATGTTTTTAAAGATATCAAAATATCCATTAGCGGGGCGATGATGTGTATTAACATTATAATCACAGTTCTCATCAACATCGGTATATACCACGTCCGTGCCATATTTCTTACCCAATGACTCGATAAACGCAACCTGGAACATCATATTCCCCAACCCGCCCATAAGTCTCACCCCAATCATATCATGTGTTTTAATTCATTAGTTTTCATCTCCTCATAATAATCCATCTGCTCCTGTCTTACATCAGAGAAACCACTGCGCTGAAATGCCATCATAGGCGAACAGACAAAACATTTCATCATAGACAGACCAACCTGGTACAGCCAGTTATCAAACCATCCCTCTTTACTTTTATAGGGGTCATAGTTTTCCCGTATAACCTTTCGGGCGTTACCGCTAAACAGGATGGCGTGATTAGTATGAACCCCACTTTTTACCCTGAATAGATTTTCCGAATATCTTTCTGCCGGTAGTTTGACATTAGCCCCGATATAGAACATATCAAAATCTTCGGGGAGCTGAGACAACGCCTTTGGCAAAACCTCCTTAATATTGTCCTCAAATATAACATCATCCTCAAATATAAGGATTGTATCGTTACCGTCAGTCACACAAGTCCAATGAGATAGAACACTTCCCCTCCATACCCCGCCCGTGGTGATACCGGAGAACCGGGTATAGTTTACAATCCCCACCTTCTCCATCTCCTGCTTTACCTCCTGCCATCTATCAGGACGCCTATCGAGATTAATAATACGAACCTCGCACTTGTTTAAGTCTATGTCCATATTTTTAGTGCTTCTTTATTGTAATTATCAATATCTGCCGTGACTATATACCTTAATTCAATATATCTGTCTTTGGGTATTTTGGGACAGAAATAATTATGAGGACTCTGGTGAGAGAACAGCGAGGCATCATAATTGTCATTAATTAATCCCATCGCCCGTACTTCCTCATACAAATCAGTCCCGCTATAGGGGGTGAAGAAACTTAGTGTAATCCTGAAGGGCTGTAGCGATTTAATAAACTCCACCGTCTTGAGTATCGTTTCTTCTGTGTCTTGTGGAAATCCAATGATACAGTACGCCTTCCACTCAATCCCATGCTTGTTTAATATCTCTGATGCCCTTATAAAATCATCAGTAGTCTCGTTCTTCCCAACCGCCCTGAGAATATCATTATTTCCACTCTCTATGCCCAAGCTCATCTGTCCGCATCCCGCATGTTTCATCATCTTAACCATTGGTTCATCTATGGAGTCCGCCCTTGTATCGCATCTCCACCTGGCGGGTAAACTATATGCGCCACAGAACTCTTTTAAGTGTTTTTTATTCAGCGTAAACGTCTCATCCCAAAACGTGAAATAATCAGACCCGAAACGCTGATGAATATATCGCATCTCTGATAGTATTCGGCTTACTGATTTGTAAGTTACCTTTCTGTTCCACATATTCTTAGAAGCACAGAACTTACACATAAACGGACATCCACGTGATGACAACATGTGAGCATAGCCGTTAGGAGAATATTTATCCATTAATATGCTATAGTCTGGAAAGGGTGTTTCATCAAGATTATGCAACCTACCGCTATCAGACTCATACTCCCCGCAGAATACCTCTATGTCATCAGAATATGCTCTTGGCTCTTGCGTAGGGTGATTACCTCCCACAATCACACCAATACCACATTCCCGAGCGATATCAATAACCCTCAATGCTGACTTGTATTTCACATTCAATACGTTAATGCCTATCTTGTCGGGACTAATCTGGGCGATAGTGTCTTTTAATTCATGCCACACCAGATTGTCTTCATTTAGTGCCTTGAGATAGAGATCATAATTATCTGATCTCTCGGAGTATCCCGCATAATGATTCCCTCCAACTTCCATGTTTTTAATAAATACCTCGTGCCCGTCAAACTTCATCTTAGACCCAACCGCCAATAAAGATAATGGAACATAATCCTGCTCCAATCCCAAAAACCTATAGAACGGTGGGTTAATCAGTAATATCGACATGTCGTCCTACTCCTATATGCTTACAATAAATATCATTAAGTATTGCCGACCTGAATCCCATCTCATAAAATTTCTGCCCTATTCGACACTCTGTCAGCGCATTAAAGTCCCCTTCCCGTATAAACGAACTAAAAGGCGCAATGAGTTTATAGTCCGCAAGACGCCTTAACCCGGGATTCCATGTGAACCCATGCCACTTCCCCTCGTCATAGTCCCCAAGCAGTCTGAAAAACGTATCCCCTGTTTTTAATATCATCGGTTCTACTGGATGGTTATGCCCCTGGAATAGCCACACCTGCATGATCGTTGGTTGCGTTTCGAGTATCTCAAGTGATTGCTCCATAAACCCGCCCTTGGAAAACTCATAATCGTCCTCGCAATGGAATATATATGGGGTTTTAACTGCCGAATACGCATCGTCTATGCACCGTATCTGCCCTCTCTTTTCGTTACTCAGAAGTAGAGTGCAGTTGGGTAAGTACCTTTTTAATTCATCCCACATATCAACATTACATGAATCATCTACTATAATCCATTCCGTTATAGGATAGGTATTATACTTAAGAAACGATGTTATTGTTTTCCTTAATAGGTCTAACCTACCGCAAGATGTTATGACAACGCTGATCATTTCTCAAATACCATTAGAGTGTTTTTAAACCACGGGAATATCTCATGCGAACTATTAAGCCGAAGAAACTCGGAAGATGCTTCATCATACCAAAATCCCCTGCGGGCCATCTGTTCTATAATATAATCATTATCCTTGCAGTTGACGTGCCCAACCCCATTTTGTCCCACAACAGCCCACGACAAACACACGTACTTATTTGACATACGGCACACGTTGTCTATAAACACCTGTTCATATTGCTCGGGGATATGCTCGCCTACCTCAAGGCTCAGTACAAGTTCATAACTCCCAAGGTTTTGTACTTCGCTGAAATCAGCTACACCACACAACCCCTCCGTTATATCAGGAGTAAGGGGACTGCCATCATATCCGATACAGGAGATATTGCTCTTTAGAAATGCCCTTGTATAACCTCCGTTACCACAGCCTATATCTATAACGCTTTTTACTTCCGAAAACAAAAACAGCAAGGCATTAATCAATACATCATCAACCATGTGCGTATTGGTCTCTGCCGTACTCGTCCAATAACCTCTCTCATTTATCATAACCTAATATCTATTAAATCTCTTTTAGCTTCATTAAAATCAGCAATGACCTTCTCTGGGGGAAAATCAAAATGATAACCCCATCCCATTTTCCTATTTAAAGCACTTAATCTTTGCGCACCCATTCTATTGCGATCAAGAACATAATCAATGGATAAATATCTCATATGCAGAGTGCGGATGTCCGTAGACATAGCAATACTAACATTCCCCGTGGGTTTTGCTACATGACAACCAGGGTCGTAGTTTATCTCTACTATCTCACGGGGTTGGAAAAGATTCATTTTTGTCTTATCTCGCCTACCCATAAACACCTCGTCATAAATCTGTCCACTACCAGAAGGCGGCAGGTCTGAATACATATCATAGTAATCGGGAGCAAAGATGGTATGTTTTGTTTTAGATAATATATCAGGCAACCACGGAGAGTACACAAACTCATCCGCATCTACAATGATAACCCAATCTGCATCCGATTCCTTCCAACAGTTGTTTTTGATATAGGTGTACCAACTATCGTCTATCTCATCCTTCACATTAAATGAACGTATTTCAGCACCCAACGCCTTTCCAATATCCACAGTTTTGTCAGTAGAATTGTTTTCAAGTAGTATTACCTTGGAAAACTGCGAATAGTGCCTCATTATATAAGGCATTAGAAATTCTTCATTATGCACTAAACAGTAAGTCTCTATCCTCATTTGAATATATAATCCATGTCCGTGCAAATCGAATTTTCCGAGGATGTTTCCTCATCCCTATACTCATGTAACCTCTCGCCCGCCCTAAGTCCGATAATATCAATTTTTGTATCGCTATTCCCAAATCTGGAACAAAATTCCTGTGCTATGTCAAAGAGCCTGAACGATACCATGGGGATGGTTTTAACTCCATATTCATTTCTATTACATAAGATAAAGTCCGCTAATTCCATGGAATTTACGAAGAATCTCGTCATCTTCTTGGATGTTATGCTTATCTCATTTTTCTCTTTGATTGTCTTAGTCCATATCTCCAAAACACTTCCCGTTGACCATAACACATTCCCACTTCTTATACTCACAAACCCCTCATCGCTTGCCATCTTCTCTGCAAGATGTTTGGTCATACCATAGACGCTATTAGGATTAATAGCCTTATCGGACGACATATTGACCATCATAACCTCGTTTATCTTACAGGCATTGATAACATTCATTGTTCCCATTACATTGGTTTTTATAGCCTCCTGCGGCTGTCTCTGACATATATCTATGTGTTTTAGGGCGGCAAGATGAAAGACATAATCCATATGCTTAGTGGCCCTTAAAATGCTATTGTAATCCCTTATGTCGCCAATAATATATTTGCACCACTGGAAATCTCGTTTCATTTCTACCTGCGACTGTTCGTGGTGGGAGAATATAGTCACATCCCACTCTGTACATAAACGAGTCAGCGCCCGTCCTATCGTTCCAGTTCCACCGGTTATTAATATCTTCTTCAACTACAAAATCTATTATAACCTTTCTCAATAGTACTCACGTCCGATCTTATGCAGGTATCACTCTTGAACTGAACCTGGGTGCAGATAAGTGGTTTAACCATGAAACAGTTGAACTTTGGCTGGATTTCTTCTCTCAAGAAGACGTCCCATTTGCCTATCTCATGCTTGTCATCTTTGTCTAAGATGTATTCTAATGCTCCGCTTTGGCGGGGATTCCAGATAATAGCATGTGTAGTCAAAGTATCTTTTACCTTATATAGGTGATCTGAATATTGCTCTTGCGGGGTACGTGGACTGCCACCAAGGTACAGACAATCCCAGTCGAAAGGCATCTCCACCATCGCCTCAAAAGCCAAATCAATGCTTTGTAAGAACAGGCAATCATCTTCAAGTATAATCCCCATCTCCTCTGAGTGCAGTATTGACACAAGACAAGAAAGATGTGAATCCCTGCATCCTTTCCAGCCTATTTTGTCAATCTTGGCAGGATATAGGTGTGCATTAAGACTTTGCGATTTTAACTGCGCCATGGCGTGCTCTCGGCGTTCAGGACGGTCTGTGCGATTAATTAACCAAATTTCCATTCCCCAAAAGTACAAAAGCTATTTGACATTTCCAAATAAAAGTATAACTTTGTGCAAACAAAAAACAAGACAATGATTGAAAATGGATTTATTTTAAGCACTAAAATTTTAGTTAAACCTGAAGAAATTAAGGAGAAGACCTCTGCGGGGGGACTGATACTGCCCAATGTCCGCAAAGCACCCCAAATATCGGGAGTTGTTATAAAAAGAGGAGAAGTGCCACTAACGGGAACTTACACCACTGTACTCCCCCATAATCCCATCAACGAGGGGCAGACTGTTCTTTTTTATGAAAGATCAGCGCAACCAGTACAGATTGACGGACAAGACCTACTGCTTTTAGATTTTAGAGAGGTTTTGTTTTATTTTTAACATAAGGCAAATCCTTTTCCTGTATTAACATCTTTAGCCGGTTCTCAAGCCCGTTGACCACTGCCAGGAAGTTAATAGCCTCGCCGAACTTCATCTGAGCATCAATGTCGGTGCAGTCACCGTCCTCAAGTGCGATCTTATTCTTTTCCACAAACCTCGCAAAGTCCTCATCCTTTAAGATATTTAAGTAAATGGGGTCTTTCTTTAGGCGGGTCAGTTCTCGTTTAATCTGCCGTGTCTCTTCTCGTCTTTCATGTCGATTCATAGATTTTGGTTTATATGAAAAGAGAGGTTTTTTACGCCTCTCTACTTCTGTTTCTGCTTGTCTTGTTTTTAAAGTGTCACCCTGTTAACTTCTTCTTCTCTTCTTCAAGTTCCTTTATTTTTTCGTCTATTGCCTTTAGATGGCGATCTTTAAGGTCTTTGCGAGGCACTTTCTCGCCATTAATAATGTCATACTTGCGTGTATCCACAAGTTCCCCAAAGGTAAAGTTCGTGTTCCAAAAGCCATCGAACCAATCATCGTACCAAAATCTGCGTATCATTGCTTTAATATTTTATGTTTACGCATTATTTAGTCAAAATCTGTGCCTCATCATCATGTGGGTCTACTTTGGCAGGTGGTACGTCAAATAGTCCGTTCTGTACGGGTTTTTCCTCTGTCAGATTGGCTGTTTGCTTATATAAGAGGTAGTCTCCGTTATCATAAAGCCTGAATAGTGCCCGCAAAAGTTCGTAGTTATCCTCGGTAATGTCTATCTTATCATTTACTTTAAGTAAGGTTATAGTAAGGGTTTCATTTACTTTAGTCAGCCACTCGATAAACAGAAGTTCTTTTTCTTCGGTACTCATTTACCTCAATTTTATGCAAAGGTAATTCATAGATTTATAATTTCCAAATATTTTAAGATAAATTTTGCATAAAAAGAGTTATCTCTGCATAAAAGAGCCGATATTCGGACTCCATTGCATAAATCCTATTTCTATTAATACCTATTTTTAGTGCATTATGGCATTAAAATACCTCTTTTTTAATGTTTGTACCTATTTTATGTCTCTCTGGACGATTTGAGCCAACTTGAGCCAATTATGAGCCGATAGCGGAAAATATTTATCTTTTTGTTTTGAAATGTCATTAATAGTTTATACATTTGTCGGCAAATCATTAAACTATGGATATAAATATTCTTTGTGAGTGTGGAGCAGAAATAATGAAAATAGATTATTTTGATGATGAGAAAACTTTCTGCTTTACACAGTTTAGGTATAGTCCTATTAAGTACAGCTTTAGGCGGCGACTAAAGTTCTTATTCACAGGAGAGGTATATTTCAATGAAATAATTATAAACCCCACGGATGCTAAGTTATTAGCTGATTATATTAACAAAAACATTAACTATGTCGAAAAAAAGAAAGAAGAAAGCAGGGGAAAACGCCTGGTTTAATAGAATCTTCACCCGCAAGCGTGCCAACAGAGAGCGTAAGCTACCATTGGCATACATAGAAGCCCTATCAACAGAGATTCATCGTACTCAGCCTACAAAACAGATTATAATAAACTCTTTAGCGGGCTTCGCAGAGACACTACTGACCAAGGGCTATACCTGGTGTCAGTCAGACGATAAGTTCTTCCGCACCAAGCAGGAGAGAGACTTCAACGATGCGTGGAATCAGGAACGCACAAAGATTGATGATCTAATAAATAACAAACCTACGGTACAGTGATGAGGATATCCATAGAACGTATAGAAGAAATCCTCGCATATGTTAATGAGAACGGAGAATCAGAAGCCCTACAACACTTTAATATAACAGCAGAGACCCTTAGGCGGTATGAGAGGCGCAAGAGGTTCTTTGAGACCAAGCAACCCAAAGTATTACTACTTGATATAGAGACTACGCCATTACAAGCCCACACATGGCACACGGGTAAGCAACGCATAGGCTATCAGCAGATAATCAACGAGTGGTTCATGCTCTCCTATTCCGTCAAGTGGCTGTTCGACTCTAAGGTTAAGGGTAGCGTACTCACATCAGAAGAAGCCATACATAAGGATGATTCACGCATAGCAAGAGAACTATGGCACTATTTTGACCAGGCAGATGTGATTATAGGGCATAACATTAGCGGATTTGACCTGCCCAAGGCACAGACCCGCTTTCTTATGAATAAACTTGCTCCCCCATCACCCTTTAGAGTTATAGATACCCTTACCGTGGCAAGGCAAAACTTCCGCTTTTCATCAAACAAACTTGATTATATAGGAGAATTACTTCTTAATGATAGAAAGATTCATACGGAATATGAACTTTGGCTGCGTTGCCTCGCCGGAGATCAGAAGTCCCTGCAAGAGATGTTAACCTATAACAAGAAAGATGTTCTTCTCTTAGAGGAAGCCTATGTTTTTCTGCGTCCATATATCAAAGGTCATCCCAATATGGGCATCTACCAGGAAGCCTTAGAGCCTACCTGCCCTACCTGTGGTTCGGTAGACATAGACGAGTGTGGTTATTACACTACTTCAGTCAATCGCTACCTTGCCTTCAGGTGTAAGGACTGTGGCGCTATCTGCCGTAGCCGTAAGAACGACACCCCGCTAAAGTGTAAGTCGGGAATATTATCTCCCATAGCACGGTAGTCAGGTTAAACCTTATTGGATTACTATAAAAGATAAGCCGGATGTTACTCCGGCTTTTTTGTTCCTTATCAGGTCTTGTGTCTCTTAGGCTCGCAATTCTTCTCTCTTGCGAGTTTCACAAATTTGTTAAATCAAACAATCAAACTCTTAACGAATGTATGAAATCGGGATTCCAAATAACCCTATATTGTTCATCCTGCCCGCCTACGGGCATACCTATAAAGAACTTAATTCTCACTTGCGAGATCATGTATGTAATCAACCTCATTAAGTTTATTTAAAAAATTCTCAAACTTTATCAAAAGCGTGTAAGACTCTCCTCCCGCCATCCATACCGCCGTATTGCCATTATCCATCCTACAATAAGAAGATATAAGATTTGTGTTTAAGTAAATAAATGATTCTTCTGTCTTTAGCGGGATTTTAAGTTCATCCTTTAATTCTATATCGGCATCAGTTTCACTTGTAAAAAGAATAGGAAAGGGTACAAACGCCATGTATGTTGAGTTAAATTTTATTCCTTTGGCGGGACTCCCTATTTTTGATATGTTGACGTCATCAAGGGTTATCCCGCCATTTGCGGCTTAGCGGTTTCCGCTACCGTGGTTGCGGGTGAGGGACTCGAACCCTCAATCTTGAGCTTATGGGGCTCACGAGTTGCCGATTACTCTAACCCACGGTGTTTTGCGGGCGCATCCGCACTTTTTATATCGCCTCCAATGCGCTGTGCCGACTAACGATTCGGAGGACTATTTCAACCTGCTTTTCGATCCCATGTACTTAGGGCTAATATCATTGTTTGAAAGAACTGCCAAACCCCCGCCCTGCTGTGCCCTTGGGCAACAATCCCTCGGTTTAAGAGGGAATACTCTTGGCGGGGGCGATTTTCATAACTTCACTGTTCGAGTACAAAGTTAGTAATAAGTTTGGAATAAACAAATAAATTTGGATATTAAATAATTATAATTATCTTTGCATAAAATTTGGAGATAATGATTATTTTGTTTAAGTTTGCACCAAGAATAAGGGAGGTTGAGTCTTCGACTCGTTCTTTGCGACATTATCTCCAAAGTAGCCTCCCCTCTTTTCCCCCTCCATAGATTTATTATTAACAACTCTACACCGCCCAGGTAGAGGCAATGGCATAGCCGAGTCAAGGTGTATGTAGTAATGCGGACGGTTTGGCTATAACAAGCCGTGGTTTGACTGAGATGAAGCGACGAGGCGACGGGTGATGCTCCCAAATGAAAGTTTGGGGGTAGGGGGTATCATCACCCAGAGCTAAGGAAGCGATTTGAAGGATAACCTTTATCCGCCAATATGCAGTTAAAGTATAATTCAACGATAATAA
>Ga0315294_10007843_pt1 | contig 11721 bp, 8 predicted proteins | sample YL17G13_40_MG_FD_203626 | JGI IMG/M metagenome (GOLD analysis project Ga0315294, IMG submission 203626) | Sediment microbial communities from Yellowstone Lake, YNP, Wyoming, USA - YL17G13_40 | ecosystem: Environmental > Aquatic > Freshwater > Lake > Sediment | place: USA: Wyoming | collected...
GCCTCCGGGATTTGATTTGGATGACCTGCGGAAAGAAGAAAATATCTTTGATGTTTGGTTTGAATCCGGCTGTAGCTGGCACAGCGTGGCTGCTAAGGCAGCCTGGCCGGTGCCGGTCGATTTATACCTGGAAGGCTCAGACCAGCATCGCGGCTGGTTCCAGCTGTCGCTCCTGCCGGCTATCGGCTCCATTGGAAAAGAACCGTTTAAAAGTGTTCTAACCCACGGCTTTACCGTAGATGAGAAAGGGATGAAGCAATCCAAGTCCCTCGGCAACTACGTCAACGCGCAGGATGAAATTGCAAAGTATGGTTCTGATATTTTAAGACTCTGGGTGACTAGCGTAAACTATCAGGAAGACGTACGCTGTACGGACGAATTGATAGGCCGAACACAGGATTCATACAGAAAAATCAGAAATACCCTGCGATATTTGATGGGCAATATCTATGACTTCGACCCAAATACCCAAACTGTACCATATGACAAGATGTCTGAGATTGATAAGTGGGCATTACAGCAGCTGCAAAAACTGATAGGCAATGTCACTGAAAGCTACGAAAACTTCGCGTTTCATAAGGTCTATTCGCTTATATACAATTTCTGCGCCATCGAGATGAGCAGCATCTATATGGATGTACTCAAGGACAGAATGTACTGTGACAGCGCCGATAGCTTGTCTCGGCGAAGTGGCCAGACAGCAATGTATAAAATACTGGACTCCATGGTTCGGATGCTGGCGCCCATCTTGGTGCACACCGCAGAAGAGGCCTGGGCCGCAATGAAGTTTAAGTCGCAGGACGTTGAAAGCGTGCACCTTGCCAACATGCCAAAGGTCGATGATTCTATTGATTGGAGGAAACAAGAGCCTGGATGGGCAAAAATAATGACCCTTCGCGACGAAGTACTGCGCGCCTTGGAAGGTTTAAGGCAGGAACAAAAAATCACAAGTAACCAGCAGGCGTGCGTTACTGTTTATTGCAGGGACGAAGAATTAGTTGCACTCCTTAATCGATTCGGGTTGGGGCAATTTGCTGCTTTATGCATAGTCAGCGAAGTAAAATTGCAAAAAGATGCAGCTGAGACAAAAGTCGTGGCGCAAAAAAGCAGCTGTCAGAAATGCCAGCGGTGCTGGAATTATTGGCCAACTGTCGGGGCTGATAAAAAGTATCCGGATTTGTGCCAGCGATGTGTTAAGGTAGTTAGCAAAACTTCTTAGTATCTCGAATAGTAGTTTTTATTTAATCTGCCCGCATATCTTCTCATAAACATCATCCACCGTTATGGCCTCTATCGCGTGCGCAGGATTGCTGCTCCATAATTTCGACCCCCTGCTAAAGGGCTCTACCGCCGCTACAGTCTCCGGCCTGCGATACGGAAATAGCCTTATAGGATTGGATGGCCCAAAAATCATAACCAGTGGCCCGCCTAAAGCCGCGGCAATGTGACCGGGACCGGTATCATTACTCACTACCAATTTCGCACCTCTTAGTAAAGCAACCAACTCGTCGAGTTTAATAACACCGGCAAAGTTCGCTATCGGCACGCAGGCAAGGTTTTTTAGCTCCTCAACGACACTTCTTTCGGAAATTGTACCCGTAGCGACTATAGATAGACCGAACCGCGATGCAATTTTATCAGCCAAACTCGCAAAATGCCCGGCAGGCCAACACTTGTCCCTGTGGCTCGAACATGGCGCAAAAACCGCATAGTTACCAGGGTTAACATTACGGCTTTTCAAAAGATTGCCAACTGAATCGGCAGCAACAGGGTCTTGCGGCAGCACAAAACGCACCGTAACCTCCGAAGCGCCAGCAGCTCGAACTATCCTTAGGTAGTAATCGACCAAGTGCGTGCACTCCCGGTCTTGAGGTATCTTGTGTGTGTAAAAAATATTAGCGAACTCTCTGGCATTTGCCATTCCGAATCGCCTCTTACAGCCGGTTACCCAGGCTAAAGAGCCTGTTCTAAAAAGACCCTGCAAGTCGATTACCGCATCAAATTTACTGCGGCGAAACCCCAGAATCAGTGACCCAAGCGAAGCAAGAGCGCCAGGATGAAACCACGCTTTGCTCAGAAATTTGCGGTCGAAAAGAATAATATCATTTAAGTCAGGATGGTTCTTAAGAACCGGTGCAAACTCCGTTCTGACAAGCCAACTGATACTGGCGCCGGGGAAACTTTTTCGTAAGGCCGAAAGCGCCGGCAAAGCCAGAACTATGTCACCCAATGAACTTGGTTTGATTATCAGAATATTATTGAGCTTGTCCGCCATAAGCAAATAATTGTAAGCTATAGATAGATTTTGAGCAATTGATTATTGATTGGGAGCCGTTGATTTATTAGATTACCTGCTATCCTGTCAATAAATAATTCGCTGTGGATTTTTGTGCAATGGCTGAAAAAAAGAAATACGTTTATGATTGGCCCAGACCGATGGTTACTGTTGATGCTGTCATCTTTGGCCTCTTTACAGGTAAAGCAAAACTTCTGTTAATCAGACGCAAAAACCTGCCATTCCGAGGCAAATGGGCTCTGCCGGGGGGATACGTAGGGATTGACGAGGAATTGGAGGATGCCGTTGCCAGAGAATTAGCAGAAGAAACAGGTTTGGTAAATGTGACCCTGGAACAAATGCACACCTTCGGCAAATGTGGTAGAGACCCAAGGGGCAGGCAAATAACAATAGTGTTTATGGGCATGCTGACAAAATTACCGAGCAGAATAAAAGCCGGTGACGATGCAGCCCAGGTGCGGTGGTTTGATATGGAAAAATTGCCGAAGAATTTGGCGTTTGACCATAATGAGGTCGTTAAATTCGCCATTGCGAGCTTAAAAAGAAGAAAAAAGCTCAGATGAGCGCCATATCTGCGCAAACTAAAACTACTTAGGTGCCGTCGAGCGCTTGTGTAATTTTTTGTTGAACATCCGCAGCTGCACTTCAATGGCGCTTAGACCCCAATCGATATAGTGCAATTCATGAGCTGGTTGATAGTGTCTCTCGTTCATCAAGCCGCTTTGGATGGTCTTCATAAATCTGCTTATTATTTCGGGATTTATCTCCGTAGGTTCTACAGCCCACTTTTTCAGCTCTTCATATTGCTGCCGCAATCTCCTGCTGCCCTTTAGTTGGTCCACAGTTAGATAATCAGCAGGATTGTAAGCCAGCTGAAGGCCCTTAAGACATAGAATTAATGGCTCATAATTGGCGCGCCTCTCAAGGCGAATAAATTTATACTGCTGAACATGCGTGGTTACCTGCGATGGAAGTTTGTCGGCAATTTCGTCTTCACCCATATACCATCTGCGCTTGCTGGTTCTGGCAAAGACAAGTTCTTCACCGTACCCGTGTTGCGTTATTTCATCATATCCGATTCTCGAGATCCACACTCTGCCGCTGTTCTTCTCTTCCAGGCCGCCGCCGAGCACAAGTAGACACTTAACAAAACCTAGAGGAAGAATTTTTTGCTTGCCAATTTGATTCCTTAAAAGCTGAAAGGAAAGATGTAAACTATGCGGGCGAACGTTATAGAAGGTAACGATTTCGTTTATCAACTGACTCAAAAGCCATGGGTCTGCAGTTGCAGGGCGAGACAACTCTCTCGCGATGTTTAGCCTTCCAGGCGCAAGCTCCAGAAAACCAATTCGCCGTTTAGGTTCAGTTGAGCCGCTGTGGTCGTCAATATACCCGCCAAGTTTCCAGGACAGTACATCAAGACAAAAATCACTAAAGTACCTGAAACCGTCATATGCTGCGTCGCGTTTCGTTAACACTCCTCCTGGCAACGGAATAGTCGCCGCACCAAGATTACTTAATTCAATCTCTGCTCCGAGCGGCACAAGGCCGGGGTTGAAATTCGACCGAATCCGCTCCAGATGCGCCTGTGCAACACGAGTATCAAACATACTCCTCGCTGCACGCACAGCGTATTTAACATAATCAAACAGGTCGTGTTTCGCATAAGGTATTGTTTTAAGGCACTCATCGACAACCAAGTTAACCGCAGGACTGTTGGCGTTTATCATCTGCAAAGCCGCAAGCAGACTAACTGACCGTTTGAAGTATCTCTCTGAACTACGCATATGCTCAAGCTCAAAGCGGTATCGGGATTGGATTATTTCATCCAATTGATTCAACAGAACCTGTTTTATAACTAAAGCCAGATAGTTTTCGATAAATGATTTTGTCGGCAGCTCATTGTATAGATGTTTTATGCTGGGGCGCGGTCTGTTGAGCTCGTGCTCAAGATAATAATCACTAATAACATCAGCACGAAAATGGCTTATAACTAAGTCTCGCTCTGTTGTCGCAAGCAGCTCTCTGTCGGCTACCCTTTCCAGTTCGGCGTCTGCCGTTCGTTCGCCGGGCCGAGTACGCTTCTTTATAAACCTCTCGATTCTTTTTCGCAGCCACAACTCGTGTATCAAATTAACGTGAAACCTGTCACCGAACCGCTTTTTCATCGACTCATGGCTCGCAAGGTAAGCCTGAGCCTCGACCCGCCCGCTCGCCGTATTGACGCGCACGCTCTCTCTGTCGTAACGCTTCCCCTCGTATTTGTCAATTTCAGCTATTGCAGAAACAGGCACATCATAGATCAAAAAGCCCTCGATTCTCGAAGATGGGTCTTTCACAGCATAGAAATAAACATTGTCCGGGCTTACTCTTCGATAACGCGGAAGTAGCGCCAGTTCGGCAAAAAGAGTCTTGTCGTCAACATCAGAAAATTTCCGGGTAAAACCCAGCCCGCAGACAGATTTGAAAATCTCAGGATCACGCAGCGAGCCGTAGATGAACAAATTGGACTTTTTCTCGTTCATACCTCGTATCTATTGGTATTGGTATGCCGCAATAATTTAGTTCCCGCTGTGCATTTGGCCGTACAGTTTAAATAGCTCTTTGAACGCACGAAGGATTACTTTTAACTTTGCACCAGTTTGCACCCCTGCCACTCGCGGATAATGGTGTACACCTTTTTGAGTAATTGTGTAGCCTTTACGAACAGCTCTTGCCAGTACTTCGGTATCAATTAAGGCGCCCAGGCTTACCAATTTAATCTTGTCAAAAATCTCCCTCTTGTACAATTTGAAGGCACAGTCAATATCTCGTATTCTCAGACCAAATAGCAGACACACTAGTTTTGTCCAGCACCAGGCGTTAATTTTTCTTGTTAGATTGTCCTGACGGTTCAGTCTGTAGCAACTTACGATATCATATTGTTTTATCAACGGCAGCAGTGGCGGCATTTCTTTCATGTCGAACTGCCCGTCGCCGTCGGTATAAAACACAAGTTCCTTGGTGGCAGCCTTAAAACCAGACTGCAAAGCAGCTCCATAACCGCGATTAGTGGGATGGTGCACCACCTTTACCCTGCTGTTTTGTGACGCAATTCCGTCAGCAATTTGACCGGTAGCATCGGAACTCCCGTCATCCACAATAATTACTTCATAATCAGCTTTGAGCTTTTCGAGAACACCAATTGCTTGCTCTGCCGTCCGCCGAACATTGTCTTGTTCATTATAACATGGAAAGAAAACACTAATCGAAACAGCACTTCCCTGCTTCGATTCAGCCAAATTTGCCGACGACTTGTCCACCGTCATGTTACCACCTTTGGAGATTACCTGCCTTTATTTGTTCATCTAAAAACTCTCGTCTTTTAGCATCGTAAAATTCCATCAGCTTAACGTTAACGTTTTTCTGTGTTTCGGCTGTTTGCCCAAGGTAGCCGCAGGTCATCCAGGCACTTAAGAGCCTATAAGAGTACCCATCCTGTTTGGCATAAGAGCCTTTTCTCTCGACGAAGTCGTCGAAATACTTTTTGCAGAAATCATAAATGCTGCGTCGTAATTCGGGGAACCGCGATGCAAGCAATATTTTCCTCATCGCAGTCTGTGACGGGTTCAACTCAAAGGATTTTATTGCAAAACCGAGCCCTTCTTTCGCCGTGTTTGCGTCGCCGAGCAGCGAGTTGCAAATAACAAGATTCTTGTGAAATTCATCAGGATAAACGGTTTTCCCATCAAATACGCCGGCGAAAAGTTCTTTACCTTTGGCGGTTGTTACATCGATGTATAATCTTTCTTTATCATTAAACAGGATGGGATACCAATTAGGGCTCCGCTCAATCGCTTTTACGAAATCGGTATTAAACTCCGCTGCTGGCATTAGAACCACCCAGACATCATATTTTTTTAGCTCTTCACTTATCCATTGACCGATTTTTTCGTACTCCGCTATCGTCAGCTCCCGTCCTCTTGCAGCGGCATTCTGCCTTAGCTCCGCCGTTATTATGCCTCCAGCCATAATATTCGCCCAAATTTGATAAACTTTGGGCTCATAAGCCGCCTGGGCTCTACCGTCCATAAATAGTTTCAGTGGCGTTTGCCCTGTATTTGGGTTAGGCTCCTGGCCCCACGCAATGAACCCGCCCTCGGTCCAGTAGTTAAACATCCTTCCTTCCATCTTGTTCTCTCTAATAAACCTGCAGGCATAAAATGGCTTGGCGTCAGAAGCGGTCATTCGCATAAAAACAGAAGTGAATTTTGGATCATTGGGCCAGGGATCAAGAAAAACTTGCTTAAACTTAAGCCCCCACCACGTGCCGAAAGTTAGGACTGCTCCTGCAGCAATAATTGAGAAAAATACCTGCAGCCTCCGCGGCATTGGCGGCACGGCCAGCCGATTTTGCCCGCGGAAGTTGCGAGTTGCAGATATCGCGCAAATTATCTGGTCAATAAACATTGCCAAAACCGGACAAGCTACATTGGCCGCTATCGGAATAAACCTTCGAGAGCGGATAGCCATATATATGGTCAAGGCAGCAATGACCATTAACGCTAAGTCGACTTGCGGCCATTGATAACTGTCTGACACATTCGCTCTCCGCTTGGAGAAATTCCTCACAGAGCGCCAAGTCGCTATTAAAACTCCAGCCCATAACACTAAGAGCAGCCACGCAATAATGTACATTATCAAAAAAGGTATTTCATCCCCTACAGGGTTGCTCCATTCGAAAGCAGGATGCCATTCATTGACTGAACGCCAGTACTCCGCGTGTTTACTGACGCTGATGACAAACGTATGAGTCAGGTTCGTCAAGTGGAACGGGTTAAATATAATCACCGCAACAAACGCGGCAAAACCAGCGCCGATGGCGTGATACACACCTTTTAGACCGATCGAAACAAACCTTTTCCGAAAAATAGTTGTAAGAAGGTTTAAAGCTACAAACGGCACAAGCATTATGAACAAATAGATATATCCGCCGTGGACATTGCACCAGAAGACCGCTAGCGGAACGATAAGCCAGATATACAATATGCTTCGACGCACAGCAAGAACCAGAATAAGCAAAAAAACTGGCGCCAGCAAATTGGAAAAGCCCGCCGGACGAATGTCAATGAGACTGCGACCCACAAACATCGCAAAACAGGCAAAAACCGCACAAAGAGCTGGATTGGCGCCTAAAACTCTGCCCGTGTAATAGACGCAGATAACCGTAATTATGTAAATTGCAAACTTCCAATATACAAGCGTGTTGAACGAAAAGTCTTTAGCATCTGCAAACGGCGACAGATATGTCAGCCAGTAAAAGATAACATGCGTTAACCAGTTCTGATTGACCCAGCCCGTCGGATGCCAATATCGGACTGTCTCAAGCCCAACCTTGCTCGCAATCGACTGGGCCCACGGCGGCCAGGTCGCTATTTCCTCCCATGTCGGCCCCGCTTTATGTGAATTCGCACTGAAGGGTTCGACAGTGTCCACGCCGTGATTAATGAAATGCCGCCCGCAGGCTAATGCGACCCACGTGTCCCCAGCGGCAACCATATGGGTGCAGGCGTGCAGCGCAAAAATAATCATCGCCAGCCAGCCCAATATCATTGGCCAACCGGACAACGCAGGACGTCTTCCGCTCTCTATTGGCTTAGCCATTTCTCTATTCTATCTACACCCTTGGCAATTTGTTCGAGCGAGCAGGCAAAACTTAACCGAATATTCTCATCGCAGCCAAACGGCAGACCAGGCACAATCGCCACATTAGCCTGTTCCAAAACCCCCTTTGCAAAGTCCATACTGCCATTGATTTTCATACCATTAATAGTTCGGCCATAATGGCTCGAAACATCAGGGAAACAGTAAAATGCCCCCGTAGGCTCCGGACAGACAACGCCTTTGATGTTGTTTAGGCGCTCCGCCATATATTTGCCTCGCCGCTCGAATTCCCCCCTCATTTTTTCTACCGAGCCGTCAGGGTCGCCAAGGGCCGCAATCGCCGCATACTGAGCAAAGGCCACAGGATTTTGCGTCATATGAGATTGCAGACGTTCCATCGCCTTTATAATTTCCAGCGCCCCTGCCGTATAACCCAGCCGCCATCCTGTCATCGCAAACGCCTTGCTGAAGCCGTTAACAGTCAGGGTTCTATTATAGGCATCGGTACTCAACGAGGCAAAGCTCACAAATTTGGTCCCTCTATAAACCAGCTTTTCATAAATTTCATCCGATAGAACAATTACCTTTGTTCCCTCAAGCACTTTCGCAAGTGCAAAGAGCTCCTCAGGAGAATATGTGAAACCGCCAGGATTATTAGGCGAATTAAGCACCAGCATGGCCGTTTCTTTGCCAAGAGATTCCTTGAGTTGTTGTGGCGTAATCTTGTAACTGTTTTTCTTGTCCGTTTGAATGATTTTCGCCGTGGCTCCCGCCAGTTTTATTGTCTCAGGGTATGTTACCCAGTAAGGTGCCGGCAGAATAACCTCATCACCCGCATCGAGTACAGCCTGCATCGCCTCGTAAATTGAGTGTTTGGCGCCAATGTTAACAATGATTTGCTCTGCGGTGTAATTAAGACCGTTCTCGGCTTTCAGCTTGGCTGCGATAGCATTTCTAAGCTCGACTATGCCGGCAGTCGCCGTATATTTCGTCCGGCCCGATTTCAAGGCCTTTATGGCAGCATCTTTAATGTAATCAGGTGTGTCAAAGTCCGGTTCGCCCGCACCAAAACTTACTATATCAATACCTTGGGCCGCTAATTGCTTGGCCCGTGAATCGACGGCCATAGTGGCCGAATTGGGTACGCTCTGCGCCCGCTTGCTGATCTTCATCTTCTTGACACCTTTCAATCTTTTATCTTTTTCGTACTTACAATGCTGACAATAATATTAAAATCGAAATGCCGCGGAAGGTCAAGAAAATTGACACACTCAGAACCAGAACGTTATTGACAACCAAAAAAGTCTAATTAACATAATAAATGTGCCGGAACAGATACAACTGACGAAAAAATACATCCCCAACCGGCTGCGGAATTTCTAGCAGGAACAGCTATGCAAAAATCCCTGATTTGCCCAGAGTTTATATGAATACGATTGACCAGTCTGGTAATGGTGCTCAGCCGCCGCTCAGACGCCCGCGGCGACAGAGATACAGCGGTACCCACCCGAAAAGCTACCTGCAAAAGTACAAGGAGCACAACATCGCAGCCTACCCGGACATAAAGGCTCATCTGCGCGCAAAAGGCAAAACACCGGCTGGCTCTCATATTCCTGTCCTGACAGAGGAGGTTATAGCCTGCCTGAGGCCAAAGGCCGGTGAGACAATAGTTGACTGTACCGTCGGCTACGGCGGACATGCGTCCGAGTTTCTCAAACACATAGGGCCCGCCGGAAAATTGATTGCCTTGGATGTCGATAGCGCCGAACTCGAACGAACCCGCCTTCGCCTAAGCAAAGAGAATGTGCCTGTGAGTTTCTATCGCAGCAACTTCGCCGGTATTGCCAATGTGCTGAAAAAAGAAAATCTCAACGGCTGTGACATCATTTTTGCCGACCTTGGCGTTTCGAGTATGCAAATAGATAATCCCGACCGCGGCATGAGCTACAAGAATAAAGGTCCTCTCGATATGCGTATGGATGACCGCCTGAAGCAAACCGGTGCGGATTTGCTCAACACCCTTTCCGAAGAAGAACTGGCCAAGGCCTTTCGGGAACTGGCCGACGAACCAGACCATCAAAAAATCGCCCGCTTGATTGTTACACAGCGCGCCGTGCAGCCAATCACGCAGACCTCACAGCTCGTTCGGATAATCTTCAACGTCAAGGGCCTGACTCCGAAATCCTGGCAGCAGCAGAATCGCTCCTCAAAATTCGGCTCGTTACATCCTGCCGCCAGAACATTCCAGGCCTTGCGAATACTGGTCAATGATGAACTCGGTTCCTTAAAAGCGCTTTTAAGAATTGCCCCATACTGCCTGCGCCCGGGCGGCAGAATCGGTATAATAAGTTTTCACAGCGGTGAAGACCGCCTTGTTAAGCTGTCGTTTCGTGACAATGTGCGAAATGGCATATACCAGTCAGCTGCCAAAAACCCAATCGTGCCAAGAATCAAGGAAATTATCTCAAATCCTCGCAGCGCATCAGCTAAATTCCGCTACGCCGTCATAAAATCCCTCTAAAACCCAGATTATTGTAATTCGAGGAAGATTTTGGTATTATCCTGAAACGGCGTTATGCCATCCTGAAATAAACTTTACACAGAAAGGGGTGCCGAAATGCAAACAAAACGTTTTTTACTGGTACTTGTGCTTGTTGCCGGCGCGATACTTGTCAACGGCTGCATCATTGCCGCTGTGGGAGTCGGAGCAGGAACGGTGGCTTATGTCAGGGGCAGTCTTGAATCGATTGAGCCTGGAAATATCGACACCGTGTACAAGGCAACCGAAAAAGCAATGGATCAGCTCGACCTGAAGGTAATCCAGAAGGCAAAGGATGTTCTGTCGGCGGAGATTATCGCACGGAATTCACAGGACACGAAAATCAAGATAAAGCTCAAGGCCACCGCCGAAGGCCCAACCGAACTGTCCATTCGGATAGGTCTATTCGGGGACGAAGCGGAATCCCGGCTTATCTATCAAAAAATACACGACAACCTTCGATAGTCCAGGATTTTGCTATAAAGACTTCAGATACTAGCGACCCAATTTGCGCAGCCAGGCTAATATGGGAAATGTCGATTAAGGATTCTTGAAAACAGCCGAATACACACTATTATTTTCTGGAGGGCGAAAAATGAAGAAGATAACTTTCTGCAGCATTATCTGTATGCTTAATCTCGCCGGCTGTGCGCTAAATCGCAATAGTTTTCCACGGAACCTTCAACAGATTCTCGACCAGAGAACCGCCGAGCTAAAATCAAAAGAAGGTATATGCATCGCGGGCAGAGTTAAAATGAGTGATGGAGCTCATGTCCGCAGCGGAGAGGACGTCATGGTAAACTTGTATCATGGTGTCGACGAGCCCCTTTGGGTATACAAGGACGGATGGTTTATTATGGGCCACACTCTTTCGTCGCATTATGCAGGATCAGGGAAGGGATTTGTGTTGCGAGCTTTTGGATATGATCCAATTGATGCGTTTATCACGATTCTACAAGGAGAAATAACCTATATAGAATTCGTAATGCACAAAACCTCTCCTGAAGATTTAGCATCAGTTACTGGTATAGTCATGGATGATCAGAATGAACCCTTCGACGGCGCGATTGTCAACCTCTCGTTTCCATGTGCCAACCACGGTTATCGTGGCGATATCGGCTACACTTACCCTCACATGGGGATGACTACAGGTCAGGATGGGCAGTATTCCTTCGAAGGATTATCTGTGGCCGAGCATTCTCTTGTAGCATCAGCATCAGGTTATGCGTACCATTCCGTTAGG
>Ga0315294_10007844_pt1 | contig 11721 bp, 14 predicted proteins | sample YL17G13_40_MG_FD_203626 | JGI IMG/M metagenome (GOLD analysis project Ga0315294, IMG submission 203626) | Sediment microbial communities from Yellowstone Lake, YNP, Wyoming, USA - YL17G13_40 | ecosystem: Environmental > Aquatic > Freshwater > Lake > Sediment | place: USA: Wyoming | collected...
AAAGGAGAGACATTAGAATATGCGCAAAAATAAATTAAAATTATTTTTTATTCTGCTGGTCATTTTAGCTATCGCCGCGGTGGCTATTACCCGGATGAAACGAAAGCAATCATCTGATGAAAAAGTAAAAGAAATCACTCCCACTATCGGCACCATCAGAACCTTTATTTCCTCTACCGGGACAGTCCTGCCCAAAAACCGGCTGGAAGTCAAGCCGCCGGTGAACGGCAGAATTGAAAGTATTTTAGTCCAGGAAGGAGATAAGGTAAAAACCGGACAAATCCTGGCCTGGATGAGTTCTACTGAAAGGGCAGCTTTATTAGATGCGGCCAGGGGTAAAGGAGAAAAAACTTTAGAATATTGGGAAGAGGCCTATAAGCCCATACCGCTGCCTGCGCCTATTGACGGTGAAGTAATTGTGGCCAAAACCCAACCCGGGCAAACAGTTATCACCAGTGATGCCGTGGTGGTCTTATCCGACCACCTGATTGTGCGCGCACAGGTGGATGAAACCGATATCGGAAAAATTACACCGGATAAGAAAGCGATTATCGCCCTTGATGCCTATCCGGATACTAAAATCAAGGCTGCGGTGGAACATATATATTATGAATCAAAAACCGTCAACAATGTTACTATTTACGAAGTGGATTTAAAGCCCGAAGAGGTGCCGGCGTTTTTCCGTTCGGGTATGAATGCGTCAGTGGATTTTATTGAACAAGGAAAAGTTGATGCCCTGCTGATCCTTGAGGAAGCAGTGTATCGGGAAAGAGAAGAAAATTTTGTCTATGTCAAACAGGATAACGGTAAAGAGCCATTACGGGTAGAGGTTAAGCTGGGGCTTTCGGATGATAAAAACGTAGAGGTCATTTCCGGAATTAGTGAACATGACACAATCATCGTGAAGAGCAAAAAATACAGCCTACCCAAAAACACCGCCGGCGGAAACCCCTTTATGCCGCGGCACTAAAGACCATGATTGAGTTAAAAGATATCTATAAGACCTATCAGATGGGCAAGGTAGAAGTAAGGGCCTTAGAGGGTGTCTCTCTAAAGATTGCGCCTGGAGAGTTTGTGGCGGTTATGGGGCCTTCGGGTTCAGGTAAATCTACGCTGATGCATATTTTGGGTTTACTCGATAGGCCGGATGCCGGAGAATACTATTTAGGAAAGAGAAAAATCCACGAGCTTTCAGATGAAGAGTTATCGGCAATACGCAATCGTTTAGCCGGTTTTGTCTTCCAGCAGTTCCATCTCTTACCGCGGATGACGGCCTTGGAAAACGCGGAATTGCCTTTAATTTATGCCGGAAAACGACATTTGAAAGATATAGCCCAACAAAGGCTGGAAGAAGTAGGGCTTTCTGATAGGACAAGTCATCGGCCAAATGAGCTCTCCGGAGGCCAGCAGCAGCGCGTAGCTATCGCCCGCTCCTTAGTCAATGACCCCTTGATTATTCTGGCGGATGAACCCACAGGCAATTTAGATTCCAAAAGTCAGGAAGAAATTATCTCCATCCTAAAAAGTTTAAATCAAAAAGGTAAAACCGTAATTATTGTCACTCACGAAAAAGAAATCGCTGTCTGTAGCCAGCGCGTGATTCGCATGCTCGACGGCCGGATTATTTCTGACGAGAAATCGGCAGGCTTTAGCGCGCCAAAGCCTGCCGAAAGCCAGGTAGATAAGATTATTGATGTGGTTTTATCCAGAGCTGAGAGAAATGCCCGGGAAATTGAATCTTGGGATTATCTGCGCCAGGCTGCCGGAGCAATGGTCGCGCATAAAATGCGTTCCTTTTTGTCTATCCTGGGTATTTTAATCGGCGTGGCAGCAGTGATTGCCATGCTTGCCGTGGGCCAGGGCGCAAAGGAATCAATTGAGCAACAGCTGGCCTCTTTGGGTTCTAATCTTTTGTTAGTCCGGCCCGGCTCATCCAGAATGATGGGCGTGGCTTTGCAGGCCGGCACAGTAACACGTTTTACCTTTCAGGATGTGGCGGCCATAGAAAAACTCACCGACACCGTAAAAAGCGTCAGCCCTTCGGTGAACGGCAGAGTGCAGTTAGTCTATGCGAATAAAAACTGGAATACCCAGGTCGAAGGAGTAGGAGTAGATTATGCTTCCATCCGTGCTTCTCAAGCCGCAGTGGGAAGGTTTTTTGACGCGGGTGAAGTAAAAATGCGAGATAAGGTAGTTTTACTGGGTACTACTGTGGCGAAAGAACTTTTCGGCGACACAAATCCTATTGGCGAAACCATCAAGATAAATCTGTTGAACTTCAAAGTCATCGGAGTATTATCCGCGAAGGGGGGAGGCGGCTTCCACGACCAGGATGACACCGCGCTTATTCCCGTGACTACCGCTATGTATAGAGTTCTAGGCAAAGAATATATTGACTCTCTTTATGTAGAAGCCAAAGGCGCGGATTTTATTGATGCGGCACAGGAAGCCGTGGCCAAGGTAATCATTAAAGAGCACCACTTGAATAAAGACGAAGAGAGCTCATTTCAGATTCGCAATATGGCGGATATTAAGAATGCCCTGGAAAATACAACTAAAACCATGACTTTGTTGTTAGGCTCCATTGCCGGTATTTCGCTTTTGGTGGGTGGAATCGGCATTATGAACATTATGCTGGTGTCAGTCACTGAGCGCACGCGTGAGATTGGCCTGCGTAAGGCCATCGGCGCAACCAATAAAGACATTATGGTGCAGTTTTTGATTGAGGCAATATTAATGTCGTTTCTCGGCGGAATATCCGGTATTTTATTAGGAGGCGGCGTATCTGTGCTCATCACCCTCTTTGCCGGATGGAATGTAAGAGTTTCTTTGTTCTCTATAACTCTGGCCACCACGTTTTCTTTAATCGTGGGGGTAGCCTTCGGACTCTGGCCCGCCCAAAAAGCCTCCAGACTTGACCCCATTGAAGCATTGAGGTATGAGTAAGGTTTTATAAATACATTGACAAAAGGAACGGGAAGTGTGTATGATACGGCACTAAAAAATGAGCATGAGAGGGGGGATAGGGGCATGAGATATTTGTTTTTGGTTTTGATGATCGCGATTGCTTTATTATTCAAAGGAGCAGAAGGAAAGGCGGCGGATACGGTTATACAAAACGGAAAACAGGTTGCCTTTGATTATGCGCTTACAGTTGATGGTAAAGTTGTGGATAGCTCTGTAGGAAAACAACCATTGGAATATACACAAGGTGACGGTAAGCTTATACCCGGGCTTACTAAACAACTTGAAGGACTACGCGTAGGGGATGAGAAAACTATTGTGCTCCCTCCGGAGGAGGCATATGGGCAGCCGGATCCGAATGCATTCAAAGAAGTCCCACGCTCAAATTTACCTGCCGATGTAACACCAGAAGTAGGTATGTCGTTTCAAGCCAAAGATGTCGACGGGAATGTTTTTGCGATGCGCATTTCCGAGCTCAAAAAAGATTCGGTAGTAATGGACCTTAACCATCCCCTCGCCGGTAAGATCTTGACGTTCAAGGTAAAAGTTGTTTCCATAAAATAATCGATACAAAATTTAGGGAGGTCCCGTACGCACTACAATTCCATTGACCAGCCTTATATATAAGAGTAGAATATCCTTGTCGCACAGAGGTGACAGGATGAGGTTAAAATAGCGAAAATTTCTGAGGCAACTTAAAAAACCAGGCATGTGCCTGGTTTTTTAATCCTAAAGCGAAGCGAAGGACCTCTCTAAAAGATAGGAGTTGCTTTTTTACAGGTGTTTTATTTCTGAAAAAAGGAGGTAGATATTATGGCAAGAGAAGGACAAGAAAAGGATGGAAAGAAGTATTATGCAAATATTGAAGGGGCAGAGTATCCGTGGGATAGAGAGACGATAACCGTGGCAGATATTAGGACATTGGGAAATTTGCCTCCAGGCTTTCCTGTGGTTGAAGAGTTTCCGGGTGGCACGGAAAAAACGCTTACCGATCACGAAATTGTCCTGTTGAAACCAGGACACAGGTATGGCCGGGCGCCAAAATTTAAAAGAGGATAAAAATTGCAAGAAAGGATTACGCAAGAAATAACTCTTTTAAAAGAGCAATACCCTAATCTTCAACACGGTCAAAATTATGATTGGATAATAATTCCGGATTTTCCGCTGCCCGGCGGTTACAACCGCACGACCACGAGGTTATTGTTTTTAATTCCCAATACCTACCCTCATACCGCACCGGATTGTTTTTACGTGGAGATTGGCTTAAGGCTGAGTAACGGTAATGTGCCCTCTAATTACAATGAAGAAATGAGCGTGCCGGTAGGTGGGGCGTGGGGATATTTCTCCTGGCATCCGGAGATTTGGCAGGCCGCAGATGACATTCAAAAAGGAGATAATCTACTCTCATTTATTAGAGTGGTTAATCTGAGACTGCGCGAGGCGAATTGATGATAGTTATAGTTTCTATCCCACGGCAAAAATATCGTTTTATAAGAGCACATCTTTTTAAAGGCCAGAAAGAACAAGGTTGTTTTTTATTTGTGGATACCCATTTTAGCGGCGCGGTGGTTAACTTATATGTAAAAGAGGTGCATTTAATAAAAGCCGATAAATGGGACCACCAGAGTAATTTTCATCTAGAGTTAAAAGATGAAGAGAAAGTGAAAGTAATGTTAAAAGCACTAAAGAATAATTATGATTTAATTGAATGCCACTCGCATCGTTCCTCCGGAGCGGCAAGCTTTTCTCACAGCGATGCACATGGATTAGAAGAATTTGTCCAATACATTTGGTGGAAGTTACCGGGCAGAATATACGGTGCACTGGTCTGGACTAAAAACGATATAGCGGGCGAGGTCTGGTTACCTAAAAAAAGCGTTCCTTTATCTATAAGCGAAATTAGAATTATCAATTAAGCCCCGATGAATAATAACCAGGACAGATTTTCCCGACAGATGCTGGCCTTTGGCGAAGAAGGCCAAAGGCGTATCGCCAGCGTCAAGGTAGGAATTGTGGGATTAGGCGGCATCGGTTCTTCTGTTGCGCAGATGCTTACATATTTAGGAGTACAGAAGTTTCTTTTGGTTGATGACGATATTGTTGAGGAGTCAAATTTAAATCGTCTTATCGGAGCCTCTAGTGAAGATGTCAAAAACAAAACCGCGAAAGTGGATGTTGCCAGAAGATTTATTCATTCTGTTAATCCGGCAGCAGAAGTTAAGGAGCTTTTTAAGAACCTGCGTAGCGAGGAAGCGATAGGTTCTTTATGCCAGGCCCCAGAGATAATTTTTGGTTGCTTAGATAATGATGGCGGCCGTTTAATACTTACGGAACTGGCTGCTGCCTATAATAAGACATTGATTGATTCCGGCACAGAGATAATTAATAGCCAGGAATTTCAGGAATTTGGCGGCCGGGTTATCGTGGCGCGGCCGGGAGATTTTTGTTTATTGTGTGCAGACCAGATTGATTTAGAAGTTGCCAGGCAGGAACTCGAAAGCGAGGAAGAGAAAAATTATCGACAAAAGCTCGGATATGGATTAGGTAAAAAGATGCCCGATCCCTCGGTAATTTCTCTCAATGGTATTATTGCCGGTCTGGCGGTAACAGAATTTTTAATGTTGGTTACCGGTTTAAGGCCGCCCAATCGTAAAGTAACCTATAAAGGAATGCGCGGGGTCTTCATGGAAAGTATCGACACTAAAAGAAATGATTGTGTGGTCTGTAATTCCCTGGTAGGCAAGCGTGAACTGGCAGATATAAAGAGGTATCTCAGAAGGGGTCTACCCAAGGATTTACCCTGCCAGAGAAATAGTTAGTTAGAGATACATCCCTGTTTCCGACTTGTTCGGGAAACTGTTTCGGACTTAATCGGGACAGTGGGGTTTAATAAAAATACCAGCCAATTTCCGGACTAATCGGGATTTAGTTATGAGTTATGAGTCGGGAGCTATGACTTAGAACTCTAACTTCGGAACTCCGAACTACATAGGACCTGCGACTGGGGCCCTGGGGCAGTGGGGAACTTTTTTATAGAAAGGAAAAGCTATGACTAAAAGAGGAACCTTTTTATTATTTGCCGTTTTCTTAATCGTAGGCTGCGCCACATCACCAATATATAAAGATATTTTTAAACAGGAGACCAGCTATAATTCCCGGGAGTTTCCTGTTTCAATAGACATTCTTTACAACGCTACCATCAGAACTATATGCTCTAAAAACTTTATTATAGAAAAAGAAGATAAGGAAAATAATTTTATTTTAGCCAAAAGGTCTTTGCAGAAAGGAAGAAGGACGACTATTTTAGCGCTCCAGGCCAAGATAAATGCCAACCAGGAAAATAAAACCATGCTTTATCTTAGCGCACTTGTTACATCAGAAAAATTCTTTGTCGCTGACCGTACGCGGTTCTTTCTGTTTATTGTTCCTTTACCCGGGGGAGGAGGAAAAGAAGCCACTACGATTAAAGAGGGGGAGAAAATAATAGAAGACAAAGAATTTTATCAAAAGTTCTTTTTGGCTATTGAAAAAGAAATACAAAAATAAGGGACAGGTCGGGAATAAAATAGAAAGGGACTGGAAGGATTGAGCAATGTCTGATTGGTCTCTTCCTGTTGGATGCCCTAAATGCGGTAGTAAGGATGCACGTTTTGTAGAGCCGCATTATGAAATGTCAATCTATGAATGTAGAGACCTCTCATAAAGATAGACTTTTTTCAGAGCTCTCAGATTTTTCTTGACAAATGGCTTATTTTGAGTACGATTGTACTCAAATAGGAGTCTGTGATGATGGAGGTCTTATATATTACCAAATCAAGGATTAGGCAAGATTTACTTACCCTCTTTTTCAATAATCTATCTCAAAAATACTATTTAAGACAGCTCCAGCGTATATTAGGTTATTCTGCCGGCAATATCCGCCGAGAGCTTTTAAAATTTCAGAAAGATAATTTGTTTAATACACAAAAAGTGGGAAACCTTCTTTACTATTGCCTAAATACTAAACACCCTCTCTTTAAAGAACTGAAGAGTATTGTTTCTAAGACCATTGGGGTTGAAGGGGGTTTGAAAAAAGCATTAGTATTTATTAAGGGAATAAAGGTTGCTTTTATCTATGGTCCCTTTGCTTCTAAGAAGGAAAAGTCCAACGGCAGCATAGGCCTTATGATAATTGGAAATCCCGGGGTTTTTTCTGTAAACGAGAAGATCACGGAGTTAGAAAGGAGGTTAAAAAGAGAAATAAATCCCATATTTTATTCCTTAAAAGAATATAAATCCAAGAAAAGAGCCAAAAATGGCTTTATAAGGGATTTGTTGAGAAAACCAAAGATAATGTTAGTAGGCAAAGAGAATGACCTATAAAGACGCTGAGAATAATCTTTTAAAAGTGAGTCTAAGCCACAACCTTATAAGGCGGTTAGAGAGAGGGTTTTTAGGCGGGAAAATTCCCTGAAAAAACTTGACTTAAGATTAATTTTTTGTTAGCCTATGAAGATAAATATGATAAAGAAAAAAGAAAAAAGGGCTTATCTCAGGTTGCCTGTTTATCATCTGGTAAAGTATAGATTAACCTCTCAGCCCAAAGAAGAGCCTCCTGTTATCACTTCCATTAAAGATGTAAGTGGAGGTGGGATTTATTTACGCCTCGATGAGCACCTGCCTGTTTCTACGGTCATCCAGTTGTATATAAACTTCCCTCAGATCCCTCAACCCATTCCTACTTTAGCAAAAGTGGTCTGGATAAAGCAATTAGGAAAAAGTAAGAGATATGAGGCGGGGGTGCAGTTTCTGGAGATTGAAGATGCTTTCCGTCAGGCAATCATAAAGCGGGTTGAGTCAGTGCGTAAAATAACCAAGGGGTAGGTCGAGAAAATACAGGACCCAAAGTGATAAATTGCCGGTTTTCTCATTAAGAATTCTTTGTTGTGCGGCGCGAAATGATGAAAAATTATATTAAGATTGTAATTTTAGTATTTATGATATTTCTTTTGCCGGTTAAATTAATCATAGCCAAAGAACCGGTAGCCGCTTTAGATTTTGAATTGCAAGATACAGACCAGAATATTATTACTTTAAGTAGTTATAAAGATAAACAGTCTGCAGTTTTATTGTTTTGGGTGACCTGGAGTCCTTTGTGTCAGAGTGAATTACGGGCATTAAATAGTACTTATGCTAGGTTAGCAAGGGATGACATAGAAGTATTATCCATAAACTCAGGAGAACTTCCCGATACCGTGAATGATTTTATTAGAGATTATAATTTAGCCTATGAGGTTCTTTTAGATAAGGATGCCAGTGTTACCGGTAATTTTCAGATTGTCGGATTCCCCACATATGTCCTTATTGACAAAAAAGGAGATATCGTCTTCAAAGATAATTATTTTCCTTACGGAGAATATAAAGATTTAATTTTAAAAGAGGAACAATAATTATGAATATTTCTTTTTTGCTACCAGATTTGTATGAGTTAATTATAGCGAGGATAGTTTCTCATGGAGACTAAGTTTGCTCCTTGTTTTGTCATTTTAATCTTGGTTTTATTTTTAGCCCACCGAGCCTTGTTTGCCGAAGAAGCGCCTCTTGCGTACAGAGAAAGTATAATTCTTACTACTCTTAATACCCTGGAATATATTCGCGGAAAACAGACAGGAACCAGAGAAAATGCTATGCTTCAGTCAATAAGAGAAGCACAGGGTAAATCAAATAAGGGTAGAATAAAGAAAGAGAGAGGGGGTTCTTTTTTGGGCCGCCTTGGTTCCCGCACGCATCCTTATTTAAACGAAAGCGTATCTTTTGATGATAATGTTGATTCCGCAAAATCTAATAGGAAGTCGTCTATCATTAATACTGTTACCCCCGGATTAAAAATGAATTTTCGGGATAAAAAAAAGTACCTAGCCTTAGACACGCACATAAATACTCAATTATATAATAATCGCCGACGCAATAATACGCAAGACATACAGGTAGGCCTAACAAATGCTTATAATATTGGGCCATATCTTTTGACTATCTTAGGTGATTATTTTACTAACTATTTTGCTACAGAGGAACTTGGCGTAGATGATAACGATTATACAGAATGCCAGCAAAGTGGCCTTGGCTTCACTTTAGGCCGTCATTTTAATCGCATTGGTTTTGACGCCGGATATAAACGTACAGATAACTATTATGAACATGCGCAAAGCAGCGATGACCAAGCCGGGGAAGTATTTACTTTTAATGAGTATTTACGAATCGCTACAAAAACACGGCTTTCATTCGGATATACCCGTAGCCGCACAAAGTATGCCGCCAAGCACAGCCCTAATGATTCTAATAGCAGTGATTTTAATTTGAATTTAAGCGGTGTCTTGTCGCCTAAACTTACTGCCATGTTAGGGGCAACTTATGGGCTTACGGACTCCAAGGGAGGCAGTGATTCTCGATCTACCGGCTTGGCTGGAAGTTTAGGTCATAAAATTTCTAAACGTTCAAGCCTTGCCTTAAGTTTTAATCATGCTATTCATGAAGAATCTGCTAAAGAAAATTATAGCATTACAGATGTTTTTCAATTAGCGGTCTCTCATCGGTTAGCATTTAATCCCAGGCTTAATTTTTCTTTTAGTAGCCAAGCAAGTTATGCCTCTTTCCCTAAAAAGGCCGGCTATACCCAAAGAGATGATGCCTATAATTTGGGATGTGGTTTAAGTTATGCCTTTAGGCAGTGGTTAGATTTTAGTCTGGATTGGTCACAGAAAATAAGTGAATCCAACGTAAATAGCCGTTATTATGGTAATACGATTACATTTAAAACCCAAGCGAGTTTTTAATTAAAAATCCTATGCTTAAAAAAACCTTATTGATTAGCGCAGGCTTGGTTTTGAGTTTTGGCATATTAATATGTCTTGCCCAAGATGATACTAGGGGTGCTGATAAAGAATATATTATTTCACCCAATAATATATTGGAGATAACGGTCTATCAAGAGCCCGACTTATCTACAACTACAAGGGTTTCTCCGGACGGCACAATTAACTATCCGCTTTTAGGTAATATAAAAGCAGTGGGCCTGACGGTGCGTGAATTAGAGAAAAAAATCACCGATTTATTAACTGAAGATTATTTGGTAAGCCCACAGGTAACTGTATTTGTAAAAGAATACGCCAATATTTCCATATTGGGGCAAGTGAGAAGCCCTGGCTCCTATCAGATGAAAGAGAACCTTACTTTGACTCAAGCGATTGCCCTTACCGGTGGTTTCAACCCTACAGCGAATACGAGTAAAGTTAAGATAATTCGTACCGCTGGTGGCGATAAAGAAACCCTAGAGGTAAATGTTGACCAAATTTTAGAAAAGTCAGCACCGGATTTTGAAATAAAAGCCAATGATACCATTATGGTTGATGAATACGGTCGGTTTTCCATCATGGGTCAGATAGCCCGGCCCGGTGTATATGGTTTGCAGAGAGGCCTTACGGTTGTGGAAGCCATTGGTTTGGCAGGCGGTTTTATTCCTACTGCTGCACCTGATGGTACAAGGGTAGTTCGTGTTGAGTATGGCGAGAAGAAAATTATACGTGTTCCTGTCGCCAGTATTATGAAAAGCGGGGATACATCTAGAGATATATTGCTTCAAGAGGGTGATACAATAGTCGTCCCTGAATCTTTCTTTTAAATATGAAATCAATATTGAAGCTAAGCTCGAAGACCTCAAGTATCTAAAGAGACTGAAGCGGTTGTAAAAGAAATAATCTCGCCTCATAAAACCATTTCTTAGAGACTATAATGCATTGTAACCTAAATATGGGTTGTATTTTGCACAGATTAGCGCAGATGAAAAGATGCAAGATGATCACAGATATCATCGGGAATATCTGCGATCATCTGTTTCTTCTCATCTGTGGTCATCTGTGACCAATCATACCTTTATTTATTTGACGAAGCACCATAAGATGGTTAAACTCAGAGATATAGAGCAAGTATTTCTATATGCCCTTCAAGAAAACAGCAAAAGAGACGAAATTAATAAAAGGATTCAGCAATTTAATGATAGCGATTGGCAGATATTATACGAACTTGCTACTAAAAACGGCCTTTTCTCCATTTTTTATACTAAATTATTAAATCTGAAGTTAAGTAATATACCCGCTGAATTCCTATCTAAACTTAAAAATCTATACTTTCTTAACCTAAAAAGAGATATCCTGCTTGAACAAGAGTTATTCAGAATACTTACTTATTTTAAGGAATTAAATATTTCAGTTATACCCCTAAAAGGGCCGCTTCTGGCAAGGTATCTCTATAATGACTTAGGGTTAAGGCAGGCATCTTGTGATTTGGATTTGTTGGTAAAGTACGAAGCAATTGACGAGGTAAAAGAGAAGTTAGGAAAATGGGGTTATCGCTTTTCTTTAATTGATTACAAAAGGGATTTCTTATGCCCTACTGGCTTATCAAGACAAATAGAGCAAATTATACTTACCAAGAGTATAGATAGAACATTGGGCATAAGTTTGGATTTACATTGGTGTATCCGTGGATTTTTTCTTGATGCTAGTATCCAGAAACTCTGGCAGGAAGCAGGATATTTTGACTTAGATGGCCAGAAAATTTTGATGCTTTCTCACGAAGATACCCTTACTTATTTAAGTATAATTTCTATATCTACTTTAGAGTTTGTGCAGTTAAAATATATTTACGACATACATAGACTGGTAACTGTTTTTGGAAAAGAGTTAAATTGGGAAAGATTACTTTATAAGGTAAAGTATTCAA
>Ga0315294_10007846_pt1 | contig 11719 bp, 15 predicted proteins | sample YL17G13_40_MG_FD_203626 | JGI IMG/M metagenome (GOLD analysis project Ga0315294, IMG submission 203626) | Sediment microbial communities from Yellowstone Lake, YNP, Wyoming, USA - YL17G13_40 | ecosystem: Environmental > Aquatic > Freshwater > Lake > Sediment | place: USA: Wyoming | collected...
GAAGGACGACCTCGCTCGGCGCGAGGGGAAGATACTGCCGGCTCGTGTCGTCCAGCAGCAGGAAGTCCTGCCGGGTGATGGTGACCGCCTCGGGGCCGGCGTTTCGCACGCGCACCAGGAATGGGAGGACGACCTCCGGCAGGCGCCGGGGACGACCCGCCCAGGCCTCGGCCTCGACGCTGACGGAAAGGCCGCCGGCGTCGCGGGTGAGGGGCCCGGCGCCTGCCGGGCTCTCCGGGCGGAGGCGCGGCCCGGCACAGGCGCCGACGAGGATCGGGAAGAGTCCGAGAAGCAGGCCAAGGAGCCGGGCTTTTCGCTTGACACGCCGGAGGCGTCCGAGTAGGTTCGCCGACACTCCGTCTCTCACCCTCTCTCGGAAGGCAGACGGGACATGGCCGAGGTCATTCCGCTCCGAGCACTCCGGTACAACCCCGCGGTCGTCGAAGATCTGAGCCACGTGGTGGCGCCTCCTTACGATGTGATCTCCCCGGCGGCACAGGAGCGATATTACGCCCGGCATCCGTACAATGTCATCCGCCTGATCCTGGCCCGCGAGTCGGACCCGGAGGCCCCGGGGGAGAGCCGCTACCAACGGTCGGCCCGGGCGTTTGCGGCCTGGCGGGCCGAGGGTGTGCTCCGCCGGGATGCGGCACCGGCCCTCTATCCGTACGAGCAGGAGTTCTCGACGGGGGCGCGGCGCCTCCGGCGGCGGGGCTTCCTGGCGCTGGTGCGTCTCCAGGACTACGGAGCCAGGATCATCTTTCCCCATGAGCGCACCTTCTCCCGGCACAAGGAGGACCGCCTGCAGCTCATGCGGGCATGCCGGGCGAACCTCGAAGCCATCCTGGGATTCTACCCCGGACCGCGCGCAGACATGGAGGCCATCCTCGAGCGGCGGATGGCGGCGGATCCCGCGGTGCGACTCGAGGACGAAGAGGGCGTCGGGCACCGCCTGTGGGTGCTGGACGACCCGGCAGACGTGACGGCGCTCGGCGCGGCCCTCGTGGATCGGCCGATCTTCATCGCGGACGGCCATCACCGCTATGAGACGGCTCTCCGCTTCCGGGACCAGGAGCAGGCGGCCGAGACGGCGCCGCCCGAGCTCGCGCGCCGCCGCCTCCACCACTACGTCCTCATCCACCTCGTTCACGCCGAGGATCCGGGCCTCGTCATCCTGCCGACCCACCGGTTGATCCGGCAGCGGCCCGCCCTCGCGGGGGACGCGCTGCGTGCGGCCCTGGCGCGCCACTTCGCCGTGGAACCGTTTCCCGTGAGATCCGACGACCCGGGCGGCTCGGTGCGCCAGGTCCTGCAGAGATTCGCGCGGCAGGCAGGGATCAGCTGTGCGCTTTACGCGGGCGGGCCGGAGTTCCTGATCCTCACCCTCACGGATGCCGGCGTGCAGGACGAATTCCTCCAGGAGGGCCGCTCCGCGGCCTACGCGGGGCTGGATGTGGCCATCCTGCACCGCCAGGTGATTGAGCGCCTCCTGGGCCTCTCCCCCGAGGCGCAGGCCGACGACGCCATCCGGTATACGCGAGACGAGTCCGAGGCGGTCGGTGCGGTCCGGGCGGGCGAGGCGCATCTGGCGCTCTTTCTGAACCCACCGCGCGCGGCGCAGGTGGAGGCCGTGGCGCTCGCGGGTGAGCGGATGCCCCAGAAGTCCACCTACTTCTATCCCAAGGTCCTGAGCGGGTTGGTGATCAGCCCGTTGGATCCCGACGATCTCGCTCCCGTCTGACCGAGATACCGACAGCGACGGCGATATCCGACAGCGAGAACACATCTCCGTCGTGCTTCTATCCCTGTCGGCACTCGTTGTCGGATTTCGCTCGCGTCAACGACCCATCTGCGAAGCCCCCAGCAGGTACTCGAGCGTGTTCTGCACGAAGCGATCGCGATCCCGCATGCTGGCCAGGTCGTTCAGGTCGAAGGCCATTCCGATGACGCGCCCGGAGCCTGCGGCTATCTCCGCGATCAGCGGATAGATGCCTGCCCCGGCCGCCTGCAAGATCTCCGTGGCGCCCGGCCTCGGGCCCAGGTCATTGATAGCGCCGATCGTGATGAAGCTGACGCCTGCCAGGATGGGGTGGCCCGCCTGCAGGGCGATGGGCAGGCGGAACGGGACATTGCGCCAGTCGCTGCCGGAGCGAAGCGTGAAGGGGACCACGGACGCCACGGCTTGATAGCTTCCCCCGCCGAAGGCCTGGGGGCCGCCTGCCAGGAGCAGGGCGCCGCCCTGCATGACGTACTCCTCCAGCCCCTGCTGTTCAGGCCCCGGCAGGGAGCCGAAGGCCTGTTGGCGATGACGATCACCGCGATCTCTTTGAGGGGAGTCGAGCCGAGGTCTGCGACGACCTCGGCCTGGATGGCTCCCGGGCTCAGGAACGCCGTGCTGCCCAGCGCGAGGATCTTTCGCGGCCCCTGCGCCGCCAGAGCTGCGGACGACCACGCGAGTACCACGCACACACTCACCAGCAGGATCAGATGCCTGCGCATCGCTCTCCTCCTCTCTTGGGCTGTGGGAACCTGGAGACTATACCCGGGAGATCCGGTGAAGTAAAGGTCAAGACCGGCCCGCCATCCCTGCCCCACTTTGGCGTTGACTTCCCTTCCACCATTCGTTAGCGTAATTCAAGACGTCTCCCGGTTGTCCTCTGAGGGTCGCATGGATCCGATGCCCGCCTTGAGCCAGATCGCGGCTCGCCTCCGCAAGCGCTACGCCCCCCCGCAGCCGCGGCCGCGATCGGACAACCCGCTGGACTCCCTGATCCAGACCCTCCTCTCGCAGAACACCACCGCCGCCAACAGCGCCCGGGCGTATGCGAATCTGCGCCGCCATTTCCCCACGTGGGAGATGGTGCATCGCGCGTCGCTGCGCGACCTCGTCGCCGTGCTGCGCCCCGGAGGGCTGGCCAATATCAAGGCGGTCTGGATCAAATCGCTCCTGGAGGACATCTGGGAGGAGCAGGGGCACTTCAACCTGAGCTTCCTGCGCGATCTCACGGACCAGGAGGTCCGCGCCTATCTGGAGCGCTTCCGGGGGATCGGCGGCAAGACGATGGCCTGCGTGCTCCTCTTCGACCTGGGGCGCCCGGCCTTCCCCGTGGACACCCACGTGTTTCGGGTGTGCCGGCGGTTAGGGCTGCTGGACGGTGCGCGCTCCCCGGAAAAGGCCCAGGCCCTTCTGGAGGCGCGGGTCCCTCCCCGCGACTGCCATGCCCTGCACGTCCATCTGGTCGAGCACGGGCGCCAGACGTGCACGGCCCGACGCCCGGACTGTGATGCCTGCATCTTGGCTGTCCTGTGCGACCACGCCCGCCGCGGTGTGCCCGGAAAAATAACCAATGAGAAATGACCAATGACAGATGGCACCTCCATAGTCACTCGTCTGTTGACAGGCACGCCGCAATCTGGTAGGTAAAGCATCGTACGCGGGTATCGTCCAATGGTAGGGCACAGGCTTCCCAAGCCTGGGATGCGGGTTCGATCCCCGCTACCCGCTCCACGGTGAAGACGGCAGGGGGCTTCGGCGAAGGCTGAAGCCCTCTGTTGTTTGTGCGGGGCGAGGCACGCCTTGGGGCGGCCGCGCCGTCGTGGTGTCCGGCGGCCGCGGCAGGGAGGACGCGTGGGTTACGACCCCTGCGGCTTGCGGGAACGCATCCTACGAGTTCTACAGAGCCGCGATCCACGACACGCGGCGCCGGCGGGATATCGTCGGGCCGCGGTCCTCCTGCCACTGTACGAGACGGCGACGGGACCCCACCTGATCCTCACCAAACGGACCGACCGGGTCCCGACCCACAAGGGCCAAATCAGCTTGCCCGGCGGAGGGTTCCACGATGCGGACGGGGACCTCCGGGTGACCGCACTCCGGGAGACCGAGGAAGAGATCGGTCTCCACCCTCGGGACGTCGAGGTCGTGGGGGCGCTGGATGACACCGTGACGGCGGCCTCGGCCCACGTGGTGCGACCTTTCGTGGGATTCGTTCCCTACCCCTACCCGTACCGGCTCGACCCCTTCGAGATCGAGCGACTGATCCACCTCCCGCTCCTCCCGCTCCTTGGAGGCGCCCCCTTTCGAGAAGAGATCTGGGATCGCGACGGCACTCCCCACACGGTGTATTTCTACGACTACGCCGGGCAGACCGTCTGGGGGCTCACCGCCAGGATCCTGAAACAGTTCGTCGAGCTGGTGGGCGACCGAGAGCCCCGAGCCCCGAGCGAGGGGCGCGCGCATAGCTTATAGCTCATGGACGGGGCCCGTACGTGCCATGAGCCATCAGCTCCACCCGGTTGGGCTTTTCCCTTGACACCCCCCGGATCGCAGATTAGCGTCGCAGCGAGCGAAGATCGCCTCCATTTCTGCTAACGCCGCCTGACGCGCCGTCACGCCATGGCATCCAGGCTTCCCATCGGAAGCGATTCGCGCAAGACGTCGAGCGAGCCTCCGGGCCGCCTCGCCTTCGTGACCTCGACCCCCCTCAGCGTTGCCGGAGGGAGCGGGACCTACGTCGGGATCAGCCAACTCGCGAGGTCGCTCGACGCGCTGCAGGTGTGCGTCGAGACCTACGCTCCGACCTTCCGGTGCCCGAGCGTTACCCTGAAGCGGCTGCTGTTCAACCTGGGTGTGGCGCGCCGCCTGCGCCGGAGTCCGTGCGACTGGGTGGTGGGGTTCGACCTGGACGGCTTCCACTACGGCCGGGCCCCCCAGGCGCCCTACGTCGCCAGCCTCAAGGGCGTCATCGCCGACGAGATGCAAAACGAGCGGGGGCTGGTCCGGCTCCTCCTCGGGATCCAGGCGGGCTGGGAGCGGTTGGCCGTGCGACGGGCGGCGGTGGTTGTGGCGACCAGCCGATACTCGTGCGGGCGGATCGTCGAAGCCTACGGCATCTCGGCGGCCAAGGTGGTGATCGTCCCCGAGTTGATCGATCTTCGGGCGTGGGGATTCGGGTGGGATGAGCCGGCCGCAGGAGCGGCCGAGCCGCCCGCCGTCCTCACCGTGGCGCACATGTACCCGCGAAAGAATCTTGAGCTGCTGCTCCATGCCTATGCGCGCCTGGCGGAGGCCGGCGTCCCCTTCCAGGGTTGGGTCGTGGGGGAGGGGCCGTGCCGCAGGGCGTGGGAACGGCTGCGCAACCGGCTGTCCCTCGCGAATCGCGTGCAGTTCCTGGGGACGATCCCGCGGCAGGAACTGCTGGACCGCTACCGGCGCGCCGCCGTCTTCTGTCTGCCCAGCCGGCAGGAGGGCTTCGGCATCGTGTTCCTGGAGGCCATGGCCTGCGGGAAGCCCATCGTGGCGGCGCACGCGGCGGCGGTGCCGGAGACGGTGACGGACGGCAAGGTCGGGATCCTGGTGGACCCGAACGATCCGGACGATCTGGCGCGGGCCCTGGCGAGACTGCTCGGCGATGCGGGGCTCCGCCAAGGGATGGGGGCGGCGGGTCGCCGCCGGGTGGAGCAGTACCGCGCCGACCGGGTCGCGGCAATGTTTCTAGCGACCGTGGGGGAGGCGCTCCTGCGGAGCGCCGGGACGCGCCCCGCGTCGCCCGCAGGGGGCGAGCGAACGCGCGCCCTCGAAGGCGTCGGCGCGCCGGCGACAGGGGGTGCGCGATGATTCGAGTGACGAAGCGGGTGGAATTCTGCGCCGCCCACCGGTACGTCAACCTGGCCTGGAGCGAGGCCCGGAACCGGCGTGCCTTCGGGAAGGCCGCCAACCTCCACGGCCACAACTACGTCCTGGAGGTGACGATCCGGGGAGAGCCGTCGCCGGAGACCGGCATGGTCATGGATTTGAAGGCGTTGAAGGAGTTCATCATCCGGGCGGTCGTGGACGATCTGGATCACAAGAACCTGAACGTGGATGTCCCCATTTTCGCCAAGACGATCCCTACGCCCGAGAACCTGGTGGTCTTCATCTGGACCCGGCTGGCGCGGCGCCTCACGGGCTGCCAACTCTACCGGGTGCGGCTCCACGTGGACGACGGCTCCTACGTGGATTACCTGGGCGAGCGAGGTTCTCATGCCTAGGGGGCCGATCCGGCGCGCATCCTCCGGGGTCCCGATCGTCGAGGTCACGCAGGCCTTCAAGTTCTCGGCGGCGCACCGGATGCACAATCCCCGCCTCAGCGACGCCGTGAACCGGCGCCTGTACGGCCGCTGCAATCATCCGAGCGGCCACGGCCACACCTATCGCCTGGCCGTTACGATCTGCGGGCCGATCGCGCCGTTGAGCGGCCGCGTGGAGGGCGGGGACGACCTCCCGCGCCTGGTCCAGGAGCGGATCCTCGATCGCTTCGATCAGGAGAACCTCGACCGCCTGATCCGCCCGAAGGATGGCGTCACCAGCACGACGGAGGTCCTGGCGGCCGTCCTCTGGCGGATCCTGGATGCGGCGCTGCCCGTGGGCATGCTCCACCGCCTGCGGCTGGAGGAGACGCCGAACAACTTCTTCGAATTGGAGCGAGATGATCCGGGGGCCCATGCGGTGCCCCCGAGGATGCGACCCCGCGGGGGCGGGGTCCGGAAAGGAAGCCGCGCATGATCGAGCCGCTGGTGCATGACCTCTTGAAGGAGCTGGGCGAGGATCCGGATCGCGAGGGGCTGGTCAAGACGCCGGGCCGCGTCGCGAGCGCCCTCAAGTATCTCACGTCGGGCTATACCCAGACGGTTGCCGACATCCTGAACGACGCCGTCTTCAACGAGCCGTACGACGAGATGGTGGTGGTGAAGGACATTGAGGTCTATTCGCTGTGCGAGCACCACCTGCTCCCCATCTTCGGCAAGGCGCACGTGGCCTACCTGCCGGCGGGGAAGATCGTCGGGCTCAGCAAGGTGGCCCGCCTCGTGGACATGTTCGCCCGTCGCCTCCAGGTGCAGGAGCGGCTCACCACGCAGATCGCCGAGGCGCTGCAGGAGGCCCTGCAGCCAGCCGGGGTGGCGGTCGTCATCGAGGCCTTCCATTTCTGCATGATGATGCGCGGCGTGGAGAAGCAGAACAGCAAGGCCATCACCTCGTGCATGCTGGGGGCCTTCCGCACCTCGCGCATGACGCGCGAGGAGTTCCTGCAGCTCATCCACAGCCACCGCATCCCGTGATGAATGACCCATGATGGCTTCTCAGTCGGGCATTGGCCATTTGGCCCGGGCCGTTGCCGCTTGACACACCTGCATTGGGCTGGTATCAAGTGCCAGAGGGCGCATTCTATCAACGGGATCGAGAATGGGGACGACAAACGGCATCAAGCACAGCATCGCCATCGCCTCGGGGAAGGGCGGGGTCGGGAAGTCCACGGTGAGCGTGAACCTGGCGGCGGCCCAGGCCTTCCGCCGCGCGGCCGGACTCCTGGCGGACCGGATTCGCCAGGAGACGACGGCCGGGCCGGTCATCCGGATGGGACCGTGAGCATGCAGCTGGAGCGTGACATGCGCGGAAAGGGTGAAGAGCCGTTGGAGATCGTTCGCCGGGAGCTCTTGGCGATCCTGAGGCGGGGGAGTCGGATCACCGAACGCGATCTCCTTCGCCTCTCCGCCCAGACGGGAATTGACTATTCCACGGTGGTGCGGATCCAGCAGGAATTATCCTGAGAGGCGCGGCGCCCGGCGGGGCGGCCGGCGCCAAGGGGTGTGAGAGTGCAGGTCAGGACGTTCGTGGTCGGTCCCCTGCAGAACAACAGCTATCTGGTCGTGGACGAGCCGACGCATCGTGCCGCCCTGATCGATCCGGGCATGGACGGCGAGCGGGTGCTCGAGGTGGTGCGGAAGGAGGGCCTCACCCTGGAGGCACTGATCATCACCCACGGCCACTTCGACCACGTGGCCAGCCTGCAGGCCTTCAAGGCGGCCACGGGAGCGCCGGTGATCATGCACCCTGCGGACGTTCCGCTCCTGGCGGAGGCGCCCGAAACGGCCCGCTACTTCGGCTGTGCCGCGACCGCGCCGCCGCCGCCCGACCGGCTGGTCCGCGAGGGGGAGGTGATCCAGGTGGGTGGGCTCGCCTTCCGGGTCCTGGAGACCCCGGGCCACACGCCGGGCGGCATCTCCCTCTGCCTGGGAGACGGCGTCTTCGTGGGCGACGCGCTGTTCGCCGGCTCGGTGGGGCGGACGGACCTGCCCGGCGGGTCCCTTCCGGATCTGCTCCGCTCCATCCGGACGAGACTCCTGACCCTCCCCGACTCGACGATGGTGTACGCGGGACACGGGCCGCAGACGACGATCGGAGCCGAGCGGCGGGACAACCCGTTCCTGCAGGAGATCGGGTGAGATGGGCGTGACCGACCACCGGCAGAGCGCCCGGACGCTTCCGCCCGTCTCCTACGCGGTCCTCACCGTGAGCGACAGCCGCACGGAGGCGACGGACGACTCGGGCCGCCTCATTCGCCGGCTGTGCGACAAGGCCGGCCATAGGTTCGCGGCCTATGCGCTGATCCGGAATAGCCCCCGCAGCATCCGGGCGGCGGTGCGCCGGTTCGTGCAGGGGCCGGCCCAGTGCCTGATCGTGACGGGTGGCACGGGGCCTGGCCGCCGGGACCTCACCGTGGAGACGGTGCGGCCGCTCCTGGACAAAGAGCTGCCGGGCTTCGGCGAGCTGTTCCGGTGGCTGAGCTTCCAAGAGGTCGGGACGGCCGCCATCCTCAGTCGGGCGGTCTGCGGTGTCCGGGGCGGGAAGCTGATCTGCTGCTTGCCCGGCTCGGCGGCGGCGGTGCGTCTGGGCCTCACGAAGCTTCTGCTCCCGGAATTGCCGCACCTGGTCTGGGCGGCGAACCGGTGAGGGGAGGCCAGGGGCCGGGGGAGGAGGACGAGGATGCCGGAGCAGGAACGGAAGCAGAAACGAGCCGACGGTCCGCCCACCTCCGAGGGAGGAAGCGACGCGGCCTCGGCCAAGGGGAAGAAGTTGAAGGAGGAGATGGACCGGCTGGTGGACGAGATCGACGACGTGCTGGAAGCCAATGCCGAGGAATTCGTGAAGAGCTACGTGCAGCGCGGGGGTGAGTGACGAGCGGCGTCCTCGCTTCGTCTTCTGCCGAGAGGAGTCTTGATGCCCATCTACGAGTACGTGTGTGAGGCGTGCGACCACGCCTTTGAGAAGCGGGTCCCCTCCAGCCGGACCAAGGTGCGCTGTCCGGCGTGCGACAGCCCGCGGGTGGCCCGGCAGTTCTCCACCTTCGCCTTCAAGGGGGAGCGGGGCTTCGTCGGCTCCACCAAGGGCGCGAGCTGCAGCGGCTGCAGCAGCAGCGGGTGAGGGACGTGCAGTCGCTGATCCCCCGCGTGCCGGGGGAACCCAACGGATGATGCCGGAGCGATGCATGGCTGGGATTCTCCCAGCCATTGCCGTCTCCGACGTGGCGCCGGGGCGCCCCGCGGCGGGCGGCGCGGGGTGAAATCGCTTGACACCCCTCGGGGTCCGTTTAAGATACATTCCTCACCGCAGCTGTTCGAGACGAGACGGTCCAGGAGGCCCGGGGATCCATGAGTGAATCCGAGTCCAAGCTGAACACCCTCCGCAAGACGGTGCGGAAGCTCTCCGGGGAGTCTGCCAGGACGGATTCACCGTCGCCCCAGACCGTCAGCCAGTCCGAGTCCGACCTCGAGAACCTCCAGGCCCAGGTCAGGGCCCTGGAGGAGGAGATGTTCCACCTGCGCCGTCGACTGGAGCAGGCCCCCAAGGAATTCGAGTTCCTGCGCAACAAGCTGAGCCAGTCGCGCGACCAACTGGACCGCGCCCAGCAGCAGAACGAGCGGTTGGTGGTCGCCCTGGGGCAGGCCAAGGAGCAGGTCGCCGCCCTGCGGGCCGAGGTGGACAAGCTGGCGGCCCCGCCCTCCAGCTACGGCACGTTCCTGCAGCCCGCCTCGGACGACACGGTGGACGTGTGGACCGGCGGGCGAAAGATGCGGGTGAACGTCGTCCCGGGTGTGGACGTGCGGGCGCTGCGCCGCGGGCAGGAGGTGATCCTGAACGAGGCCCTGAACGTGGTGGCGATGGCGGGGGTGGAGCGGCAGGGCGAGGTCGTCCGCCTGAAGGACCACCTGGACGAGACGCGCGCCCTGGTGAGCCTCCGGGCCGACGAGGAGCGGGTGGTTGAGCTGTCCGCGGAACTGGCCGGCCAGACCCTGCAGCCGGGGGACCTCCTGCGGCTGGACGCCCGGGCCGGCGTGGTCCTGGAGAGGCTCCCCAAGGCCGAGGTCGAGGACCTGGTCTTGGAGGAGGTCCCCAACATCACCTACGGTGACATCGGGGGGCTCTCCGCCCAGATCGACCAGATCCGGGACGCCATCGAGCTGCCGGTGCTCTACGCCGAGCACTTCGCCGCCCACAAGCTGGCCCCGCCCAAGGGGGTCCTGCTCTACGGGCCGCCCGGCTGCGGCAAGACCCTGATCGCCAAGGCGGTGGCGAACGCGTTGGCCCAGCAGCTCTCCGAGCAGACCGGGACGCCGAGCCGCGCCTACTTCCTGAACGTCAAGGGGCCGGAGCTTCTCAACAAGTACGTCGGGGAGACCGAGCGCAAGATCCGCGAGATCTTCGCGCGGGCGCGCGAGAAGGCCAGCAGCGCCGGGGCCCCGGTGGTGATCTTCTTCGACGAGATGGATTCCCTCTTCCGCACGCGCGGGACCGGCATCTCTTCGGACGTGGAGTCCACCATCGTGCCGCAGTTCCTGGCGGAGCTGGACGGGGTGGAGGGGCTCCGGCACGTCATCGTCATCGGCGCGAGCAACCGGCAGGACCTCATCGACCCCGCCGTCCTCCGGCCGGGCCGCTTCGACGTGAAGATCCGGATCGAGCGGCCGAACCGGAGTGCCGCGCGGGAGATCTTCAGCAAGTACCTGACTCCCGATCTTCCCTTGTCGGCCGCGGACCTGGCCGCCCACGGGAACGACCCGGCCGCCACCGCCGGCGCCCTGATCGAAGCCGCGCTCGGCGAGATGTTCGCCGGGGACGACGCCCACCGCTTCCTGGAGGTGACGTACGCCTCGGGCGAGAAGGAGACGCTCTACTTCAAGGATTTCGTCAGCGGCGCCGTGATCGAGAGCGTCTGCACGCGGGCCAAGAAGACGGCGGTCAAGCGCATGATCGGCACCGGCCTCCGCGGGATCACGGCGGCGGACCTGACCGAGGCGGTCAAGGGCGAGTTCCGCGAGAACGAGGATCTGCCCAACACCACCAACCCCGACGACTGGGCGAAAATCGCCGGGCGGCGGGGCGAGCGGATCGTGCACGTCCGACCGGTCTTCGACCGGGAGGCCAAGCGGCCCAAGAAGGTCGAGACCATCAGCACCGGCCACTACCTCTGAGTCGTCGCCCGCGGTTCGGGGCCGCTGGGACGTCCGGACGGGCCGGCGGCGCGTCGGCCGAGTGTCCGATGGGTCCCCAGTGCGGTGAAAGGACAGCCGCGTGGCCATCGACAAGATCATGGGAAGCGAGACGGAGCTGGGGATCACCACGCGCGAGCCGACCGGGTGCGATCCGGTAAGCAGCTCGATCTTCCTGGTCAACGCCCTCCCCGCGCCCCCCTCGCTCCGCGCCCTGTGGGATTACGCGGGGGAGAACCCCCTGAGGGACGCCCGCGGCTTCGAGGTCGCGGGGGAGGCCGAGCGGCCCAGCCACCAGGACAACCGGATCCTCAACCGGGTGCTGCCGAACGGAGGGCGGCTGTACGTGGACGGCGCGCATCCAGAGTACTCGACCCCCGAGACCACCACCGCGCGGGACCTCGTCCTCTAC